>JADMIO011331821.1_pt1 | contig 56746 bp, 40 predicted proteins | sample 8958161 | NCBI WGS metagenome assembly JADMIO01 (sample SAMN16585339, study PRJNA669376) | soil metagenome | isolation source: Crop rotation soil | place: USA: Cullars Rotation, Alabama | collected 2011
GATAGCTGATAGCTGATAGCTGATAGCTGATAGCTGATAGCTGATAGCTGATAGCGATTGTATTATCTTTGCAAATTAAAACAAAGCAGTGGATAAGCAGCAGGTGATATTTAAGGATCTTGGAATAATTGATTATAAAACGGCCTGGGATTACCAGGAAAATTTACTGCAGCAGAATGTTGCTGTCAAATCCGGCGCAAGAAAAGCGGAACAGCCTGTACAACCATCAGAACTCCCCACTAAAAATTATTTCCTGTTGTGTGAACATCCTCCCGTATATACATTGGGAAAAAGTGGCAGTATAGATAATGTTCTTTTGAATGATGCACAAATGAAGGACAGGGGCATCGAATTTTTCAGAACCAACAGGGGAGGAGATATCACTTTTCACGGTTTACAACAAATTGTTGGATACCCGATACTCGATCTTGAAAAATTTTATACGGATATTGGCAAATACCTTCGCAATCTTGAAGAAACAGTAATAATGACATTGGCCGAATATGGGATCACCGGCGAAAGAAGTGCAGGTGAAACAGGCGTATGGATAGAGCCGGGCATGGCAGGCAAGGAACGGAAGATCTGTGCCATTGGAGTTCGCTGCAGCCGCTGGGTCACCATGCATGGTTTTGCGTTGAATGTAAATACAGATCTCAATTACTTTAATAATATTATTCCCTGCGGTATACAAAATAAACAAGTCACATCTATTGAAAAGGAAATGGGTGTTAGGGTGGATTATGAGGAGGTGAAAGAGAAGCTCAGGAATAACTTTGAGAAAGTCTTTAACACAATATTCATCAGAGATTAAAATACCAGCGATGGCTATCAGAACTCAGAGATCAACCAGGATAAGAGTACCAAAGCTGATCTCTGATAGCCCGATTATTTATTTCCGGCTTTCTGTTCCTTACTAAGGATTTGAAATTTATTCTTCTCAACCAGCTTCCCACTCTCATATATTTCAAAATGGAACCAGCCTGCATGAACGAAATTTACTTTTTCAAGAATGAGGTATTCGTCATTAAGTTTGGTTAGCTCAAATAAAAGACTGTCTGCTTCATTAAAGAATTTTGCACTGTACTTTTTAATGGCAGCATCGGGAAGATGAATGATAATGTTGTTATCCTTTGATGTATAAATGCGTTCACTTGGATAGGTAATCTCATTTTTTGGATTGATCAGCATAATAGAATCCTTGCCAGGTATTGCCTGCCATGGATAAAGTGTTTCATCATTTTTTGTACTGTCTGAAAGCGCCGGTGGTATTTCTTTTACCGGTCTTTCGGGTAAACTGATCATATAAGCGCCACCTTCAAAAGATATGGAAACACGATAATACATTTTAGTGTAAGGAGGGTTAACATCAGCATAACCATTTTCCCTGTTCTGGGGATTTAAAACTGAACCGATCGTACTGTAATTCTTCAAACTGTCATAAGAGCGTTGAATAAAAATATTGGAAACAGGTGTCGTAAAAGAGTTCTGCCAGCTTACAATTATTTTACCGCCAAAGTTCTTTACTGTAATACCGGGCAAGATCTTTTGGGCATTGGCAACCGGGCCTGTAATCAAACAAAATATGAAAATGAAAAACTTTGAATACTTCATGGTTAAATAAACCCATTGATAATTCCTATCAACGTATAATATGGATTTAAAGTACAAATATAAAGCGATGAAAATGGAATTAAAAAACTAATGTTCCAACTGGCAAGGATGCATTGCCTTGTAAACCACCGGTATGCAGGCAAATAATAATGCTTCCATCAGCAAAATAATCCTGTTTTATTTTATCCAGTACTCCATACATCATTTTTGCAGTATATACAAAGTCGGTTGGTAAATTATTTTTTTCGTATAAGTGATTCATAAAGCCAATAAGCTGTTGTGTTTTTTTTGCATATCCTCCAAAATGATACTCATCAAATAACACAAGATCATTCACTATTGCTGTGCCATTGAGGAAAGATATCCTTTGCTCTATATCTGTCATATTTTTCAGTACGGGCACAGCGATCAGCATTTCCTTATTATGCCTGTTTTGTAACAAGCCTGCCAGCGTAGTAGCGGTGCCAATGGCGGTACAAACATGTGTAGGTTTTAGTTCTGTTAGTCCATCCATTATCAATGAAGCCCCTTTTGCGCCCAGCGGATGATAAGCTCCTTCGGGAATGATGAGGCATTCACCATATTTCCCGTAAAGATTGTTTATAAAACCTGCCTGCTCTTTGATATCATAATCTGCCCTTGAAAGGAATTCTAATTTCATTCCGTATGCAATGCATTCTTTTAATGTATGCGATAAAACAGCCGGGCGTTCGCCTCTTACCAATCCAATACTTTTTATACCGGCCATTTTGCATGCATAAGCAGTAGCGCAAAGATGATTTGAATAAGCGCCACCAAAGGTCAATATCGTTTTATGTATAGTTTGCAGGGCTTCTTCAAGAAAGAAATGCAGCTTAAATAATTTATTTCCCGAAACAACAGGATGCAATTTGTCTAACCGGGCAACCAGGAGCCTGATATTTTTTTCTGTATATAAATTCGTGTTTATATCAGTAAACTCAAGCCGGGGCACCTTAAAAAGCAGTTTCATTTAATAGTTGTTTATCGTTATTTTTGCACTTGTAAAATTCAACAGAAATTTTAATAAATCACACAAACAACGATGCAACCTACACTTTTAATTTTAGCAGCGGGTATGGCGAGCCGCTATGGGAGTATGAAGCAAACTGAAGGATTTGGCCCATCAGGCGAAACCATTATGGATTATTCCATATACGATGCCATCAATGCCGGTTTTGGAAAAGTGGTGTTCATCATCAGGAAAGATTTTGCAGATAATTTTAAAGCAAATTTTGGCGCCAAACTAAAGGGCAAAATTGAAGTTGATTATGTTTACCAGGAAATGAATTGTTTTGTTGATGAAAAAGATATTCCGAAGGACAGAACAAAACCATGGGGAACCGGTCACGCCATTCTTTGTGCATCCGATACAGTTAAAGAACCTTTTGCTGTGATCAATGCAGATGATTATTATGGTACAGACGCATTTAAAAAAGCAGCAGATTTTTTAAACAACGAATGCAATGAGCATACATATGCGATCATAGGTTACCAGCTTGATAAAACATTGAGCGAGCATGGAACCGTGAGCAGGGGAGTTTGTGATGTAGATAAGAACAATAACCTCATCTCTATTAATGAGCGCACAAAAATTTACAGGAATGATGCAGGTAAAATAATTTACGAGGAAAATGATCAGTCAATTGAAGTGCCTACAGGTACAAGTGTATCTATGAACTTCTGGTGTTTTCATCCTTCTGTATTTGATGCAGCCAAAGAATTGTTTGCTGCATTTGTTCCTGCAAGTAAAGAAAATATAAAAGCTGAATTCTTTATACCCATTATTGCAGATGAGTTTATAAAAGAACCCGGTAACATTATCAAGGTAATTCCAACTTCTTCACAATGGTTTGGTGTTACCTATAAGGAAGATGCACCTTCGGTGAAGAAAAGTATTGATGAACTGGTAAAAAATAAAACCTATCCTCCTTCACTCTGGAAAGAACAACTGATCAACGGATAATAAAAAAGGCAGCTATTCAGCTGCCCTTTTTTTATATTCCACTTTGTGCTTAATTCCCTTTTATCATAAATACATAATCCTGTACTTTTTTTATCTGGCTTACCCTGTCAGTTCCTTTTAAGGCCGGGGTAGAAGTGACTTTTATATTCTCATAATCTTTCATCTTTTTCACTTCTTCTATTGCACTATAAATATTCGGTGATTTAATTGCATACACAACACCTTCGGTATTTGTTTCCCTGCTGGTAATGATGCCAAGTAATTCACCGTTTTTATTGATCACAGGAGAACCACTATTACCTTCATTTGCTGCAGTGCTGAGCTGGCAATAAATAGTATCCATCTCATAACCATTCTTTGCACTTACATAACCTTCGCCATAAACAATTTCCTGTTTAGGATAGCCAAGCATGAATATCTGTTCTCCAAGTTCTGCATTAGTTCTTTTAATACTGTAAGGCATGGCAGGAAGCTGCTTGAAAGTTTTATCAGTAACCTTTATTATTGCTAGGTCCTTATCATTATCTACATATACAGCTTCAGCCTGGAATTGCTCGCCTTTGCTGTTTTCTACAATTAAATGATGGGTAGCTTCTCTTACAACATGCGCATTTGTTGCGATAAAATTATTTGTATTGTCTATTAAGAAGCCTGTTGCCCTGAATTTTGATTCGATAGGCGCAGGCCTTTCAATAATCACCGGTTGTTTTTTGGAGTCAGCGATCACTGCATTCAACTTGTTGTCGATCTGTTTGGTTTTAGCAACAGTATTTTCAAGTTGCTTTACCAGTAATTCGGTTTTGCTTCCTTCCTTAGAATCTTTATAAGCAGATAATAGTGCCACACTGAAAATAGAAACGATCACAGCGATAGAAGCTGCAACAGCAATGGTTCGTTTAGAACGGTTCCACAAATAAACAAGCTTTGCCTTTCCTTTTAATGGTGCTTTCGAGATAAAACCATCATCCGTAAGTTTGGTTACAACTTCCTGCAGGCTATGTTTAAAGCTTTTTGTATCGCTGTATTTATTAAGTTCGTTAAAGAAGAAAATATGTTCTACCACCAGTTGATCAAGCTCAGGATTATTCTTCCTTATCTCTTCAAAATAAATCCTTTCCTCGGCAGTCATTTCTCCCTTAACATATCTTTCGGCTGCGTCTATAAGTAAAATGTCATCCATATTATTTCCCGTTTTTGTATTGTGCAAAAAAAAGTTTCTTCAATCTCACAAGGCATTTATATTTCTGGGTTTTTGCATTATCGGCATTGGTGTATCCAAATTCGGTTGCTATCTGCTGCATTTGCTTCTTTTGGATATAGTAGGCTTCCAGTAAACTCTTACACGGTTCCCCGATCTTGCTCATCGCATTTTCCATAATGGAAAAATCATTCTGCCGCTTCTCGTGGAGTTCCAGTTCTTCCTCAACCGGTACCACCTGTTCAAACTCGTCTGTTTGCCTCGGGAATCGCTGCATTTGCTGCAGTTTCTTTAACCATAACCTCCTGCAAACTGAATATATATAGGTTTTCAGGTTGCAGCTGAGCTCAAAATCAGGGTTTTTTGCCTTTTCAAAGAGTACGATCATTGCTTCCTGGAAAATATCCGCCGCATCGTCGGTGCTGCCACTATTATTAACAACAAGGGACTGCACCATATTATAATTATCCCTATATATCCTTTCTATTGCCTCCTTATCTTCTCTTGCCAGGCCTTCCAATAAAGATTTTTCCGGAACTGATGTACTCACTTAATGTTTATTAATACTGGGATTAATGATTTGTAACCCAAAAAAAATAAAAAATATTTTTAAAAAGGGCGGGTTACCTTTTTTTATTCTGGGTATTAACTTCAAATTATAATTTTAAACTCAAACAACAACAATCAAATGAAAAAATTCTTAGCAATCGCGTTAATCGCTGCTTCTTTCACTGCATGTAATGGTGATAAAAAAGAAGAAACAACAACTACTTCTACTTCTGACACAACTACTGTAGTTACTCAACCTGAAACTCCGGCTCCTGATACTACTAAAGTTGTAAAAGATACAACTGTAAAAACTACAGTTACAACTGATACAATTAAAAAATAATTGGTTTGAGAAAGGAAGTGCTACTTGCTAAGCATTTACCTCTAAGATTTTATATGGCAAGCAATCGATCAAGCCATTTCGGTTCCCCGGAGTGGCTTTTTTATTTTTTTGTTTGTCCGGCTATTACTAGTTTTGTGAAATAACATGAAAAGAACAAATACATATTATACCTATTATTATTACTCATGTAATAACCGGGATGTATTTGTATAAATAGAAATTTAATAGAAAGATTTATATAATGTCCCGGCAATAGCCGGGATTTTTGTTTTAAATAAAATTTAAGAAAATGAATATAACTATCATAGGCTTAGGACTTATTGGGGGTTCAATGGCAATCGCACTGAGAACAAATGAAGAGAAGCTGAAGATCACAGGGGTAGACCTCAATCCTCAACATTGCAAAGAAGCTTTGGAGCTCGGGCTTGTTGATGAGGTGAAGGATCTGGCAGATGGGATCGCAAACGCGGAGCTTGTTATTATCGCGGTTCCGGTAGATGCGATAAAAGAGATACTGACGTCGGTACTCGACCTTGTAACTCGACAGGTTGTAATGGATGTGGGTTCTGCAAAATCGGTTATCTGTGAACATGTGCGATCGCATCTCAACAGGCAACGATTTGTAGCTTCTCATCCTATGTGGGGAACGGAATTCAGCGGGCCCCAGGCCGCAGTAAAAGGAGCTTTTAAAAATAAGACAGCTGTCATATGTAATAAAAAGGAATCAGCCGAAGATGCGCTGGCAATGGTTGAGTATATTTATAAATCGCTGGGTATGCATGTTGTTTATATGAATGCTGCTGAACATGATATTCATACAGCCTATATCAGCCATGTATCGCATATAACTTCATTCGCCCTTGCAAATACCGTTTTGGAAAAAGAAAAGGAAGATGATAAAATATTTGAGCTGGCCAGTGGTGGTTTTGAAAGCACGGTAAGGCTTGCAAAAAGTAACCCGCTGATGTGGGTTCCGATCTTTAAACAAAACAGGGAAAATGTACTGGATGTTTTAAACGAACACATTACCCAGTTACGAAAATTTAAAAGCTGCCTGGAAAAAGAAAATTATGAATACTTAACAGCATTAATAAATAATGCAAATACTATTAAAAGGATATTGAAATAATTATTTGATCTCAATTATTTCCTTTTCAAATTTTATGGTTCCTGCCACGCTCCTATGGAGGGGCGGGGAGAGGTCAACCAGGATAAAATAATAAAAACAAATTATTATGATTTTTAGAGAAGCGCAGGTTACAGACATAAAGCAGATCCAGTTTGTAAGAAATGCGGTAAAAGAAAATATGCTTTCGGATCCGGCCCTGGTATCCGATAAAGATTGCGAAGAATATATGACGGTTCGTGGAAAAGCATGGGTATGTGAGATCGATAAAACCATTGTTGGGTTTGCCTATGTAGATATGCAGGATAATAATGTATGGGCTCTTTTTGTTTTACCCGAATTTGCAGAGAAAGGCATTGGCAGGGTATTGCACAAAATGATGATGGATTGGTATTTCAGCCAGACAACAACTACCATTTGGTTGGGAACAGCACCCGGCACAAGGGCAGAAATGTTTTATGAGAAACAAGGTTGGAAGAAAGCAGGCATGCATGGAAAAGAAACAAAATTTGAAATGGATATTGAAACATGGAGGAATAAAAATTCAGAGAACAATGCGGCTAAAGCCTCGTTTGATTGAGTAATTTATTGCCGTTGGCTTAAGCCAACGGCAATAAATTAAAACCTGTTGGGCTTTAGCCTCATATTTTAAAAAAATATTAAAAGCTGATATAAGATTTGCCGTACAAGTGAGTGACACAACTATGTTGGGTAAAGTATCAAAAGCTGGTAACATACAATTAATTTTACAATGGAAACACTCAAACAGAACATGAAAGAAAAATTGATGCAGTCATGGGAAAAACGTCCATTAATTATCAGCGGGCCATGCAGCGCTGAGACAGAGGAGCAGGTACTTGAAACTGCCCAAAGGCTTGCCAATACCGGCAAAGTGGACATGCTTCGTGCCGGCATCTGGAAACCACGTACAAAGCCAGGCCAGTTTGAAGGGATCGGAATAACTGCATTGCCATGGCTATTGAAAGCAAAAAAATTAACGGGACTGCTTACAACAATAGAAGTAGCTACTGCAAAACATGTAGAAGATGCATTGCATTTTGAAACAGATGTTTTGTGGATCGGTGCACGTACAACCGTAAATCCATTCAGTGTGCAGGAAATTGCAGATGCATTGCGTGGAACGGAAGTTCCGGTGCTGGTAAAAAATCCCATTAATCCCGATCTTGATCTTTGGAGTGGCGCTATTGAACGTTTGCAAAAAGCAGGTGTTCAGAATATAGGGATGATCCACCGGGGGTTTTCATCTTATGGAAATACGGAATACCGCAATGCACCCATGTGGCACCTGCCAATTGAAATGAAGAGAAGGTATCCGGGTATGCTGCTGATGTGCGACCCATCGCATATTTGCGGCAACAGAACATTATTACAACAGGTAGCTCAAAAGAGCATTGATCTTGATTTTAATGGACTGATGATCGAGAGCCATATTGACCCCGATAATGCATGGAGTGATGCCAGGCAACAGGTAACACCTGAACGGTTAAACGAAATGCTTGGATCGTTGATATGGAGAATGGGCAATACCAATGAACCTGAATTTATTAATGCACTGGCACATTTGCGTGAACAGATAAACCAGGTTGATGACGAATTGCTCACACTGATCGGTCAGCGGATGAAACTGGCTGATAAAATAGGAATTTATAAAAGAGAAAATAATATTACTATTTTGCAAACCAGCCGGTGGAACGATATTCTTGAGAGGGCATTTGAAAAAGGAGCGCAATTAGGATTGAGCAAAGAATTTATAACCCGTTATTTTGATGCAGTGCATTTGGAAAGTATCAGTCACCAGAATAAAATTATGAATGAATAGAAGTCCGGGTTCATAAAATGCCCGTCAATTAACAATCTTAAACTCCCTCTCCTTTGGAGAGGGTTGGGGGTGAGGTCAATAAAATCATTATGAGAAATTCAGAATATATTTTTTCCCAAAAAAAAGTGAGTTGTCTTTTTGATGCTTCATTTCAAGACATCCTTACATTTTGCAGTAAAGAAAAGACCATTATCATCACAGATGAAAATGTTTATAACTGCCATATAGAAAAGATGGAAGGGTTCAGGACCATCAGGCTCAAACCCGGTGAAGAGACAAAAAATCAAAAATCAATTGACAGGATCATTGATAAATTACTTGAACTGGAAGTAGATAAACAAACATTCATTGTTGGTATTGGAGGTGGTGTTGTTACAGATATGGCCGGCTATGTTGCCAGTATCTTTAAAAGAGGAGTGAGGCTGGGTCTTGTACCAACAACCATTTTAGGAATGGTGGATGCTGCGATCGGTGGTAAGAATGGTGTTGATGTAGGCATATATAAAAATATGGTTGGCACTATTTATCAGCCTGAATTTATTTTATATGATTATAGTTTTTTAGATACACTTCCTGTAAAAGAATGGGTAAATGGATTTGCTGAGATCATCAAGCATGCCTGCATAAAAGATGCTTTACTGTTCAGTATGCTGGAAAGATACACGTTGCATCAAATACAAACAGACAGTACACTGATCGCATCTTTAATAGAAAAAAATGCGTCGATCAAAATGGATATTGTTACAACGGATGAATATGAAAAAGCAGACAGGAAGCTTTTGAATTTTGGCCATACATTTGGTCATGCTATTGAAAATTTACACCGGCTTCCACATGGCCATGCAGTAAGTATTGGAATGGTAGCAGCATGTAATTTATCCGAGAAAATAAACGGGCTTCACTTTGAAGATGCACAACGTGTAGTAAAATTACTTGCAAAATATCATCTTCCTGTTGATGTGGAGACAGACTATGCAAAAGTTTTTGAGGTATTGAAGCTTGATAAAAAAAGAGAAAACGATAAAATGCATTTTGTTTTGTTGAATAAGATAGGAGAGGCAGAAGCAAAGCCGGTAAGCATGAATTTTTTACAGGAGAATATTAAAATGATCCTGTAATGATTGCTACAATTGATCCATCTGCAATTAAAGGAACCATTAAAGCACCGGCAAGTAAAAGTGCTATGCAAAGGGCTTGTGCATTGGCTTTGCTGAATAAAGGCCAAACGATCATTTACAACCCCGGTAACAGCCATGATGACAAAGCAGCGATCAATATCATTCAAGAGCTTGGCGCATCTGTTCATGCTGAGCAGGAACGTTTAATTATTCAAAGTACTGGTGATATAAGATCAAATGGATCGGTCAATTGCGGGGAAAGCGGTTTGTCATTCAGGATGTTTGCAGCTATTGCAGCTTTGAGTGATGCTACTGTTTTATTAAATGGTTCCGGAAGTTTATTAAAGCGTCCCATGCATTTTATTGATGAGTCATTTCCATTGCTCAATATAAAAACGGCATCAAACAATGGGTTTTTACCAATAAAAATAACCGGGCCGCTTGTTCCCCAAAATATTACTATTGATGGGGCTCCCGGTTCTCAATACCTGACGGGCCTGTTGTTTGCATTTGCAAAAGCTGCTGCCAAACAAGTAACGATCCATGTAAAGGATCTGAAAAGCAAGCCTTATATTGATCTCAGCCTGCAGATGCTTTCTCATTTCGGATATGATGTGAGTCATAATGATCATACTGATTTTTATATTAACCCAATTCAAAAAAAAGAAAGCAGCATTGTTTATCATACGGAAGGTGATTGGAGCAGTGCATCATTCCTGCTTGTAGGCGCAGCCATTGCCGGTATGATCAGCGTAAAGGGATTAAACATTCATTCTGTGCAGGCGGATAAAGCTATTATTGATGTTCTTAAACATTGTGGTGCAGATATCAAAATAGAAGATGATACTATTTCAGTAAGCAATAAAAATAAATTATCTGCTTTCAGATTTGATGCTACGGATAGCCCTGACCTGTTTCCGCCCTTAGTTGTACTGGCAGCATGTTGTAATGGAGTATCGGTGATAAAAGGAATTTCGAGGCTCGCATCAAAAGAAAGTGACCGTGCAGAGACATTGGTTGAAGTGTTTACAAAAATGGGAGTTGATATTAGTGTAAACAATGAAGATATGATCCTAAAAGCTGGAGCTGCAATAAGATCAGCGGCATTATCTTCACACAATGATCATCGTATTGCAATGGCGTGTGCAATAGCGGGGTTAAAAGCAACCGGAAAGATAATTATTCATGATGCAGAAGCAGTAAACAAATCGTATCCTCAGTTTTATGATCATTTAAAAATGCTGGGTGCATCAGTATCTTTGTCTGATTAAAAGTTGCTGGATATTAAAACCTGAACTCAGATTATACGTTCAAACTTAATGATGTTCTTATTTATTATAAGTTTCGTCATTAGGAGTAGAATTACAAATGCTGAAGCTACAGTAGTACATAAGTTGAGCATAGCTGTTTCCGCAATCGGGCTGTAATCGATTGCGATCGCCTTTTTTGTTTCTTTTTTGGCGAAGAAAAAAAGAAAATAGAAATAAATCATTTTACCATGAATAGCTTTGGAAAAAATTTCCGCTTACATATTTTCGGAGAATCCCATGGTCCCTCTGTGGGGATCATTATTGACGGATGCCCCGCCGGCCTGTCATTAAATGCAGACGATTTTTTTGAAGACATCGAAAGAAGAAAAGGTGGTGTACAAAAAGGAACAACTCCCCGAAAGGAAGAGGATATACCTGTTTTTTTATCAGGGTTGTTCAATGGAAAAACTACAGGCACGCCGCTTACTATTATTTTTGAAAATAAAAATATCCGCAGCTCAGATTACGAAAAGCAAAGAGATACGCCGAGACCAGGCCATGCAGATTTTGTTGCATCAAAAAAATTTGCCGGTTATGAGGATTACAGGGGAGGCGGGCATTTTAGCGGAAGGCTTACCGTTTGCCTTGTTGCAGCAGCTGTTGTTGCAAAAAAGATACTGGTTCAACATGAGCCTGTGATCATTTGTAAAGCTTCTGTATTAGAAATTGGCGGAGAGCATGATATAGAAAAAGGATTACAGAAAGCAATTGATGCAAATGATAGCATAGGGGGCATTGTAGAATGTGTTGCAAATAATCTTCCGATTGGTTTGGGAGAACCTTTTTTTGATTCTGTTGAATCATTGATAAGCCATGCAGTTTTTTCCATTCCTGCAATAAAAGGTATCGAATTCGGGACAGGCTTTGCCGCTGCAAAAATGAAAGGAAGTGAGCACAATGATGCACTCGAAAATAAAACCGGTAAGAATTTTACGAATCACGCAGGAGGTATTTCAGGAGGATTGACAAATGGGAATGATCTCGTTTTCAGGGTTGTAGTTAAACCAACATCTTCAACACCTGCTGTACAAAAAACATTAAATGTTGAATCTGAAAAAATAGAAACGCTCGCAGTAAAAGGACGACATGATCTTTGTATCGCATTAAGAGTGCCTGTAGTTTTAGAAGCAGTAACCGCCTGTGTGTTGGTTGATCTTTTAATGGCTGAGCAAAAACTAAAAAGAGTTTTGTAAATGTAAAATAGCGAATGTAAAAGTTGCGATATCATTTCACTTTTACATTCGCTATTTAATTGTTGCATTTATTATTGAACCAGCATTACTGTTCCTTTCAATTCTATCACCCTGTGATTTTTATCCATTCCTTTAAGTGCCCATACATAATTTCCAATAGGTTGTTTTTTACCATGGAAGGTTCCATCCCATCCTTTGAGCCACTGGTTTGATTCAAAAACCAATTCCCCAAATCGGTTAAATATTCTGAACCAATCTGTATAGGCAATTCCTGCAGGAATAACACGGAAAATATCATTCAGGCCATCACCATTCGGAGAAAATGCATTTGGTATATGATAGGCAGGTCCCGGGTATACCTGCACATAAACCTTGTCATTGCCAACGCAACCGGCCTTATCTATTACAGTTACCTGGAATAACTGGTCGTGATTGAGCGTTGCCAACGGATTGGCGATCGTAGAGATATTCAGATCAGTGGACGGAGTCCATATATAGGTTGCACCGCCTGTCGCGAGTAACTGGTGGGACTGGCCAATGACAGCTATTGTATCATTTCCTGCAAAAGCTGGTACCGGGGGCTGAACGATCACCATTACTTTGTCTGTTACACTGAAATTACATCCATAGTTATCAGTGACCGTTAGTATGTATTGTTCGGTTTTTGGTGGTGTAGCAACTGTAACCTGTGCATGTGGTGTTAGCAGGTTAGTAGTATCCGACCATTCATAGTTTACTGTACCTGAAAGATTTGTTGCGCTTCCGTGAAGAACAGCAGTCGTTTTGTCAAAACAAACAGCCGTGTCCTCTCCTGCATAAGGAATTGGTTTGTGCAGGAGATTGACAATGATCTGGTCTGTTCTTGAACAAGCGCCCCATTGTGCATTCAATATATAAATAGTAGTGTCTGCCGGGCTGGCTGTTGCATTTAATATTGTACTGTTATCAAGTGTGTTTATTGCCTGTGCGGGAACAGATGTCCAGGTAAAAATATTTGCCTGAGGACTTAGCTGCGGATGGAATGTTATACTTTGTTCGGCACAGATGGTTGTGTCATTCCCGATGACCAATGGCAGCATGTTATCTACTACAGTTACCAAAACGGGTAAAGCAGAAGCTATACAACCATTATTGTCTTTAACTGTTATGGTTGCATAGGAAATTCCTGTTGGGCTGCCAGGTACCGTAAAGGTTGTTGCAGTTTGATAGTTAGTTCCATCAATTGAATAAGTATAGCCAGGAGTTCCAGCGTTTCCTGTAACTGTTATTTGTCCATCATCCCCATTACATGTTCCCGGTGTAGCTACAGCAGAAGCCGTTAATTGAGTTGGCTGATTTAAGGTAACTGTTGTGTCCTTTATGCATCCGGCCGCATCTTTTACACGGAAAGTATATGTTCCTTGTGCAAGATTATTAAATGTGCCATTTGCCTGGAAGGTTGTGAATGGACTTAAAGCATACTGGTAATTTGCCAGGCCTCCTGAAGCTGTTAGAACAATGCTTCCATCATTGCCGGCAAAACACAAAGGCATTGTTTTAACAATGCTGATGGCAAGTGGTGTATGTGTTGTTAGTGTTGCACTGCCGGTTCCAACACAGCCTGCAGCATTCGTAAAATTATAAGTATAGTTGCCTGGTGCTAATCCTGTAAATGTAGGATTGTTAACCTGCGTAACCTGTCCTGCTGTACCGGGATTTAACACATACGTATATACGGCCCCGATAGATGGTACAATAGTAAGTGTACCATCATTGATATTTGCACATGGAGGATTGCCAATTGCAGGAGCATTTACTGTTAAAACAGGGCCCGCCTGTACGACTGGATTTGGAGAAACAGTACCGTTACATCCATTTGCACTTGTAAATGTTATTGTATAAGTTCCTGTTGCCAATCCCGTATATACCGGGTTATTGTTATGAATTACAGCGCCGGGATTTAATGTATAAACAAACGGGCCGCCTGTTGCAGGTGGCGTAATTGTTATCGTTCCATCACTTACGCCAGGGCAGCTTGTATTTACTGCAATGGCAGTAGCAGTTGGTGCAGCACCCACATTTACAACCGGGTTAGGAGAAACGGTTCCGTTACATCCCGCAGCAGTAGTGAAAGTAATTGTATAAGTTGCTGCGGCCAGTCCTGTGAATACAGGATTATTATTTTGAACAACAGCACCAGGATTTAAAGTATAAACAAATGGAGCACCCGTTGCAGGAGGTGTTATAGTTATTGTGCCATCATTTAAAGCAGGGCATGTTGTGTTTACTATAACAGCAGTAGCAGTGGGTGCAGCACCTGCATTTACGATCGGGTTAGGAGAAACGGTTCCATTACAACCTGCAGCAGTTGTAAACGTAATTGTATAAGTTCCTGTTGCCAATCCCGTGAATACAGGGTTATTGTTTTGAACAACTGCGCCAGGATTTAATGTATAAATAAATGGCCCACCTGTAGCCGGTGGCGTTACTGTTATTGTTCCATTGCTTAAAGAAGGACATGTTGTATTTACGGCAACAGCAGTGGCCGTTGGCGCCGGGCCATTATTTACAACCGGGTTAGGAGAAACGGTTCCATTGCAACCAGCAGTATTTGTAAATGTAATTGTATATGTCCCTGTTGCCAATCCCGTAAATACAGGGTTATTGTTTTGAACAACAGCGCCGGGGTTCAAAGTATAAACAAACGGTGCACCGGTTGCAGGCGGCGTTATTGTAATTGTTCCATTATTTAATGTAGGACATGTTGTATTTACAGCAACAGCAGTTGCAGTTGGCGCAGCACCTGCATTCACAACCTGGTTTGGAACAGTTCCGCTGCATCCTAAAGAATTTGTAAATGTAATTGTATAAGTTCCTGCTGCCAATCCTGTAAATACGGGGTTATTATTTTGAACAACCGCACCTGGATTCAAAGTATAAATAAAGGGGCCGCCTGTTGCGGGTGGTGTAATTGTAATTGTTCCATCACTAAGATTTGGACATGTTGCATTTACATGAACAGCGGTAGCAGTTGGTGCCGGACCTGCATTCACAACCTGGTTTGGAACTGTTCCACTACATCCCAAAGAATTTGTAAATGTAATTGTATAAGTTCCTGTTGGTAATCCTGTAAATACAGGGTTATTATTTTGAACAACTGCACCCGGGTTTAAAGTATAAACAAATGGGCCGCCTGTAGCGGGTGGTGTAACTGTTATCGTTCCATCTGCAGCTCCGGGACATGTTGCATTTACATGAACAGCAGTGGCTGTTGGTGCCGGGCCTGCATTCACAACCTGGTTTGGAACTGTTCCACTACATCCCAAAGCATTTGTAAATGTAATTGTATAAGTACCGGTTCCTAATCCTGTATATACCGGGTTATTGTTATGAACAATAGCACCCGGATTTAAAGTATAAACAAATGGGCCGCCTGTTGCAGGAGGTGTAATTGTTATCGTTCCATCGCTTGCACCAGGGCAAGTTACATTTACATGAACAGCAGTTGCAGTTGGTGCCGGTCCTGCATTCACAACCTGGTTTGGAACAGTTCCGTTGCAGCCAACAGCTGTAGTAAATGTAATTGTATAAGTTCCTGTTGCTAAACCTGTATATACCGGGTTATTGTTATGAACAATAGCACCAGGATTTAAGGTATAAACAAATGGTCCGCCGGTAGCAGGGGGCGTTATTGTTATGGTTCCGTTGCTTGCACCAGGACAAGTTACATTTACAGGAACTGCTGTAGCTGTAGGTGCCGCTCCTGCTCCAACTATGATATTTGAGAGAGTCTGGTCACACTGTCCGTTTGAAATTAAAATGCTGTATGTGCCGGCTGCTAAACCTGTAAATACCGGGTTTCCATTTTGAACAACGGCTCCGGGATTTAAAGTATAAGTGAATGGCCCGCCTGAACCCGGGGGTGTTACAGTAATAACACCATTATTTATTCCCGGACAGCTTGTACTTGTTGTTGCTGCAGTAGCGCCCGTTAAACCATTTCCTACAACAACGGTTGTTGTAGCTGTGCAACTTGTACCAAGCCCTGTGTTTACAGTGATTGTATATTCATAACTACCAGGAGTAGACGGAGGAATAACACCTGTAGGATCCTGTACATTTGAACTAAAACAATTTGGTCCACTCCAGTTATACTGCACCCCTGGAATAGGGCCTGTTGTAACCGTGCTGGTAAGGTCGACAGACTGTCCCGGGCAAACCGGACCTGTATTAGCAGCTGTCACATCACATAAGATCGAACAGTTGGTGCTCGCAGCTCCCCCGGATTGTTCAAAGTGAATTGATCCAGCCTGGTTTGAAAAATTTGTAAGCAGCAACATATAGAATTCACCAACCTGTGCATTATTTATCTGGCAGGTTTCTTCAGGGTCGGGCGAATAACTGCAACTAATGTTATTTGCTGCAGATAATCCTCCACACATCGATTGATAATCAGGGAAAGGGCCCCAACATGCGAAATCAACATCTATTCCCGCGCCACTTGAGGTGGCCTGTGTAATGTGTATTGTCAGATCTCCCGGGTTTTCTATTTGCATATAATAAAAAACAGGATTGGGTGTTGATCCCAAACAATCATATATGCCTCCACCACCCAGGTCCGGACCATCAACAGTATTTGGGAAATCATATACCGTACCCGTACAAAACGGTCCTGCAGTTTGACATGAAATGCCAGGCGGAGGCGGAGGTGGTATGCTTACACAGATCCCAAAATTCCCCTGCGTTCCATTTCCGAATCCCCACACTCTTACCCATATTGTGGTGCCTACAGTAAGTCCGGTTGCTGTTATCAAAGGCATTGAACCATTTGGGCTGCTGTTGTCATCACAACTTATTAAAGTAAGATTATTGCAGGTGCCTGAATAAATGGCCATGCCTGCATCCAGCAGCACACCAAAATTTGTATCAAACTCTAAATTACCGGTACAGGGCACCGTTACCTTGAACCAGACATCACCGCCCTGGTAATTTGCACAGCCAGGTGCCGGAACACCTGTTGATGCCGTGGCAGCCGCAGTTGTAAAAACCTGGTAATTACAGGTGGTAACAGGAGTGAGTGTTATTGCATTACATGGATCGTCATTAGCCGGGGCTGCAGCAAATATTGCTGAACAGGAAACAGATAATAATGTGAATAGAAAACATCTTTTGAAAAGATCTTTCAGGATCGAAGCGATGAATTTGTTGTACAACTTGAATGTTTTTAATAAAAAATTACCTGGTAGTAAGTTTAATAAACATTTATTTGTATGAGGGGTAAATCAAAGCAAATATCAACAAGTTAGCATGTAGTTATTGCCTTTGCAGCTAGTTCACGGGGAATCGGAAATGAAATAAATTTTCATCATTTATATTGTGATGAAAATATGCTGAAAGATAGCAATTGTTTACGTGATTTCCAGAAATTCTTTTACAGTTTTAAACGGAATTGGTATTATAAAAATAAAAACTCCGGCCTGATATAAGACCGGAGTTTTTTATTCGGGCATTAATATTTATTGAATGAGCATTATTGTTCCCTTTAGTTCTACGGTCCTGTTATTTTTATCCACCCCTTTTAATACCCATACATAATTACCGATAGGTTGTTTTTTACCCTGGAATGTTCCATCCCATCCTTTAAGCCATTGGTTTGTTTCAAAAACCAGTTGACCATAGCGATTGAATATCCTGAACCATTCTGTATATGCAATACCTGCAGGAATAACACGGAAAACATCATTCAACCCATCACCATTGGGTGAAAATGCATTGGGTATCTGGTAGCCATCAGGGTATACCTGTACAAATACCTTGTCATTGCCAATACAGCCTGCAACATCAGTTACCCTTACCTGGAATAACTGGTCCTGATAGAGGGTTGCATGTGGATATTGAACATTGGAGAAATCCAAAGGTGCTGTCGGTGTCCATTCATAAGATACACCTCCTGATGCGTGTAATTGCAGGGGTTGGCCCACAACAGCTATTGTATCATTACCTGCAAAGGCAGGTACCGGAGGCTGAACTACAACCACTACCTGGTCGGTCACACTAAAATTACATCCGTAGTTATCGGTAACCGTTAGTGTGAATATCTCTGTAGACGGAGGAGTTGCTGTAGTTGAACTTTGATGCGGTGTTAGCAGGTTGGTGGTATCCGACCATTCATAATTCACTGTCCCTGAAAGATTGGTTGCAGATCCGTGAAGGAATGCGTATGTTTTATCAAAGCAAACTGCTGTGTCCTCACCTGCATAAGGAATTGGTTTGTGCAATAAGTTTATCGTAATAGTATCGATCCTTGAACAAACACCCCATTGTGCATTCAGCACATATGTGGTTGTGTCGACCGGTGTTGCAGTAGCATTTAAAATTGCATTATTATCCAGTGTGTTTACCTGCGAAGCATCAGGAATGGTTGACCATGTGAATACATTCGCCTGCGGGCTTACCTGTGGCTGGAATGTTACATGTTGCTCAGCGCAAATGGTGGTATCGTTTCCTATAAAGAGAGGAGACATGTTATCTATCAATGTTACATATACAAGAGGAGCTGTTGCGAGGCAGCCATTAATATCTTTCACAGTTATGTTAGGGAATGCTGCACCAGGGTTAGGGCCGCCTGATACTGTGAATGCTGATGCCGCCTGGAAATTAATGCCGTCCACAGAATAAGTATAAACTGGCGTTCCGTTATGGCCCGTAACCAATATCTGTCCATCATTGCCATTACATGTTCCGGCAGATGAAACTGCTGTTGCAGTAAGTTGAGTCGGTTGGCCTAATGTCAGGGTAGTATCTTTTATACATCCTGCAGCATCTCTTACACGGAAAGTATAGGTGCCTTGTGCAAGGCCATTGAATGTACCGCCGGGTTGGAATGTAGTAAATGGACTCAATGCATATTCATAAGCTGCAAGGCCACCAGAAGCAACCAGTGATATTATTCCATTCACATCCCCATAACACAAAGGTTGTGTCTTAGTAACAGAAATTGCCAAAGGAGCATGCGTTGTAAGTGTTGCACTTCCGGTTCCAACACAACCTGATGGATTTGTAAAGTTATAGGTATAAGTTCCTGGCGCTAACCCGGTAAAGGTAGGGTTGTTAACCTGTGTAACCTGGCCTGGTAATCCGGGATTTAACACGTACGTGTAAACGCCGGCCAGTGAAGGAACAATTGTAAGTGTACCATCATTGATATTTGCGCATGGCGGATTAACAATGGTTGGAGTATTTGCTGTTAATGGCGGACCTGCCTGTACAACAGGATTGACAGTAACAACACCGCTACAGCCGATCGAAGTTGTAAAACTGATCGTATAAGTTCCGGCAGCCAAACCAGTAAATACAGGGTTATTGTTTTGAACAACAGCACCAGGATTTAAAGTATAAACAAAAGGTCCACCTGTTGCCGGAGGGACAACTGTTATTGTACCATCAGTAACACCGGGGCAGGTGGTATTTGTTACAACCGAAGTTGCAGTTGGTGCAGCTCCTATGTTCACAACAGGAGCAGGATTTACACTTCCACTACATCCAATAGAAGTAGTGAAAGTTATTGTATAAGTACCAGCTGCCAAACCAGTAAATACCGGGTTATTGTTTTGAACAACAGCACCCGGGTTTAATATATATATGAATGGTCCACCTGTTGCAGGTGGTGTAACAGTGATGGTTCCGTCATCAACACCCGGGCAGGAAGTACTTGCCTGAACCGAAGTTGCTGTTGGGGTAGAGCCTGCACCAACTACGGGATCAGGAGAAACGCTGCCACTGCAACCGATAGAAGTTGTAAATGTTATTGTATAAGTACCTGTTGCCAGCCCGGTAAATACAGGGTTATTATTCTGAACAACGTTACCCGGGTTTAATGTATAAGTGAATGGCCCACCTGTAGCAGGAGGAGTAACAGTTATGGTTCCGTCATTAACACCAGGACAGGTAGCGCTAGCAGCCACAGCTGATGCAGTTGGGGTTGATCCTGCACCAACTACCGGATTGGGAGAAACGCTGCCACTGCAACCGATAGAAGTTGTGAATGTAATTGTATAAGTACCTGTAGCAAGGTTGGTAAATACAGGGTTATTATTCTGAATAATATTACCCGGATTCAATGTGTAGATAAACGGCCCGCCCGTTGCCGGAGGAGTAACTGTGATCGTTCCATTGTTAACACCCGGGCAGGTAGCATTCACCGGTACTGCAGTTGCAGTTGGAGTTGATCCTGCTCCAACAACAGGATTAGGTGATACTGTACCACTACATCCAGCTGCTGTTGTGAAAGTGATCGTATAAGTGCCTGTTGCCAGTCCCGTAAATACCGGGTTATTATTCTGAACAACAGCACCAGGATTTAAAGTATAAATAAACGGTCCGCCCGTTGCCGGAGGGGTAACTGTGATCGTTCCATCGTTAACACCCGGGCAGGTAGCATTCGCCGGTACTGCTGTTGCAGTTGGAGCTGCGCCTGAACCTACTACAGGATTTGCCGGAACAGTTCCACTACATCCAGCTGCTGTTGTAAAAGTTATTGTATACGTGCCGGCTGCCAATCCTGTATACACCGGGTTATTGTTTTGAACAACCGCACCGGGATTTAAAGTATAAACAAAGGGAGCACCCGTTGCCGGCGGTGTGATTGTGATCGTTCCATCACTAACACCAGGGCATGTTGCATTTGCTGCAACGGCAGTTGCCGTTGGTGCTGCGCCTGCAGTTATTACAGGATTTGTAGTAACTGTACCTGTACAACCCGTAGCAGTAGTAAAGGTTATTGTATAAGTACCAGCTGCCAATCCTCCAAATACCGGGTTATTGTTTTGGACAACAGCACCGGGATTTAAAGTATAAACAAATGGCCCACCAGTAGCAGGTGGAGTAATGGTGATCGTTCCGTTATTAACACCCGGACATATTGCATTTGTTGAAACGGCTGTTGCAGTTGGTGCAGCACCGGCTCCTATAACAGGATTCGTTGGTACAGTACCACTGCAGCCTGCCGCTGTAGTAAAAGTAATTGTATAAGTGCCGGTCGGTAAACCTGTGAATACAGGATTGTTATTTTGTACAACTGCACCCGGATTTAAAGTATAAATAAAAGGGCCGCCTACGGCAGGGGGTGTGATGGTTATAGTTCCATCACTTGCACCTGGGCAACTTGTATTAGCTGTAGCTGCTGTTGCAGTTGCGCCCGATCCTGTGGCAATAACAATATTACTCTGAGTGCCGCCACAACCTCCTGCATTAATAAAATCTACAGAATATGTATTAGGTGCCAATCCTGTAAAAATACCGGTTGTATTAACGACAGCCCCGGGATTTAAAGTATAAGTATATGAACCGGCAGGTGTGGGAGTTATGGTTATCGTTCCATCATTAACACCCGGGCATGTTGCATCAGTATGAGCCTGTGTTGATGATATCGCTGTAGCAGCAAGTACAAATAATGTTGTCATGCTTCCGGTACAGCCTGTTGCATTTACGAATGAAACCGTGTAGAAGATACCTGGAGATATGCCAGCGAATATTCCCGTTGTATTTGTTGCCGGGCCAACACCTGGCGCCGGATTAATAGTAAATGTATAACTGCCCGGTGCGTTAGGAGTAATTACGATAACACCATCATTGGCGCCAGGACAGGTTTCATTATGTCCTACGCATGTAGGTCCTGCTGTATGGCACCATGTTGCTGTGATAGATCCGCCAACTGTGACAGCAATATTATTTACAGTTCCCGAACAACCTGTTGTTGTACTGGTAAACGTAACAGAATAAGTATTTGGTGCAAGGCCGGTAAATACTCCTGTAGTATTTGTAATTGCTCCGGGACTTAAAGTATAAGTATAACTGCCGGCAATGGTTGGCGTAATTGTAATGGTTCCATCATTTGCGCCTGCACAACTGGTATTGCTATGAACCTGGGCCCCGGTCAGGGCTGCTCCCTGGTTAACAATAATATTACTAATAGTACCATTACATGGGGCTCCATCTACATAAGTCGCATTATAAGTGCCCGCAGGAAGATTTGTAAATACCGGACTACTTTGGGTATAAGGACCTCCCGGGCCAGTCAAAGTAAAAGAATAAGGAGGAACTCCTTGCGGCGTTAATGTTACGGTGCCGTTATTTACTCCTGCACATGATGTTGCTGTAGTTACTGCAGTGCCGGCAAGAGATGATAAAGATGTTACAGTTTGATTGATCACTACTGAACATCCATTAACATCAGTAATAGTAATAGTGTATGGGCCTGCTGCAAGATTTGTAAAGATCCCTGTATTGTTTGTAGCCGGGCCAACTGCTGGTGGTGGACTGATGGTATAAGTGTAAGGAGGGACACCTGTATTTCCCGTAACGGTAGCAGTTATTGTTCCTGCACTTGCTCCACATGAAGTTGGGACTGTAGTAGAGCTGGCAGTAAGGTTTGGAATGTTATTTATATAAATCGTATCAAGACTGATAAGTTGTGTGCCGGTAGGGCATGCATCAAAAATTGTTTTGACAACATACTGGGTATTTGCGCCCGGGCAGATATTTGGAAAACTTACATCCAGTAACCCCGCTGTAGTTGTGGAAGTATCAGCATTGACGACCAGTGTGCCAGCCATCGTATAAAGTCCGCAACTGATAAAACGTGATATGGCGCCGTTGGGCGTATAACGATAAGCTTCATTGTGGCAGGTAAAAGCAGTTAGGTTTCTGCCTGGAACAGCTACAGCCTGGTTCTGGTTCCAGTTCTGCACACCCATTATACCCCAACCAGGTGGGTTTGTTGATGAAAAACAACTTTTGTTTTCTACATGTACTTCAACAATTCCTGTGGATTCATGAATAACAATTTGAAATGTATTTGAAGAATCGGCAACCTGGTACGTATTGCCTGCTGCATCTGTGCTATCGCATAGGTCACCAAAAGTGCCGACATGATAAAAACTAACTACAAACCTTCTGCAGGGAGCAGTTCCTTCAGAACGCCACTGGATCTTTCTATCAGCGGGGCTGGAAGTATTTACCGGGTTCAGATCAGTAAAGATACCCATGATAGAAGACCTCGGGTAATAATCAGGAGAGATGCCTGCACATATTGTACCTCCACTATAAGGAATGGTATTCGCCATTGTATAGGCGTTGGAACAACCTGCATTTGCTGTATCAAAAGTTATGAGTCCATTAGAACCTACAACCAGTTTTGAAAACGTAGAATCATAAAAACAAAAAGGGAAGGGTATTGTTACCTTCCCGCTATACTTATCATCGATATACAAAGTTGCATCTTCCGCACCGCCTGCCACGATATATGGATAGGGGGCGTAAGGAATTGTATTCACTGCATAGGTACTCGTCGATTTTAAATGCGGGATCTGGAAAAGCATATCGGTACAGGTTTGCCCGCACGATAGATTTACAACTGTGCCGTTGATATTGGTTGGAACACAGCTTTGGGCACTGACTTTTAATGAAACTGAAAACAAAAGTGCAATGGTTAGCAGGGAAAGAGCGGAAATCCTTCTCATTGTAGTATTTTATTGAAATAAGATGAGGCTTAAAGGTACGATTTCGCTGCCTGATTTTTGGGATAAAATTAACAATCTATGAGAAAAAACACTAATAGAATAAGAGGTACAAACAGCGGATTTTTGTGATAATCTAAATAATGAAAAATTTATTGAAAAGAATATTGAAATATTTACCAGAGTAACTTGTTTTTTTAATGGAACTGGCAAAATGAAAAATAATATCAAAATGCCTGTCGTAAATACGAGGTGCAGATCTTTAATTGCAGTTTAAAAAGTCTTTAATATCATTTTTGCAGAAATACCATTTCTAAACTCTGAATTTATCAAAAATGATCAATACAAATCGTCCTTCAATATTTCGGTTTTTAAAAGAAGTAAATTAAATCTGACAAAAAATTTACGAAACTATTTATTCACTTTATAAATGAGGAGAAGTGAACATCTCCAGTTTTGCATTACTTCACTTCAATTTCATCTACAAATAACCAGGCATTGTTACCAGCCCCGGGTTCACCTGCGGTAATTATCCCATTATTTTTTGCGATTATTTTAATGTAACGGGCGTTTAATTGAAAACTGGCCTGGTAAAGCAGGTTCTTTATACCACTCATGTTTACAGGAGCATCAATGGCTGAAAAATTTATTCCATCATCACTTTTGTAAAATGATACGGCAGCAGGTTTATAAATCCAGCTTCCTTTTTGTTCAAATGAATGAAGAATGATCTGGGTGACCGGTTGATCATTCCCAAGGTCAATAATAGCTTCCATGTCTTTTCCGTTAAAACCAAGAAACTGGGCAGACCTAAGCATTCCCTTTTCATTTTGTATGCCATCTACCAGGGTAAATGCGCCTCCTAGTGAATAGCTTTTATTCGGTTCTGTTGACAAGCTGATCTTTTTTCCTGTAGCAAGATTCAGGTTAAAATATTGCCATACCCAGCTGCTGATTATTTTGTTATCATTATTTGTAAGCGCAGCGCCATACAAACCTGTTTTTGGTATCGGTATTGGCCCGGCATATTTAAAACTGGCATTGGTATTACTGTCCAGTACATAAATGATCTTTCCATCTTTATTTCTTGATTCAAGTTTCCACCGGATCTCATTTTTTTCAGAAGCCATTACTGTGGGCTGAAGATCATAATAGGCCGTACTATAATTGATACCCTGGAATTTATAACGATCCAGTATAGCCGGCAATCTTTTTTCAAAATCGGGCCAGCTTCTTTTTTGTTTAGGGCTCCACAAAACTTCTGCAACAGCACTGATGCGTGGAAAAAGCATGTACTCAAGTTTTTTTTCATTGTCAAGGTATTCAGACCATAAATTACCCTGGCCACCTAAAATATATTTTGCCTGTTTGGTATCAAGTTCTTTTGAAACCGGATCATAGTTGTAAACATTTTCTATTGGATTGTATTGTCCCTGTGTAACAGAATCTTCATTTCGGGTTTGAGAGTGATTGATGTAAAAAGGATTTTCAGGTGTCATTACAACATAGTGGTTCTGTTTTGCAGCTGCAATGCCGCCGGCTTCTCCACGCCAGCTCATGATGGCCGCATTAGGAGCAATACCACCTTCCAGTATTTCATCCCAGCCAATAATCTTCCGGCCTTTGCTGTTTACATATTTTTCTATTCGTTTTGTAAAATAGGATTGCAGTTCATGTTCATTTTGAAGTTTCTCTTCTTTGATCCTTTGCTGGCAAACGGGACAGGTCTTCCATTTTTCTTTGGGACATTCATCGCCACCAATATGAATGTATTCAGAAGGAAATAATTGCATTACTTCATCCAGCACATCCTGTACAAAAACATAACTGCTATCATTGCCCGCACACAAAACATCTGGCGATACGCCCCATGTTTCCATTACTTTATAGGGCCCTTTCGTGCATCCAAGAAAAGGATAGGAGGTAAGTGCTGCAACACAGTGGCCCGGGATATCTATTTCGGGAATGATAGTAATGTATCTTGCCGCAGCATATTTTACGATCTCTTTTATTTGTTCCTGGGTATAATATCCACAATACCGGGTGCTGTCATATTTGTCGCTTCCATAGCGACCAACAAGTGTTTGATTCCTGCAGCTACCGGTTTCAGTTAGGTTAGGATATTTTTTTATTTCTATTCGCCAGCCCTGGTCGTCAGTAAGATGCCAATGAAAATTATTGAATTTATGCAGTGAAAGAAAATCAATATATTTTTTCACATAATCAACTGAAAAAAAATGCCGGGCAACATCAAGGTGCATGCCCCTGTATCCAAACCGGGGACGGTCGCTTATATAAAGTTGTGGGATCCTTAAAGCGGTGCTCTTCATTGGGGGAAGTAATTGTATCAGGGTTTGAATGCCATAAAAAACACCTGCTTCATTGTCGCCGGCTATGTATACTTCTTTATCCTTAACATCCATTGTGTATGAGCCAGGTAAAGGATAATCAAGCCTTTCATAATTTAATACGATCTGATTTTTTCCTTTTGATCGCTTTACCATTTTTAATGAAAATCCATAATTTTTTGAAAGGTACTCATTGAGATAAGCCGCAGTGTTTTCAAGATTACCCCCCTCTAAAACAATCGCTGTATTAGGAGTTATGATAAAATTTCCTTTACCTGCTTTTATTTCTGCAGGGATGGGAACGATATTAATATTGGTTTGGGCTTTAGCGAGAAGAGAGCCGGATATAAGTATTAAAAAAAATAAGTGTTTCATTCGGTGATAGTTTCTTTCTTGTTAATTAAAAATGAGTGCGGTTTTTTTTTACCGCGGAGGCGCAAAAACGCAGGGTTTAAACTCTGCGTTTCCACGTTCCTGAGGTTATTTACTTAAGACCGGTAATATAATCTTACTTGCATTTGTTGCATCATGATAAATTCTTATGGTTGCTTTTTGAAAATCATTTTCATTCGCATCCGGTATGCGCATGAATTTTTGTGGATTCCTGTCGATTAAAGGAAACCATGTGCTTTGTACCTGTATCATTATTTTATGTCCTTTTTTAAAAGTATGAGCCACATCATTCAATTCTAATTTTACATTGCTGATCTTTCCCGGCTCGAAAGCTTCTGGTTGTTCAAAACTATTCCTGAATTTGCCTCTTATTACTTCCGCTCTTACCAGGCGCTGGTAGGCGGCCATCTGGAAACCACGGGGAGCATTTTTAAAATTTGGTTCATTATCGGGAAGTACATCAATCAGTTTTACAATAAAATCTGCATCCGTGCCGGTGATGCTTAGCTTCAGATCGGCAAGTATTTTTCCTGCAAGTGTAACATCATCTTTTAATATTTCTGTTTCATAAACCAATACATCAGGTCTTATTGCGGCAAAGCGCTGGTCTTCGGCCATATAGTCATTGTTCCTATAACCAAAGATGCCATTGGTATATGGAACGGGTTTGTTAGGATCACTTATATATTCATCAAAGCTGTTTGTTCCTGTTTCTTTTTGAAGAGACAGGCCTTCTTTGCTATTAAAAAAATATTCAGTGTTGTTTACATTTTGTGGTGGCCATGCAGGATAGGATCTCCATTGATTGGAGCCCGTTTCAAATACAGTAGCTTCTGCAATATTAAAACTGCCCTTATCTTTTAAATAAAAATTAAAGAATGTGGCTTCCAGTGAATCCTGGAAAACTTTACTGGTGTTGGTCACAAAATCATAAGAGGCAAATTTGTTCCATTCGGGGCTTTCCCATGCACCATGTGTCCATGGTCCCATCACGAGCCTGTTGTTATTGCGCAGGTTTCCTTTTTCAATTGTTTCATAGGTATTCAGTGTGCCAAATAAATCTTCTGCATCAAACCATCCACCAACAAGCAGTGTAGGTATAGAAATATTTTGTAAATGTGGCCGGATGTTTCTTGCTTTCCAGTAATCGTCATAAGTATCATGCTGCAGGTATTCGTTCCAGATAACATTTTTGTTGTTAAAATATTTTTCTGATTGCGTGTTTTTTACAGGGCCCATTTCCAGGAAGAAAGCATACATATCTTTTGCTGAAAAATTAAAGATGCCATAGCCATAATCCTTCACAGGCCCGCTCCTTTCTTTTCCAAAATAATTCATGAAATTAAAATTGTCCATTAAAAAAAATGCTCCGCGATGGTTAACATCATCGCCGATGAATTCATCCGTTACAGGAGCCTGCGGACTTACAGCTTTAATGGCAGGATGAGCATCCGGTAAAGCTGCGGTAGCATAAAAGCCGGGATATGAAATACCATATAATCCTGCACGGCCATTATTGTTTTTTATATTTTTCAGAAGCCAGTCAATGGTATCATAGGTATCACTGCTTTCATCAACAACTTTTTTAGATTTCTTATTTGCAATGAATGGCGTTACTTCAAGATTGATGCCTTCACTCATATAACGTCCCCGCACATCCTGGTAAACAAAAATGTATTTTTCTTTCATCAAAGTTGGATTCGGGCCAATGCGCCTTGCATAATTCGTATCTCCATACGGGCCAGCCGAATAGGGGGTACGCTCTATCAAAAAAGGATACTTCACGGAATCGTCTTTCGGGACATATATAATGGTATATAATTTAATTCCATCCCTCATTTTGATAAGCGTATCGATCTTGGTGAAATTATTTTTTACAAAATCTTTATCAACAGATTGAGCGCTTATTTTGGCGGAAAAAGAAACTGCGATAAGAAATAATAAGGCTCTTTGCATATAATGTATAATTTTAGCGGGTTAAATTTAGCGAAACAAACCCATTAATATCATGGATAAAAATTCAGCATTAATAAATTGTTTTTATAGTGCATTCCAAAAACTGGATCATAAAACAATGAATAGCTGCTACAGTGATGATATTGTTTTTTTTGACCCTGTATTTAATTTACTGGAACGTAACCAGGTAAAAGCAATGTGGGAGATGCTTTGTAAGAACGCGAAGGATTTTGAACTGGTATTTGGTAATATCATTAAGCTTGACGAAGAATATTACACCTGTGAATGGGTAGCTACTTATACATTTTCAAAAACCGGCCGCAGGGTTGTTAATAAAGTAAAAGCCTTTATGCGTTTTGCGGATGGTAAGATCATAGAACATAGTGATGGATTCAGTTTACATAAATGGAGTATGCAGGCACTGGGATTTACCGGATGGCTATTTGGGTGGAATCGTTTTTTCCAGAATAAGATAAAGAACCAGGCCAGGAGAAATTTAAATGAGTTCATTGCAAAGCAATAATAACTGGTCAGGTAATCTGAGATCTCGTATCCTGCATCTGTTTTTTGTATTCTTTTATAATTTATCTTTCCTCAATCTTTAATAAAACATTCGATTATGAACACAAGTTTCTTAGATTACATTAACTGGCTTGCAGTAATATGTGCGGCGCTTGGTTATTTCATGCTGGGTGCATTATGGTATTCTAACATACTTTTTGCACCGAGGTGGATAAAATTAACGAAGGTTGATGTCGCAAACCCTGATGCAAAAAAAGGTATGGGAGCAATCATGTTTGCTTCTTTTGTAATGATGTTTATTGCAAGCCTTGGAATTGCAATACTGAGATCAAGGCTGGAGATAAGTGGCTGGATGAGCGGTTTAAAATTGGGATTACTTAGCGGGCTTTGTTTCGGAGCTATGTCTATCAGCGTTTCTTACCTCTACGAAAAAAGACCATTGGGGTTACATCTCATAAATGGTGGATATACCATTGTTGGAAATATCATTGCAGGAATTGTAATTTGCAGCTGGGCTTAAGCAATTGTAAATTGATAATGTGCAATGACAATTATTTTTCTGCATTCATTGTCAATGGTGCATTATCAATTATTCCACCTTAGTGATCTTAATGATATTTGTAGGAAGATGTTGTTCAACTGGTGTACTGCCGGTATTTATTACAACATCGTCTTTTTTTATGAAACCCCTTTCTTTGAGGATATTGATCTGGTCGAAAATAATATCATCAAGGCTTTCTTCTTCCGCATAATAAAATGCTCTTACACCCCAGCTAAGGCTAAGCTGGCTTATCAATGTGCGTTCTTTGCTAAAAATAAACAAATGGCATTTTGGGCGATAGCTGCTAAGCATAAACCCGGTGTAACCACTTTGAGTCATTCCAATCAAGGCATTCGCCTGCGAATCATTGGCGAGTTTGCATGCGCTGTAGCAAATGGCATCACTTAAAAAAGAAGGAGAGTGGGGTTGCGGTGCAAGAATATCGTCGCGGTTGTAATCATATACAGTCTTCTCAACTTCCATGATGATCTTACTCATTGTTTCAACTACCAGCGTAGGATAATCGCCCATGGCGGTTTCTCCGCTCAGCATTACAGCATCAGCTCCTTCGATCACTGCATTGGCAACATCACTTACTTCACTCCTGTTTGGCTTTGTTCTGTCCATCATACTTTCCATCATCTGGGTAGCAACGATCACAGGCTTGGCACGATGCATGCATTTGCGGATGATATCCTTTTGCATGATAGGAACTTGTTCAATAGGGATCTCTACTCCCAGGTCGCCGCGTGCTATCATTACACCATCGCTTTCAATAATGATGTCTCTCAGGTTCTTCAATGCTTCTGGCATTTCTATTTTAGCGATCACTTTTATTTTACTTTCCTTGGCCTTAATAAGTTTTTTAAGGGCAATGATGTCAATTGCTTTTCTTACAAATGAAAGTGCAACCCAATCTATTTTCTGGTCAATGATGAATTCAAGATCAGTAAGGTCTTTTTCGGTAAGTGAGGGCATTGTTAATGCGCTATCAGGAAGGTTCACGCCTTTTCTTGGCAGCAGTATACCGCCAAGGGTTACCCGCATCAAAACCTCTTTGCTGTTAAGTATCTTTAGAACACTGAGTTCCATTTTTCCGTCATCAAGAAATATCCTTTCACCTACTTTTACATCGGTGGCAAGGTTTGGGTAAGAAACATATATCCTGGATTTGGTGCCCAATGCTTTTTCTGTGGTGAAAATAAATTCATCTCCTTCTTTCAGATCGATCTTCCCGTTGTCCAGGTCTCCCACACGTAATTTCGGGCCTTGCAGGTCGCCGAGTATTGCGATGTTGTACGGTTCATTTTTAATTATTTTCCGGATATTATCGATCACTTCTTTTTTATCTGTATGTGTGCCGTGAGAAAAATTTAACCTGAAAACATTTACCCCCGCTTTTACAAGTTTCAGTAACCCATCATAAGTGTCACAGGATGGTCCAACAGTTGCAACGATCTTTGTTCTTTTTTGAGAATGCGCAATACCCGCTTCCTTGTCCATTTGGGTGTGGAGGTATTTGCTGATGTTTTTGCTCATGTGGATAGTGTCTTTTAATTTTATTAGTTTATAGAGCTCTTAGCTATTAGCTTCAAGATATAAGTTGCGAACTTGTCAACTAACAGTTTGCAGCTTATGTCGCAAGTATCTTCACGATCTTCATCCATTCCTCATTGATCCGTTGTTTCTTTTTCACAGCTTCATTCAACGGGGTATAATTCATTTTATTGTTTACAATTCCAACAAATACATTGTGCCGGCCTTCCAGTAAACATTCCACTGCATGGTAGCCCATACGGCTTGCAATAAGCCTGTCCATGCAGGTAGGGGAGCCGCCCCTTTGAATATGGCCAAGGATACAAACCCGCACTTCGAGGGAAGGCATATGATTTTTTATGATCTTGGAAAGTTCATTTGCTCCAAATTCTTCACCTTCTGCAACGATGATCAGGTTTACGAGTTTTTTTCTTTTTTCTTTTTCCTGCAATGATTCAATCAGATATTTGATATCGGTCTTCTTCTCCGGGATAAGAATATTTTCTGCACCTGTTGCAACACCACTATGCAGGGCAATGTATCCTGCATCCCTTCCCATTACTTCTATGATGAACATACGGTCATGAGCATCCGCAGTATCACGTATCTTATCGATAGCCTCAACAGCCGTATTTACAGCAGTATCAAAACCGATCGTGAAATCTGTTCCTGCAATGTCTTTGTCGATCGTACCCGGTAAGCCTATACATGGGATATCAAATTCGTTGCTGAAAGTTTGTGCGCCTCTGAAACTTCCGTCGCCGCCAATGATCACAAGACCATCTATTTCGCGTTTCTTTAAATTTTCATAAGCTCTTTTCCTGCCCTCAAATTCCATGAATTCCATGCAACGGGCCGTTTTTAATATTGTTCCGCCGCGCTGAATGATGTTTGCCACACTGCGTGTTGTCATTGGGGAAATATCATCTTCCACCATGCCGCTGTAACCACGCATTACACCAAAAACCTCTAATCCATGATAGATACCTGTACGCACAACGGCCCTTATACATGCATTCATTCCCGGGCTGTCACCACCACTTGTTAAAACACCGATTCTTGTAACTTTCTTTGCCATCTGTTAGGACTTAGATTAGATTCCTTATTGAATTAATGTGTTAAAAGTACACATTAATATCCAAAAATAGTATTAATTGTAGGTTACATTCTCTCCGGCACAGTTATGCCGAGTAGTTGCATACCACTTTTTATTGTATTAGCTGTCATGTTTGCCAGTTGTAATCTTAATTGTTTCTTCTCTTCCGTTTCGGCATTTGCAATAGAATGTTCTGTGTAAAATGAGCTGAACGTTTTCGCTATATGATAAATATAAATTGCAATTGCGGAAGGGTTTAATTCTTCTGCAGCCTGGGAAATAACTGAAGGATATTTTTCCAAAGCAACTATAAGCTCTTTTTCCAACGGTAAAAAATTGTTGCCGGTGTTATTGCCTGGAACAAGTTCATTTTTTCTTAGAATGGATTTTATACGTGCATAATTGAATTGAATGAAAGGTCCGGTAAAGCCATGAAAATCGATACTTTCTTCCGGGTTAAATATCATCCTTTTTTTGGGATCAACCCTGAGCAGGTAAAATTTTAAAGCGCCTAAACCAATATTGTGATAAAGTTCTTTTAATTCTGCTTCTGTGAAATCTTTTACTTTACCGAGTTCCTCTGTTTTTTCTTTTGCTACATTTTCCATTTCATCTACCAGGTCATCGGCATCAACTACGGTGCCTTCACGGCTTTTCATTTTACCGGTAGGTAATTCAACCATACCGTAACTTAAATGATGGATATCATCTGCATAAGGTACGCCCATTTTTTTGCAAATGAGCTGCAACACTTTCATATGGTAATTTTGTTCATCACCAATTACGTGGATGCTTTTATCGATCTTATATTCATCATATTTTTGTTGTGCAAGTCCGATATCCTGCGTGATATAAACAGATGTTCCATCTTTTCTCAGCACAAGTTTTTCATCAAGGCCGTCTGCAGCCAGGTCGATCCATACACTTCCGTCAGGTTTTTTAAAAAATACTTTTTTATCAAGTCCTTTCTGAACAATATCCTTTCCCAATAAATAAGTATTGCTTTCGTAATACATTTTATCAAAATCACTTCCTATTCTTTTATAAGTAATATCAAACCCTTCATACACCCAGCCATTCATTTTTTTCCACAAAGCGATTATTTCAGGTTTGCCGGCTTCCCAGTCAAAAAGCATTTGCTTTGCTTCTTTCATTATATCAGTAGCGCCCCTCCTGATCTCTGTGAGCTCATCCTCAGTTTTGGCTATTTTATCTTTAATCTTTTCCGGGTCTTCTTTTGAGTCTTTTAATTTTTCCCTTAGTGTTTTTAATTCTTTAACCTTTTTCTCCTGTTCTTCATTATAATGAGAATAATCATTAAGATTTTCTTTTCCAACAAGATCGGCTGCCTGCTTTTTTAATTCATTCTCGAATTGTACATAATAATCGCCAACTAAATGATCTCCTTTCCTGTTTGGTCCCGGAGTTTCACCATTAGCCCATTTTTGCCAGGCGATCATACTCTTACAGATATGTATACCGCGATCGTTTACGATACAGCTTTTTAAAACCGTATTGCCACTTGCTTTTAAAATTTCAGCAACACTCCATCCCAGGAAATTATTTCGCAGGTGCCCGAGGTGTAATGGTTTGTTGGTATTAGGAGATGAGTATTCAACCATTACTTTTTTATCATTCATTGGTTGCTTACCAAAACAAATATCATTGTAATTCTTCTGAAGCAGTTCCATCCAAAATGCATCTGCTACCGTAAGGTTCAGAAATCCTTTTATTATGTTAAATGCAGAAAATAGTTGCGGGTAGTTTTTTGTAAGATGTTCACCCAGTTGGTTGCCTATTGCATCAGGTGATTGTTTTAATGATTTTACCAATGAGAACATCACTACTGTGTAGTCGCCTTCAAATTCAGGTTTTGTCTGGTTTACCTGGAAATCCTTTTCTGTGAATGATTGGCCAAATAATGATTCTAAACTTTCTATTGTGCTTTTTTGTAAACTCGCTAATATTGACATGTACTTTTTTTCTTGGGGTACAAAAATACTTAATTCGAAACCAATTTGGTGATTTGATGATTTGGTGGTTTGATAATCCAGGAGTTTTATAATTTGAAGAATAATCATCAAATCATCAAATCAATTATTTACTGATGATCCTTATTTCAACTCTCCGGTTTGCACTCATTTCTTCTGCTGATCTTTCAGGAATAGGATAAATGGGACGGGTGTTTCCAAAACCCTGATAAGACAAACGATTTCCGTCGATCCCTTTTTGGATAAGGTAGGTCCAAACTTTTCTCGCTCTCCTTATTGCTACATTAAAACTTGGCGTATTCTCAGGAGTTTGTCCTTTAAGTTGCGCAACACAACATATATGCCCTTCAATAGCGATGTTCAAAGCAGGATTCTTTACAAGCACATTGTATAATTCATCTAAAACAGGTAATGATTTATTTAAGAGAATATCAGAGCTGTTTTCGAATTCAAGATTTTGTAAAGTAATAAGATCGCCTTTCTTAATCGTGCTGTCTTGTAAAATAGCAGTAAGTGTTTTGATTTCTTTTTTTACCTGTTCAACTGGGCCCTCTTTCAGTGTTGCAATTATTTCAACCCTGCGATTCTGGTAGCTTTCTTCTTCAGTAAGGTCATTATTTAATAAACCATTTTTACCAAATCCTTTGGCGCTCACTGCATCGGGGCGAATGTTTTTATTTTCCAGATATTGGGTAACAGCGGTAATTCTTTTTAAGGAGAGGTCAGCATTATATGCATCGGAGCCTTTACCATCACAATAACCACGCAATTGCATGTAGGGAATTTGAAATGGGCTGACCTTAGTTATAAAACTATCCAGCTTTACCCTGGCCCCAGGTGTAAGATCATATTTATTGAAATCAAAATTTACCGTAAGTGTTGCTTTGTTTTGTGCAAATGAGAAGACTGATAGAACCGTGGAAAGGAAGAAGAGATTAAGTTTTTTCATATTACAAATGTATGCTGTATGATGTCAGTTGCATAAAAGCTGAGTTATATAATTGCTGTAAATCTTAAATCATATATCATACATCATACATTCTTCGTACTTTTGCGCACTTTTTAAGTTTTACTATGATAAGTGCAAATAATATAACACTCGCTTATGGCAAAAGAGTGTTGTTCGATGAGGTTAATATCAATTTTACAAAAGGCAATTGCTATGGTGTTATTGGCGCCAACGGAGCAGGCAAATCTACCTTCTTAAAAATACTGAGTGGAGAAATAGAACCTAATAAAGGAACGGTGGATATCACACCCGGGGAGAGGATGGCCGTTCTGAACCAAAACCAGTTTGCTTTCGATGATCATACTGTATTGAATACGGTGATGATGGGCCACCAAAAGATGTGGAAGGTTATGCATGAAAGAGATGCTATCTATGCAAAGGAAGATTTTACAGAAGCCGACGGTATCAAAGCGGGGGAACTGGAAGAACAATTTGGCGAAATGGGTGGCTATACGGCTGAAAGTGATGCGGCAACTTTTTTGAGTGAGCTTGGAGTGAAAGATGAGCTACACCAGCAGCTCATGAAAGATATCAGTGCCAACCTGAAAGTAAGGGTATTGCTTGCGCAGGCATTGTTTGGAAACCCTGACATTTTATTGTTAGATGAGCCTACCAATAACCTTGATGTTGAAACAATTAGCTGGCTGGAAAATTTCCTGGCAGACTATGAAAATATTGTATTGGTGGTTAGTCACGACAGGCACTTTTTAGATGCAGTTTGTACCCACGTTGCCGATGTTGATAAGAAAAAAATAAAGGTCTATACAGGTAATTATACTTTCTGGTATGAGAGTTCGCAGCTGGCTGCCAGGCAGGCAACTGATAAGAACAAAAAGATGGAGGAAAAGAAAAAAGACCTTTTGGAATTCATCGCACGGTTTAGCGCAAACGCTTCTAAATCGAAGCAGGCAACATCCCGTAAAAAGGCTTTGGAGAAACTTGTGTTTGAAGACATCACGCCAAGTAACAGAAAGTATCCCGGGATTATCTTTAAACAGGAAAGGGAGGTTGGTAACGAGATATTGAAAGTAGACAATCTTTCAAAAACAATAGACGGGAAAACAATTTTCGCCAAACTTAAATTTGATATTCAAAAAGGAGATAAGATAGCATTTATCAGCAGGGAACCAATTGCATTAACTACTTTTTTTGAAGTATTGAATGGCAGGATAAAAGCTGATACCGGTACTTATGAATGGGGTACAACGGTAACAACAGCATATCTTCCAAATGATAATACCGAATATTTCTTGGGAAGTAATTATAACCTTATGGATTGGTTGCGCCAATACGTGCCACCAACAACAAAAGATGTGGATGAAGATTTCTTACGGGGGTTCTTAGGCAAAATGCTTTTTAGCGGCGATGAGATTCTCAAGAAAACAAATGTACTGAGCGGGGGAGAAAAAGTTCGTTGCATGATCAGTAAGATGATGTTGCAAAACCCGAATGTTTTGATGCTTGATGAACCAACAAACCATCTTGATCTTGAAAGTATCATTGCTTTCAATGACAGCATGATCGCTTATACCGGTATTGTATTATTAACTACACATGATCACCAGTTCATGCAAACCGTTGCAAACAGGATCATCGAGATAACACCAAAAGGAATGATCGATAAGCTGATGAGCTATGATGAATACCTCGAAGATGAAAGGGTAAAAGCGTTGAGGGAAGAAATGTACAGTTAATTATAATTGATAATGGATAATTGACAATGGAAAAGCATTCACAGCTATCATCAGCTAAAAGTATCATCAAGTATTATTAAGTCATAAATTGTCAATTTTCAATTGTCCATTGAAAACGGTTAAAACTCTGTGAAACTACACATCAGCTTTTTTTCAACTCTGTAATTTTCTTTTAAGTTTGTATTATTATTAACCTCTGTATGACAGGATACTGATCTTGTCGCAAACCAAAAATTAAAGCACACATGAAAAAGTTCTTTTTTGTATCCGCAATTTTTATGATTGCCGGTATTGGAAATGTTTCTGCACAAAAAAATGAATCTCAGGATTACACGAATGCAGTCGGATTAAAATTTTACCCTGCAGCACTTACAGCAAAACATTTTTTCAACCACATGGTCAGCGCCGAAGGCATTACTTATCTCTATGATAATGCCTCGGTACGCGTTACCGGCCTGCTCGAATTTAATTTTGATATCAATACTGTTCCGGGATTAAAATGGTTTGTCGGCCCGGGTGCACATGTAAGTTTTCTCCGTTATAAAACACAGGCTACCACCTATGCAGGTATAGATGCCATATTAGGGTTGGATTATAAATTCAAAGGCGTGCCTGTAAATCTAAGTATTGACTGGCAACCTTCATTTGAATTTGGTGAAGAACCAACTTACGAGAATCATCATCACATAAAAGATGGCCCGGGATTTACGGGAAGTTGGGCAGGAATTGGAGTGAGGTATACATTTTAACAGCAATCGGCAAACGGGAATCGGCAATAGCAAAGCGTGAGAGTTTTTAGATTCTCACGCTTTTTTTATTTTGAGCAACTTATTTTTCGCAACAATTGCCGATTGCCGATTGCCGATTGCTGCCTTCCCCGTAGTTTTGCGCCTTATTTAAAAATGAAACAATCAATCACCGGCCTGCTGAATTTTTTTTATCCTCCCTTTAAAAGGATCATGCCTGTACAGACCTTTCGTTATGCAGCCTGTGGAGGTGCGAATGCTACGCTTGGGCTGTGCATTTATTGGGTAAGCCTTCATTTTATTTTTGAACAGAAAATATTTGATTTTGGAATATCTGCTTTTAAGCCCCATAACGCGGCACTCTTCTTTTCGTCCGGCATATCATTCATTATTGGGTTTCTCCTGAATAAATATGTAGTATTCGTTTCTTCAAACCTTAAAGGCAGGATACAGTTCTTTCGTTATTTCCTGGCATTCTTTTTTAACCTGGTAATGAATTATTTTATACTGAAATTATTTGTGGAAGTTTTTTTATGGGCACCTTTTATCAGCCAGCTTCTAACCATAAGCATACTCATAGTGATCAGCTATCTTACACAAAAACATTTTAGTTTCAGAACGAAGAAAGACATAACTAATGAGACAATAAGTAAAGAATGACGCTATAATTAATTTCTTATTGACCTGGTTTTGGCAGGTTATTGATCGCCTCCCGCATTTTATCCAGGTCCCCTAATCTTTCCTTTTTATTCTCGAATTCTTTATTGAGCTTCTTTATCTTTTTTTCTTCCTTTTCCATTTTATCTTTTGCTTCCTCAGCTTTCTTCCTGTCTTCATATGCTTCACCTGCAAGTTTTTTAGCCTTTTTAGCATGCTTTACTTCTCCTCCGGTTGCTTTATCGGCCTGGTTGCTGCTTGCATTGGCACTTTTTTGAGCATCTTTTTCCTTCGATTCAAATTCTGATTGATATTTCTTTAAATTCTCCTGTGATTCGGCAAGGTCTTTATTTAACTCAGCAGTATCACGGATCAATTCCACGTATTCCTTGTTTAGCTTCACCGTATCTTCTGCAGTCTTATATTTTTGCGCAAAGAGTGGTTGGGTACCCAAAAGGACTAACAATAAAATAAAGCAGTAAGTAATTTTTTTCATGTGTTGTTATTTTTTTTAGAATGCTGTTCTGCGGCAAATTTTCCACTGTAAATATAGGGATTGCCATTCTGGCTGACATTTTTTCACCATTTTTCCCTTGGCACAATGATTGACTACCACACTGTAAATAATAAAATTATATAATCATGGCTAAAATAATAGGAATTGACTTAGGAACCACCAATAGTTGCGTGGCAGTAATGGAGGGCAACGAACCAGTGGTGATCGCTAATGATGAAGGCCGTCGTACAACGCCTTCAATTGTGGCATTTTTAAAAAATGGAGAGCGCAAAGTAGGGGATCCTGCAAAACGGCAGGCTATTACCAACCCGCATAATACCATCGCCAGCGTGAAGCGTTTTATGGGGCGCAGGTTTGATGAGGTAACAGAAGAAAGTACACATTGGAGTTATAAACTGGTAAAGGGTGACAATAATACGGTTAGAATTGACATAGATGGCAGGATGTACACGCCACAGGAAATCAGTGCAATGGTATTGCAGAAAATGAAAAAAACTGCTGAAGATTACCTTGGCCAGGAAGTAACCGAAGCCGTGATCACAGTTCCTGCTTATTTTAATGATGCACAGCGCCAGGCTACCAAAGAAGCCGGTGAAATTGCAGGATTAAATGTTCGCCGTATTGTGAACGAGCCTACCGCAGCTGCATTGGCTTATGGACTTGATAAAAAAGGTAAGGATCAAAAGATCGCTGTATTTGACCTTGGTGGTGGTACATTCGATATCTCTGTACTTGAATTGGGAGATGGTGTATTTGAAGTAAAATCTACTAATGGAGATACACACCTGGGTGGTGATGATTTTGATAAAATAATAATGGATTGGCTTGCGGATGAATTCAAAAAAGACGAAAACATTGATCTGCGTAAGGATCCAATGGCATTGCAACGCTTGAAAGATGCTTCTGAAAAAGCCAAAATAGAATTATCATCAGGAAGTGAAACAGAAATAAACCTTCCTTATGTTACCGCAGTTGATGGTGTTCCAAAACACCTTGTAAAAAAACTTACCCGTGCAAAATTTGAATCATTGGCTGATAAATTATTTGAACGTTGTATCAAGCCGTGTGAGCAGGCGCTTAAGGATGCAGGCCTCAGCACATCTCAAATTGATGAAGTAATATTGGTTGGAGGAAGTACCCGTATCCCTAAAGTACAGGAGCTGGTTGAAAAATTCTTCAACAAAAAGCCAAACCGTGGTGTAAACCCGGATGAAGTTGTAGCCGTTGGTGCAGCAATACAAGGTGCGGTTTTAACCGGTGAGATAAAAGATGTATTGTTACTCGATGTAACACCGCTTACATTGGGTATTGAAACAGCAGGTGGTGTTATGACCCCATTAATTGAAGCAAATACAACAATCCCTTCAAAGAAATCACAGGTATTTTCTACCTATTCAGACAACCAGCCAGGGGTACAGATAAATGTACTCCAGGGTGAGAGGTCGATGGCAAGGGACAATAAGAACCTCGGTATATTTAACCTGGATGGCATTCCACCGGCACCGCGTGGTGTTCCACAGATCGAAGTGATATTTGATATCGATGCAAACGGTATTTTACATGTAACGGCTAAAGATAAAGGAACAGGAAAGGAACAAAAGATCAGGATCGAATCAGGTAGTGGTTTAACACCGGAAGAGATCGAAAGAATGAAAAATGATGCTAAAGCCAATGAAGCTACGGACAAGGCTGCAAAGGAAAAGGTTGAAAAAGTTAACCAGGCTGATAGCATGATATTCCAGACAGAAAAGCAATTGAAGGAATATGGAGAAAAAATACCGGCAGATAAAAAAGCCCCGATCGAAGCTTCTCTAAATAAATTAAAAGATGCTCACAAGGCTCAGGATATCACGCAGATAGATGCTGCTATGGCTGAGATGAATGCAGCCTGGACAGCGGCCAGTGAAGACATGTATAAAGCTACACAGCCGGAGGGACAACCAAATGCCGGAGGCCAGCAGGCAGGACCGGATCAGGGTGCACAGGGAGGAGCAGAATCTGCAGGAAGTGAGAATGTGACTGATGCAGAGTTTGAGGAAGTGAAGTAAGCTGAATTTTTAAAATAATAAATAAAAATTATGAATGCCGTTCCAGATTGGAGCGGCATTTTTATTGTAGGTCATACATTATTAATCAGTTGGGTATTAATTAATTAAATTGTATGTTGAATCTTTTATTTTCACACCAGAAGTTCTCCACAAAAGGGTTTTTATTCAATATTCCAGTCATTTCATCGTTGTTTAGATAGCTAATATTGCAAACTAAAAATCCTTTTTATGAAAACTATTATCGTCCTTTTATTTGCCTACATTTTATTTATGTCATGTTCCCGTTCTATAACAATGGACCAGGCTGCAAACGGCCGTACCAGGGGAGCAAGAAGTGTGAGATAAATGCCGGGATAAGAATTCTCAAGTTTACATCTTGCGAGTTTACACCTTCGAAGTTTACACCTTGCAAGGTGTAAACTCGAACCCAATCTAAATATGGGAATTAATTTTATATCATTGTTGTTGTTGCGATCGAAAGATGGCAATAAAAAAAGCCCTATGTAAATAGGGCTTTCAATTTTTTTTATGATAAAGCTTACATCAGGTCAAGCGCCAGTGCAAAAAAAGTAACATTAAAAGGCAATACCATCGAACAATAGCCGCCCGCTACCTGGTACACCCAAAAAAAAGCTGCAACTGATAATAAGAATAAGATCCAGTAAAGTCCGCTTGATTTTCTTGCTGTTGCCATAATGATTTTTGTTTTTGCAAATATAGAAGATAGAAGATAAACCCGAAAGAATAACGCAGTTTTTTTTTGTATAGTCAAATGAATCACAAATCACTTTCCTATTTTATCCTATTATGATTAAATTGCCGACCTAAATGTGTTGCTTTCATGGTTATTCATTTTTATATAAAATATAAAACAGCGTTTGGACAGTCCCTGGGAATTATTATCAATAACCCTGATCAATCCATTACAGAAATCTCCCTTCAATATTTAAATGATGAATACTGGCACGGGAGCCTCGATACCAACGATCTTTCAAAAAGAGAAACGATCAATTATTATTATGTACTAAAAGAACAAGGTATAGCAGACAGGAAAGACCTTTGTGATACCAGGTCGATCAATATCAAAAAGCTTGATGAAAAAGAAATAAATGTTTTTGACGACTGGCAGGACATCGCATTTGACAAAACCGTATTCAATACAAGGCCATTCCTGAATGTATTTGGAAAGAAAAAGGTCAAGGTAAAAGATTCAGACAGCAAGAACCCTTCTCACATCTTTGAAGTGCAGGCCACTCATTTAGATGATGACAAACTTTTATGCATTACCGGTTCTGCAAAAAAAATGAATAACTGGGACACAGAGCAGCCTTTGCTTCTTAAAAAAAGAAAGGATGGCTGGTCAATTAAATTAAACCTTGCAAAAGAGAGTTTCCCGGTCGAATATAAGTTTGCCGTTTATGATACCAATCAAAAGAAGATCATTCATTTTGAAGAAGGGAGCAACAGGTTATTAAATAACATCAGCGATAAAGGCAAACTGAATTATCTCAGGCAGTTCGCTTATTTTAATAATTATAGCTGGAAGGGTGCAGGTGTAAACGTACAATTATCTGCTCTTAAAACAACCCAGAGCTGGGGCATCGGGGATTTTACAGATCTTAACCTGCTTACCGACTGGTCAAAAACCACTGGTATCAAACTCATCCAGCTGTTACCAATAAATGATACAACGGCTAATCATGACCGTAGAGATTCTTATCCATATTCAGCCATTTCAGCTTTTGCATTACATCCCGTTTTTTTAAATATTCAAAAACTGGCAACTGCAGTATCACTTGAATTCCCGGATGATCTTTTGGAAAGGATAAAAGAGTTGAATGACCTGCCACAACTTGATTACGAATCAGTGGCCGCAATAAAAAAAGATGCAATCAAAGAACTGTACGAAAAAGATAAGCACTCATTCAAAGACGATTTTTCATTTTTTGATTTCTTTGACCTGAACCGTCACTGGCTTGTTCCTTATGCTGCTTTCTGTTATTTAAGAGATAAATACGGAACCGCAGATTTCAGCAAATGGAAAGAATACAAAGAATACGACGAAGACCAGGTGCAGGAATTTGTCAGCCCTGAGCATGAGCACTACGATGAAATAGCAATACATTATTTCACTCAATTCCATCTTCACCTGCAATTATTAGATGCAGTAGAGTATGCACATAAGAATGGCCTCATTATAAAGGGAGATCTTCCAATAGGTGTTGGACGTTTTAGCGTTGATACCTGGATGAATCCCCAGCTGTTTCACATGGATATGCAGGCAGGTGCACCACCGGACGCATTTGCTGTAAAAGGCCAGAACTGGAGTTTCCCGACATATAACTGGGAGCTCATGCAACAAAATGATTATGCCTGGTGGCGCCAGCGTATGGAGCACATGAGCAACTACTTTGATGCGATCAGGATCGATCATGTACTTGGTTTCTTCAGGATATGGAGCATACCGATGCATTCGATAGAAGGAATATTCGGAAGATTCATGCCTACTCATGCACTTTATTCTTATGACCTTGAAACTGCCGGTATCAATTTTAATGAAGACAGGTTTTGTAAACCATGGCTCACCGATGATATCATCAATTCAACCTTTGGCGAAAATGCATCATGGGTAAGGGAAAATATTTTAGAAGGAAATAATTTCAAACCCGAATTCAATACACAAAGAAAGATTGCTGATTGGTTCATAAAAAATCCGGCACATGCTGATGTTCAGCAAGAGCTGTTTGATCTGTTGAGCAATGTGATACTTTTGAAAGATGAAAAGAATGCACATCAGTATCATTTCAGGATCGCCATGCAGGACACTTCATCTTACCAGCATTTATCAGGGCATGAAAAACATGTGCTGAATGAATTATACCGCAAATATTTCTTTGAAACACAAAATGAATTATGGTTCAAAGAGGCGCAGACAAAACTGGATGCCATTCAAAAAAGTACAAACATGCTGATATGTGCAGAAGACCTTGGAATGGTTCCTGATATGGTGGAAGACGTTTTAAAGTCGAGAGAAATACTGGCACTACAGGTACAAAGGATGCCAAAGACATCGACCGATAATTTTACACATCCTAAAAATGCGCCTTATTTATGCGTGGTTACGCCATCCACACACGATATGAGTACACTTCGTGAATGGTGGGAAGAAGACAGGAAGAGCACACAGGATTTTTATAATCATTTTTTAGGCCAGCATGGAACAGCTCCATTCTATTGTGAGCCATGGATCAGCAAAGAGATCATTAAGCAGCATTTAGGATCACCCGCAATGTGGGCCGTATTTCTTTTGCAGGATATCATGTCGATGGAAGAAGGCATTCGCCGTGAAAATCCAAAAGATGAACGCATCAACTTTCCCGCAGATCCAAATCACTACTGGAACTACCGGATGCATATAACGCTTGAAACTTTATTAGAACAGTCAGCATTTTCAAAAGAATTGAATGCGATGGTTGCCGATGCCGGCAGGTAATTAATTCTGAATTCTGAGTTCTGAATTCTGAATGGAGCATTCTGAAGTAGTGTTCTCAAAATAAAAGCATACCAATAATTCGGAATTCATAATTCATAATTCATAATTCAAAATGAAGGTTTCTTATAAAACTTATAACCTCCCATTCAAACATCCTTTCACAATTTCAAAAGGAACAAAAACGCACCAGCCTTCTCTTGTGGTAGAGCTCGAATATTTTGGATTGAAAGGTTATGGAGAAGCGCCGGCCATCAGTTATTATAACATACCGGTAGAAAAAATGGTTGCCGATCTGGAATTAAAAAAAATGTTTGTTGAAAAATTTGCTTTCTCTGACCCCGAACGTTACTGGCATTATCTCCACCATTTATTCCCGCAAAATTCTTTTTTGGTTTGTGCATTGGACATGGCTGCATGGGACCTGTATGGAAAGATGAAACGAAAACAACTGCATGAATTGTGGAACCTCGATCTTGAAACAGCGCCGTCAACAGATTTTACCATCGCCATTGATAGCATTGAAACCATGGTAAAGAAAATGAAAGAAAGACCATGGCCTGTATATAAGATAAAAGTTGGAATGGATAACGATATTGAAACGGTAGCTGCATTAAGAAAAGAAACAGATGCCGTTTTTCGTGTTGATGCTAATGCCGCATGGACATTGGAACAAGCCTTGCAAAAAATCCCCTTGCTTAAAGAACTGGGAGTTGAGTTTGTTGAACAGCCATTGGCAAAAGATAATTGGGAAGGAATGAAAATATTGTATGAGCGCTCACCACTTCCAGTAATTGCTGATGAATCCTGTGTTACTGAAGCAGATATTTTACAATGCCGTCATCATTTTCATGGCATCAATATCAAGCTCACAAAATGCAGCGGCATTACCCCCGCAAAAAGAATGATACAAAAAGCCCGGGAATTTGAAATGCTTGTGATGGTTGGTTGTATGAATGAAAGTTCACTGGGTTCCGCAGCCATTGCTCAATTGGCACCATTACTTGATTATGTTGATATGGATGGACCGTTATTGCTTACCGATGATATTGCAACAGGAGTTGGATTTGACTACGGTAAAATAATTTATAAAGAAGGGTATGGGCTGGGGGTGGAGATGAAGGACTTTTAGATGTATGATCTATTTGTTCAGTAGTTTATTTTTTTGTGCGAGGTATTCTTCTTCCGTAATTGCTCCAGCCTGATACAACTCAAACATTTTCTTCAATTCATCTGCTATCATAGTTTCCGATGGCTTTCCTGCAGGAACATTTCTTGCAATAGCTCTTGCGAGTTGATCAGCCTGGTTGCTTAACTGCATGGTTTTATATTCTTCCTGCGCATGTGTGATGGTATCCTTTAAAAGTTTGGGATGATGGATCATCTGGTAATTCGTTTCACCCATCTCAGCAGCAGTCTGTATATCTACATTTCCATAACCAAGTATCCTTCCCCAGAAAGATTGTTCGTATTCAATATTATTTATTTTATCAAGCGGGCTTTCTTTTGCATACCTGGTAAAAAAACCGCCTTCATCAATCACACGAAGGTTTGTTACTGCCCAGATATTGTTTACCCAGATAAAATAAGTTATCAAAGGATAAATGCCTACAACCAATATGATGATAAGTGCGATCGATGCCTGAAGAAAAATAGCAGCCAATGTGCCGATCAGTATCCATATAAAAAAGGGCATCACAAGTTGTAGCCAGTGATGCCTTATGATCAATAAAACTTTTTCATCTTTTTTAAGTGCTGTCCTCATTTTTTATAGTTAATACATACCAAATATACGGCTATGAATGATTAACTATAACTCCTTTACCGGGAAAACACATAAGGTGAATTACTAAACCGCCAGAATTCTTTAATATCACCTTTTACAATGTAGCCATAACTTCCAACAGTGAAACCTGACATACTATAAGAATAGGGTGTAATTGTTCCCGGGTAATTCGGTTGCTGTGTCCATGTATTGCTACTGGTACTGTATTTCCAGAAATCATTAAAATTATCAGTGGCGTTCAGCCCACATCCAACATAAACCGAGCTATTTATTACAAATCCATCTGCATCTGCTCTTCTGAATGCAGGAAAACTTGCCATGCTGACAAAGCTGTTCGTAGCTGGATCGTATTGCACCCAATCATTTTTATATAGCTTCGTGCCGGAACTACCTATTTCATAACCCAGGCCCATGTATGCTTTGTTATTTACAACAAAAGCACTTGCGTCGGCACGTTTGCCAAGCGGGCTGTTGCCTTTATTTGTCCATTGATTGGTAGAAAAATTATATTCCCAGAACTGGTTCAATGTTGTTCCTGATAATGTTTCACCTGATACAATGTATCCTTTGTCACCGATCACAAACGTAATTGGATGGCCAATAGCCACACCTGGAAAAGATGCCCGCGGAGATACTTGTCCATTTGTTACATCGATGGAGAAAAGATTATTAATGTAAGCATCGTTTGAATAACTCATACCAAAATACACTTTCGATTGATATGAGAAAAGATATTGGCTTCCCTGGTAGTAAGAGAAATCACTGGAAGGCTCCCATTGTTTTGAAGCGCTTAATTTATAAAGGTTACCGGCGGCACGACAATACACTTCGTCATTCACGGGCATTATAATATTAGAATTGTACAGTGCATAATACGGGCCCGGAAGTGTACTTGTCATTGCCTGCCAATCATAAGGAGGAACCGGGGCAGGGCCTATGCCATTGTCAAGGGAAGCATTGTTTTGTAATGCAGTGTCATCTTTCACCTGATCATTATTGATCTCTTTTTTACATCCAATAAAAAAACAGGTAACTATAATTATGAAAAATAAACGTTTCATGATAATGATGTTTACGGAAGATGAATGATTTTATTTTTTTAACGCCACATTCGTAACTCACAATTCAAGTAAGTCTTTTTACTGAATATCAAACAATGCATTATAGTATCGCCAGAATCCCTCCAGGGCACCGCTAACAATGTAACCTGAGTCTCCATCTGAAAAACCCTCACAGTCATTACCAAAAACAAAATTTCCCGGCCAGTCTTGTATAGCTGTCCACGAGTTTTGATTCGGGTTATATTTATACATATCCTGGAAAGTTCCTGAGCCATTTTTGCCAAGGCCAACATAAAGAAAATCACCGAGTATAAAATGGGCAGGGGTCTCTCTTGCAGATCCCGGGAAGTCCGTCCTTGTGATAACAGGGAAAACCGATGCAGGGTTATACAGTACCCAATCTTTTTTATATATCTTAGCCAACTGGCCATTTATATTGAGATAATTATAACCCAAACCAATATACGCTTTGGTTCCTACTACCATTGCGCTACCGACGATACGGGCGCCGATGGGGCTGTTTCCTTTATTGATCCATTGGTTTGTTGAAAAATTAAATTCCCAGCATTGGTTTGCCGCACCCTCCGGATAGGTTTTTCCACCAATGAGATATCCTTTATTCCCGAGTACAAACCGGATGGAACCTGTTACAAGCGTTCCGGGAAATGAGGGTAGGATTGTAGTAATGCCTGTTACCAGGTCATAAGATTTGAAATCATTTGTAAGTGCATTAGTAGCGCCTGAAATACCGACATATACTTTCGACCCGTAACTAAACAATATCTGCGAGTCGCTATAAGTAGAGAAATCACCTGATCTTGCCCAGGACCGGTTAGCACTATTGAATTTGTAAAGCATTTTATACGGACCGTATCCTATAAGACAGTATACTTTATTATTAACCTCGATGATCTTGTTATAGCTGGTTACATGATCAAATATATCGGTAGGGGTGGGAAGTTGTGCCCATGTCCATCTCGGGGCGGGAATAGGCTCTACATTTTCGGTTGTGACTGTATTTATTGCTGTTGGTTTGCTTTCCAGTAGCAAATCATCATTGACTTTTTTACAGGAAGTAAAACAAACTGCCAGGATAATGATGCTTAATAAACGTTTCATGATAATGATATTTATGGATGAGGAAAGATTCGCAACAGCAAAGTTTAGGAAAAATAGAAAGACAGTCAATAAGCAAATACGGGTAGAAAAGATTTTAACCCGGAGCTGCAAAAGGCGCAGGGATTGATGTTTTACTTAGCGTCTCTGCGCCTCCGCGGTTAAATTATTTTCTATTGAACTGCTAATATCGAATTACTGAATTTCCAGAATTCTGCAAGGTTACCTTTTACCATGTAACCCACGTTACCTAAAGAGAAAGTTCCAAAATCATCATTGCCCGTTACAAGAGTACCCGGCCATGTATCCTGCTGCGACCAGGAGTTGGCTGATGTATTGTATTTCCAAAAATCGATGAGCTCGTTACCGTTATCGCCAAAACCGAGATAGATATTATCATTAAGGATAAATCCTTTTGCAGAGGATCTTTTTGCTCCCGGGAAATCTGTTTTTATTGCTGAAAGATCAGAAGAAGGGTCATATAATATCCAGTCGTTTTTATATACTTTGATTTGTTGTCCATTCAAATAAAGATAACCGTAACCTAAACCAAGGTATGCTTTGCTGCCAATTACATATGCGTTTGCTCCGCCACGAGCGGTTCCAAAAGGATTATTGCCTTTATCCGTCCACTGGTTACTGGTAAAATTATATTCATAAATATGGCTTTGCAGCGTTCCACTATAAGTTGTGCCGCCCATCAGGTATCCCTTATTACCAATTACAAAAGTAGTAGACCCTCTAACTCCCGCAGCCGGAAAAGAGGGCATCGTGGTTTTTACATTTGTTATTACGTCTCTCGAGTACATATTCGAATAAACATTCTCACTTGTTATCGTCATACCAAAATATATTTTTGTTCCATAAGAAAACAGGTATTCTGTTTCTGCATCAATATCAAAATCATTTGAAGCAGCCCATGCTTTTGTCGTTAAGTTCAGCTTATATAATGTGCGAAAGTGATAAAATCCCCGGATACAATAAACATTGCCGTTTACAGGAATAATAACATTTAACCCACCTGGATCTGGATCGGGAACATTCGGATTAGTGAGGCGGAACCAGTTATAATTTGCTGGTTGTGGCGTGGGACTGAGATTATCTCCTGACGATATGTTATTTGTATTATTTAAAGTGTCATCTTTTTGTAAAAGGTCATGGTCATCTTTTTTACAGGCAGTAAATACAAGGGAAAGCGCAATGATGCATATAAAACGTTTCATGAGAATGATATTTATGAATGAAGGAAGATTTGCAACAGCAAAGTTGTAGAACATTGAAAAGCGGGGCAATAGCGAATTAGGGGGAGAAGGGTTTTAACCGCTAAGGCGCAGAGATTACGGTTTTACTTTGCGTCTAGCGGTTAATGTTTTAATCAAAGTTGAATAAAGATAAACTGTACAAGAGTGCGACGCCAATGAAGCTGAATGTTATTACTGAAGCCTGGTAAAACAGAAATTAGGAGGAGAAGGTATTTAAACCGCGGAGGCGCAAAGACGCAGGGAATTTAATATGATGATTTCTCCCTGCGTCTCCGCGACCCTGTGGTTTAAAATTTACAAGATCTTATCTCTTAAAGCAAGAGCTACAGCCTCCGTACCAGAATGCACATGCAACTTTGCATAGATATTTGTTACATGCGATTTTACTGTGTCAACGGCAACGGAAAGATCTGCGGCGATCATCTTATAACTTTTTCCGTCAACAAGTAATTGTAATACTTTTTTTTCCTTTGCAGTAAGATTATAATTTTTGGCAGGAGTGGCAGGTTGCAGGTTGTCTTTAAAAAGTTGCAATACTTTTCTTGCAATACCAGGCGTCATTGGAGAGCCGCCTGACTGAACATCTTTTATTGCATCCAGGTAGCCATCGGGTGTGGTGGTTTTTAATATATAGCCTGAAGCGCCGGCGCAGATAGCATTGAAAATATATTCATCTTCAAAAAAAACGGTTTGGATAAGAATATTTATGTGAGGAAAATTTTCTTTAATAAGTTTTGTTGCTTCAATACCATTGATACCCGGCATTTCAATATCCATCAATACTACATCACATGGATGCGAGGAAAGATCTGCGATCATGTTACTGCAATCCGCGTATGCACCTGCACAACTGAACCCCGGAACAGTATCAAGCAGGAATTTAAAAGTTTCTCTCAGATGCTTATTGTCTTCAAAAACGGCAACTTTTATCAAAGGGTTTATTTTTTACAAAGTTGAGGAAAATATGATTAAGCCAAATAGCGAAATAAGGGGAGGAGATAAAATCCAGGATGTATGATGTAAGATGTATGACGTGCAAACGTTCATATGGGTGCTTATTGGTAACTAAATATCTTAGATCTTACATCATACAGGTATATTCAGTGTTACCGTAACCCCTTTACCGCTATTTATTATTTCCAGCACACCGTGTAACTCTTTCGCCCTGTTTTGCATATTATCCAACCCGTTTCCTTTTTTAATGATGTTGTTGTTGAAACCTATCCCGAAATCTTTTACCTGTAATTGTAATTCTTTGTTTTGCATGGATGCTGTTACTTTTATTTTTTCCGTACCGGAATATTTCACTGCATTATTCAATGCTTCTTTAAAGATGAGATAAATATTTTTGCGTTGCTCCATGTTAAGTTTGCATTTTTCCAGTTCAGCTATTTCCATTTCTATTTCAATATTCCTGCTGCTGCATATTTCATAGGCAAAACGTTCCATCTTTTGTTTCAAACTACCGGCTTCTGTTTCGCCTGGCTTTATCATCCATACAATATCACTCATCTTTTCCATCGTTTCTTTGGCATTGTTATTCATTCTTTCCAGGATGTTCTTTTGTGTTGGATCATTCCCATGCTGCGTAGCCATCTGGCTCAGCATGTGAATACTGCTTAATGAACTGCCAACTTCATCATGCAGGTCGGCGGCGATCTGGTTACGCAATTCGAGTTCTTTCATGCGCTGTCTTAATTTATTCCTGTTTATAAGCAACCATAAACCGATCAATGCAAGTAATGCGATCGCAACTGCACCAGTCATCATCAGTCTTTGCCGTAATAATTTTTGTTGTTGTAATTCTTTGTCTTTATTCAATAACTGTATCTCCTTGTCCTTTTCATTCACTTTGAATTTTGCCTGCATGGCTGCAATATCATCATCGTATCGTTGTTTTACTACAGTATCATTTGCAGCTTTGCTCATTACCATAAATTCATAAGCTTTGGAATAATTACCTGTGAGTGCATAGGCTTCTGCCAGCAGGTCTGCGGCATTATTGATGCGGTCTATGTCTTCGTTCTCTTTATAAATAATGATCGCTTTATTGAGTACAGTGATCGCTTCCGTGTAACGTTTTTGTTTTACATAAGTGTTACCGGTATTCTCCCAAGCCAGGGCCATCAGGCTTTTATTATTTTGTTTTACTGCATACTCCATGGCTTTGCCTGCATATTTTTCCGACTGAGCATAATCGCCTTTTCCAAAATAGGCATCAGCAAGGTTAGAATTAAAAATACTCAGGTTGGTGATGTCTTTTAAACTATCGAGTATGTGGATGGCTTCTTTTGCAGCATCAATGGCTTTATCATAATAGCCTGTACTTTTATAAATAAGGCCGATATTATTTAATGCAGTTGCTGACATGCGCAGGTTACCAACTTTCCGGTATAATGCAATGGCCTTGTAATAATAAGCAATGCTTGAAGCGTATATCTCCTGCTTATAATATACAGAGCCAATGGTTTGGTTTATCCTTGCCCGAACATCATCATTGTTTGCCTGGTCGGCATATTTCAAAGCTGTTTCACAATCCTTGAGTGCCTGGTTCACATTTTGTAACTGCCTGTAAATATCTGCCCTGTTGAGATAAGCGAGCCCAAGACGGTTGGGGTCACCCACCTTATGCGCATAAGGAAGTGCTGTATCAAGATAAAGTAATGCAGTATCTAAATTATCGGAGTAAATATATGCAGTGGAAACATTCAAATAACAAACAGCGGCTCCTTTGTCAAAATTCAATTTGCGTGAAAGTAAAATTCCTTTTTTACCATAATCAATCCCACTGGCAGGATCAGTTAACCTAAGTGAACGGGCAAGGTAGCCATAAGTAAGTGCTTTATTTGTGTCTTCTGAATATTTTTTAAGTACCGCAAAGAGTGAATCTGTTTCTGAAGTTTGTGCAATTGCTGAATGATAGAAGAGATTTGAAAAGAATAAGATCAGGAGATATACAGGCTTACGCATATACTAATTTACAAAATATTGCTATCAGATACCAGATTTCAGAAATCAGCTTGACCTTTATAATTTGTGGAGTTTATCACTATTGAAAATAAAAAAGGATGACATCCTTTAGAAATGTCATCCTATTCAATTATAAAACTCATCTGAAATCTGATTTCTGAAATCCTGGAGCCGTCTTCTACCAGATACTCACTCTCAAACTATCCGGCCTGTACATTTTATCACCCGGCTTGATCCCGAAAGCTTCATAAAATTCAGGTATGTTAACAAATGGACCATTCACTCTTTCTTTGGCAGGGGAGTGTACATCTGTCATAACCAGGTTGGCTAAACGTTCTTTTTTGATCTGGTACAACCAGCCAAGTGCATAACCAAGGAAATACCGTTGCATCTGGCTAAGCCCTCCGATGCTGTCATTTTTCTTGTATGCTTCAGTCTTTTTAAATGCATCAATTCCCAATAGCAGGCCACCGAGATCAGCAATGTTCTCACCCTGTGTTGCTTCGCCATTTATGTGTAGTGTATCAACCGGGTTAAATTCATTGAATTGTTTGATGATAGCTTTGGCACGATTGTTAAATTCAGCACCATCTGCTTTGCTCCACCAGTCTTTCAGGTTTCCTTTAGCATCATACTGGCGCCCCTGGTCATCAAATCCATGGGTAATTTCATGCCCTACTGTTGATGCAGCTGCATAACCATACACCAATGCATCGTCAAGGTCTTCATCGCGATAGCCTGGTACTGCAAAAATTCCCGCAGGTAATACGATCTCGTTGTTGCTTGGATTATAATAAGCATTATAAGTTTGTGGCGTCATATCCCATTCTGTGCGGTCAACAGGTTTACCTAATTTATTTACTGAATAGTTATGCCACCATTCGCCTGCACGCTGCATATTCAATACCCAGGGGCCATTATCAATTTTAAGTGCGCTGAAATCTTTCCATTTATCGGGGTATCCAACCTTTTTTGTGATGGCAGCTAATTTCTCATAAGCTTTTTGTTTGGTACTGTCGCTCATCCAAGAAAGTTTTGCGATCCTGTCTTTATATGCCGAACGGATATTTTCTACAATATCATTGTATCTTTTTTTAGCGGTTTCATTAAAATATTCTTTTGCAAATAATTGACCCAATGCTTCACCGATAGCATCTTCTTCAGCATCAAGTACCCTTTTCCAGCGGGCCCTTGGTTCTTTTGCGCCGCTAAGCGATTTGCGGTATTCAAAATAATTAGCGTAAGTATCTTTATCAAGGTAGCCTGCCTGGTCCTGTACCATTCTTAATTTTAAATAACTTTTCCATGTATCTAATGGAGTTGCTTTGAATTGATCACTTAGTGCAGTATAAAATTCGGGCTGGCCAACAATTACAGAATCAACTTTATTCTCTCCCGTTAGTTGGGCATAAGATTGCCAGTTTACATTGGGAGCTATCTTCGACAAGCCTGCCCAGCTCATCTTATTATAATTTTTGTACGGGTCACGCAGGTCGGCAAGCTTCCTGCTTGCTGTCGCGAGTTTTGTTTCAAGATCAAAAACATCAGTAACCATCTTTTGCGGGTCCTGTCCATTCGCTGCAACCTGTTTAAATGTTTTAAGCATGTAATCCTTATAAGCTGCTTTTACTTTTACAGTGCGGTCATCTGTATTAAAATAATAATCCCTGTTTGGCAAACCAAGGCCTCCCTGTACAAATATCACAGCCATTTGTTCACTGTTCTTATCGTCCTGTGCAATATAATTAGCAAAACCGCCTCCAAGTCCTTTCTTGTGCAGGGCTGCAATCACAGTTGTGAGCTGATCTGTATTGCTGATTGCATTAACAGTGTTCATATCATTCTGAAGCGGGGTTAACCCGGCTTTATCAATAGCGGCAGAATCCATGGCGCTTTTCCAGAAGTCACCGATCTTTTGATCGATCGTTCCTTCGGCAGCTTTCTTTGCTATTGCATCATCATTTATTTTACGAAGCCGTGAATAGATCTCTTCCTGGACCATATTCCCGATGCCCCATCCGCTTTCTGATTCAGGAATAGGCGTTCTTTTTATCCAGCCACCATTGGCATACATAAAAAAATCATCACCGGGTTTTATCGTGCTGTCTATATCCATTGCAAGGATATCCTGTTTGGGAGCAGACGCAGCCTCTTTCTTTTCGGATCCATTGCATGCATACAAACCAGCGCATACAAATGATAATACAATTAGTTTATTCATGTAAAATTTTTTATCGCTAAATGTAGGAAATGATTTGAAAGGGTAAAAAATATTTTGATAAGAGGTATTTTATAAACACATTTACCGACTTTCGCAGTTATGACACCTGAAAGAGAAAAAAGGCTAAATGATGTTTTGGCAAAGCGGCAGCCAAACCTTACAGTTGTGTTGGAAAATGTAAGTGATCCACATAATATTTCTGCTGTAATGCGTACCTGTGATGCCGTAGGCGTACAGGATATTTATATTTTGAATACGAGTATCGCCAGGCATAAAAAATGGGGGGCAAAAAGCAGTTCCAGTGCGGCAAAATGGCTTACCATCCACCAGTTTACCGATGCGATCGAATGTTTTACTGCTTTAAGAAAAAATTTTAAAAAGATATATACCACGCATCTCAGTACTGATGCGGTGAGCCTTCATGAACTTGACCTTACAGAACCTGTTGCCCTGGTATTTGGCAATGAACACAGTGGTGTAAGTGAAGACATCATTAAACTGGCAGATGGTAATTTCATTATACCACAGGTAGGCATCATTAAATCGCTGAACATTTCAGTAGCCTGCGCTGTAAGTTTATATGAAGCCTACCGGCAAAAAAATAATGCAGGCCATTACAGCAAACAGCAATTAACGGAAGATTCTTTAGTAACTTTAAAATCGGTTTGGGGATTGCAGGAAGAGGGGGATTAGTGATCAGTAATTAAGAATTTGGAATTTGGCACGAAATAAGTATCTATTGGAACTGTTGAAGTGAAGTTATTTCTGTAAAGTTTGATGAACTGTAAAACCTTTAAACCCTTCAACGATTTAAATCTTTCAACGTGACAAGAACCTTTGCTAAAATATTCCCGGTAACGTTTTTTTTAGCCATTGTATTTATGATAGCAGGCTGTGGCGGTCTTGGCAACAAAAAATACCATAATTCCGACATGTATGATTTTGCCAGCCCAAAAGTTATACAGATCGCAGAAGACATGGCTGAAATTTCCGGCATAGCCTATTATCCGAAGGATACAAGCGTATTTGCCATTATAGATGAGGCTGGCATTTTATTTAAGATACCCCTTAAGCATCCAAATAATTTCAGGCAGTGGAAATTTGACAAAAAAAGGGATTTTGAAGACCTTGTGCTTATTGATAGCACTTTTTATGCATTGGTAAGCAATGGAGATATTGTGAGTATCAGATTTCATGGGGATAGTATACATACCTACAGGGCAAATTTTTCCGACTTTTCAAAAGCAGAGGATGAATTTGAAAGTATATATCCCAATCCCGATTCCAGTTCTTTAATCGTAGTATGTAAAACCTGTCCTGGCGATCCTAAAAAAACGATCAGCAGGTTCTCTTATAATTATCATGACACCGGTGCTCTTTATAAACCATTTCTTTCTATTAACGTTGCACCGCTGGCTGAAAAACATGACCTCAATAAACAGCTGAAACCATCTGCAGCAGCCATTAATCCAATTACGAATGAACTGTATGTCGTGTCTTCAATTCAAAAACTCATTTTGATATTTAACGAAAAAGGAGGATTTAAAGAGTCTATCGAACTGAACCCGTCAATATATAAACAGCCGGAAGGGATTGCGTTTACACCTGAAGGTAACCTCATCATTTCAAATGAATCGGCTGAAGAAGGAACGCCAACTCTATTGTTAATGAAAAATAAAAAGAAACAACAATGAAACGATTGATATAATATCCGGACGACAGATCATTACCTTTACAGAAGAACATATATACAACCTTATTTTAGAACAATGGACGCTTCAAATATCTATAGAGAAACAGAACAACATGTAACCGGGCTTTTTAAAGAGCATCAATCCCCCAAACTATTATATCATAACCTCGAACATACATTGTATGTTGTAAACAGGACAAAAGAAATTGCAGAACATTATCCATTGAGCGAACAGGAAACACTGGTTCTTTTTATGTCTGCATGGTTTCATGATCTTTCCAGCACATTGGGATCCTAAGCTTAGAATTCCACGTGGACAAGTTGTC
>JADMIO010785003.1_pt1 | contig 56744 bp, 41 predicted proteins | sample 8958161 | NCBI WGS metagenome assembly JADMIO01 (sample SAMN16585339, study PRJNA669376) | soil metagenome | isolation source: Crop rotation soil | place: USA: Cullars Rotation, Alabama | collected 2011
CTTTCCCGAAACCCTTGCAAATGCTGGATTTTCTGCCTGTGGACAGCCCCTCAAATGTCAATAGGTGCGCCCCTCATCTGTCAGCACTCTGCCCCTCAAGTGTCAAGGATCGCGCCCCTCATCTGTCAGTAGTCGCGCCCCTCAAGTGTCAATACCGCAGGGCACTTATCCCCAGGCTTGTCCACATCATCTGTGGGAAACTCGCGTAAAATCAGGCGTTTTCGCCGATTTGCGAGGCTGGCCAGCTCCACGTCGCCGGCCGAAATCGAGCCTGCCCCTCATCTGTCAACGCCGCGCCGGGTGAGTCGGCCCCTCAAGTGTCAACGTCCGCCCCTCATCTGTCAGTGAGGGCCAAGTTTTCCGCGAGGTATCCACAACGCCGGCGGCCGGCCGCGGTGTCTCGCACACGGCTTCGACGGCGTTTCTGGCGCGTTTGCAGGGCCATAGACGGCCGCCAGCCCAGCGGCGAGGGCAACCAGCCGAGGGCTTCGCCCTGTCGCTCGACTGCGGCGAGCACTACTGGCTGTAAAAGGACAGACCACATCATGGTTCTGTGTTCATTAGGTTGTTCTGTCCATTGCTGACATAATCCGCTCCACTTCAACGTAACACCGCACGAAGATTTCTATTGTTCCTGAAGGCATATTCAAATCGTTTTCGTTACCGCTTGCAGGCATCATGACAGAACACTACTTCCTATAAACGCTACACAGGCTCCTGAGATTAATAATGCGGATCTCTACGATAATGGGAGATTTTCCCGACTGTTTCGTTCGCTTCTCAGTGGATAACAGCCAGCTTCTCTGTTTAACAGACAAAAACAGCATATCCACTCAGTTCCACATTTCCATATAAAGGCCAAGGCATTTATTCTCAGGATAATTGTTTCAGCATCGCAACCGCATCAGACTCCGGCATCGCAAACTGCACCCGGTGCCGGGCAGCCACATCCAGCGCAAAAACCTTCGTGTAGACTTCCGTTGAACTGATGGACTTATGTCCCATCAGGCTTTGCAGAACTTTCAGCGGTATACCGGCATACAGCATGTGCATCGCATAGGAATGGCGGAACGTATGTGGTGTGACCGGAACAGAGAACGTCACACCGTCAGCAGCAGCGGCGGCAACCGCCTCCCCAATCCAGGTCCTGACCGTTCTGTCCGTCACTTCCCAGATCCGCGCTTTCTCTGTCCTTCCTGTGCGACGGTTACGCCGCTCCATGAGCTTATCGGGTCCACTCGCGAACGCAGAAAGGCCCACCCGAAGGTGAGCCAGTGTGATTACATTTGCGGCCTAACTGTGGCCAGTCCAGTTACGCTGGAGTCACTAGTATTTAGGTGACACTATAGAAGCGGCCGCGACAACTTGTCCACGTGGAATTCTAAGCTTAGGATCCCAATGTGCTGGAAAGTCACATTCTGACGGCCGGCTGGTCCTGCTTTACCCGTTCACGGTCTGGACTCTTTCGGCTCGATTCCCCTTGAGAGTACAGTCCGACGATTCGCGGGCGGGCGCGCGGCTCCACTGTCGCGCAGGGGCAAATCGGGCATGCCGGAATCGGTCCGGGCGACGGGCGGGAGGCAGGGGGCTCATCCGCGGCGAAGCGGATTACTCTCGATAGCGGCACTGGCAACCTCGGCCATCGGTGCGGCACCCGCCCATGCCGATGTGAGCGAATTGCTGTCCTACGACCTCTATGTCGACGCCTTCACCGCCATGGATCGCCAGGAGATCGTCTCGCTGGTGCTGACCCTTGGGGTTCTGCTGTTCGCGGTGGTCACCGCGATCGCCCTGGTTCGCACGAAGCTGCGCGCGGCGGCATCGGAGAATCGCCTGCGCGACGAGATTGGCGCGCTCAGGGCCGAGCGCGACCGCGTCAACGCCCTGCTGCTGTCGGAGCCGCAGGTCGTGGTGTCGTGGGCCGCCGCCGACAACGAGCCCGAAATTCTCGGCGACACCACACTGGTTGCCCCGGCCGCCGTGCCGCAGCGAGCGCTGGCGTTCGGCACCTGGCTCGAACCGGACAAGGCCCAGGCCCTGGAGCGCGCCGTCGAGGCGTTGCGCGCTCGCGGCGAGAGCTTTGCGATGTCGCTGATGACCACGGCCGGCTACGCGATCGAAGCCGAGGGCCGGGCGATCGGCGGGCGCGCCGTGCTGCGCTTGCGTGACGTCAGCGGCGTCAAGGGCGAGTTCGCCGAGCTCAGCGCCCGCCATGAGAAGGTCGTGAGCGACACCGAAGCGCTGCGATCGCTGGTCGACGAACTGCCGACGCCGGTGTGGGCGCGCGACATTGCCGGCGCGCTGGTGTTTGCGAACCGGGCGTACGCCAAGGCGGTGGAAGCGAAGGACCCGGCCGACGTGCTGGCGCGCGGCCTCGAGCTGCTCAACCGCGCGGCCCGCGAAGACGCAAGCCGCGCCCGCGCCAGCGGGCAATCTTTTCACGGTCGCGTGCCCACCATCGTCGCCGGCAGCCGCCGCAGCTTCGACGTGCTCGACGTCCCGACACGCAAGGGCAGCGCCGGCATCGGCATCGATGCGACCGAGGCCGAGGCGCTTCGCGCCGAGCTGCAGCGACTCGGCGAGGCTCATCGCCGCACCCTCGACCAGCTGGCGACCGGGGTGGCGATCTTCGGCGCCGATCAGAGGCTGTCCTTCTACAACGCAGCCTACCGCGCGCTCTGGGAGATCGATCCGGGCTTCCTCGACCAGAACCCCACGGATTCAGCCGTGCTCGATCAACTGCGCGCGGCGCGAAAGCTGCCCGAGGAGCAGGACTTCCGCCAGTGGAAGGCCACGCTGCTCGAAGCCCACCGCGTCACTGAAACCAAGGAGCATCTTTGGCACCTGCCCGACGGCCGCACGCTGCGCGTGGTCACCACGCCAAACCCGCAAGGCGGCGTGACGTATCTGTTCGACGACGTCACCGAGCGGCTGAAGATGCAGCGGCGGTACGACGCCCTGATCCGGGTGCAGGGCGAGACGCTGGACAACCTTGCCGAGGCGGTTGCCGTGTTCGGCAGCGACGGCCGCCTGCGGCTGCACAACCCGGCGTTCACCAGCCTCTGGCGGCTGCAGCCGGCGGCGCTTGCGGACCGCCCTCACATCGAAGCGGTGGTGTCGCAATGCCGTGCGCTGTACGACGACGACGCGCTTTGGCAGCGGCTTCGCGCAACGGTGACCGCCATCGACACACGCGAGAACGTCACCGGCCGGCTGGAGCGTCGCGACGGCAGCGTGATCGATCTCGTGACGGTGCCGCTGCCCGACGGCGCCACGCTGGTGACGTTCCTGGATGTCACCGACACCATCAACGTCGAGCGCGCGCTGCGCGAGCGCGCCGAGGCGCTGGAAGCCGCCGAAGCGCTCAAGGCCGAGTTCCTGCACCACGTCTCCTACGAGCTGCGCACGCCGCTCACCAACATCATCGGCTTTGCCGAATTGCTGCGCGTTCCCAGCACCGGCCCGCTGGTCGACAAGCAGCGTGAATATCTCGGCTACATCACCACCTCGACCAATGCGCTGTTCGCCATCACCAACGATATCCTCGATTTGGCCACCATCGACGCCGGCGCGATGAAGCTCAATCTCGGGCCGGTGGACATCCGGCGGACCATGAAGGCCGCCGCGGAAGGGCTGATCGATCGCCTGGTCAAGGATGGACTCACGCTCGACATCCGCGCCAGCGCCGATATCGGCAGCTTTGTCGCCGACGAGCGTCGGGTCCGCCAAATCCTGTTCAACCTGCTGGCCAACGCGGTGGGATTCTCTCCCGCCGGCGCCACCATCACGCTTTCCGCCGAACGGCAGCCCCACGCCATCGTGCTCTCGGTCACCGATCACGGTCCCGGCATCCCGAAGGAGATGCAGGACCGCGTGTTCGACCGGTTCGAGACCCACCCGCTGGGCTCGCGCCACCGCGGCGTGGGCCTTGGCCTGTCGATCGTGCGGTCCTTCGTGGAGCTGCACGGCGGCGCGGTGGCGCTCGATTCCGTTGTGGGAGAGGGCACCACCGTCACCTGCAGCTTCCCGATCGAACAGCAGGCGGAGCGGACCGCGGCGTAAAATCGTCAGGGCTGCCCGGCGCCGGCGTTGCAGCGACCCCCGGCGTGCGTGACAATCGGCCACCACGGCGATTGCGCTTTGGCACGGGGCTTGACTGGGAATGTTTCCAACCACGGCTGGTGGATCGGGCTATACGGCGGCGCTGGCGAGCGAACAGGGCTTGCAGCGGCTGGTGGTCGACATTGCGGCCGCGCTGGAGCCCGATGATCTGGTCACCCTGTCGGGCGATCTCGGCGCCGGCAAGACCACGTTCGCCCGCGCGCTGATCCGCCATTTGGCCGACAATCCGAACATCGCGGTGCCCAGCCCCACCTTCACGCTACTGCAGGTTTACGAACTGCCGCGCTTCACCGTCGCCCACGCCGACCTTTACCGGCTGGAAGGCGTGGGCGAGCTGGCCGAGCTCGGTTTCGACGACCTGCCCAAGGGTACGGTGGTGCTGCTGGAATGGCCGGACCGTGCCGCCGGCCTGCTGCCGCCGGACCGGCTCGACCTGGCCTTCACCCTAATGCCGCAGCTTGGCCCCGAGCATCGCCACGTCCGCATCACCGGTTACGGCAGGTTCGCACAGCGGGCGGAGCGCATCGCCACCATCCGGCGCTTTCTCGATGCCACCGGCTATTCCGAGGCCGAGCGGCGGCGCATCCAGGGCGATGCCTCGACCCGCATCTACGAGCGCATCAAGGTCGGCGACCGCAAGGCCATCCTGATGAATGCCCCGCGCAAGGCCGACGGCCCGCCGATCCGCGACGCCCGGCCCTACAGCGCCATCGCGCATTTGGCCGAGGACATCATTCCCTTTGTCGCCATGGCCAATGGCCTGCGCCAGCTCGGCTTGTCGGCGCCCCAGATCTACGAAGCGGAGCTGGCCGATGGCCTGCTGGTCATCGAGGACCTGGGCGAGGAGCCGGTGGTGACCGGCGATCCTCCGGCGCCGATCGAGGAGCGCTACCGGGTGGCGGTGGACGCGCTCATCGCGCTGCACGGGTTCGACCTGGCCGAAACCATTCCGGTCGCGCCGCACGTCACCCACCGGCTGCCCCACTACGATCTCGAAGCCTATATGATCGAAGCCGAGCTGCTGCTCGACTGGTACCTGCCGCGCCTGGGCGGTTCGGTGACGCCCGACACCCGCGCGGCGTATCGGGCACTGTGGCGCGAGGCGCTGGCGACCCCGCTCGCGGCCAAGCCGACCTGGACGCTGCGCGATTTCCATTCGCCCAACCTGATCTGGCTGCCGGACCGGACCGAGATGGCCCGCCTCGGCCTCCTCGATTTCCAGGACGCGCTGATCGGCCCCCCCGCCTACGATCTCGCCTCCCTGCTGCAGGACGCGCGGGTCGATATCCCTGAGCTGATGGAGGTCGGCCTGCTCGGCCACTACGTCAAACGCCGCACCGAGCTCGATGCGACCTTTGAGCCGGCAGAGTTCATCCAGGTCTATGCCACGGTGGCGGCGCAGCGCGCCTCGAAGATCCTCGGCATCTTCGCCCGGCTCGACCGCCGCGACGGCAAGCCGCAATACCTGCGACATATGCCGCGGGTATGGGGCTATCTGCAGCGCTCGCTGGCGCACCCTTCGCTTGAGGCGCTGCGCGCGTGGTACGGCATCCACGTGCCGCCGCCGAAGGAGTAGCCTGCAAGCTTGGAGAACATCATGTCCGACCGATCCCGTGGCGTCATGCCGCGCACCGCCATGGTGCTCGCTGCGGGCCGCGGCGAGCGGATGCGGCCGCTGACCGATCGCCTGCCGAAGCCGCTGGTCCCGGTCGCCGGCAAGCCGCTGATCGATCACGTGCTCGATCGCCTGGCGGCGGCCGGCGTCGAGCGCGCCGTGGTCAACGTCCACCATCTCCCCGACCTGATCGAGCAGCATCTCGCGGTGCGCGGCAGGCCGCAGATCGCGATTTCGGACGAGCGCAAGGCGCTGCTCGACACTGGCGGCGGTGTGGCCAAGGCACTGCCGCTGCTGGGGGACGCGCCGTTCTTCCATGTCAACTCGGACACCATCTGGATCGACGGCGTACAGCCGAATCTCGCGCGGCTGGCGGAGGCATTCGACCCGGCGGCCATGGATGCGCTGCTGCTGCTGGCGCCGACCGCCGGCAGCATCGGCTATGCCGGACGTGGCGACTACGCGATGGATGCCGGCGGGCTCCTGCGGCGGCGTGCCGAAAGCCAGATCGCTCCCTTCGTCTATGCCGGCGCCGCGGTGCTGCGCCCCGGCTTGTTCAAGGATGCACCGACGGGCGCCTTCTCGCTGACGCGCTTGTTCGACCGCGCTGCCGAGGCCGGACGGCTGCATGGGCTGCGTCTCGAAGGCGTGTGGATGCACGTCGGCACCCCGGAGGCCATCGCCAAGGCCGAGGCCGCCATCGTCGCCAGCGCGGCCTGAGGACTCTTCCGCGTCAAACCAGCGCATATCTTTGTCGGCCCCGGCGAATCCGGTTCGCCGCCTGAACCGGCGATGCCAGAATGATGCGATCATGGCGAATGTCTTCACCATCCCGGCTTCGGCGCCGTTCCTGCCGACGCTGATTGGCGCACTGCTGGATGACCGTCTCGGGCTGAATTTCAGACCCGGCGACGATCCGCTCGCGCTCGCCAAGGTCACGCTCTATCTGCCGACCCGGCGCGCCTGCCGGCTGGCGAGCGAGGCATTCCTGCAGGTGCTGAAGCGCGACGCAGCGGTGTTGCCGCGCATCGTGCCGATCGGCGACGTCGACGAGGACGAGATCGCCTTCGCCGAAGACGCGGCCGGCGAGACCGCGGGCGCCGCGCTCGAACTGCCGAAGGCGCTCGGCAACCTCGAACGCAAGGTGCTGCTGGCGCAGCTGATCCTGGCCTGGGCCAACAGTCCGGAGATGCGCCGTGGCGGCGAGACCCCGCTCATTGCCCACAGCGCGGGCGCGGCGCTGGCGCTTGCCGGCGATCTGGCGCGGCTGATCGACGACATGGTGATGCGCCAGGTGCCGTGGGACCGATTCGACCGGCTGGTGCCCGACGATTTCGACAAATTCTGGCAGGATACGCTGCGCTTTCTCGACATCGCGCGTGAGCGGTGGCCCGGCATCCTCGCCGAGCGCAACCGCATCGAGCCGGCCGAGCGGCGCAATCTCCTGATCGAGGCCGAGGCCGCCCGTCTTGCGAACAGCAAGGGGCCGGTGATCGCGGCCGGCTCGACCGGATCGATTCCGGTGACCGCGGCGCTGCTCGCGACCATCGCAAGATTGCCGCACGGCGCGCTGGTGCTGCCCGGCCTCGACACCGACCTCGACCAGCCGAGCTGGCAGATGATCGGCGGCGCCGAGGAAGACGCCTCCGCCCTGCACGGCCATCCGCAGTTCGCCATGCAGGCCCTGCTCCGCCGCATCGGCATCGATCGCGCCTCGGTCGACGCGCTTGCTCTGCCGCTGCCTCATGGCCGCGAGCTGTTGTGCTCGGAGGCGCTGCGGCCTGCGGCCGCCACCGAGCTTTGGAAGCCACGGCTCAACGACGATTTATTCATGGCGCACGCCGACGCAGCGCTTGCCACGGTGAGCATGATCGAAGCCAGCAACGCCGAGGAGGAGGCGCTTGCCATCGCGGTGGCGTTGCGCGAAACCGCCAACGACCCGAACAAGACCGCAGCGCTTGTGACTCCCGACCGGGCGCTCGCCCGTCGCGTGCTCGCCGCGCTCAGGCGCTGGGCGGTGCCGGTCGACGATTCCGGAGGCGATCCGCTCGCCGACACCCCCGCCGGCGTGTTCGCCCGCCTGGTGGCCGAGGCGAGCCTCCGCGGCCTCGCCCCGGTGACGCTGCTGGCCATGCTCAAGCATCCTTGCTGCAAGCTCGACCCGCGCGCTGTCGCTGCGCTGGAGCGCGCGATCCTGCGCGGGCCGCGGCCGAAAAAGGCCACCGCCGGCCTGGCGCAGACGCTCGCGAGCTTCCGCGAGCAGCTTGGCCGGCTGCGGCGGGGCGAGGAAACGTCGCTGCACCATTCCGAGCCGCGAACCCAACTCCGCGACCGCGAACTCGAAGCCGCCACCGACCTGGCTGCCAAGCTTGCGGCGGCGCTGGCGCCGCTGGAATCGCTGCCGTCCCGGCCGCAGCCATTCGCGGACATCGCCAAGGCGCATGCCGGGGCCATCCAGGCACTCGGGGTGATGTCGGAAGAGCTGGCCACTGCGTTCGATGAAATCGTCGAGACCGGCGCCCTCGCCGTCACGCCGTCCGACTATTCGGAGCTGTTTCATGCCGCGCTGGCCGACCGCAGGGTGCGGCGGCCGGAGCAGAACGTGCGCGTTCGCATCTTCGGCACGGTCGACGCCCGGCTCATTTCGGTCGACCGCCTCGTGCTGGGCGGGCTGGTCGAGGGCGTCTGGCCGCCGGAGACGCGGCCCGATCCATGGCTGAACCGCCCGATGCGCCACACACTGGGCCTCGACCTGCCGGAGCGGCGCATCGGCCTCTCGGCCCACGACTTCGCCCAGGCGCTGGGCGCACCCGAAGTGATCCTGTCGCGCGCCGCCAAGCTCGGCGGCACGCCCACGGTGCCCTCGCGCTTTGTGCAAAGGCTCGCCGCCGTCGCCGGCGAGGAGCGCTGGAAACAGATCGTCGCCAACGGCGGCCGCTATCTCGATTGGGCGCGAAGCCTCGACCGGCCGGAGCAGAAACCCAAGCCGGTGTCGCGGCCCGAGCCGAAGCCGCCGCTTTCCGCACGTCCGAAATCGCTGTCGGTCACCGAGATCGAACTGTGGCTGCGCGATCCCTACTCGATCTACGCGCGCCATATCCTGCGGCTGCGCCCGCTCGATCCGGTCGACACCCCGCCGGGCGCGCGCGACCGCGGCACCGTGGTGCATGGCGCCATCGGCGTGTTCACGCAGCGCTACAAGGACGCGCTGCCGGCCGATCCGCTGGACGAATTGCTGCGGCTCGGCGAGGAGCATTTCGCCAGGCTCGATGACGTGCCGGACGCTAAGGCGTTCTGGTGGCCGCGGTTCCAGCGGATCGCGCGCTGGTTCGCCGGTTTCGAGTCCCAGCGCCGAAACCAGTTGACGCGCCTCGATGCCGAGCTGAGCGGCAAGCTGGAAATCCCGCTCGCCGAGGGCGCGTTCACGCTGCGGGCCCGCGCCGACCGCATCGAGCATCGTTCCGACGGCCGCTACGCCATCCTCGACTACAAGACCGGCCGTACCGCCACGCCGGCGCAGGTGCGCACCGGCTTTGCGCCGCAATTGCCGCTGGAAGGCGCGATCCTGCGAGGCGGCGGCTTCGAGGCGATTGCCGCCGGAGCTTCCATTGCCGAATTCACCTACGTGTCGCTGCGTGGCGGCAATCCGCCCGGCAAGGCCGAGCCGGTGGAATGGAAGGACAGCACCCCCGATCATCAGGCCGATACCGCCCGCGACCGCCTGACCAAACTGGTCACCGGGTTCGCCAAGCCCGACATGGCGTATCGCCCGCTGGAGCGGCCGATGTTCCTCCGCCGCAACGCCGGCGACTACGACCACCTGTCGCGGGTCAAGGAATGGTCGCTGTCGGCCGGCGCCGCCGACCCCGAGGAGGCGGGCGGCGAATGAGCGACCGGATTCCCGACGGCGTCATCGCCAGCCAGCACGCCGCCTCCGATCCCGAGGTGTCCGCCTGGGTCTCGGCCAACGCCGGCGCCGGCAAGACCCACGTGTTGGCGCAACGCGTGATCCGTCTGCTGCTCAACGGCACCGATCCCGCGAAGATCCTTTGCCTGACCTTCACCAAGGCGGCCGCCGCCAACATGGCCAACCGCATCTTCGCGACGCTGGGCGAGTGGATCACCTATGACGACGACGCGCTCGATCAGGCGATCACGTCGACCGGCGCACGGCCCGACGGCCCCAAACAGCGTGCGCTGGCGCGCCGGCTGTTCGCCGCGGCCTTGGAGACCCCGGGCGGGCTGAAGGTGCAGACCATCCACGGATTTTGCGCGCGGCTGCTGCAGCAGTTCCCGTTCGAGGCCAACGTCACCGCGCGCTTTCGCGTGATGGAGGAGACCGAGCAGCGGCAGATGCTCGAGGACATTCGCCGCGACGTGCTGCTCACGGCATCCAATGACCCCGACAGCGCAACCGGGCGCGCGCTCGCCAGCGTGATCCCGATGGCCACCGACTTCGCCATCCAGGAAGGGCTCGCCGAGGCGTTGCGCGAACGCGCCCGCATCGCGGACTGGCTTGAGACCGCCGGCGGCCTGGACGGCGCCCGCGCGCAGCTTTCCGCGATGCTCGGGGTGACGCCGGACGACACCATCGAGGCGGTCGAGGCGGAGATCGCCGACGGCCCGCACCTGCCGTCGGGCGAATGGGACGCCGTCGCCAAAATCTGCGCCATCGGATCGGCGACCGACAAGACCCGCGGCACCGCCCTGCTCGATGCCTCGCGCGTCGTCGGCGCGGAGCGGATCGACACCTATCTCGACCTGTTCTTCACCGGCAAGGGAGAGCTCCGCGATTCCGTCATCACCGGCGCGCTCGGCAAGCGGGAGCCCGCCCTCAAGCAACGCCTCGACCTCGAGCTTGCACGCATTGGCCCGCTCTGCACGCGCCGCCGCGCGCTGATCGTGCGTGAGCGCACCATGGCGCTCATCACCATCGCTGCCGCGATGATCGTCCGCTACGCCGTCGATAAGGACCGGCGCGGCCTGCTCGACTACGACGATCTGATCGGGCGCACCCGGGCGCTGCTCGATCGCGTGCACCCGACCTGGGTGCACTACAAGCTCGATCTCGGCGTCGATCACCTGCTGGTCGATGAGGCGCAGGACACCAGCCCCGAGCAGTGGGACATCATCAAGCAGTTCGTGGCCGACTTTGCGTCGGGAGCAGGCGCGCGCGGCGCGACCAGGCGCTCGATCTTCGCGGTCGGCGACGACAAGCAGTCGATCTTCTCGTTCCAGGGCGCCGAGCCCGCCGCGTTCGACGAGAACCGCCGCCATTTCGAGAGCCAGCACCAGGGCCAGCAGGACTTCCGCGCGATCCCGTTCCGGTATTCGTTCCGCTCGGTGCCGACCGTGCTGGATGCGGTCGACGCGGTGTTCCGGCAGCCGAACGCCCACGCCGGTCTCACCGTCGACCCGGTGCCGACCGTGCACGAAGCGGTGCGCAGCAGCGCCCCGGGCCTGGTCGAGTTGTGGCCGCTGATCACCGCGGAGAAGAAGGACAAGGTCGAGGAATGGGATGCGCCGTTCGACGTCAGCTCGGAGGCAAGCCCGCGGGTCAAGCTCGCGCGCCAGATCGCGGCCGCGGTCAAGCTTTGGCTGACGCGCGGCGACCTGGTGGGCGACGGCGACAAGCGGCATCCGATCCGCGCCGGCGACATCCTGATCCTGGTGCGCCAGCGCGGCCCGCTGTTCGAGGCGATTATCCGCCAGCTCAAGAACGCCGAGGTGGCGGTGGCCGGCGCCGACCGGCTGATGTTGACCGAGCACATCGCGGTGATGGACCTGTTGGCGCTTGCCGATGCGCTGCTGCTGACGCAGGACGACCTTGCACTTGCCTCGGTGCTCAAGAGCCCGCTGTTCGGCCTGTCCGAGGATGATCTCTACGCGCTTGCCTTCGACCGCAAAGGTCCGCTGCGCGACGCGGTGCAAGCGCAGCGGCCGGAGATGGCGGCACGCCTTGCGGAGCTGGGCGAGGCGGCGCGGCGGCTGACGCCGTTCGCCTTCTACGCCGAGCTGCTCGGCGCCGGCGGTGGCCGCCGCGCCTTCGTGGCGCGGCTTGGCGCCGAAGCCAACGACGCGCTCGACGAATTCCTCAACCTGGCGCTGGCCTATGAGGCGCGCGAGCCGCCGTCGCTGCAGGGCTTCGTCGCCTGGCTGCGCAGCGCCTCCGCCGAAGTGAAGCGCGATCTCGAGATCGCGCGCGACGAGGTGCGGGTGATGACGGTGCACGGCGCCAAGGGCCTCGAGGCGGCGCTGGTCATCCTCGCCGACACCACCACGCAGCCGGCGGGCCCGGTGATCCACCAGCCGAAGCTGCACGACCTGCCGCAGCAAGGCTCGGACGCCGCCGCCAGCCTGGCCTGGATGCCGAACCGCTACGAGGAAACCGAGGTGCTGACAGCCGCTCGTCTCGCGGTGACGGCGGCGGCGGAAAATGAATACCGCCGGCTGCTCTATGTCGCCATGACGCGCGCGGCGGACCGCCTGGTGGTGTGCGGCGCCGCCGGCGAAAAAAAGATACCTGACAAGTGCTGGTATCAGTTGATCGAGCAAGGCCTGGGCGCGACCGGACTCCTGTTCGACGAACCGGCCGACGTCGGCGACGGCACCGTGCGGCGCTTCCGCCGGCCGAGCGACGTCACCGCGACCGGTCCGCAGAAGACGGCCGTGACCGTCGAGAGCGAGTTGCCCGAGTGGCTGACCAGCGCCGTCGCGCCGGACCGGGCTCGCGCCGGCGCCATCACGCCCTCCGGCTTTGCCGGCGAGCATGCCGGTCCGTTCATTCCCGGCGCACAGCGCCGGCAGGCCATCGCGCGCGGCAACGCCGTGCACCGCCTGATGCAGTCGCTGCCCGATCTGCCGCCGGAACGCCGCGCCGAGGCGGCGCGGCGATTTCTCGCGCGACAGGACGGCTTCGATGACGCCGAGCGCGACGAGATCGCGCGCAAGGTGCTCGCGATCGTGTTCGATGCACGCTTTGCGCAGCTGTTCGGTCCGGGCAGCCGCGCCGAGATCGCGATCGCCGGGCGGCTCGGCGACCGTCCGCTCGCCGGGCAGGTCGACCGGCTGGTGGTCACGGACGAGGCGGTGCTGATCGCCGACTACAAGACCAACCGCCCGGCCCCGCGCAGCCTCGATGAGGCGCTGAAGCGGCATCCGGCTTACGTGAAGCAGCTTGCGCTGTACCGTGACGTGCTGGCGCGGCTTTATCCCGGCCGTCCGGTCCGCGCCGCACTGCTATGGACGGACACACTGGACCTGATGGAAATCCCCGCCGCGACGCTGGTTTCGGTGGTCCCTGCACTCCTCACCGCCGGCTGACAAGCCTTGACGCTTGGGGGCCGCGTTCCTAGGTTCCGAACTCTTGCGGCGTCGTCCGCCGATTCGAAAACGAGGTGTTTCCATGGCCGTTGGCAAGGTCTCCGATGCGAACTTCGAGGCCGAGGTGCTCAAGGCGACCGGGCCGGTCGTGGTGGACTTCTGGGCGGAATGGTGCGGCCCGTGCCGCATGATCGCGCCGGCGCTCGAGGAGATCGCAGGCGCCATGGGCGACAAGGTGAAAATCGTCAAGCTCAACGTCGACGAGAACCCCGGCGTGGCCTCGAAGTACGGCATCATGTCGATCCCGACGCTGATGATCTTCAAGAACGGCGAGCTCGCCGCGCGCCAGGTCGGCGCCGCGCCCAAGCAGAAGCTGGAGCAGTGGATCACCACCGCCGTCTGATACCTCCAACGCGGATTTTTCCATGCGATGGCCGGCCGAAAGCCGGCCATCGGCGTTATGGATGCGGTGAACGGGTGAGTCATGCCGCAGGCTTTGCGTCCTCCACTGGCACCGATGGAAGCGCTTTCGGTCGATACTATTCCGGTCGGACCGGAATGGCAGTACGAGCCGAAATGGGACGGCTTCCGTTGTCTGGTGTTCCGCGACGGCGCCTCGGTGACGCTGCAATCCAAATCGGGAAAGCCGCTGACGCGCTACTTCCCCGAACTGGTCGACGCCGTTTCGGCACTCAAAACGAAGCGCTTCGTGCTCGATGGCGAGATGGTGGTGCCGCAGGGCAGAAGCTTCTCGTTCGATGCGTTGCTCCAGCGCATCCACCCGGCGCCGAGCCGCATCCGCAAACTGGCTGATGAGACGCCCGCGCTGCTGATCGTGTTCGACCTGCTGGCCGACGGCGCCGAGGTTCTGCTCGACCGGCCGCTCAGCGAGCGCCGCAAGCGGCTGGAGGCGTTCGCCCGCGCCAACTTCCGCGACGAGCGCATCCGCCTGTCGCCCGCGACCCGCAAGCTCGCCGACGCCAAGCGCTGGCTCAAGCGCGTCGGCGCGACGCTCGACGGCATCATCGCCAAGCGCCACGACTTGCCCTACCAGCCCGGCGACCGCAGCGCCGTCCAGAAGATCAAGAACCACCGCAGCGCCGACTGCGTGGTCGGCGGCTTCCGCTACAACGAAGGCAAACCGGTGGTCGGCTCGCTGCTGCTCGGCCTCTATGACGACGCCGGCAAGCTCAACCATGTCGGCTTCACCTCGACCATCGCGCGCGACGACAAGCCCGCCCTCACCCGCAAGCTCGAAAAACTGATCGCGCCGCCCGGCTTCACCGGCGACGCGCCGGGCGGGCCGAGCCGCTGGTCGACCAAGCGCTCGGCGCAATGGCAACCGCTCAAGCCGAGCCTTGTGGTCGAGGTCTGCTACGACCATTTCTCCGGCGGACGCTTCCGCCACGGCACGCGGCTGATGCGCTGGCGTCCCGACAAGTCGCCGAAGCAATGCACCATGGATCAATTGGCGCAGAAAAAGTCCGATCTGATGGCGCTGCTGAAGTGACCATCAGTCCGGCGGCGTGCCGTTGCGCTGGAGCACCTCGCCGGCGAGATAGAGCGAGCCGGTGATGAGAACGCGGGGCGCAAGCTCGAAGCGCCCGGCGGCCGTGAGCGCCTGCTCCAGGCTGTCGCAAGCCTCCGCCGGAATGCCGACGCCGCGCCCGATCTCCGCCAGCGCTGCGGCCGGCACGCTCTTCTCCTGACGCGGGATCGGCACCGCGATCATGCGCCGCGCCATGCCGGCGAAGTTGCGCAGGAATCCCGCGCCGTCCTTGGTCGTCAGCATGCCGACGATCATCACCAGCGGACGCGGCACCCGCTCCTCCAGGTCGCCCACCGCCGCCGCCACCGCGCGGCCGCCCTCGGCGTTGTGGGCGCCGTCGAGCCAGAGCTCGCTTTCCGGCGGCGCCAGCTCCTTGAGCGCACCGTGCGTCAGGAGCTGCATGCGCGCCGGCCATTCGGCCTTCGACATGCCAGTCTCGAAGGCGGCCATCGGCAGCGCCTGTCCCGAAGCACGCAGCGTCGCGATCGCGGTGCCGGCGTTGTCGAGCTGATGGCGGCCATAGAGCTTGGGCAGCGGCAGGTCGAGCAACCCGTCCTCGTCCTGATAGACCAGGCGCCCGCGCTCGGCATGCACATTCCAGTGCTCGCCTGCGACATGCAGCGGCGCGCACACCCGCTTGCCCTGCTGCTCGATCACGCCCATCACGCTGTCAGGCTGCGGCGCGATCGCGGCCGGCACGCCGGTTTTCAGGATCGCCGCCTTCTCCGCCGCGATCTTCTCCAGCGTATCGCCGAGGAACTCGACGTGATCCATCGACACCGGGGTGATCGCGCAGGCGATCGGCTTGTCCACCACATTGGTGGCGTCGAGCCGCCCGCCAAGCCCGACCTCCAGCAGCAGCACGTCGGCGGGATGCCGCGAGAACAGGAGAAAGCCCGCGGCGGTCTCGATCTCGAACACCGTGATCGGCTCGCCGCCGTTGGCGCGCTCGCATTCCTCCAGCACCTGCGCCAACGCCTCGTCGCTGACCAGGCGGCCGCCCAGCCGGAAGCGCTCGTTGAAGCGCACCAGATGCGGCGAGGTGTAGACATGGACGCTTTTGCCCGCCGCTTCGAGCGTGGCGCGCATGAAGGCGATCACCGAGCCCTTGCCGTTGGTGCCGGCGACGTGGATGACCGGCGGCAGGCGCCGCTCGGGATGATCGAGGCGGTCGAGGATGCGCCACATGCGATCGAGCGAGAGGTCGATCCGCTTGGGATGCAGCGTCAAAAGGCGCGCGATGATCTCGTCATGGGCGCTCATGCGTCGTGGCCGTTGCCCGTCGGCCAACCCCGCCCGGGCGATTGCATCAAAGCCTGCCTCACGCCTGCTCGGGCAGAACGTCCGGCGTCGCCGGCGCCGGTAGGCTGAGCGGCGGCTCGGCGCGGGGCATCCTGGTCAGGATCCGGCAAAGCTCGGCGAGCGTCGAGCGCAGCTTGTGGCGATGGACAACCATGTCGACCATGCCGTGATCGCGCAGGTACTCGGCGCGCTGGAAGCCCTCGGGCAGCTTCTCGCGGATGGTCTGCTCGATCACCCGGGGGCCGGCGAATCCCACCAGCGCCCCCGGCTCGGCGATCTGCACGTCGCCCAGCATGGCGTAAGACGCGGTGACGCCGCCGGTGGTCGGGTTGGTCAGCACCACGATGTAGGGCTTCCGTGCCTCGCGCAGCATCTGCACCGCCACCGTGGTTCGGGGCAATTGCATCAGCGACAGGATGCCCTCCTGCATGCGCGCGCCGCCCGAGGCGGCGAACATGATGAACGGCGTGGCGTTGGTGACCGCGGCTTCCAGCCCGGCGACCACCGCCTCGCCCGCCGCCATGCCGAGCGAGCCGCCCATGAAATCGAAGTCCTGCACGCCGACCACGACCGGAATGCCCTCGAGCTTGCCGAGCCCGAGCTTGACCGCGTCGGTAAGCCCGGTCTTGGTTCGCGCATCCCTGAGGCGATCGGCGTAGCGGCGCTCGTCACGGAACTTGAGCGGATCGGGCGCCACCTGCGGCACCGCGATATCGAGCCAGGTCTCCTCGTCGAAGATCGATTTCAGCCGCGCCACCGCGCCCAGCCGCATGTGGTAGTTGGAGTTTGGGATCACGAACTGGTTCGACTCGACGTCCTTGTAGAAAACAAGCTGGCCGGTCTCCGGGCATTTGATCCAGAGATTCTCCGGGGATTCGCGGCGGTTGAGGAAGCTGCGAATCTTCGGCCGAACGACGTTCGATATCCAGTTCATTCTTCGGCTTTCAAACCTGCTCCGCCGTCATGCCCGGGTTCGGCCCGGGCACCTCAAGCAACAATTCTATCACATCCAGATGGAGTGCCGGGTCAAGCCCGGCAATGACGCGCTTGCTAGGTCTTGACCTTGCGGGCCGCGCGCACGCCTTTGGTGAGGTCGGCCACCAACGCGGTAACGGCCTTGACGGTCCGCGCGGTCGGCTTGCCGTTTCTGCCGAGACTGTCCTTGATCGCACCGACCAGCGCCGAGCCGACCACGACGCCGTCTGCGCTCTCCGCGATGGCACGGGCCTGCTTGGCGGTGCGCACGCCGAAGCCGACCGCCACCGGAAGCGCGGTGTGGCGTTTGATGCGGGCGACCGCCGCGCGCACCGCGTTCACATCCGGCGCCGCCGCGCCGGTGATGCCGGTGATCGAGACGTAGTAGACGAAGCCCGAGGTGTTCCGCAGCACCGCCGGCAGCCGCCTGTCGTCGGTGGTCGGCGTCGCCAGGCGGATGAAATTGAGCCCGGCCTTGAGCGCCGGCAGGCAAAGCTCCTCATCCTCCTCGGGCGGCAGGTCGACAACGATCAGGCCATCGACGCCCGCGGCCTTGGCGTCGGCGAGGAATTTCTCGACGCCGTAGATGTAGATCGGGTTGTAGTACCCCATCAGCACGATCGGCGTTTCATCGTCGCCCTTGCGGAACGTCCGCACCATGGCGAGCGTCTTCACCATGGTGTGGCCGGCTTGAAGCGCGCGAAGCCCGCCCGCCTGGATGGCCGGCCCGTCCGCCATCGGATCGGTGAACGGCATGCCGAGCTCGATCACGTCGGCGCCGGCGCCGGGCAGCGCCTGCAGGATCGCCAGCGAGGTCTTGGTGTCGGGATCGCCCGCCATGGTGAAGGTCACCAGCGCGGCCCGTCCCTCGCGCTTGAGCCGCGCGAAGCGCACATCCATGCGTTCCGTCATTTGCGCGCGCGCCCGCCGCTATCGATCAACGACATGGTCTTCTGGTTGCGCTCGCGCATCGCGGCCATGCGGATGTTGATGGTGCCGAGCATGATCAGCACCAGCATGGCGATGAAATAGAACCACTCCTTGCCGGCGATCGGAGGACCGGTCTCGAACATCCTGGCCTTGAGGAACCACAGCACATAGCCGGTGCCGACGATCACCAGCGTCCAGCCGGTGCGGCCCTGGCGGCTCATCCCGGTCCACCAGCCGTAGAGCCGCATCACAGTCGGCCCCCAAGGTGCTTGGCCACGCTGTCGAGGTCCTTGTCGCCCCGCCCCGACAGGTTGACCACGATGAGATGGTCGCTCGGCTTGCCCGGCGCGATGTCGGAAAGCTTGGCCAGCGCATGGCAGGATTCCAGCGCCGGAATGATGCCTTCGAGCCGGCTGCACAGCTTGAACGCCGTCAGCGCCTCCTTGTCGGTGGCGGACAGGAATTTGATGCGGCCCATGTCCGCGAGCCAGGCGTGCTCGGGGCCGACGCCGGGATAGTCGAGCCCGGCCGAGATCGAGTGCGCCTCCTCGATCTGGCCGTCACGGTCCATCAGCAGATAGCTGCGGTTGCCGTGCAGCACGCCCGGGCGGCCGCCGGCGATCGAGGCCGCATGTTTCTTGGTCAGGCCGTGACCGGCCGCCTCGACGCCGTAAATCTCGATCTGCCGCTCGTCGAGGAAAGGGTGGAACAGGCCCATGGCGTTGGAGCCGCCGCCGATGCAGGCGATCAGCGCATCCGGCAACCGGCCCTCGGCCTCCTGCATCTGCGCGCGGGTTTCGTCGCCGATGACGCACTGGAAGTCGCGCACCATCATCGGATAGGGATGCGGTCCCGCCACCGTGCCGATGCAGTAGAACGTGTTGGCGACGTTGGTGACCCAGTCGCGCAGCGCCTCGTTCATCGCATCTTTGAGCGTGCGCGCTCCCGATTCGACCGCGCGCACCTCGGCGCCGAGCGCCTTCATGCGCAGCACGTTGGGCTGCTGGCGGCCGACGTCGACCGCGCCCATGAACACCACGCATTCGAGTCCGAACTTGGCGCACATGGTCGCGGTGGCGACGCCGTGCATGCCGGCGCCGGTCTCGGCGATCACCCGCGGCTTGCCCATGCGCTTGGCCAGCATGATCTGGCCGAGCACGTTGTTGACCTTGTGCGCGCCGGTGTGATTGAGGTCCTCGCGCTTGAAATAGATCTTGGCGCCCATGAGGCCGGAGGCCGTCTTGCGCTGATAGTGGGCGGTCAGCCGTTCGGCCAAATAGAGCGGCGACGGCCGGCCGACGTAGTTCTTCAGGTGCGCGTCCATCTCGCGCTTGAACGCCGGGTCGGCCTTGGCGGCGGCATAGGCCTGCTCCAGCTCCAGGATCAGCGGCATCAGCGTCTCGGCGACGAAGCGGCCGCCGTAGATGCCGAAATGGCCGCGCTCGTCGGGCCCGGTGCGGAAGGAATTGGGCAGCGGCACGCTCATGGCGCGTTCACAAGGTTGCCGGCGAGCGACCTCTCGGCCGCGCGCGCGGCGCGCACGAAGGCTGCGATCTTGTCGAGGTCCTTCTCTCCAGGCGCTCTCTCCACGCCCGACGAGACATCGACCGAAGGCGCCCGCGTGATCCGCAGCGCCTCCGCGAGGTTGCCGGCATCGAGCCCCCCGGACAGCATGAACGGCACGCCCGGCTCGACGCCCTCCAGCAGCCGCCAGTCGAAGGTCTTGCCGAGACCGCCCGGCCGCGTCGCCTCGCGCGGGGCGCGGGCGTCGAACAACAGCCGGTCGACCACCTTGGCATAAAGATGGATCGGCGCGAGATCGGCGCGGCTTTCGATCGGCAGCGCCTTCATCACCGGCAGGCGGAATCGCGAGCGCACTGCCACCACGCGCTCCGGGGTCTCCTTGCCGTGCAATTGCAGCATGTCCGGTCGGAGCGCCTCGACGGCGCGCTCAAGCTCGGCGTCGCTGGCGTCGACCGACAGCGCCACCTTCCTGGCGCGTCCCTTGACCCGCTCACCCAGCGCACGCGCGGCCTCGATGCCAACATTGCGCGGCGACGGCGGAAAGAACACGAAACCGACCATGTCGGCGCCGGCCGCGAGCGCCGCATCGAGCGCCTCGGGGGTTTTCAAGCCGCAGATTTTGACCAGCAGGCCCATGACGGGCGGGTTCTAGCGCGTCTGGCGTTCAGTTTCCAACTGCGGTGTAAGCACCCGGTTTCAGCGCGTTCCACACCAGCATCGCCGCAGCCAAGTCCTCGATCGCAAGACCCGTCGACTTGAACAGCGTGATCTCGTCCTTGCGCCGCCGGCCCTTCACCTTGCCGCGGCAAAGCTCGAACAGGTCGCCTTGGATCGCCTTCAGCGTCAGGATGCGCTTCTTCAGCGGGATGGCGATGTCGCCCGAGCCCTTGGGCGCGGTGGCGCGGCTGTCGACATAGACGCGGGCGCGGCGGATCGCGGCGTCGTCGGCTTCCCGGGTGGTCGGCAGATAGGCGCCGACCAGGTCGAGATGCGCGCCCTTCTTCAGCCAGGCGCCCTGGATGAGCGGCTTCTCTGCCAGGGTCGCGCACGACGCGATGTCGGCCTGGCGCACCGCGGCCTCCAGTTCGTCGGCGATCTCGACCTCGATCCCGGCGGCCGACAGCGCGAACGCCGTCGCCACCGCGCGCGAACGCGTCCGGTTCCAGAGCGTGACCTTGGTGATCGGCCGCACCGCGCGATGCGCGTGCACCAGATGCGGGCTGAGCGCGCCGGCACCGACCATGACGAGATGCGATGCGTCCTCGCGGGCGAGATGGCGCGCCGCCAGCGCCGACACCGCGGCGGTCCGCCAGGCGGTGAGCGCGGCACCGTCCATCACGGCCAGCGTTTCGCCGGTATCGCCGGACATCAGCAGGTAGCTTCCCAGCACCGCAGGCTTGCCTGCCTTGGCGTTGTCCGGAAACACGGAGACCAGCTTGCAGCCGATCAAGCGCTCGCCGGAACAGGTCCACGCCGGCATCAGCAGCAGCTTGGCGTCGCTGCCGGATGGCTGCCGGATCATATGCGCAATCTTTTCGGGGGCCGCCATGTCGGAGCGGAACGCCTCGGCCAGCGCGTCGACCAGCGCGGCATGGGTAAGCACGCGGGCGAAGTCGTCGGCGGAAACAAAGGGAGGCGCGGCCACGCGACGCGATTTCTCAGGCCGCCGGCGGCACGGCGAACGGCGGCGGCTGGATCGGCGCCGACACCGCGCGCACCGGGCGTTCGGCCTCGAGCCTGGCCCGCAACTGCCTCGCCTCGGCCTCGGCGTGGCGCGCCCGCAGGCGCCATCTGTACTGCTTGAGCCAGGCCGCGACGCCTCCGACCACCACGCCCAGACCAACGAGAATGAAGACCAGAATGAACAGCGGCACGGTGACCGCCAGCGCCGGATGCGCCGAATCGAACGGATCGAGCGACAAGGTGATCGGCGCGCGGTTGGCCACCGCGAAGGTGACGATGACGATCACCAGCGGAACGCCGATGGCAATGGTGAGGATTCTTCGCATCGCTACGGCCTCGTGCCCCGGACAAGCGGAGGCGAGCGTCGCGAGCCGGAGCGATGATCCGGGGCCCAGGAGAAATGTCGCGAAGCGTCCATATCGTTGCCGTTCAGATCGGAATTTCCACTGATAGGTCGCGCCACTCCGGATTCAACTTTTCAATCAGTTCGAGCTTCCACGTGCGTTTCCAACGCTTCATCCGATGCTCGCGTTCGCGAGCTTCCAGGATAGAACCGTATTCCTCGAAATACACGAGTTTGTCGACGCCGTATTGACGGGTGAACCCGGGAACCAGCCCCGACTTATGCTCGGTCAAGCGGCGGGCGAGATCGTTGGTCACACCGACGTAAAGTGTGCCGTTGCGCTGGCTCGCCAGCATGTAGACGTAGAACCGATCATTCAAGCAAAGGCCGCTTCGCGAACTTTATCGTTGGTCCCGGATCGGCGCTCCGGCGTAGCCGTCGCTTGTCCGGGACACAAGTGAATCACGCTGACGGCGCGGCCTTGTTCAGGCGCTCGCGCATTTCCTTGCCGGTCTTGAAGAACGGCACCGACTTCTGCGCAACGGAGACATGGGCGCCGGTGCGCGGATTGCGGCCGGTGCGGGCCGGCCGGTGCTTGACCGAGAAGGCGCCGAAGCCGCGCAATTCGACCCGGTCGCCGCGCGCCATCGCCGCCACGATCTCGTTGAGGATGGCGTTGACGATGTTTTCCACGTCGCGCTGGTAAAGATGCGGGTTGGCCGTCGAGATGTGCTGCACCAGCTCGGACTTGATCATCGCACCCGCCTCTGCCCTGTGGGCCGAAATTGCGCCGACGCCTCAGTTGCTTGAGGGAGGGTGCCAAAGCGCCAACAGACCGTCAAGGTTGAGCCGTTCGACCGCCTGCACCGCGCCCCAATCCTTGAGCCGCTGCGCCAACGAACTCAGCCCGACGGCGTCCAGCACGCTCGATGCCGCGGCATGCAGGAACGGCAGATCGCCGAACCTCGGATTGAGGCGATAGTCGCGGACCGGCGTCTTGGGATCGATCTTCTTCTCTTTGGCGAGCCAGTCGATCGCCGACTGTTCGTCGCCCAGCCCGTCGATCAGCTTGAACTCGAGGGCTTGCCGGCCGGTGAAGACGCGGCCATCCGACACCTTGTCCAGCGATCCCGCATCCAGGTGCCGGCGGTCGGCCACCAAATCCTTGAACCAGGCATAGGAGTCCTTGACGATGGATTCGACCGCTGCGCGCGCCTCCGGACTGGTGGGCTCGTATCCGCTCGGAGCGGCTTTCAGCGGCGAAGACTTGATGGTCTCGACCTGGACGCCGATCGTCTTCAGGAGGTCGGTGACATTGGGATACTGGAAGATCACGCCGATCGAACCCACGATGGCGCTCTGCTTCGCCAGGATGCGCTCGCCGGCCATGGCCGCGATGTAGCCGCCGGACGCCGCAAGCCCGTCCACGACCACGACCATCGGCTTCTTGGCGCCGACCCGCCGCAGCGAATCGTAGAGCTCCTCGGAGCCCGCGACGGTGCCGCCCGGGCTGTTGACATGCACGATCACCGCCTTGGCATTCGATTTGGCAAGCCGGTCGAGCGCCTCGACCCGCTGGCGGTTGCCGCGGATCAGTCCTTCGATGGTCACCCGCTCGATCGAACCGCCCGCTCCGCCGGTCAGCGCCGCGCGATTGCCGGCGAGCATGAAGCCGGCTCCCACCACCGCAATCAGCGCAACGAGGACCGTGACAACGCGCCAGAAGGCAAGCTTGCGCCGCATCCGGCGGCGATCGACGATCAGATCGGCATCGAGCGACATGCGCGTTGTTCCTTCAATTTGATTCGAACAGGATTGTATCAAACTTGCCGGGTCATTCCGGACCACGTGCGAAGCACACGATCCCGGAAGTGACGGGGATAGTCGCCGCAATGGCGGCCAAATGATGAACCCCGGGTCACGGACCCGGGGTTCGGAAAAAAGCGACAGGTCGGCCCGTTATCACTCCTTGTCGGTTTCCTCGCCCTTGCGCCGCAGCGCGGTGCCGAGGATATCGCCCAGCGTCGCGCCGGAATCGGAGGAGCCGTACTGGGCAATCGCCTCCTTCTCCTCGGCCACTTCGAGCGCCTTGATCGAAACCGCCACCTTGCGGGTGCGCCGGTCGAACTGAGTGACGCGGGTGTCGACCTTCTGGCCGACCTGGAAGCGCTCGGCCCGCTGATCGTTGCGGTCCCGCGCCAGCTCGGAGCGCTTGATGAAGGCAGTCAGGTCGGTGCCGACGATCTTGACGTCGATGCCGCCCTCCTTGACGTCGATCACCTCGCCGGTGACCACGTCGCCCTTCTTCATCTCGCCGGCGGTCGCCATCGGATCGCCTTCGAGCTGCTTGACGCCGAGCGAGATGCGCTCCTTCTCGACATCGACGTCGAGCACCTGGGCCCGCACCTTGTCGCCCTTCTTGTACTCCTCGATCACCTGCTCGCCCGGACGCTTCCAGTCCAGGTCCGACAGGTGGACCATGCCGTCGACATCGCCATCGAGGCCGAGGAACAGGCCGAACTCGGTCTTGTTCTTGACCTCGCCCTCGACCACGGAGCCGGGCGGATACTTCTCGACAAACACCTCCCACGGATTTCGCATGGTCTGCTTGAGCCCGAGCGAGATGCGGCGCTTGACCGGATCGACCTCGAGGATCTGCACCTCCACCTCCTGCGAGGTGGAGACGATCTTGCCGGGGTGGACGTTCTTCTTGGTCCAGGACATTTCGGAGACGTGGATCAGGCCCTCGATGCCGGGCTCGAGCTCCACGAACGCGCCGTAATCGGTGATGTTGGTGACGCGGCCCTTGAACTTGGCCCCCACCGGGAACTTGGCCTCGATGCCCTGCCACGGATCGTCGAGCAGTTGCTTCATGCCCAGCGAGATGCGGTGGGTCTCGTGGTTGATCTTGATGATCTTGACCTTGACCTGCTGGCCGATGTTGAGCACCTCGGTCGGGTGATTGACCCGCCGCCAGGCGATGTCGGTGACGTGCAGCAGGCCGTCGATGCCGCCAAGGTCGACGAACGCGCCGTAGTCGGTGATGTTCTTGACCACGCCGTCGATGACCTGGCCCTCTTCCAGGTTCTGCACCAGTTCCTGGCGCTGCTCGGCCCGGGTCTCCTCCAGAACCGTGCGGCGCGACACGACGATGTTGCCGCGCCGGCGATCCATCTTCAGGATCTGGAACGGCTGGTTGACGTTCATCAGCGGCGTGACATCGCGGATCGGACGGATGTCGACCTGCGAGCGCGGCAGGAACGCCACCGCGCCGTCGAGGTCGACGGTGAAGCCGCCCTTGACCTGGTTGAAGATGACGCCCTGGACCTTCTCGTTGGCCTTGAACGCCTGCTCCAGCTTGCCCCAGCTTTCCTCGCGCCGCGCCTTGTCGCGCGACAGCACCGCCTCGCCGAGCGCGTTCTCGACCCGCTCCAGGTAGACCTCGACGGTGTCGCCGACCTTGATTTCGTTCTGACGTCCCGGGCCCTGAAACTCGCGCAGCGCGACGCGCCCTTCGGTCTTCAACCCGACGTCGATGACGGCAAGGTCTTTCTCGATGCCGACGACGGTGCCCTTGATCACCGAGCCTTCCTGCATGCCGCCGCCGCCGAACGATTCATCGAGCAGCTTGGCGAAGTCTTCGCGCGACGGCGCGGAACTGGTGGCAGTTGCCATGAAATCTCCTGATGCGGCCGCGCCGGCCTGTTGAAAGCGCTTCACTCCCCCGTCCAAAGGCTCCGCAGGCCTCTGGCGACCGCCGGCAATGCGCGCAGGATGAGCTGCGTGCCGGCGGCCCGGCGCAAAACCGGGCGATCGAAACGATGGTTCAGGTCCGGCGGGAAAGCAGCGCGCGCGAGGCTGATCCTCCAACACGGACGCGCGGTATCCCCGCGCCTCCGGCCTCGCGTCGGGCGGCTTCGGTGTCGATGACCGTCCGGACGCCGGGGGATATAGCCAATGAGGGGCAACGGAGCAAGGTGGCCGGCGGTCCCAGGACGCCGTCGGGGGCGCTGCAACAAGGAGGAGGCTCGCCCTGGGTGCGGATTCTTCCATTCTCGCCGGCCCCTGTCTAAGGTCCGCGGCCAAAGGACCGAACCTTGCGAACGATCGTCTACGTGCTGCTTGCGACCATCGTTGCCACCACCCTGATCTCGTTGGTCGGCCCCAACGTGGATTTGACGGTTGCTGGCCTGTTCTACGACCCCGCCGGCCATCGATTCCCACTGGTCCGCAATGGCTGGTTCGTCACCCTCCGCGAGAACGGCCGTGTCGCCATCATCACCGCGATCGGCGTTGGCGCGCTGGCGTTGACGCCGCTGCTGCCGTGGCGGCTGCCCAGCATCCGCCCCCGAAGCGCCTTAGCACTGATCCTTGCTCTGCTGCTGGGACCGGGGCTGCTGGTCAATGGCGTGTTGAAGCCCCATGGAGGGCGACCGCGGCCGCTTGAGGTCACGCAGTTCGGCGGCCCATTGCCATTCGTCGACTGGTGGAACCCGACGGGTGCCTGCGACGGCAATTGCTCATTCATGTCGGGAGAAGCCGCCACCGCGGCGTGGATGTTCGGGCCGGCCATGCTGGTGCCCCCGCCCTGGCGCGCGCTGGCGATCGGGGCCGCGGCGGCGTTCACTATCGCGATCGGCTTCATGCGTGTCGCGGCCGGTGGCCATTTCCTGAGCGACGTCTTGGTCGGTGCGTTCAGCACCATCGTGATCCTGCTGCTCATGAACCGCTGGATCACCGGCGCGAGCGGGGCCTTGCCAGTGTCGTCGACCAAGCCCCGGCAACCGCCGGTTTAAGCCAGCCTAGGAGCGCGCCGGATCACACCGGCTTCCGCCGTTGCTCGATCAACCGCAGCGCGGCCTGAAATACGGCGTCGGCGTTCATCTCCGTCGTGTCGAGCACATGCGCATCCGGCGCGGGTTTGAGCGGCGCCACCGCCCGGGAGGTGTCGCGCTCGTCGCGGCGCAGGATGTCGGCCAGCACCTCGGCCTCGTTGACGCTCTCCCCGCGCATACTGAACTCCAGCGCGCGCCGCCGGGCGCGCGCCTGCGGCATCGCGGTCACGAAGATTTTGACCTCCGCATGCGGGCAGATCACCGTGCCGATATCGCGGCCGTCGAGCACTGCTCCGGGCGGCCTGCCGGCGAAATTGCGTTGCAAGGCGAGCAGCGCCGCGCGGACTTCGGGAAACGCCGAGACCACGGAGGCGGCCTCGCCGATGGCGTGACCCTTCAGCGCCACCTCGTCGAAGCGCGCCGGGTCAAGCGCGTGCGCCGCCGCGGTTGCACGCGTGACATCGGTGGCGGAATGGCCAGCGTCCCGCACCGCCTTCGCCACCGCGCGGTACAACAGGCCGGTGTCGAGGTGCCGCAGCCCGTAATGCGCCGCCAGCCGCTTGCCGAGCGTGCCCTTGCCGGAGGCGGCCGGCCCATCGATCGCGATGATCATGACCTGATCTTTTCGACCGCACGCCGAATGAATTCAGGCGCCGACGGATCAAGCACAATCGTCCCGCCGTGCTTGCGTCCAACAACGCGCAACTCAGCCGAATTGTCGAAGAGGAGTGCCCAGTCAGCTTGTTTCAGGAACCATGGCAATTGTTGCAGCGAACGCTTCCAGCGTTCTCTGATCTTCGAAATGGGAACGGAGTGGCCACCTCTCCTTGCTCGCACGCGAACACGATCCACATTAAGGGCTACCGATTTGAGAATGACGTAAACAAGCCGAATTTCAAAACCTCGTTTCTTGGCTGCACGCACCAGGCCCCGATATTTGCCTGTCGAGAGGACGGTCTCCACACCAATCGACTGGTGAGCATCAATGGAAGCCTTCAGCCACGTCTCAATACGCTTCACCGCCTCGATATTGGCTTCCACGGTCCTTCGGCGCTCTGCGGTTCGGATTCGGAAGGCTAGTAGATCGGGATTTATGATCCAGAATGGCCGAGTGGCGTCTGAGATGATTGTGTTGCCGTATACAGCGTCCCTCCGCGAGCCGTACAGGGTGCTTTTGCCCGATCCATTTGGTCCTGCAATGATCCAAAGAGTCGGGACTTCGCCCTTGCTGATCTTGGCGGAAGCCACCTCGGACCGCCGTTACGACTTCATTCGACGAGTGAACCGTCCTGTCCGATCCGGCGCTCCGAAACGCTTGATGTTCTCGCTACGGGCCTTGGACACATTGGATTTATAGACGCGCGTCAAATCGTCTTCAAACGTCGGACTCTTGGCGTCAATCGTGAAATATCCGGCCAGTTTTCCGCTGGCGTCGCGCACATGCGTCTTCGCTATTGCATGGCGGCGCGGCGGAGTTTTGACGCCAATCTTCCGGATAATGACCTTGACCATTTGATCACCAAATCGATTGGCCGATTTCCACTTGCTTGGAAAGATAGTTGATCCCCGTCAAAATCGCCACTTCGACCGATGCTCAGCTTGCAAGGTCCGCGCCGAGCGAGCGCATCAGCTCGGCGAAGCCGGGGAAGCTCGTGGCGATGAAAGCGGCGTCGTCCACCGCCATCGGCTGCTCGGAGCCGAGTCCCATCACCAGCGCCGACATGGCGATGCGGTGATCCATGTGGGTCGTCACCACGCCGCCGCCCGGGGCACGCCCTTTGCCCTGCACGATCAGATCGTCGCCTTCGATCGCAACCTCCACGCCGTTGCTGCGCAACATCGCGGCGGTCGCTTCCAGCCGGTCGGATTCCTTGACGCGCAGCTCCTTCAGGCCGCGCATGCGGGTGACGCCTTCGGCAAACGCTGCGGCGACGGCGAGGATCGGATACTCGTCGATCATGGTTGGCGCGCGCTCGGCGGGCACGTCGACACCCTTCAAGGTGCAGGCCTTGATCCGCAGGTCGGCGACATCCTCGCCGCCTTCGTTGCGCTGACCGACGGTCTCGATCGCCGCGCCCATCTCTCGCAGCGTCGTATAGAGGCCGGTGCGAAGCGGGTTGGTCATCACCCCTTCGAGCAGCAGCTCCGAGCCAGGCGCGATCAGCGCGGCCACCAGGGGAAACGCGGCCGAAGAAGGATCGGCCGGCACCACCACGGCAGCCGCCTCCAGCTCCGGCTGGCCTTCGAGCGAAATCCGCCGGCCATGCCCGCTCATCTGCGTCACGCGGACATTGGCGCCGAAGTGCCGGAGCATCTTTTCGGTGTGGTCGCGGGTTGCCTCCTTCTCGATCACCGTGGTGATGCCGGGGGCGGCCAGGCCCGCCAGCAGCACCGCGGACTTGAGCTGGGCCGACGGCACCGGCGCCTCGTATTCGATCGGCATCGGATGGGCGGCACCCTGGACCTTGGCCGGCAGCCGGCCGCCGTCGCGGATTTCCAGGGTGCGAGCGCCCATTTGCTGCAACGGATCGAGAATGCGCCGCATCGGGCGCGTGCGCAGGCTTTCGTCGCCGTCGAAGATCGCGGTGATCGGGCAGCCGGCCACGGCGCCCATCGCCAGCCGGCAGCCGGTACCGGAGTTGCCGAAGTCCAGCGGCGCGGCCGGCTCGGCGAAGCCGCCGACGCCGACGCCCAGAACACGCCAGGCCCGGTCTCCGGTCCGCTCGACGGTCGCTCCCAGGGCTTGCATGGCCTTGGCGGTGCTGATGGCGTCCTCGCCCTCCAGCATCCCGCTGATCCGCGTTTCTCCGACCGCCATCGCGCCCAGGATCAGCGACCGCAGCGAGATCGACTTGTCCCCGGGCACGCGGACACGGCCGGTCAGCGCGCCGGTGCGGCGCGCGGTCAGGGGCGAGGCGGGCGTGGCGTGGTCCATGGACGGGCGCCTGCTTGGTCTGTTGATCTCACGGAATGTTCCGCCGCGCGGCCCCGTTTGGCCGCTCGGCAGGTCCATCTACCATGGGGTCTTCCGCGCCGCGAGACGCTATTGACAGCGGCATTGCAAGCGGCCAAGGGAAGCACCACTTTTTCCCGGACCGATCCTCAAGGGATACCCGAACCGTGGCCAAACCCGAGCTCGGCACGAAGCGTCTCTGCGGCAGTTGCGGCGCCAAGTTCTACGACCTGAACAAAGACCCGATCCACTGCCCGAAATGCGGGGCGGTGTTTGAAGTGGCGGTAACCCCGCCGCGCGGACGGTCTGATGCAGCCGCAGCAGCCGCGGCCGCCAGCGCCGCTGCAGCCGCTGCAGCGGCCGCGGCCCGGGCTCCGGCCAAGGAGGCTGAGGCCGAGGCGCCGGAATCCGCCGATGTCGAATTGGTGTCGCTGGAGGATGCCGACGCCGAGAGCGAAGGCAAGAAGCCGGCGGCCGAGGCCGCCGAGGGCGAGGGCGACGACGACATCGAAATCGAAGAGACCGAGGAGGCCCCCTTCATCGAGGAGACCGAGGAGGGCGACGAGGACGTCACCGACATCATCGGCGAGGGCCGCGAAGACGAGGAGGAGACCTGATTACCGGGAATCGAGGTTCAGCAATCAGTCATCAGTTGTCGGCCTGATCTGATTCCTGGATTTCTGATTGCTGACTGCCGATTGCTGATCCCTGGAGGGGCCATAGCTCAGTTGGGAGAGCGCGTGAATGGCATTCACGAGGTCGGGGGTTCGACTCCCCCTGGCTCCACCAACCTTCGCCTTGTCCAGCCCGGCGCAGAGGTTCCAGAACCCATCCGGAGATGGAGGCGCGCCAGGTTCGGGGCGCCGATCGCCCCAAAGGTTGCCTGCTCCCAGCCGATATAGGATGACGGCGTCCAGGCATCGCCTCGCTGGCGAGGAGGCTTGCCTAGATCGGTGCTCGTGCCAGGACGGCGCGCGCAACGGGCCTCGATAGGGCGCGATCCCGCCTCATAGATTGTCCGAGTTCATGACGTCGACCCATCCCGATCCCGGCCTGACCCGAGTGTTGGTTCTGATTCCGACACTCGGATTTGGCGGCGCGGAAATGGACTTGGCGCGCAACCTGCCGCGACTCGATCGCAGCCGTTATGCCGTGGCGGTCTGCGCGTTTCTGGCGCTCGGTCCGCTGCAGCAGGGCTTGCTGGACGCCGGCATCGAAGTGATCGGGCCGATCGAGCTGAAGCGCGGCAGGCTGCGATCGCTGATGTCCGCGTTCGCCGGCGCGCTGCCGGAGCCGATCCGCCGCGCGGGCCGGCGGCTGCGTGAAGGGTGCCGCCATCTCCTGCGGAAGCTTCCCCCGAGCGTGCGCCGCCCGTGGCCCTATCTCAAGGCGGTCGTGACGCTACCCGGCACAGCGCTCGATTACCTTCGCGTCGGCGCGGCCGTCGCCGCCCAGATCCGAGACCGGCGGATCGACGTGGTCCATGCGATTCTGCCCAATTCCTATCTGGTCGGTGCGATCGCTGCGTTGCTGTCGCGGCGCCGGCCGCTGATCATGAGCCGCGTCTCCCTGAACTACTATCAGGCGAAATATCCGGTGCTCCGCGCCGTCGAGAGGACGCTGCATCGCGTGGTCGACGTGGTCATCTGCAATTCGATGGCGATCCAGCACGACCTGGCCGGCGAGGGCGTTGCGGTCGCCAAAATCCGCCTGATCCCGAACGGCATCGACTTGGGTGACTTCTCCGGCGGCGGCGAGGAGCGCAACGCTATCCGCGAGCGCCTCGGCATTTCCCCGGATGCCTTGGCTTTCAGCATCGTCGCCAATCTCTACACCTACAAGGGACACGCCGATCTTTTCCGCGCCCTGCACCTTGCTCGCGACCGGCTGCCTGACAATTGGGTTCTGCTCGCGCCCGGGCGCGACATCGACGGCCACCGCCCGAAACTCGAAGCGCTGGCCGCCGAACTTGCCATCGCCGATCGCGTCCGCCTGCTCGGCGAGTATCGCGACATCGCGGGCGTTCTGCGCGCGGCGGACATCCACGTCAGCGCGTCGCTGACCGAAGGCCTTCCCAACAACGTGCTGGAAGCCATGTGCATGGGGCTTCCGGTGGTGGCGACCGCGGTCGGCGGGGTCGCCGAGATGGTGGTGGATGGGCACACCGGTCTGCTGGTCCCGCCGGCGCAGCCGGAACGGCTGGCCGACGCGCTGCAGCTTCTGGTCGGCGACCCGGCACGCCGCGCCGCCATGGGCGCCGCCGGCCGCGAGCGGGCCGCGTTGTTCTCGGTGGAGAAAAGCGCCAGGGCGATTGAGCAAACCTACGCCGAGGTCGCGGCGCGACGGCGAGGCTGAAACGCTCCGGTCGGCCTGCCGCTGCGTCCCGCAGCGTGCGAACCGGTCAAATTCCTCGAACCGTATGTGGGAAGGGACTAGGGTGGGATGATGTTGGATCGGAGCGGTGCCGCAGGATCGGCGCGCTCCCTCTCCCCGTTGCGGGAGAGGGTTAGGGGGATGACCGCGCCGTTTCGCGCCGCACCACAGGCGTTGCGGGATTTGCATCACACCATCGGCAAGCGCCGGTCTTGAGCGACGCAGATGACGCGACGGAAGTCTCTCAACGCTGATGGCGACGCCGCGACAGTTCGGCGTGCGGGTGGGGCATGAGCGCGAAATCAGAACTGCGCGAGGGTCCGGCACGCTCCGATTGGTGGCCGTCCGCATCGGTGTTGCGGATCGTCCATGGGGCGGTCTGCATTTTCGGATTCGGTCTTTGCCTCGTCGCCTACTACCCCGGCCTGCTCTCGCCGGACTCCCTTGGGATGATGTTGCAGGCGAGGAGCATTTCCTTCTTCGACTGGCATTCCACCATGATGCCGCTGATCTGGGCGGTGCTGTATCGCATCGGTCGCGGCCCCCAGAGCATGATGGTGCTGCTGCTGGTCTTGTATTGGGGCGCGCTGTTCGTTCTTGCCCAGGCGGCGGCGCGGATTGAGCGGCGTGTGGCGGCCGCTATGCTGGTCATGGGCTTCATGCCGTTCACCATCAATTTTGTCGGCACGCTGTGGACCGATGTCCTGCTGGCGACGAGCTGGCTGATGTGCGCCGCGCTGGTGTTTTCCGGGCAGACGAGCGGCCAGCCCACGTCGATGTTGAACATTTGGCAGGCCGCGGCCTGGATCTTGTTCCTGATCGGCGCCCTCACCCGCGCCAATGCGCTGTTCGCCGCCATTCCGCTCGGCCTCTACCTTTGGCAGCCGCAGCGGCCATTGCCTCCGGTCAAACGCGCGCTGGTCGCGGCGCTGCTGCTGATGGGGGTATGGCTCGCCAACGGGACGCTGTCGTATCCGATCCTGAACTCAAAGAAGACCTATGCCATCCATTCGATCGTCACCTACGATCTTGGCGGCATCTCCCACTTCAGCGGCCGAAATTACTTGCCGGCGCACTGGACCGCGGATGAGACGGCCAAGATCATATCGTCCTGCTACACGCCGCAGGCATGGAACGAATACGCCTGGGGCGAATGCAAGTTCGTGTGGCGGCGGCTGCGCGATGAAGGACTCTGGGGTTCGAGCGCGCTATGGCGCGCGTGGTTCGATGCGGTGACGGCCGAACCCGTGGCCTACCTGCGGCATCGGTTCGGCCATTTCTGGTATTTCATCAGCACCGTGGAATACGTGTTCCATGAGGGCATCACGCCGGAGGAGGTGCAGCAGCGCCTCGAGCACAACTTCGCCTTCTGGCTGATGCGCAACTATGTCGTGCGCTCGCAGCGGCTGCTGGCGTTCCATCCCCTGTTCTGGCTGGCGCTTGCCGGCGGATGCCTGGTCGCGGCGCGCCGATGCCCGCCGGTCTCGCGCCGCTTCGTCTCCACGTTGAGCCTGTCGTCGCTCGCCTATCTGGGGACCTATTTGTTCGCCGGGGTCGCTTCGAACTTTCGCTACGCATACTGGGCTGTGCTGGCAACCAGTGCGAGCACGGTCGTCCTCGCATGCGAGGGGATGGCCGCGTGGGCCCGCCGTCGCCGTGCCGCGGCGGTGGATTGAGCGAGGACGCCGTGGCTGGCCGCGACGACAGCACATTCCAGCGCGCGGTCGCCGCGTTGCAGGCCGGCCAGGCCGAGGACTCCGAGCGGCTGTTCAGATCGCTTTTGGCCAACGAGCCCCGCCATGTCGGAGGGCTGAACCTGTTCGGCATCCTGCTGATGAAGCTTCGCCGCTATCCGGAGGCCGAGCGCATCATCAGCCGGGCCTTGCAGGAAGATTCCACGTCGGACGTGACCTTTTACAACCATGCCCTCGTGCTCAAGGCGTTGAAGCGCCCGGCGCAGGCGCTCGAGCAGCTCAACCGCGCGATCGCGATCAACGGCGCGGTGGCCGAGACCTGGAACAACCGCGGCACCGTGCTGAACGATCTGAGCCGCTATCAGGACGCCATCGCCGATTTCGACAGGGCCATCGCCATCAACGCCAACTATGCGGAGGCGGTCTGCAACAAGGGCAAGTCGCTGACCGAGCTGAAGCGATTCGATCACGCGCTTGCGGCCTACGACCAGGCGCTGGCGCTCAATCGGAATCTGGCCGAGGCCTGGGTCGGCCGCGGCACCGCGCTGGTCGAGCTGAAACGGAAAGACGAAGCGCTCGCCGCCTACGAGCAGGCGCTCGCGCTGCGCGCCGACCTGGCGGAAGCCCTTGTCGGGATCGGCAATCTCCAGACGCTCCAGCACGCGCACGACCAGGCCAAGATGCGGTACGACCGCGCGCTGCAGCTCAATCCCGATCTCGCCGAGGCCTGGCTCGGCCGCGGCAATGTGGAGGTCGCGCAGGAGCACTATGGCGAGGCGCTGCAGGCCTACGACCGCGCATTGGCGCTGAAGCCAGAATTGGCCGAGGCCTGGCTGGGACGCGGCAATGCGCTGGCCGGGCAGCGCATGCATGAGCGCGCCTGCGAAGCCTATGACCGGGCGCTGGCGCTTGCCCCCGAGCTCGCCGGCGCCTGGCTCGGGCGCGGCGGATCGCTCGCGGAGCTGGGCTGCCATCAGGAGTCCTTGGCGGCCCATGATCGGGCGCTGGCGATCGATCCCGCCAATGCCGAGGTGTGGATCGGCCGCGGCAATCTTTTGGCAAAGCTCAAGCGGTCCGAGGACGCCTTCGCGAGCTTCGATCGGGCGACGGCGGCCGCGCCGGATTCCGCAGGCGCCTGGGTCAGCCTCGGGCACGCCTTGGCCGCGCTCAAGCGCTATGACGAAGCGCGCGCGGCCTACGACCGCGCCCTGGCGCTCGATGGCGCGTCCACGGAGGCTTATCTCGGCCGCGGCAACGTCGCGGTGGAGCTCAACCGGCACCAGGCCGCGGCCGAAGCCTTCGACAAGGCGCTGGCGCTCAAGCCGCGGCTCGCCGCCGCCTGGCTCGGCCGCGGCAACCTGTTTGTGGCTCTTGGCCGGCGCAGCGAAGCGTTGGCGGCTTATCAGCAGGCGTTGGCGATCGACCCAAGGCTCGCGGAGGCGTGGTTTGCCCTTGGCAATCTTCACAGCCTGAGCGGGAACAGCCAGGACGCGTTTACCGCCTATGACAAGGCGTTGAACATCGCCCCGCACCTGAAGTTCGTCGAAGGCGCGCGCATCCTGATGAAGATCAAGATGTGCGACTGGACCGACCTGGAGGCGGAGACCGCGCATCTGCTCGCAGGCATCCGAACCGGGCATACCATCTGCGTTCCGTATTGCACGCTTTCTCTCCCGGCCTCGCCGGCCGATCAATTGCAGGCCGCCGAAAACTTCGTCGCCGATCGCGTGGCGGTGGCCGATCCATGGCGCCCCGATGTGCTGCGCCACCACCAACGGCTCCGCATCGCATATCTATCGGCCGACTTCCGCGATCATGCCGTCATGCATCTGGCGGCAGCCTTGTTCGAGCAGCACGACCGGTCGCGTTTCGAGGTCACCGCCTTCTCGCTCGGACCGGACCAGGACAGCGACATGCGGCGCCGGCTCAAGGACGCCTTCGAGCATTTTGTCGATGCGACCGAACTCAGCGACGAAGAGATCGCCGGCCTGATTCGCCAGCGACAGATCGACATCCTCATCGACATGAACGGCTACACCGAAGGATTTCGGATGAACATTCTGGCGCAGCGGCCGGCGCCCGTTCAGGTCAGCTTCCTCGGCTATTCCGGCACCATGGGAGCCGGCTATATCGACTACATCGTCGGGGATTCAACGATCATTCCGCAGGATGACCGGGGCTGCTACGCCGAGCAGGTCCTTTGGCTGCCAAACAGCTTCCTGCCTTATGACGCTTCGGTCAGGATTTCTGAAACGCCGACGCGCCAGGCTTGTGGGCTGCCCGAAGCCGGGTTCGTGTTCTGCTGCTTCAACAACTCATACAAGCTCGGCCCAAAGCTGTTCCGCATCTGGATGGACCTGCTCAAGGCGACCGATGGCGGCGTCCTCTGGCTGGCCGAGTTTGCGCCTCTGGTCGTGGCAAACCTGCGCCGCGAGGCGGAGCAGTGCGGCGTTGCGCCGGAGCGGCTGATCTTCGCGCCTCGAGTGCCGGCTTTGGCCGATCACCTCGCGCGTTATCGGCTCGCCGATCTGTTCCTCGACACCTTGCCGTACAATGCGCACACCACCGCGGCGGACGCCCTCTGGACGGGACTGCCGGTGCTGACCTGCCTCGGCGCGACCTTTGCCGGACGCGTCGGCGCGAGCATCCTGCATGCGGTCGGCCTGCCGGAGCTGATCACCGCCTCGCTCGACGATTACGAGGCGCTGGCGCTCAAGCTCGCGCGCGAGCCGGCCCTGCTCGCCTCGCTCAAGGACAAGCTTGCGCGCAACCGCTCGACCTGCCCGCTGTTTGACACCAGGCGGTACACCCGTGCGCTCGAGGCGGCCTACATCACCATGTGGCAGCGGCACCAAAACGGCGAGCCGCCGCAGCATTTCGCGGTCGGCGACGCCGACGGATCGGCGTGACCGGCGGCCTCAGGTCCGTTCGACGATGTGGAAGCCGCGGATGCGGTCGATGACATAGACCAGGCCGCGGTGATCGCGGAACACGTCGTTGCTGCACACGCGGTCCGCGCCGGGGGCAACGTCCGGCATGTAGCTCGCCACCTCGCGCGGGGCGTGAGGGTTGGCGATGTCGACGAAGCGCAGCCCCTGCGCGAACCAGGCGAACGGCACCTCGGTGTCCTTGATGTCCTCGATCGGCTGGTGGCAGCCGGTCATCCAGATGTTGGCCTTGCCGTCGACGCCGTCGACCTGGAAGCTGCCGACCGGCATCGGCCTTGTCTCGTCGGTGATGTCCATCATCCACATGAACGCCGGCATTTCGTTTGTCAGTGATTTCGGGTCGAGCGGCAGCACGTCCTCGTCCGCCACCAGCATCCAGCGCCGCCCGGCGATCGCGAACGGGATCGGCACGCACGAATGCGTCGGCCACGGGAATGGCGGGCTGGTGTCGATCGCGCCGACGCATTTCGGCTTGGTCATGTCGGAGATGTCGAGGATCACCGCGCCGCCATGCCAGTAGCTGGTGTAGAGGCGGTCGCCCATGCGGATCGGATGGTGGCAGCGGTGCGCGCGGCCCTTCCAGCTCGGCGTCTCGCCGCCCGCCGTCCACTGGCCCGGCATCCACCACCGGCCGACCTCCTCGGGACGGCTCGGGTCCTTCAGGTCGAGGATCATGACGATGTTGCCGAGATAGCCCTCGATCTCCGGCGAGATGTAGGCGTAGCGGCCGTCGAAGGTGAAGCGGTGCACGCCGTTGCCGGCGCAGCGCCACAGCCCGATTTCCTTCGGCCGCGTCGGATCGGACACGTCATAGATGCCGAGCCCGACCGGCTGCGCCAGCTCCTCCGCGGTAAACGGCGGGCCCTTCACGCGCGGTGGATGCTCGCGGTTCATCAGCATCACGCCGTTGGCGACGCGGACCTTGTGGGCATGGATGCCCGGCGCGGTGGGCACGTTCGCGACCTGGCGGGGCTTCTTCGGATCGCTGACGTCGACGATGGTGGTGCCGGTGGTCTTGTCGACGTGGCCGACGTAGGCGTAGTTGCCTTCGACGACGATCTGCCCGCCGCCCTCGCAATCGAAATATCCGACCTCACGAACGCCCTTGCCCTGACCCATATCGGCTTACCCCTTCCTCTCGATTCAGTGCGCCACGCGGTGATGACGCTTTCCCGGTTCCGCCCGCATGATCCCGGAAAGCGGGCGCCGCCTCAATATCCCGCCGCCAGCGCGCCACGGGTGCGGGTGTCGGCGGCGCCGACCAGGCCCTCCGGCCTGACCAGGATCGAGTTGGCCGAGGTGAACGGCTGCCGCACCGTGATGCGGTGGCCGCGCGCCTCCAGCGCCTTCACCGCCGCGGCCGGGATGCTCGCCTCCACCATCACCTCGTCCGGCAGCCACTGGTGATGGATGCGCGGCGCCTGCACCGCCTCGGCCAGTCCCATGCCGTGGTCGATGACGTTGAGCACCACCTGCAGCACCGTGGTCGGAATCCGGCTGCCGCCGGGCGAGCCGGTGACCAGGAACGGCTTGCCGTCCTTCAGCACGATGGTCGGCGCCATCGACGACAGCGGGCGCTTGCGGGGCGCCGGCGCGTTGGCGTCGAAGCCGACGAGGCCGAAGGCGTTGGGCGCCCACGGCGCGGCGGCGAAATCGTCGAGCTCGTTGTTGAGCAGCACGCCGGTGCCGTCCGCGACCAGCCCCAGGCCGTAGCCGAGGTTAAGGGTGTAGGTGTTGGCCACCGCATTGCCGAAGCGGTCGACGACGGAATAGTGCGTGGTGTTGGCGCCTTCGAAGGCGGCCGGATCGCCCGCCTTGATGTCGCGCGAAGGCACCGCCTGCTCGCGATCGATCTTGTCGCGGATGGTCTGCGCGTAGGCCTTCGAAATGAGCGCCGCCACCGGCATCTTGACGAAATCCGGATCGCCGAGAAGCCGCGCGCGGTCGGCGTAGGCGTAGCGCATGGTCTCGATCATCAGGTGCAGCGAGGCCGGATCGCCCGCCGCGAGCGTCAGGCCCTCCAGCACGTTCAGCATCTCGATCAGCAGCACGCCGCCGGACGACGGCGGCGGCATCGAGACGATGTCATAGCCGCGATAGCGGCCGCGGATCACCGGCCGCTCGACCGCGCGATAGCTGCGCAGGTCGTCGGTCGTCATCACGCCGCCGGCGGCGTGCACGGCGGTGGCGATCCGCCGCGCCACCGCGCCCTGGTAGAACCCGCGCGCGCCATGACGCACGATCTGCCGCAGCGTCCCGGCGAGGTCCGTCTGCACCAGGCGATCGCCGGCGGCGAGCGCGCCGCCGTCGTGCTTCAGGAAGATCTTGGCCGAAGACGGCCAGCGCGCCAGCCGCTGTTTCACGGACGGCAGCGAGTCGGCGATGTCATCTTCGAGCGGAATGCCGTCGCGCGCCATGGCGATCGCCGGTGCGATCAGCTCGCGCAGCCGGAAGCGGCCGGAGCCGTACTTGCGGTGCGCCAGGAGGAGTCCGGCGACGGTGCCGGGCACGCCGACCGCAAGCGCGCTGTCGCGCGACTTCGCCGGATCGGCGCGGCCCTCCGCATCGAGGAAGCTACTGCGGTTGATGGCGGCGGGCGCGGTCTCGCGATAGTCGATGGCGATGTCGCGCGGCCCGGCATCGCGCACCCCCATGCCGCGCGGACCCTGGGCGAGGTGAATCACCATGAAACCGCCGCCGCCGAGATTGCCGGCGCGCGGATAGCTCACCGCCATGGCAAAGCCCACCGCCACCGCCGCGTCGACCGCGTTGCCGCCGCGCTTAAGGATATCGGCGCCGATGCGCGCCGCGCGCGCCTCCTGCGCCACCACCATGCCGTTCTTGGCTGTGACCGCCTCGACCGGCGGAAACACCGCGACCGCCGCGCTCCGCTGCGCCTGCGCCGGCGCGAGCAGGGCGAAGAGGAGCAGACAGCCTAGAATCGTGCGCGTCGTTAGCCGGCGAATGTGAGCAGGACATCGCCGCGCGCCGTAGCCTGCTCCCTCCCCCCTTGAGGGGGAGGGGTGGGGAGGGGGGTACGACGCAGCCACCATGCGTGCAGCATACCCCCCTCCCTGTCCCTCCCCCTCAAGGAGGGAGGGAACGATGTGGCTTCGCCGGGCCTTCAACGCAGGCTCAGCGATTGTCACGGCTCCTCGCTCGCCTCATCCAGAAACGCCTGCACGGTGCGGAACAGCATGTCCCGGTTCTTCTCCAGCATCATGGTGTGGGTCGCCTCCGGCAGCATGACCAGCCGCCGGCCGGGTGAATTGACCAGCAGCGGAAACAGCGCCTGCGCCATGTAGGGCGGCGTGTCGCGGTCCCATTCGCCGATCACCACCAGGGTCGGCGCGGCGATCTTGCCTGGGTCGTAGTACATCCTGCCGGCGACCCAGTATTCGGTGCTGTCGGCGACCGTGCCGTTCGGCGCGCGGATTGCCGGCGGATTGTGCTTCGCGGCGGCCGGGTCGGTGGCCCAGGTGGCTTTCGTCCATTGCTCGAAGAAGCCTGCGGGGATTTGCGCGGCCTGCTTCTCCTCCGGCACCCCGTTGAGCCAGCGAGCCCGGCCCTGCTCTTGCGTCACGGTGCGGTAGGCGCCGAGCGGCCCGGGCCCGGCGTTGATCAGCGACGGCGTGGTGCGGATGAACGGCGGCGCGTACAGCGTGAGCCGCGCCACCTTGTCCGGGTTGCGGATCGCCGTGGTGGCCATGATGGTGCAGCCCCACGACCAGCCCATCAGGTTGACGCGCGCGATGTTGCGGCGTTTGCGGATGAAGCCGAGCACCGCCTCGACGTCGTGCACCGCGTCGATGGTGCGCGCCACCGGCGGATTATTCTGCGGCGGCTCGTCCATCGCCTTGGGCCGCGTCGAGCGGCCGTAGCCGCGCACGTCCAGGCAATAGACGTCGGTGCCCTTGCTCGCCACGAACTCCATCCAGGACCGGCCGCCGAGCGGCAGGTCGAAGGTGGTGTGCGCCGGATAGGTCGAGCCGTGCACGAACAGCAGCGTGCGCTCGGCCGAGAACGCCGTCATGGCGGCCGGCCGCTTGTTGCGGACGTAGATCTCGATGCCCGGATCGGAGGGCACCATGAACTCTTCGGTGGTGAGATCGGCCATGACCAGCTCTTGTTGACGAGCACCGAGCCTGCCACGTCATGCCCGCGCTTGTCGCGGGCATCGACGTCTTGTTTGCGAACGGTGTTTCGAAGGAAGACGTGGATGGCCGGCCAGGCCCGGCCATGGCTCGCGTCGAGCCCTGCGCAAGCTACAGCGGGACGAGCGGGATGCCCAAGGCGCGTGCGGCCCGGGCCAGCCGCTCGTCATAGGTTGCCAGCTCGATCGCCGGACCTCGCGCGCGAATGAAATCCATGGAGGCGAGGTGGAGGGCATCCAATGTCCGCACCATCACCGGAAAAGGCTCCAGCGCCCGCGCCAGCACCGGCGGTTCCAGCTCGATCAAAGCAAGGCGGTCGATCAGCATCCGCGCATCCGGGCCGTGGGATCGGTCAAGCCTGCGCGCGTTGAGGCGATTCCAGATTTCATATTCGATCAGCCGGCTGGACATCAGCGTCTCGGCCCAGATCGTCGCCGGCGGGACTCGATCTTCCGCCAGCAGATGGGCGAGCGCGACCGAGCTGTCCAGATAGATCAACGGTCCTCCCGGTCCCGCTCGAGATCGGCCATCAGGTCGGCAAACCGCATGGCTGGTTTGCGCGGCGGCGGATCACGCTGCGGCAGGGCGGGAGCGCTGATCCAGCCCTCGCGCACCGCTTCGGCAAGCATGGCATCGGTCAGCATCGCGGCCCGCCCGGTGCGAGGCGGCACGATCTCGGCCACCACGCGGTCGCGGTCGGTGATCAGCACTGTTTCCCCGCCCGCGACCAGGCGGACGTACTCGCTGAGCTTGTTCTTGAGAACCTTCAGGCCGACCGCGCGCATTCCGTAAAGTAGCTTCCAGAAGCTACCTCAGTCAATGCGGCAATCCTTCAATATCTCCGGCTTGAACGCGAGGCCGTGGCCGGGCCGCTCCGGCGCGGTGATGAAGCCGTCCTTGATCGGCACCGGATCGACGAACATGTCGTTCGACAGCCCCATGTCCTCGATCCAGATGCCATTCGGGATCGACGCCAGGATCTGCACGTTCAGCTCGGGGAACAGGTGCGGCGCCATCAACAGCCCGCGGCTTTCCGCCAGCACGGCGGTCTTGCGCAGGTCGGTGAAGCCGCCGCGCATCGGGTCGGGTTGCAGGATCGGACAGCGCGGGTTGTCGAAGAACGGCTGCAGGTCGTAGTGCGTGAAATGCGTCTCGCCGCCGACGATCCGCATCGGCAGCGCGTCGGCCACCCGCATGTAGCCGGCGAAATCGTCGGCCGGCACCGGCTCCTCCAGCCAGTACACGTCGCAGTCGGCGATCCTGCGGCCCTGGTCGATGGCAACGTCGGCGGTCCAGCCCTGGTTGATGTCGATCATGATGTCGATGCCGGGACCGAGCGCCTCGCGCATCCGCCGCACGTTGTCGACGTCGCGGGCGAGATCGTCGGTGTGCGCCATCTGCATCTTGATGGCCTTGTAGCCCTGCTGCTTGTAGTGCAGCGCCTTGGCGATCATGCCGTCGCCGCCGGAGCCGCGGAAGCAGCCGGAGCCGTACACGGGAATCGTCCCGCGGACGTGGCCCCACAGCCGGTGCAGCGGCATGTTGGCGCGCTTGCCGATGGCGTCCCACAGCGCGATGTCGAGTGCCGACTGCGCCATGGTGACGATGCCGCCACGGCCGTAGGTCGAGGTCGCCTTCCAGATGTCGTTCCAGATGCCCTCGACCGCGGTGGCGTCCTTGCCGATCACCCGCGGCGCGATGGTCTCGTCGATGGCGACGGCGATGGTCTTCAGTCCCGGCCGGAACGAGAACAGGTAGCCCATGCCGGTGATGCCGCCCTTGGTCTCGGCCTCGAGCACCAGGAGCTGCCGGGTGTCACCGAAGGCGTGGCCCTTGAGCCACGGCGTCTGCGGCCACGGCACCCGCAGCATGGTGGTGCGCAGGGCGGTGATGGTCATGTCGGTCATGGGGACGCGCTCCAGGATGTCATTCCGGGGCGCGCCGAAGGCGCGAACCCGGAATCCAGAGCAGGATGTCGCGGCTTGTGGCTCTGGATTCCGGGTCCGGCGCTTCGCGCCGTCCCGGAATGACGGCGTTGTCGGACGTCGATGGTGGGTATTCACAACACGCCAGCAAAACCAGCGCAATGCGCGCCGTGCATTGCGAACAAAGCGGGAATCAGGATTGGTGGCGCGGCCGTCTCGCAAGGTGATTCGCGCCGATGTCCCATCTCGACCGGCTCAACCCGGAGCAGCGCCGCGCCGTCGAGCACGGCGTCGGCGCCGAGGCCGCGTGCGGCCCGCTGCTGGTCATCGCCGGCGCCGGCTCCGGCAAGACTAACACCTTGGCCCATCGCGTCGCGCATCTGATCCTCAATGGCGCCGATCCGCATCGCATCCTGATGCTCACGTTCTCGCGGAGAGCCGCCGCCGAGATGGCCCGCCGCGTTGAGCGCATCGCCGCGACGGCGTTCGCGCCGGCCCGCGCCTCGGCCGCGCCGCCGGTGCTGTCCTGGAGCGGCACCTTCCACGGCATCGGCGCGCGGCTCCTCCGCGAATACGCCGCCGCCATCGGCCTCGAGCAGAGCTTCACCATCCACGACCGCGAGGACTCGGCCGACCTGCTCAACCTGGTGCGCCACGAGCGCGGCCTCAGCGCCACCAAGGAGCGCTTCCCGGCCAAGGGCACCTGTCTCGCCATCTATTCGCGCGCGGTCAACGCGCAGATGCCGCTCGAACAGGTTCTGGCCAAGGCCTATCCCTGGTGCGCGGCCTGGGAACGCGAGCTGCGCGAATTGTTCGCGGCCTACGTCGAGGCCAAGCAGCGGCAGAGCGTGCTCGACTACGACGACCTGCTGCTGTACTGGGCGCAGATGATGGCCGAGCCGGCGCTCGCCGCCGACGTCGGCTCCCGCTTCGACCACGTCCTGGTCGATGAATACCAGGACACCAACAAGCTGCAGGCCTCGATCCTGTACGCGCTGAAGCCGGACGGCCGCGGGCTGACCGTGGTCGGCGACGACGCACAGTCGATCTATTCGTTCCGCGCCGCGACCGTCCGCAACATCCTGGATTTTCCGAAGCGGTTCACGCCACCCGCGGCCCTGGTCACGCTCCACCGCAACTACCGCTCGACGCAATCGATCCTCGACGCCGCCAACGCCGTGATCGGGCTCGCCCGCGAGCGCTTCACCAAGGACCTCAAGGCCGAGCGAGACAGCGGCCGCAAGCCGCGGCTGGTCACCGTGGCCGACGAGACCACCCAGGCCGGCTACGTGGTCGAGCGCGTGCTGGAGAACCGCGAGGCCGGGCTGCTCTTGAAGGCGCAGGCGGTGCTGTTCCGCGCCTCGCACCACGCAGCCCTGCTGGAGATCGAGCTGACGCGGCGCAACATCCCGTTCGTCAAGTTCGGCGGGCTCAAGTTCCTGGAGGCCGCGCACGTCAAGGACATGCTGGCGTGCCTGCGCTTTGCCGAGAACCCGCGCGACCGCGTCGCGGGCTTCCGCGTGCTGCAACTGCTGCCGGGCATCGGACCCGGGAAAGGACCCGCCAGCGCGTCGCGGGCGCTCGATGCGCTGGCCGCGCCCGGCCGCGCCGAAGCGCTCGCCGCCTATGCCCCGCCGCCGCGCGCGGCCGAGGAATGGCGCGCGTTCGCCGCGCTGCTGGCGGCGCTGTATCGCCGCGACGCCGGCTGGCCGTCCGAGCTGTCGGCGGTCCGGCAATGGTACCAGCCGCATCTCGATCGGCACTACGACGACGCCGTGCTGCGCGCCGCCGATCTCGACCAGCTCGAGCAGATTGCCGCGGGCTATCCGTCGCGCGAGCGCTTCCTCACCGAGCTGACGCTCGATCCGCCCGACGCCACCAGCGACGAGGCCGGCCCGCCGCTGCTCGACGAGGACTACCTGATCCTCTCCACCATCCACTCGGCCAAGGGCCAGGAGTGGAAGTCGGTGTTCGTGCTCAACGCGGTCGACGGCTGCATGCCGTCCGACCTCGCCGCCGGCGCCGCCGAGGAGATCGAGGAGGAGCGGCGGCTGCTTTACGTGGCGATGACGCGCGCCCGCGACCAGCTCGACATGATCGTGCCGCAGCGCTTCTACACCCACGGCCAGGCGAGGAACGGCGACCGCCACGTCTATGCGCAGCGCACCCGCTTCATCCCGGACGCGCTGGTGCGCCATTTCGACCGCGGCCTCTGGCCCGCTGGGCGAAGCGCCGGGCCGGCCGGCCGCGCCGCCCCGGTGGCCGCCGTCGACATCGGCGCCCGCATGCGCGCGATGTGGAAGCGGGCGTGAGCTTCTGTTCCTGGTGAACCAGCCGTTCGTCCCCGCGGAAGCGGGGACCCAGCGGTTTGGCCAAGAGCTGGGCTCCTGTGTGTTCGGGATGTGCGATGGTGTGAACGGGCGGGAGATCGTTGGGCTCCTGGTCGTTGCAGACCGTAAGCGGGCCTGATCCCCGCCCGTCGCTTCACACCCAACCTGAACAGTTGATCGAGGCCGCAGCAACGGACCTCGCAGCACAGGAGTAGGCAATCATGATCATACATCCTGGCTTTGTCGGAATCGACGTTTCCAAGCAGTATCTCGATATCTTTGAAGACGGTCGCACCGAGCGGCTCCCCAACACGACGCAGAGTATTGCGGACCATGCGGTCCGTTGGCGCGGTCGTTTTGTGCTGTTCGAGGCGACCGGACGCTACGACAGACACCTGCGTCAGGCGCTGGAGGCTGCGGACATCGCGTTCGCGCGGGTCAATCCGGCGCGTGCCCGCGACTTCGCCCGCGCCACCGGGCGGCTCGCCAAAACCGACCGCATCGATGCGCGGATGCTTGCGGCGATGGCGCAGAGCTTGGGCCTTGCGCGCAAGGGCGCGAGCGACCCGGAACGCGAAGCGCTCGCGCGCGCCCACAAGCGGCGGGATCAGCTCGTACACATGCGCCAGCAGGAGCGCACCCGGCTTACGGAGTGCGACGAACCCGCCCTGCGCGCCGACCTCGTCGCTCACACGCAATGGCTCGACGTCCAGATCGCCCGCTGGGATGCCGAGATCGAACGCTTGCTGGCCCAGTCGGCATCCTTGGCGCAAGACGCTCGCAGGCTGCGCTCGATCGCCGGCATCGGCCCGGTCGCGTCCACGACCCTGTTGGCCCTGGTGCCCGAACTCGGATCGCTGTCGCCCAAAAAGATCGCCGCGCTCGCAGGCCTCGCTCCCTTCAACGCCGACAGCGGCCAGTTCCGAGGCCTGCGCCGGATCAGGGGCGGCCGCAAACGGGTCCGCGACGCGCTCTACATGGCGGCGGTGTCCGCCGCTCGCTATAATCTACGCCTCAAGCCGCTCTACAGGCGGCTGCGCAGCGCCGGCAAACCCGCAAAGGTCGCCCTCATCGCCGTTGCAAGAAAGCTACTCATCATCGCCAACGCACTCATGCGCGACAAAACCACCTTCAAACCAGCCTGAACACAGTTGCCCGCTTCCGCGGGAGCGAACGGAGTTTGGTTAAGCGCGAACAGGCCCCTAGACAGTTTCTCGGTTGCATGGAATCGCAACCTCGATGTCGTCATGCCCGGCCTTGTGCCGGGCATCCACGTCTTGGCTACGAGAGAAAGGCGTGGATGGCCGGGACAAGCCGGCCATGACGATGGACGTTTCCGTGTCAGCATGAACTGCTCTAGCCGGTCCCGTTGAGGCCGGCCTCGACGCACTCCTCGTAGGGCGGCATGCGCGCGATGAAGCCGCCCGAATGCAGGCTCTGCGCCAGCCGGGCGAAGCCCTGCGGATTCATGCGGGTGTCGCGCGACCACAGGCCGGCGTCCTTGTAGCGCTGGAGCGAGTCCACCAGGACCACCGCCGGCACGTCGGGGAAGAACCGCGCCACCGCCCGCGCCAGCTCCTCCACCGGATTGTCGTAGAGCCACGCCAGCATCCTGCCGGTGGCGCGCGCCATGGCGGCGAATTCGCCGCGATGCGCTTCGCAGGCCGCCCGCGTCGCGATGAACGCGGTGTAGGCGGTCGGCCCGCGCGAATGCGCGGCGTAGAGGATGTCGGCCGTGCCGTCGCGCGCCGCCATCGAGACGAACGGCTCGAACGCCTGCATCACGTCGAGCGTGCCGGCTGCGAGCGCCTCGTAGTTGCGCGGCATGGTGCGGTCGGCGATGCGGGGAAGCGAAGCTGGGTCGATGCCCTGGTCGCGCAGGTCCTGCTGCAGGCACAGCCACGGCGTCGGCACCTCGGACACCGAGGCAAAGCGCTGGTGCGCCAGCTCGCCGAGACTGAACGGCGCCGCGCCGGGCCAGCCGAGCAGGAAGAACGGGTCGTGCGACACCACCTCGCAGAAGTTCACCAGCGGCGAGTTGTTGTCCTGGTCGTGGGCGCGCATCACCCGCATCGGCCCGCCCCAGGTCAGGTCGATGCTGCCGTCGATCAGCTTGGGCACGGCGTCGCCGGGCGCGTCCGACGTCAACAGCTCGACCGCCACCCCCTCGCGCTCATAGAAGCCGAGCGCGTGCGTCGCGTAGTACGGCGCGTAGAAAACGGCACGGAAGTTTTCCATCAGACGGATGGGCATGGCATTCACCGCGCCTGGCCGTGGTACACCGTGTTCGGCCGCATGTCGGTGGCGCTGGCGACGCGGTTGCTCATGTTGAAGAACCCCGTCACCGCGGCGATGTCCCAGATGTCGCGGTCGGTGAAGCCCACCCGCCGCAGCGCCTCGCGGTCGGGCTCCTCGACGGTCCACGGCTCGTTGGTGAGCTTGACCGCGAAGTCCAGCATGGCGCGCTGGCGCTTGCTCAAGCGCGCGGCGCGATGGTTCATCGCCATCAGCTCGCCGAGCGGCGGATCGCCCGACAGCGCCCGCACCGCGGCGCCGTGCGCCACCAGGCAATAGTAGCAGCGGTTCTGCGACGACACCGCCACCGCGATCATCTCGCGCTCGAGCTTGGACAGGCCCGACGGTGCTAGCATCAGGTCGTTGTACATGGCGACGAAGGCTTCGAGCTTGGCGTTGTCGAACGCATAGGCCTTGAGAACGTTGGGAACGAAGCCGAGCTTCTCCTGGCACTTCGCGAAGTAGCTATCCATGCCGTCCGACAGCCGCCCGCCCTTCAGATTCAATGCCGTAATCTCGCTGTCGTCATCGGCTGCAATGCTGGCGACGGCTGCCGTCCGCTCCGACTTCCTGTTGATCCCGCTGGACTTTTTGCGCTTTCCCGCCACGGTCCTGATCTCCCTGCAAGGTCTTGCGGCGAGCCTACAACCCTTCCGCGGCGGCGGGAAACCACTACAGTCGTGGCCGTGATTCTCGCATGACGAAATCTCTTCATCCGGCCCACGACGACGTGAAGCAGCAGCGCTCGGCGCGCGCCCGCATCGCGTCGGCCGGCAAGCTGATGCGCGGACGCAATGCCCCGCCCGGAGATTTCGCGGCGCTGCTGTTCGGCCGCACCGCGCCCGAGGACCTTGCCGGCTACACAGCCGATGAGCTGGCCGCCGTGGTCCGCGAAGCCTACGGCTTCCTTGCGGTCCGCAAGCCCGGCGCCGCCAAGGTGCGGGTCGAGACGCCGCCCGCAGCCGACGGCGAACGCCTCGAGACCGTCTCGGTGATCGAGATCGTCAACGATGACATGCCGTTCCTGGTCGACTCGGCGATGGGCGAGCTGACCGAGCGCGGCATCGGGGTGCGGCTGGTCGCGCATCCGATTCTCGCGGTCGAGCGCGACCGCAAGACCGGCAAGCTCAAGGCGCCGCCGCGGGAGGCCCGCCGCGGCGAGGACGAGAGGCGCGAAAGCTTCATTCACATCCACGTCGACCGGATGGACGAACCGCAGCGCCATGAGCTGGCGCAGGCGCTGGAGCGCGTGCTCGACGAGGTGCGGGTCTGCGTCAAGGACTGGCACCCGATGGTTGACCGGGTCCGTGCGGCGATCGCCGAACTGAAGGACAGCCCGCCGCCGATCCCGGTCGACGACATCGCCGAGGCCATCCAGTTCCTGGAATGGCTGATCGACGACAACTTCACCCTGCTGGGGGTGCGCGACTATGCGCTGACCGCGGACGGCAGCCTCAGCCCGGAGCTGGAAAGCGGGCTCGGCATGCTGCGCGGCCGCGAGGTGCCGGTGCTCAAGCGCGGCGGCCAGGTGGTGGCGATCACGCCGGAGCTGCGCGCCTTCTTCGACGAGCCGAAGACGCTGATCGTCACCAAGGCCAACGTGAAGTCACGCGTACACCGGCGCGTCTATCTCGACTATGTCGGCGTCAAACGCTTCGACCACGACGGCCGGCCGGCGGGCGAGTTCCGCATCGTCGGGCTGTTCACCTCGACGGTCTATGCCCAGACCACGCATTCGATCCCGTACCTGCGCCGCAAGGCCGATGCGGTGCTGCGGCGGGCGGGCTTTGCTCCCGACAGCCACTCCGGCAAGGCGCTGGTCAACGTGCTGGAGACCTATCCGCGCGACGAGCTGTTCCAGATCGACGAGGACACGCTTTACCGGTTCGCGCTCGCGGTCATGCAGCTCGAGGAGCGGCCCCGCCTGCGGGTGCTGGCGCGGCGCGACCGGTTCGACCGGTTCGTCTCGGTGCTGGTCTATGTGCCGCGCGACCGCTACAGCGCACAGGTGCGCCAGCGGATCGGCGAATATCTCGCCGAGGTGTTCAACGGCCGGGTCAGCGCGTACTACCCCTACATCCACGACGCGCCGCTGACGCGCGTGCATTTCATCATCGGCCGCGACGCCGGTCCCACGCCCGATCCCGCCCGCGCCGAGCTCGAGCGCGCGGTCGGCGCCATCGTGCGAAGCTGGCGCGATGCGCTGTCGGAGGCGCTGGCGCAGGCCTACGATCCGGACCAGGCCCGCGCCCTGACCGCGCGCTATCGCGACGCGTTCGGCGACGGCTATCGCGATTCCTACGGCGCCGATCAGGCGGTTGACGACATCCGGGCGATCGAGGGCCTGTCCGCCGCGCGGCCGCTGGACGCCGATTTCTACCAGCGCGTCGACAACGGCCATGCCTGCGTCGGCTTGAAGGTGTGGAGCCATGGCCGCCCGATCCCGCTGTCGGAACGGGTCCCGGTGCTGGAGAACATGGGCTTCAAGGTGGTCGACGAGCAGACCTTCGAGGTCGGCGATGCGGCTCAGGGCCAGTTCGGCACCTGGCTGCACGACATGGTGCTGGAGCGCGGCGACGGCTCCAGCGAGGCGTTCGACGACACCGGCCTGGAGGCCATGTTCCTCGCCGTCATGCGGGGCGCGGCCGAGAACGACGGCTACAACGCGCTCGGCCTCGCCACCGGGCTGATGTGGCGCGACATCGCGCTGGTCCGCACCATCTCGCGCTTCCTGCGGCAGGTGCGCGTGCCTTATTCGCAGGACTACATGTGGGCGACGCTGCGCAAGCATCCGGCGCTGGCGCGTGCGATCGTCGACCTCTTCCACGCCCGCTTCGAGCCGCAGCCGTCGTCATTTCGGGGCGCCGCGAAGCGGCGAACCCGGAATCCAGAGGCACGGAGTGCGGCGCCCCTGGATTCCGGGTCCGGTCCTTCGGACCGTCCCGGAATGACGGCGGAAAGGGCGCAGCGCGAGGCCGCCATCACGACCCGGATCGAGGACGCGCTCGCCAAGGTCGACAGCCTCGACGAGGACCGCATCATCCGCCGCTTCGTCAACGCGGTGCAGGCCGCGATCCGCACCAACTCCTATCAGCTCGGCGAGGACGGGGAGCCCAAGCCGGAAATCTCGATCAAGTTCTCCAGCCGCAAGCTCGACCAGATCCCGCTGCCGCGCCCGCTCTACGAGATTTTCGTCTACTCGCCGCGGTTCGAGGCGGTGCACATGCGGTTCGGCAAGGTGGCGCGCGGCGGCATCCGCTGGTCCGACCGGCCGCAGGATTTCCGCACCGAGATCCTCGGCCTGGTGAAGGCCCAGCAGGTCAAGAACGCAGTGATCGTGCCGGTCGGCTCCAAGGGCGGCTACGTGCCCAAGCGCATGCCCGCCGCCGGCGGCCGCGAGGCGATCCAGGCCGAGGGTGTCGCCACCTACAAGCTGTTCATGCAGTCGCTGCTCGACATCACCGACAACCTCGATGCCAAGGGCGCGGTCGTGCCCCCGGAGAACGTGCTGCGCCATGACGACGACGATCCGTATCTCGTGGTCGCCGCCGACAAGGGCACCGCCACGTTCTCCGACATCGCCAACGAGATTTCGCAGGCTCATCACTTCTGGCTCGGCGATGCCTTCGCCTCCGGCGGCTCGGACGGCTACGACCACAAGGGCATGGGCATCACCGCGCGCGGCGCCTGGGAATCGGTCAAGCGCCACTTCCGCGAGATGGACATCGACATCACCGCAACGCCGTTCACCTGCACAGGCGTCGGCGACATGTCGGGCGACGTGTTCGGCAACGGCATGCTGCGCGAGAAGACCACCAGGCTTCTCGCTGCGTTCGACCACCGCGACATCTTCATCGACCCCGACCCCGATCCCGAAAAAGCGTTCGCCGAGCGCAAGCGCCTGTTCGATCTGCCGCGGTCGAGCTGGCAGGACTACGACAAGAAGCTGATCTCCAAGGGCGGCGGCGTGTTCCCGCGCTCATTGAAGGAGATCGCGCTGTCCAAGGAGGCGCAGGCCGCGCTCGGCTTCGCCAAGGCCAAGGCCGCACCCGCCGAGGTGATGAACGCGATCCTGAAAGCGCCGGTCGATCTGATCTTCTTCGGCGGCATCGGCACCTACATCCGCGCCTCGACCGAGAGCGACGAGGCGGTCGGCGACCGCAGCAACGATGCCATCCGCATCGCCGGCAAGGACATCCGCGCCAAGGTGATCGGCGAAGGCGCCAACCTCGGCATGACCCAGCGCGGCCGGGTCGAGGCGGCGCGCGCCGGCGTGCGGCTGAACACCGACGCCATCGACAACTCGGCCGGCGTCAACACCTCCGACGTCGAGGTCAACATCAAGATCGCGCTCAGCATCCCGCTGCGCGCGCGCAAGCTCACCTTGAAGGCGCGCAACGCGCTGCTGCACCGGATGACAGACCAGGTCGCGGCGCTGGTGCTGCGCAACAACTACCTGCAGACGCTGGCGCTGTCGCTCGCCGAGCGGCGCGGCCTGGAGGACCTCGGCTTTCAGCAGCGGCTGATGCAGACGCTGGAGCAGCGCGGCGAGCTCGACCGCGCGGTCGAGTTCCTGCCCGACGACGTTGAGATCGCCGAACGCGCCAAGCGCGGCGAGGCGTTGACGCGGCCCGAGCTGTCGGTGCTGCTGGCCTACGCCAAGCTGTCGCTCTATTCCGATCTGCTGGATTCGCCGGTGCCGGACGACCCCTATCTCGGCCGCGAGCTGTTCCGCTATTTCCCCGAGGCGCTGTCGAAGAAATTCCCCGACGCGCTGGAAAAGCATCGGCTGCGGCGCGAGATCATCGCCACCCAGCTCGCCAATTCCATGATCAACCGCGGCGGGCCGTCGCTGCTCGTTCGCATCGCCGACCAGACCGGCGCCTCCGCCCCCGAGATCGCGCGCGCCTTTGCCGCCGCGCGCAACGCCTACGACATGCCGGCGCTGAACGACGAGATCAATGCGCTCGACGGCAAGATCGCGGGCGATGTGCAGCTTTCGCTCTACGCCGCGGTGCAGAACCTGCTGCTCGACCGGCTGGTCTGGTTCCTGCGCAACGCCGACCTGGCGAAGGGCCTCGCCGGCGTGGTCGATCACTACCGCGACGGCATCGAGGCGATGACCGCAGCGCTGGGCGAGGCGCTGCCGAAGACCGCCGCGGCCGCGCGCACGGCGCGCATCAAGGAGCTGGCGTCCTCCGGCGTGCCGGAGGATTTGGCCGCCCGCATCGCCGGGCTGTCCGAGCTTGCCGCCGCGCCCGACCTGGTGCTGATCGCCGACCGCACCAGAAAGCCGATCCCCGCCATCGCCGCGACCTATTTCGCCGCCGAGGCATTCCTGCGCGTCGATGCCGTGGTGACCGGCGCGCGCGACGTCGCGGTCGCCGACTATTTCGACCGCCTGGCGCTCGACCGCGCGCTGGATTCCATCGGCGACGCCGAGCGGCGCATCACCGCGGCGATGATGCAGACCGGCAAGTCCGGCGACGCCGCGGTCAAGGCCTGGGTGGGCAAGCGCCACGAGGAGGTCGAGCGCATGCGCTCCTCGCTGCAGCAGATCGTCGGCTCCGGCCTGACGCTGTCGAAGCTTGCGGTGGCCGCGAGCCTGATGGGCGATCTGGCGCGGGACTGAGGCTGCCCCATCCGTTCCCCGCAAGGGGAGGGTGGACGCGAGCGACAGCGAGCGGCCGGGGGGGGGGCGCTTGTGGGTGTTGCACAGTTTACCCCACCCGGCTCGCGCTTTCGCGCGAGTCACCTCCCCGAGACGGGGAGGGATAAGCGTCCGCGGCTGTGTCAGCGCATCAATGCCGGAAGTGCCGCGTGCCGGTGAACACCATCGCCACGTCGTGCTCGTCCGCGGCGGCGATCACCTTGTCGTCGTTGACCGAGCCGCCGGGCTGGATCACCGCGGTGGCGCCGGCCTCGATCGCCACCAGCAGGCCGTCAGGAAACGGAAAGAACGCATCGGAGGCGACCACCGAGCCCCGCGTCAGCGGCGCCTTCAAGCCGGCCTCCTTGGCCGCGTCCTCGGCCTTGCGGGCGGCGATCCGCGCGGCGTCGACCCGGCTCATCTGGCCCGCGCCGATGCCGACCGTGGCGCGGCCCCTGGCGTAGACGATGGTGTTCGACTTGACGTGCTTTCCGACGCGGAAGGCAAACCGCAGGTCGTCGAGCTCGGCCGCGCTCGGCGCGCGCTTGGTCACGGTGCGAAGCTGCATCTCCTCGACGGTGGCGTTGTCGCGGGACTGCACCAGGAGCCCACCGGCCACCGATTTCACCGTCAGCCCCGGCGCCCGCGGATCGGGCAAGCCGCCGGCCAGCAGCAGCCGCAGGTTCTTCTTGGCGGCGACGATCCTGATCGCCTCGTCGCTGGCGTCCGGCGCGATGATCACCTCGGTGAAGATCTCGGTGATGGCGCGGGCGGCGTCGGCATCGAGCGGACGGTTGAGCGCGACGATGCCGCCGAACGCCGAGGTGGAATCGCAGGCGAGCGCCTTGCGGTAGGCCTCGACGAGGCTTGCGCCCTCGGCCACACCGCAGGGGTTGGCGTGCTTGATGATGGCGCAGGCCGCGGTGCGGGCGGGATCGAACTCGGCGACGCATTCGTAGGCTGCGTCGGTGTCGTTGATGTTGTTGTAGGAGAGCTGCTTGCCCTGGACCTGGCGCGCGGTGGCGACGCCCGGCCGACTTTCCGGCGCGCGGTAGAACGCCGCGGTCTGGTGCGGGTTCTCGCCGTAGCGCAGCGCCTCGGCAAGCTTGCCGCCGAACGCCCGATAGGCGGGCGCGGGATCGGCCAGCTCGCGCGCGAACCAGTTGGCGATCGCCGCGTCGTAGGCGGCGGTGCGGGCATAGGCCTTGGCGGCGAGCCGCTTGCGCAGCGCCGGCGTCGTCGCGCCCTGATGGGCGGACAGCTCCTGCAGCAAGGTGGCGTAGTCGTCGGGCTCGACCAGCACCGCGACATCGGCGTGGTTCTTGGCCGCGGCGCGGATCATGGCCGGGCCGCCGATGTCGATGTTCTCGATGCAATCGTCGAACGAGGCGCCCTTCGCCACCGTCGCCTCGAACGGATAGAGGTTGACCACCAGCAGGTCGATCGGCGCGATGCCGTGCTCTCGCATCGCCGCGGCATGCGCGGCGTTGTCGCGGATCGCGAGCAGCCCGCCGTGCACCTTGGGATGCAGCGTCTTGACGCGGCCGTCCATCATCTCGGGGAAGCCGGTGACCTCGGACACGTCCTGCACCGCGAGGCCCGCGTCGCTCAGCGCCTTGGCGGTGCCGCCGGTCGACACCAGCGCGATGCCGTGCGTGGCCAGCGCGCCGGCGAACTCGATCAGCCCGGTCTTGTCGGACACCGAAATGAGCGCGCGGGTGATGCGGCGAAGCCCGCTCATGGCGACTGCAGCGGCAGTTCCGGCTCGTCGCCGCGGCGCCGCGTGATCGCGCCGCCCTGGGATTCCATGTACACGAAGGTCCAGTACACCCGCGGCACCTTGCGGGCGCGGCCGTAGATCACCATCTGGGTCGACTTCCGCGGCCCGTCGGGCCCGGACAGGTAAACGCTCTCCTCGATCTCGACGCGGTCCTCGTAGGCGCTGAAGGTCCAGACGTCGCGGTTGGGCAGCATCAGCATGGCGCCATGACCGTCGGTCAGCTTGTTGGCGCTGACGCTGGGATGCAGATGAAACCGCACCGCGAATTCATCCGGCGCGTTCTGCGGAATGATGTCGCCGTCGCCGGAGGTGAACAGGTCCTCGCCGTCGATCCGGCTGCCGTTGAGCCAAAGCTTCAGCGCGCGCTGGTGGATGACGCTGAACCGGTCGGCGTAGCCGTTGTGCGAGGCGCGCAGGATGATGGCGTCGGCGCGCTGCTCGCGCGAGACCTGGATGTCGGTCGGGCCGCGGATGATCGGCGTGCCCATCAGGCGGCGGAACGAGCCGTTCTCCAGGAAGCGGCACGACGAGGTGTCGTTGAACACCACGGTGGAATGCGCCGCGGTGGCGCGCGCCACCTGCCGCCAGGTCTCGCGGTTGGTCCGGGTCAGGCCGCAGTTCACCACGATGCGCTGGTTGGCATGCGACAGCTCGAACGCCAGGCAGCCGGCATGGGCCTCCTCGCTGACGGTGATCGGCGGCGGCGCGCCGGTGTCCATCAGCAGCAGCATCGGCCCGGCGTTGATGCGCTGGTAGCCGGAGTGCGTGGCGTTGGACAGCGGTGCGCCGCGTGCGTCGTCGTAGGCCAGGATGGTCGCCATGACGTCGGGCAGCGTCGGCCCCATGCCGTTGAAGTGCGCGAAATTGCCGTCGCCGTGCCGGAAGAACCGCATCATCGGCATCATCCGGTCGATGGCGTTGTTGAGTTGCGGCGGCGGCGCGATGTTGCGGGCGCCGAACGCCTGGCGCAGCGGCAGCAGCTCGAGCAGCACCTCGATCAGCGCGCCGGGGTTGCGGCTGATGTGGCCGCCGTCGGGCAGGATCTGGCGCTCGACCTCCGAGGCCAGCCGTTTGATGGTGGCGCGCATGTGCCGCGCCTGCCCTGCCATGCAAAGCGCGGCGTAGGTCAGCGCCACCAGCGCCTGCAGGCGGGGCACGCCGTCGCGGGCCTCGATCGCGGTGTGGCGGAGATAGCGGACCTGGCGCGTCAGGCTGCGCAGGAAGCGCCGATAGAACTGGTCGTCGGCGTCGTGCAGGATCAGCGGCGCCTGGCTGAGCCACGACGTCACCCGGCGCGCCAGGATTTCCGGCTGCCACGACACCGGGTCCCATGAGCCCTGCACGGAAATCCACTCGTCGACCAGCGCGCGGGCGTTGGCGCGGGTGATGCCCGATTCCGCGGCCCGCAGATGGCGCAGCCAGCCGAACCCCAGCAGCCGCGCCGCCCATTCTTCCGATGGCGGCACGATCTCGAACGGCGAGCGGCCGTCGCTGAGCACCACCTTGCCGGCGAAGGCGTAGCGGCCGGCGTAGATTTCGCTGGCGCGGGTGCCGTCCGCGGTGCGCAGGTCCTGCGGCGCGATCAGCAGGCGATCGACCTTGCGCGGCAGGAACGACCACCGCACCAGCGGATGGCCACGCAGGCGTCCCGCCAGGATGCGCAGCGCCCGCCGTCCCAGGACCGGGAACAGCCTGGTCCGCTCCGCGATCGACAGGCTCGCCATGAAACCGCTCGCTGCTCCCCATCGTGGGCGCTGCAAAGGCGCTCCACCGCGCTCAACATAGCGAAGGCGGGCCTTCCGGCCAACCGCGGACGCGCAAGCCAAATCTCTTCCCGCGCTACGATTCCAGCTTCGTCAGCCGGGCCGCGTAGAAGCCGTCGAGCCCCGCCATGGGGGGATCGGGGTCCGGCCAGTGGCACGGCAGGCTGCGCAGGTCGCCTTCGGCGGTGAGCAGCTCGCCATGGCCGGCCAGCTCTGCGGCCTTGATCGGGCTTCGCCGCAACTGTGGTTGACGGCCGAGCAGGGCGTCGGTGGCCGCCTCGCATTCCTCGGCCTCCAGCGAGCAGGTGCAGTAGACCAGGACACCGCCCGGCTTGAGCAAGGCCGCCGCGCGGTCCAACAGCCGCCCTTGCAGCGCCCCGAGCTTGCCGAGATCGGCCGGCGACTTGAGCCACGGAATATCGGGATGACGCCGGATGGTTCCGGTGGCGGAACAGGGCGCATCGAGCAGCACGCCGTCGAACGGTCCGCCGTCCCAGGCCGCCGCATCGGCCTCCACCACCTCGGCCTCGAGCTTCAGCCGCGCCAGGTTCTGCCGCAGCCGGCCGAGGCGGGCCGGCGAGCGATCGACCGCGACCACGCGCGCGCCGGCCTGCGCGAGTTGCGCGGTCTTGCCGCCCGGCGCGGCGCAGAGGTCGGCGACCGCCCGCCCGGGGAAAG
>JADMIO011827003.1_pt1 | contig 56740 bp, 51 predicted proteins | sample 8958161 | NCBI WGS metagenome assembly JADMIO01 (sample SAMN16585339, study PRJNA669376) | soil metagenome | isolation source: Crop rotation soil | place: USA: Cullars Rotation, Alabama | collected 2011
CCGCGACAACTTGTCCACGTGGAATTCTAAGCTTAGGATCCCAATGTGCTGGAAAGGATCTCGCCGTGGTTCATGAGGCCGATGCGCGTCGAGAGCGTCATCGCCTCCTCCTGGTCGTGCGTCACGACGATGAACGTGACGCCGAGTGTCTCCTGGATGTTGATCAGCTCGAACTGCGTCTGCTCCCGCAGCTTCTTGTCGAGCGCCGCGAGCGGCTCGTCGAGCAGCAGCAGCTTCGGCTTCTTGACGAGCGAGCGTGCAAGCGCCACGCGCTGGCGCTGGCCGCCCGACAACTGGTGCGGCTTGCGCTTCGCAAACTGGCCGAGCTTGACGAGGTTGAGCATGTCGGCGACACGCTGCGTGATTTCATCCCTGGGCAGCCCTTCCTGCTTCAGGCCGAACGCGACGTTCTGCTCCACGGTCATGTGCGGAAACACCGCATACGACTGGAACATCATGTTGACCGGTCGTTCGTACGGCGGGACGGGCGTCATGTCCACGCCGTCGATGAAGATCCTGCCGGAGGTGGGTCGCTCGAACCCCGCGAGCATGCGCAGCAGCGTGGTCTTGCCACAGCCCGACGCACCGAGCAGGCAGAAGATCTCCTTCTGGTAGATGTCGAGCGTTACGTCGTCGACGGCGACGAAGTCGCCGAACTTTTTCGTGACCTTCTCGATGCGCACGTAGGGCCGTGCGTCCGGAACGTTCCAGGGCTCGAATTTCTGCTGTGGCGTGCGCGGTGAAGTGGCCATGTATCGTTGCTTCTGAAGCGCTGCCCCGGGTTATAGCCCAGCGTCCAGTCGTCTGGATAGCAGGGACCGGCAGGCAATAAAAAGGGCGATCGGATTGCGCCGACCGCCCCTCGTTCAAACCATGGGTCCCGGCCTTACTTTCCGGTCGTGAAGCGTGTCCACACGCGATTCATCTTGCGAGTGTACTCAGGGGTATGCGCGAGGTTCGGGAACAGCTTGTCCATCGTTTCCTTCGGCGGGTACACGCCAGGGTCGTTGCGGATGGAGGCATCGATCAACTGCAGCGACGCGGCATTGCCGTTCGCGTAGTGCACGAAATTCGAGTTCGCCGCGGCGACCTCGGGCCTCATCATGTAGTTGATGAACGCGTGGGCATTGTCCGGGTGGGGCGCGTCCTTCGGAATGGCGTAACTGTCGAACCAGATGATCGTGCCTTCCTTGGGCACGCTCAACGCGATGTCGACGCCCTGCTTCGCTTCCTCGGCGCGTGACTTGGCCTGCAGCACGTCGCCGCTCCAGCCGAGCGACAGGCAGATGTCGCCGTTCGCGAGCGAGTCGATGTACTGCGAGCTGTGGATCATGCGGATGTACGGCCGGACTTTCATGAGCAGTGCTTCGGCTGCCTTCAGGTCGTCGTCCTTCTCGCTGTTCGGGTCCTTGCCCAGGTAGGCGAGCGTGATGCCTATGACCTCATCGGGCGCGTCGAGCACCGACACGCCACACCCCTTGAATTTCGCGATCTCCTTGGGATCGAAGATCATGTTCCAGCTGTCGAGCGGCGCCTTCGGATCGATTTCCTTGATCTTCTTGACGTTGTAACCGATCGACGTCGTGCCCCACATGTGGTTCACGGCGTATTCGTTGCCGGGGTCATGCAGCGCAAGACGGCGCAGGATTTCGGGGTCGAGGTTCTTCCAGTTCGGCAGTTTCGACTTGTCGAGCTTCTGGTACACGCCTGCCTTGATCTGCGTTTCGAGGAAGGACGCAGACGGCACGACGACGTCATACCCGGTGTTGCCGGCGAGCAGCTTGGTCTGCAGCACCTCGTTGCTGTCGTAGACGTCGTAGTTGACCTTGATGCCGGTGTCCTTCGTGAAAGCCTCGAGCATCTTCGGGTCGATGTAGTCCGACCAGTTGTAGACGTTGACGACCTTTTCCTCGTTGGACGCCGGAGCGGTCGAGGCAGGCTTTGCAGCCGTCTCCGCGGCCGGCGGTGCCTCCTGTTTCTTGCCGCAGCCCACGAGCGCGGTGGCGAACACAAGGCTGAACAGCCCTGCGCGGATGCTGATGCTCATCTCGGCGTACCCCTGTGATTGGCTTAGGTTATGCGTCGGCCGTCCCGCGAGGGACGTGCGTAGCAGCTTGTATAGCCGAAGTCCCTGCACGGTGGCTAGGGGGCGCGAGTGTGCGGAACCGGCGACGCACCGCCGAGACGCACGCACCTCTACACGCCCTGCCATGGTTCGCGCACGGGACTAGATCCGCCCCTCGGCGCGGCATCGCGCCAGGGTGAGGTCGAAGCACTTCCAGGCCTTCTCGGCGAGCTCGTCGAGCTGCTCGCGTGTGATCACGAGCGGCGGCGACACGATCATCGTGTCACGGACGGCCCGCATGATCAGGCCGTTCTGGAAGCAGAAGTCCCGGCAGATCGTGCCGACCTCGCCGCGCTTGTCGAAGAACGTGCGCGTGCCCTTGTCCCGCACGAGCTCGATCGCCCCGATCAGCCCGACCGAGCGTGTTTCGCCGACCAGCGGATGCTCCGAGAGCTCGCGCCAGACCTTCGCGAGATAGGGCCCCGTTTCGGTGCGCGTGCGTTCAACCAGGTTGTCACGCTGGATCAGCGTGAGGTTGACGCTCGCCACGGCGCACGCGGCCGGGTGGCCCGAATAGGTGAAGCCGTGGGCGAATTCCCCGCCGCGCTCGATCAGCACCTCCGCGACGCGATCCGACACCATGACCCCTCCGATCGGGAGGTAGCCGGATGAAAGCCCCTTGGCAATCGTCATGAGGTCCGGGCGGATGCCGTAGTGGTCAGAGCCGAACCAGTGGCCGGTTCGCCCGAACCCGCAGATGACTTCGTCGGCCACCAGCAGGATCCCGTAGCGGTCGCAGATGCGCTGGATCTCGGGCCAGTAGCTGTCCGGCGGGATGATGACGCCCCCTGCGCCCTGGATCGGCTCACCGATGAAGGCCGCGATGCGGTGCGGGCCGAGCTCGAGGATCTTCCGCTCGAGCGCGTGGGCCACCTGCACACCGAATTCCGCGGGTGTGAGCGTGCCGCCTTCGCCATACCAGTACGGCTGCGGGATGTGGACGATGTCCGGGATCGGGAGGCCACCCTGCTCGTGCATGAACCCCATGCCGCCCAGGCTCGCACCGGCCATCGTGCTGCCGTGGTACGCGTTGACGCGGCTCACGATCACCTTGCGCTCGGGCTGGCCGAGCAGGTCCCAGTACCGGCGCACGAGCCTCACGACGGTGTCGTTGCCCTCCGATCCGGACCCGGTGAAGAAGACGCGGTTGAACTGCGGAGGTGTCAGGTCGACGAGCTGCTTCGCGAGCTCGATGGCCGGCGGGTGGGCCGTCTGGAAGAAGCTGTTGTAGTAGGGTAATTCGAGCAGCTGGCGGTAGGCGGCTTCGGCGAGCTCTCGCCGCCCGTAGCCCACGTTGACGCACCAGAGTCCCGCCATGCCGTCGAGCAGGCGCTGGCCCTCCGAGTCGTACAGGTAGCAGCCTTCCGCCTTGACGATGACGCGGGAGCCCTTCGCGTGCAGCGACTTGGAGTCCGTAAATGGATGCAGGTAGTGCTGTCGGTCGAGCGACTGCCAGCGGGCGGTGGCGCTCTCGGCAACGTCTGGTGTGGGTTGCATGTCGTTACCTGGAGGGTCAGGGGTTAGGGGATAGGGGTTAGGGGGTAGTCGAAGAGAATCCGTTCTAACCCCTAACCCTAACCCTAACCCCTAACCCCTAACCCCTATCCCCTATCCCCTATCCCCTATCCCCTATCCCCTATCCCCTGATCACACGTTCAGCAACAGGTGCTCCCGTTCCCACGAACTGATCACCTGCAGCCAGGTGTCGAGCTCGCTCTCCTTGACGGCCGTGTACGCGAGCACGAACCGGTCGCCGAGCAGGTCGATCAGCGGACGGCAGTCGCGCAGCAGGCGCACGGCCTCTTCGACGTTACGTGGCAGGCCGAACGGGAGGTCGTAGGCGCTGCCCGTGACGGGCTCGGACGGCTTGAGGCCCTCGATCATGCCGAGGTAACCGCACGCGAGCGAGGCGGCAATCGCAAGGTACGCGTTCGCGTCGGCGCCTCCGAGGCGGTTTTCGACGCGGAGGTTCTCCGCATTCGAGATCGGCACGCGCAGCCCCGCCGTGCGGTTGTCGTAGCCCCATTGCGTGTTGATGGGTGCGAGGTGCCGCAGGATGATCCGGCGAAACGCATTAACGTTCGGGGCGAACAGGCACATCGCCGCGGGCAGGTATTTCTGCAGGCCGGCGATGTGCGAGAAGAAGAGCCCGCTCGGCTTGCCTTCCTTGTCGCTGAACACGTTCTTGCCGGTCTTCGAGTCGACGATGCTCTGGTGGATGTGCATCGCGCTGCCGGGCTCGCGCGCCATCGGCTTCGACATGAACGTCGCGTACATCTTGTGACGGAACGCGGCCTCGCGCGCGGTGCGCTTGAACATGAACACCTGGTCGGCGAGCGACATCGCATCGCCGTGGATCAGGTTGATCTCCATCTGCGCCGCGCCGTCTTCGTGGATCAGCGTGTCGATCTCGATTTCCTGTGCCTCGCAGAACGCGTAGATATCGTCGAACAGCGGGTCGAACTCGTTGACGGCGGCGATGCTGTACGACTGGCGCCCGATTTCCGGTCGACCCGAACGTCCTACCGGCGGTTTGAGCGGATAGTCGGCGTCGATATTGGGCTCGACGAGGTAGAACTCGAGCTCGGGCGCGACGATCGGCCGCCAGCCCCGCTGGGCATACATGTCGAGCACGTGCCGCAGCACGTAGCGCGGCGCCATCGTGACGGGGCGACCGTCGTGGTAATACGCGTCGTGGATCACCTGTGCGGTCGGCTCCGGAGCCCACGGCACGACGCGCGTCGTGCTCGGGTCGGCCTTCAGCACGATGTCGATTTCCGACGGGCTGATCGCGCGGTCATCCGTCGGGTAATCACCGGTGACGGTCTGCAGGAAGATGCTCTCGGGCATCCGCATGCCCTCGTCTTCCGCGAACTTGACCGCGGGCATCACCTTGCCGCGCGCGATGCCGGCCATGTCGGGCACGACGGCTTCCACTTCGGAGATGCCGTGTTCCTTGAAAAACTGCTGGATCGGGGTACTCATGACGATTGCCGGCGTGCGTTGACTCGTGCGCGCGCCGCATCGCCAAAGGCGGCGAACAGCGAGCGTGAAAAGGGGTTCTGCATGACCTGCCACTCGGGGTGCCACTGCACCGCGAGCGCGAAACCGGGGGAATTGCGCACACGGAACGCTTCGACGAGGCCGTCCGGCGCGTGCGCCTCGACCTCGAGATCGTGCCCGAGTGTGGCGACGCCCTGCGCATGCAGGGAATTGACCATGACGCGGTCGGCCTTCGCCCAGCGGCGCAGCCACCCGCCTGGCACGAGTTCCACCTCGTGGACCGGTCGGTACTGCACGTCGAGCGGCTGATCCTTGTCCTCGTGGTGGTTGTGCTTGCCTTCCACCTCGTGAACTTTCTGCCAGAGCGTGCCGCCATAGGCGACGTTCATCTCCTGGAAGCCGCGGCAGATCGCGAACAGCGGAACGCCGGCGCTCACCGCATGCGGGATGAGCGGCAGGGTCGTCGCGTCGCGGTGCGGGTCGTGCCAGGTGCCCGGCTCGCTGGCGGGGCCCGAATAGCGCTGCGGCTCGACATTCGATGGGCTTCCCGTGAGGAGGATTCCGTCGAGCGACTCGAGCAGCTGGTCGAGGTCTCGGTCACCGAGCGAGGGGATCAGCACAGGAATCGCGTCGGCCGCATCCGCCACGGCAGCAATGTACTTTTCGCCGACACAATGAAACGGGTGCGGGCCGAGGATCCTGCGATCCGCCGGTATGCCGATCAGTGGTTTGCGGGCAGACATGTTTAAAATCCTAGACAGCCCTGAGCGAGCCGTCATCGGGGATCTGGCCGGATTAAACCACAGCCCGCTGCTCCCGGTCGCGGGGCACCGCAAAAAACCGGCCAAAAATAAGGCATTACGCGCACTTGACACCGCGTCGGGCCGTGTGGCCACGGCTTGCCGGCCCGCGGGGCGAACCGCTATCCTGCCGGCTTCGCGACGGCCGATCCGTCATTAAATCCTAAACAACTGGGGTGCTCATGCCGCTCTTTGCCGACTACGACGCGGCCGCGGCCTGGCTCGTGCGCCACCCGCAGGTGCGTTGCGTGGACCTTCTGCTTGCGGACCTCATGGGCATCCTGCGCGGCAAGCGCGTCACGGTGGCGGAGCTCGAAGGCGTGCACCGCCAGGGACTGTTGCTGCCCGCATCGATGTTCGCGCTCGACGTGCTCGGGGGCACGGTCCAGGCAACGGGCCTGGGCTTCGACGAGGGGGATGCGGACCGGCTGTGTCTGCCGATCGCCGAGACGCTCGTCAACGTGCCGTGGCTCGGTCCCGACGTCGCACAGATGCAGGTCAGCATGTACGAGCACGACCGGACCCCGTTCTACGGGGATCCTCGCCATGTGCTCGCGGGCGTGCTCGCGCGCTACGCCGCGCTCGGGCTCAAATCGGTCATGGCGGTCGAGCTCGAGTTCTACCTTGTCGATCGCGAGCGCACGCCGCAGGGCTCGGCCCAGCCGCCACGACAGCCGCTGACCGGTCGGCGCGAGACGAAGACGCAGATCAACTCGATGCAGGACCTCGACGAGTACTCCGTGTTCCTGCGCGCCATCGACGCGGCGGCGGCCGCGCAGGCACTGCCGACCGGCACGGTGCTCGCCGAGTACGGCCCAGGTCAGTTCGAGGTGAACCTGCATCACGTCGACGACGCGCTGCTCGCGTGCGACCACGCGATACGCCTCAAGCGCCTCGTCAAGGGTGTTGCGCTTAAGCACGGCATGGAGGCGACGTTCATGCCCAAGCCGTATCGCGACCAGGCCGGCAGCGGGGGCCACCTGCACGTGAGTCTCGTCGACGAGCACGGTCGCAACGTGTTCGCCGCTGACGATCCCGCCGGAAGCGCGCAGCTGCGCCACGCGATCGGGGGTCTCGCCGCGACCATGAACGACACGATGGCGATCTGCGCGCCGACCGCAAATTCGTACCGGCGCTTCCGGCCCGAAGCGTACGTGCCGCTGAACCCGAGCTGGGCCGTGAACAACCGCGGCGTCGCGTTCCGCGTGCCGCACGGCCCGCCCGAGAGTCGTCGCGTCGAGCATCGACTGGCCGGTGCGGACGCAAACCCCTACCTGCTGGCGGCCGTCGTGCTCGCGGGCATGCACCTGGGCCTCACTCGAAAGCTCGAGCCCGGCCCGGTCCTCGCGGGCAATGCGTACCGCGACTCGACGCCCACGATTCCCCTGTCGTGGCCCGAAGCGCTCGGCGCGTTCGAACGAAGTGGCTTTGCGCGCGAATACCTGGGCGAGCGTTTCGCAGGGCTCTACGCCCAGACGCGTCGCGGCGAGATGCACGAGTTCCATTCGTACGTGTCGACGCTCGACTACGACTGGTACCTGACCACGAGTTGACGGGATAGACGCAGAGGCCCCACGCCGACATGGAACACATCGGCTCGTATTACGCCGCCACGGCCAACCCCACTCCGCCGCGCGCGACGCTGCAGGGAGACCTCGACGCGGACGTCTGCGTCGTGGGCGGGGGCATTGCGGGCTGCTCGACCGCGCTGCACCTGGCCGAGCGCGGCTATCGCGTGGTGCTGCTCGAGGGGCGGCGCATCGGTTGGGGCGCGTCGGGCCGCAGCGGCGGCCAGGTCATCTTTGGCTACTCGGCGAGCCAGGACAAGCTCGTCGCGCAGCTGGGCCGCGACTATGCGAAGAAACTTTTCGACCTCTCGGTCGAAGCCATCGACCTGCTGAGCTCGCTCATCGAGCGACACGCGATCCAGTGCGACCTGCACTGGGGTCACGTGCACGCCGCCATCAAGCCACGGCAGGTCGAAGAGCTGCGCGCGTTCCAGGAAGAGCTTGCGCTCGAGTACGGGTACACGTCGCCGCACTGGCTCGACCGCGATGCGATGCATTCGCTGATCGCCACGGAGCGCTACCTGAGCGGGCTGCGCGACGACCGCAGCGGTCACCTGCACCCGCTCAATTACACGCTCGGCATCGCGGCGGCGGCCGAGCGCGCGGGCGCGCGCCTGTTCGAAAGCACGCAGGTCGTGGGCATCGACGAAGGCGCCACGGTGCGCGTGCGGACCGAAGGCGGCGCGTCCGTGCGCGCGAAGCACGTGGCGCTCTGTTGCAATGCCTATGTCGACGCGCGGCTCTCCAGCCACCTGCGCAGCCGCATCATGCCGGTCGGCACGTACATCGTCGCAACCGAGCCGCTCGGCCGCGAGCGCATCGAGGCAGTGATCCGCGACAACGTCGCGGTCGCCGACATCAACTTCGTGCTCGATTATTTCCGCCGCTCGGCGGATCACCGGCTGCTGTTCGGCGGTCGGGTCAGCTATTCGGGTCGCGATGCGCTCGGCACCGCCCGCGCCACTCGGCTGCGCATGCTCAAGGTGTTTCCGCAGCTGGCCGACGTCAAGGTCGAGTACGCCTGGGGCGGGTACGTGGACATCACCATGAGCCGTGCACCCGACTTCGGGCGGCTCGCGCCCAACATCTATTACCTGCAGGGCTTTTCAGGGCACGGCATTGCGCTCACAGGGCTCGCCGGCAAGCTCGTGGCGGAAACGATCGCCGGTCAATCGGAGCGATTCGACCTGTTCACTAAGCTCGAGCACCGCACGTTCCCTGGTGGCGCGGCCTTGCGCATGCCAGCACTCGTGCTCGCGATGATGTGGTTCAGGCTCAAGGACTTGCTCTGAGCTGCATTGAGGCCGCTCGGAGCCGAGGGACCTGTATTAGTCGGTGAGCCGCGCGAGTCGGCTGAGCACGCCCGCGACGATACGATCGCAGCGCTCGCCCGCAAAGCCGTACATCCCGCGCTCTGCGGAATCGATCGTCCCCGCGAGCGCCTCGCGCAGCAGGTGCCTCGCACGGAAATGTCGCGAGCGCACGGTCGCCTCGGGGAGGCCCAGGCAGTTGGCCGTCTCTTCGACGCTCAACTCTTCGACCGACCGGAGGACAAAGACGGTGCGAAAGTCCTCCGGCAATTCGTCGAGCTTGCGCTCGAGCAGCGCTCGCACTTGCTCGCGCGCCGCCAGGACGTCCGGCGCGTCGCGGTCATCGGTGGCCATCTCGTGGATTTCTCTCACATCTTCCGCCGGAACCGCCGGCGCGATGCGCTCGCGGCGTGCGGCACGGCGCTGCCGACCCAGGCACTCGTTGAGCACGAGTCGTGAGAGCCACGTGCCGAGGCTCGCGTCGCCCCGAAACCGGTCGAGCCCGCGAAAGGCCGAAAGGTACGCGTCCTGGAGTACATCCTCAGCCTCGGCATCGTCGCGCAGCGTGGCCCGGGCCAGTCGGAACAGCCGCTGGTTGAACCTGCGCATGACCTCCTCGAATGCTCGGGCATCGCCGGCCAGCACGCGCCGGACAAGCGGGCTGTCGTCCTCAGCCAGCGCGGAGTTCGCCAGCGCCGTGGCGACCTCGTTCATGTCATTCCACCACCAGGGTCGCGGTCATCGACGGATGCAGGGTGCAGACGTACTTGAACTGCCCCGCCGTCTTTGTCACGTAGGACCAGGACTTGCCGGGTTCGATGTCCTTCGAATCGAAGGTCTCGCCGGCGGTTGCCGTGTGCGGCACGAGGTCCTTGTTCGTCCACGTGACCTTGTCGCCACGCTTGACGGTCAACGTCGCAGGGGTGAACTGCATGTTCTCGATCGTGACGGTCGCGCTGTCGGCGTACGCCGCGGGGATCCCCGCGGCGCACGCCAGCAGCACCGTCGCGAGTCGAATGCTCGCGACCCGTGAAGCGTCGAAAAGCGCGTTACGACGCGCCGAGCTTCGACTGCAGCTGCTTCGCATGTTCAAGGTGCTCGACGAAAGTCGGCCGCGACTTCTGCAGCAGTGCCTTCAGCTCCGCATTGCTGGCACTGGGGATCAGCGTCTTGTCGACCGCGTCGATGACCGACTGGTGGTATTCGACCTCGTGGTCGACATAGGCCTTGTCAAACGCCGCGCCGCTCATCTTCTTGAGCTTCGCGAGGTTGTCGTCGCCACCTTTCTTGAGGCTTTCGCTCGTCGCATTAGACTCCGGCGTCACCTTGAGCTTGGTGGCCAGGCTCTTCGCGGATTTATTGACGGCCGTGTGGTCGCGGACCATGTCTTGCGCGAACGCTTTCACGTCCTTGGACTGGGCGTGCGTCTTGGCAAGGTTACCCGCATCGATGTCAACCTGGTTGGCCGTGACTACGATGGCTGCGATCTGCGGGTCGGTCACCTGGCCGTCGGCCGCTAGAACGCAGGGCGCGGCGGTGCCGAGCACCGAGGCTGCAAGAACTACAAATGTGCGTCGCATGGAAACAATTCCTCCTGGCGCGGCATCGCCGTGAGCGGTGGCGCCCGTCGAGTGGATGACGTCCCATTAGATGTCACCGGCGCGCGCCGCGTTCCCGCTCGCTGCGTCAGCGCCTGACGCTTCGCGTGTCAGACGCTTCAGTGAACGTTCCCCGTGCCGATGGGGCGATCCTCGAGCGCCCGGCACTGCGCCCCGCTACAGCGAGCCAGCTGGTCGACCCTGTCCTGCAGGGCATCCACGAGGCCCGGGTCGGCATGCTCGACCAGGTTGTGCAACTGCGCGGCGTCGGTGACGAGGTCGTACAGCTCGCGGTCGTCACTCGCCCAGTCGACGAACGTGTAGCGCTCCGTGCGCACGGCGTGGAAACCGAAGGCCGGTCCCGCTTCGTCGCCCTCGTCGGCCTGTGTCTGGCTGCTCGAGCCACGTTGAACCAAGGCGCTGTCACGCCAAGCAGCCGGTGCAGGCTGGTTCCATAGCGGCACCAGCGACCGCCCGTCCACCCAGTCGGGCGGCGTCACGTGCGCGAGCTCGGCGATGGTCGGTGCGAGGTCGATGTTCAGTGCGATCTGAGACACGACCCGGCCTGCGGGCACGCCGGGACCGCGTATCACGAGCGGCAGGCGGATGTCTTCTTCATAGGCCGTGTTCTTGCCCGCGTGCAGCCGATGCTCGCCCATGTGCCAGCCGTTGTCCGACGTGTACACGATGTAGGTGTTGTCGAGCTGACCGGCGCTGCGCAGTGCCGACACGATCGCCTCGACGGTCTCATCGACCGCCTGAAGGGTCTGCAGCCGTCGTCGATGGATGCGCTCGAACCGCGCCGCGTCGTCCGGCGTCAAGCGCGGATCGTCCCGGATGATGCGCGGCTTGTCGGCAACGTCCGCTTCGTCGTACGCGGGCCCGCGCGGCAGGTGGACGTCGGCGAACAGCTGCTGGTGTCGCGGCGCGGGTTGCGCAGGCAGATGGGGCGCCGCGGTGGCAAGGTACAGGAACAGCGGCCGGTTGCGCGCCGTGGCTTTCTGGATCGCGTTCAGTGCGATGCCTTGCAGCACGTCGGTCTGGTAGTCCTCCGGGTCGTGCTTCTTGAGACGGCCCATCACGGACATTTCGAAGCCAACATATTTCGCGCGGCCGACCAGCGCATGCCAGTCGGACCACCCTGGCGGCACGTGGCGCGCATCGCCCGAATCGTAGCCGTTCAGGTACTTGCCGATCAGCGACGTGTAGTAGCCCGCGTCCTGCAGCCACGTTGCAATCGTCGAGGCCTCATCGTTTTTCTGGACGAAGCGCGCATAACCGCCGGTCGGCGGCAGATTGCCGGTCACGCCCGTGTTGTGCGGGTACTGCCCGCGGAGAATGCTCGCCCGACTCGGGCAGCAGAGCGCATACGTGACGAAGTACTGGTTGAACGTCGTGCCCTGGTCATGCAGCAGGCGCTGGACGCGCTGCATGGAAGCGTGCGCCTTCAGGTCCTCGTCGTCGGTGACGACCAGGATGATGTTTGGTCGAGGCGGCATTTCCGGCTTGACTGCTGTCGGGGCAGACGAGGCCGAAGCGGCCCGGCCGTGTGCAACGAGGATGCACGCGACGGTCGCGAGCACGAGGCCGTGAAGGCGCCGTCGAGAGACGTGTCTGCGATTTGGCATGGCGCCTGGACGGTACCGGTTCGTTCGGGCACCGGCATGATTTCGAATCGCGACGAAGCGCGCAACTCCAGGCGTGCCCATGCATCGTTTCGTCGTCATCGTCGGCTCACTCGATGACGTGAGGCCCCGTAACACCGGACTTCAGGGCGTCCGACCGACTCGAGGACGCGAAAAGTCTTCCATGCAGCCAGAGACGTGCTGATTGGGAGGACCGGCGATGAAAGCTGTCGTATTTCACGGCGTCGGCGACATACGCGTCGACGACGTACCCGAGCCTCGCATCGAGCAGCCGACCGACGCGATCGTGCGCCTGACGGCCTCTGCGATCTGCGGCACCGACCTCCACTTTGTCCGCGGCACGTTCAGTGGCGTCAAGCCTGGCACCATCCTGGGTCATGAAGGCGTCGGTATCGTGGAGCAGGTGGGCTCGATGGTCCGCAATCTCGAAGTCGGCGACCGCGTGGTCATTCCCTCGACCATCGCCTGCGGCGTGTGCTCGTATTGCCGCGCGGGGTTTTATTCGCAGTGCGACACGGCGAACCCGAAGGGCAATCGTGCGGGCACGGCTTTTTTCGGCGGACCCGAGGCCGCCGGCGGCTTCCAAGGGTTGCAGGCCGAGAAGGCGCGCATCCCGTTTGCACACGTCGGCCTCGTCAAGCTGCCGGACGAAATCAGCGACGACCAGGCCATCCTGCTGTCCGACATCTTTCCGACGGGCTGGTTTGGGGCCGACCTCGCGGACCTGCATGAAGGTCACACCGTCGCCGTGTTCGGCTGCGGACCCGTGGGCCAGTTCGCGATCGCAAGCGCGAGGCTGATGGGCGCGGGTCGCATCTTCGCCATCGACGGGAATCCCGATCGTCTCGCGATGGCTCGCCGCCAGGGCGCCGAGACCGTGGATTTCGAGCAGGAAGACCCCGTGCAGACGCTCGTGGACCTCACAGGCGGCATCGGAGTCGACCGCGCGATCGACGCGGTCGGTGTCGACGCCGTTCACGCACACGGAGGCCCGGCCGCGGACAAGGCGCGCGAACAGGAGCAGGAGTTTCAGCAGGAATTGCAGAAAGTTGCCCCGGAGCGGCGGGCCGGCGACCACTTCCAGCCAGGCGATGCGCCGAGTCAGGCGCTGACGTGGGCCGTCGATGCACTCGCCAAGGGCGGCACGCTCGCAATCATCGGCGTCTACCCGCCCACGGCCACGACGTTCCCGATCGGCCAGGCGATGAACAAGAACCTGTCGGTACACATGGGCAATTGTCCCCACCGCAAGTACATCCCGGAGCTCGTCGAGCTCGTGCGCACGGGCGCGTGCGACCCGGAGACTGTCCTCACCGAGGTGGAGGCCATCGGCTCGGCGATCGACGCGTATCGCGCATTTGATGAGCGGCGGCCGGGCTGGATGAAGGTCGAGTTGCTGCCGGAGTCCGATCGCGGCCGCCCGACCGAGATTCCCCGTGACGCGCAACGCAAGGAGCGGCGCCCGCGCGCCAACGGACACCAGGAGTGAGCGATGGCGGACGACGGCAAGCAGCAGGAACCGTCACGCAATGGCGCCGACGTGCTCGTCGACGCCTTGCTCGACTGGGGCATCGACACGATCTTCGGCATGCCGGGCGACGGCATCAACGGTGTCATGGAGGCTATCCGCAAGCGTGGCGATCGCGTGCGCTTCATCCAGGTACGCCATGAGGAATCCGCCGCGTTCATGGCGTGCGCACACGCCAAGTGGACCGGGCGACTCGGCTGCTGCCTCGCGACGACCGGGCCAGGTGGCGTTCACCTGCTGAATGGGCTGTACGACGCAAGGCTCGATCACGCGCCCGTGCTCGCCATCACCGGCCTTCCCTACCATGATCTTTCGGACACGTTCACGCAGCAGGACGTCGACCTGCCGCATTTGTTTGCCGACGTGAGCGAATACTCGGCCCGTATCATGGGTGCGGCCCACGTCGAGAACGTGGTGGCGCTCGCATGCCGCACGGCGCTGGCTCGTCGCGGAGTGGCTCACCTCTCCATGCCCGTCGATGTCCAGGAGGAACCGTGCTCCGAAGAGCAGGCATCGACCCGCAACGTCGCTCACCACGCATCGTTCGCCCAGGCTGATTCCGCAGCCTGGCCCGCGGACACGGAGCTCGATCGCGCCGCCCAGCTGCTCAACGAGGCCGGCCGCGTCGCGATCCTGGCGGGCCAGGGCGCGCTCGATGCCCGTGATGAACTGCTGGCCGTCGCCGAGACGCTCGGTGCGCCGATCGTCAAGGCCCTGCTCGGCAAGTCGGTCGTGCCCGACGACCATCCGCTCACGACCGGCGGCATCGGGCTCCTGGGGACGCGACCGTCGCAGGAGGCGTTCGAGCACTGCGACGCGTTGCTGATCGTCGGGTCCACGTTCCCGTACATCGAGTACTACCCGAAACCGGGCCAGGCCCGCGGTGTGCAGATCGACCGCGACGCGACGCGGATCGGACTGCGATTTCCGGTCGAGGTCGGCCTGGTCGGTGACGCGCGCGCGACCCTCGCCAGGCTTCAAGCTCGCCTGCGCCGCAAGGACGATCGCGCGTTCCTCGACGACGCGCAACGCGGCGCGCGTGAGTGGCGCGCGCTGCTTCGCGAATCGGTCCAGCGCCAGGGCGCACCGATGAAACCGGGTCGCATCGCGCTCGAGCTCGGTGAGCGTCTCGCCGACGACGCGATCGTCGCCTGGGATTCGGGTCATAACACGGGCCTGCTGGCGCGCTATTGCGATGCCAGAGGCACGCAGCGCTACGGCGGCTCGGGACTGCTCGCGTCGATGGGTTGCGCACTGCCGTACGCCATTGCAGCGCAGCTCGCGTATCCGGGACGCCAGGTGGTCGCGTTCGCCGGCGACGGCGGTCTCGCCATGCTGATGTCCGAACTCGCCACCGTGATGCGCTACAAGTTGCCGATCAAGATCGTGGTCGTGAAGAACAACTCGCTCGGCCAGATCAAGTGGGAGCAGATGCAGTTCCTTGGCAATCCGGAATTCGAATGCGACCTGCAACCGGTCAACTTCGCACTCGTCGCGGAAGCGTTTGGCATCCCGGCGTACCCGGTGTCACGCGCACAGGATTGCGGCCACATTCTCGACACGGCGCTGGCCGAACCCGGACAGGTGCTCGTCGAAGCCACCATCGATCCGAACGAGCCGCTGCTGCCGCCGAAGCGCAGGCCGATGTACGCGGACAACCTGCGCAAGGCCTTGGAACGGGGCACGCCCGGCAAGGAGGCGATCGAGCGTGCGCTCGCCGAGGAGCCGGCACGCTCGATGCTGCGGGAATAGGCGACTGATTCTCGACCCCTGCTACTCGCGCCCGTCGTACGACGCGCCGCTCGTGCAGGTTTCGTGCACGACGACGCGCGCGAGCCCCGGCAGGTTGGGCTGCAATTCACGCCAGATCCAGCGCGAGAGGTTTTCGCTCGTCGGGTTGTCGAGGCCGGGCACGTCGTTCAGGTAGCGGTGATCAAGCTGCTCGAACAGCGGCTCGAACGCAGCCTTGATGTCGGCGAAGTCCATCACCCAGCCGAGCCGCGCGTCGACGGGTCCCGCGACATGCACTTCGACGCGGAACGAATGCCCGTGCACGCGCGCGCACTTGTGCCCTGCGTGCACGTTCGGCAGCCGGTGCGCGCTTTCGAGCGTGAAGGTCTTGAAAATGTCCATCGTTAACGCGTCGTCCCAGGATTGAACCTGGTGTCTCGCTCAGTGGGAGCTGCCCTTGCCGAGCACGTCACGACCGCGCGGCTCGCCGTAGGTGCCTACGCCCGCCTCACCGCGCTTCAACTCCTTCTTGCGGATGCACTCGTTGATGAAGTGCCGCCGCTTGTCGCCCGACAGGCCTTTCTCGTCGGCCTTGCGGTAGCACGCCCGGTCTTCACTGTAGAAGTAACGGTCGTCGTACTGGTAGCGAGCGCCGTGCTCAGTGCACCACTCGAGGAATTCCTGACGATCCTTGCCCTTGATCTTGCGCTCGTTGGCGCGATGGTTGCACTCGGAGACGGCCTGCCCGTGGTGAGCATCGTCCCCGTCGCCGCTCTTGTGACTCTTGTCGTCGTAACGCTCCTGGCCGTAGCCAGGGCTTCGGTTATCGGGCGGTCCGTGCTCCGGCGAAACGGCGGGCGAAACCGGCTGGTGAGCATTGGGACCCTTGCCGGCCGGCGGATCCGCCAACGCGGCGGCCGACAGCAAGCCGAAGACGGCCATTGAGGCCAGCCAGCCGCTCAAAGACGTTCCATGGCGCATGCAAGGCTCCTTGTCGTGTCGCGCGAGTATCGGCAGCCGCTCACGATCCAGCAAGCGCGTGCACGCGTGATCGCAGCTTGAAGCAGACGTGGATCCGGGCATTGCGACGGAAGTCCTCCGGGATCGTCGACCGCGAGATGTCGTCGACCTCGAAGTGTTCCGTGAGCGCGGGATCGAGCCGGAATCGCTGGAAATTGTTCGAAAACACGATCGTGCCACCCGGGGCGAGCAGCGTCGCGGCCGTCTCGAGCAGCCAGCGATGGTCGCGCTGCACGTCGAAGTCACTCGACATGCGCTTGGATCGCGAATGCGTCGGCGGATCGACGAAGACGAGATCGTAGAGTGGGCGCGGCGTCGCGCGGGCCTGGGCCTGGAGCCACGCGAGACAGTCAGCCTGGATGAACTCGTGTGCAGGCCCGCGCAGGCCGTTCAACTCCATGTTGCGCAGCGCCCAGTCGACGTAGGTGTGAGACATGTCGACGCTCGTGGACCTGATGGCGCCGCCCGCGGCCGCATGCACGGTAGCCGTGCCGGTGTACGCGAAGAGGTTGAGGAATCGCGTGTTCCTGGCCATGCGCCCGATGAGTGCGCGCGTTTCGCGATGATCGAGAAACAGGCCCGTATCGAGGTAATCCGTGAAGTTGACCAGGAACCGGTGGCCGCCTTCTCGCACGACGTGGAAGTCACCCGTCGCGTCGACCTTTTCGTACTGCTCGCCCGCCCGCTGGCGCTTGCGCTGGCGCAGGAAGATCCGTTCCGGAGGCACGGCGAGGACATCCGGGATCGACGCGAGCACTTCGTCGCGGCGGGCGCGCGCCGCCTCCGCCGCCACCGTGGCCGGTGCCGCGTATTCCTGCGCGTAAACCCACCGCGTGTCGTTACCGTAGAGGTCGATCGCAAATGCATACTCCGGCATGTCCGCGTCGTAGACGCGGTAGCACGCGACGTCCGCGCGGGTCGCCCAGTCAGTGAGTCGCGCAGCGTTCTTGCGCAACCGGTTCGAGAACATGGTCGCCCCGGGCCGCGCCCGGGCCGCCTCGCGTTTCGCGGCGCGCACCTCGGTCGGGTCGGGCTCGCGCGCAGAATCGTCCAGGTGAAACCGCAGCAGCCGGCACTCGATGGCTCCGTTGTACAGCGTGTGCGTGCGATACGCGCGCAACCGCAGTGCGCGCCCGAGCGGCGGATCGCCCGTCAACACGGCCGCTTCCCACCCGCGGAAGCATCGCAGCAGCTTGTCGCCGAGCGTCTCGTACAGGGTTTCGATTTTTTCCGCGTCGCCTATCCTCACGCCGTAGGGAGGGTTCGCCGCAACGAGCCCACGTGTTGCGGCGTGCGATGGCAGGTTGGCGAGATCCCGGCGCTCGCACACGATATGGTTGCCGAGGCCCGCACGGTTCGTGTTCGCGAGGCAGGCGCGGATTGCCGACTGGTCGCGATCACTGCCGGCGATGCGCCCCGCCGCCAGCTCGTCGAGCTGGATGCCGGCGCGTGCGCGCGTCACCAGGTCATCCCAGGTGGACGCGTCGTGCTGCAGCCAGCGCTCGAATCCGAATTGCTTGCGCGTCGCTCCCGGTGCCATGTGGGCCGCGATCATCGCCGCTTCGATCAGCAGCGTTCCCGAGCCACACATCGGGTCGTAGAACGCGCCACCCTCCTGCGCCATCACCGGCCATCCCGCGCGCATCAGCATCGCGGCGGCGAGGTTTTCCTTGAGCGGCGCTTCGACGCCCGCCTGCCGATAGCCGCGGCGATGCAGCGGTTCCCCGCTCAGGTCGATGCTTACGGTGACCTGCTCGCGCGCAAAGCGCAGGCTCACGCGCAGGTCCGGAGCGGCCAGGTCGACCGATGGACGAATGCCGGCGCGCTCGCGCATGCGATCGACGACGGCATCCTTGGCGCGCACCGCCGCAAACTGCGTGTGGCGCAGCCAGCGCGGCGGATCGCCGACCACGTCGATTGCAAACGTGCCGTCGGGACGCACGTGGTCCTCCCACGGCAACTCGAGCAGGCCGCGATACATCGAATCGGGGTCCGGCGCGCCGAGCTCCGCGAGTGTCAGCAGCACGCGGCTGGCCGTGCGCGAATGCAGGCAGGCGAGGTAGGCGCTGCGCAGCGGCCCGCGAAAGCCGACGCCGGCGGGGTGTTCACGCTCGACGTCGACGTCGAGCGCACGCAACTCCGCGGCGAGCAGGTCACTCACGTTGCGCGGACAGGCCGCGAAGAACGTGAAAAAGTCCGGAACGGGCTCGCTCACGGGGTGGGAGGCGTCCGCAGCATCAACAGGTCGCGCAGCGGCACGTCCCTGAGCGCGCGCCCGATGACACGGTAACCGTCGACGTCGAACGGCGCCGGCTCGACGTGACGCAGCAGCTCGTCGATTTCGCCTTCATCGCGCGCGGTGCCGAGGTGGCGCCAGCGGTCGAGGACGTGGAGCTGTGTGCCACGCCCGTCGGGCGCAGGCTCGCGGATGCCCACGGGTCCCGCAAAAGGCCACGGCTTGAGCTTGAGCGACGCGAGCGCGATCTGCAGTCGCATGTCGTGCAATGCGCGCGGCTCCGCGCCGACGCAGGCGCCGCGACACTGACCGAGCTGGTACGCGAAGCAACTCCCCTCGCCCGCCTCTCGTCCCAGCACCTTGAGGCAAAGCCCGGCTTCACGCGCCTTGCCCTCGAGCGCACGCCACGCATCCTTGTCGGTGCGGAACGGGCCGAAGCTCGATGCATCGTCCCGCTCGAGCGCGTGTTTGAGCTCCACGACCTCGGGCACGATTCCCAGTCCGTCCTTCGCGAGTCTCAGCACGCACTCGCGCTCCCCGGTGCGGGGTCGGCGATTGGCAACGGGCATCAGTTCCTTGACCAGGCGCGACTCGAGGAACAGCGCACCGAGCTCACCGCCCGTCTCGATCCACTCGACGGTGCGCACGTCGCGCGCCAGCATCGAGTCCTTGCCTTCGCCTGGACTGTGCGCGAAATGGCCGAAGACCCGGCTGCGGATATTGCGGCTCTTGCCTACATAGAGCGGTGCGCCGTTCTCGCCGCGGAAGACGTACACCCCGGGTGCTTCAGGCAGGTCCTCGGCCAGGTCTGCAGGGAGGTGTGGCGGGAGCCGTGGCTCGCGCAACGCCTCGACGACCTGCTCTTCGAGGATGTCGCTGCCCCGGTCGAGCTCGACAGCGGCCAGCAGCGCCGGCAACACCTGCGCATCGCCGAGCGCGCGGTGACGCGCCGTGCACGTGAGCCCGAAGCGCTCCATCAGGGTGTCGAGGTTGTGCCGCGCATGCTCGCGGTACATCGCGCGGGACAGCCGCACGGTGCAAAGCACCGGAGCGGAGAAGCGCAAGCCGAGCCGGCGGAATTCGTTGCGCAGGAAGCCGTAATCGAAGCGTGCGTTGTGCGCGACGAAGACGCGCCCTTCGAGCCGTGCGAGCACCTGGTCCGCGACGTGCTCGAACGGTGGCGCATCGCACACCATCGTCTCGTCGATACCGGTGAAGGCAGCGATCGACGGCGGAATCCGCACACCGGGGTTGACGAGCGTGCTCCACTCCTCGACCACGGCACCGTCCTCGAGCAGCACGATGCCGACTTCGATGATACGGTGATGGGCGGCGAGCCCGCCCGTCGTCTCGAGGTCGACGCAGGCGACCCGGCCGCGCAACGAGTGCGCGCGCAGTGCGACGGGAGCGGCCGTCGCGGACCCGATAGGCTCAGCCGCCGTGGACGCCATCGAGCGTGTAGATCGTTTTGTACAGGTCGGGCCGCCGATCGCGGAACACGCCCCACGAGTGGCGCTGGATCCGCAACAACTCGAGGTCGAACGTCGCGGTGAGCACCGTCTCGGAGACACGATCGGCCTCGGCCACCTTGGCGCCGGTGCCATCCGCGATGAACGACGAGCCGTAGAACGTCATTTCGTACTTTTCGCCTCGCTCCACGCCGATGCGGTTCGACGCGACGAGCGGCATCACGTTCGCGGCGGCATGACCCTGCATGCAACGCTGCCAGTGATCACGCGAGTCGATGCTCGGGTCGTGCGGCTCCGAGCCGATCGCGGTCGGGTACAGCAGGATTTCCGCGCCCAGCAGGGCCATGCAGCGCGCCGCTTCCGGGAACCACTGGTCCCAGCAGATGCCGACGCCGAGCGTGCCGTAGCGGGTGTTCCAGACCTTGAAGCCGGAGTCACCCGGCGAGAAGTAAAACTTTTCGTGGTAGCCCGGTCCTTCCGGGATGTGCGACTTGCGGTACGTGCCGAGCAGTGAGCCGTCGGCGTCGATCATGACGAGCGAGTTGTAATAGGCATTGTTCGCGCGCTCGAACACGCTCAACGGCAGCGCCACGTTCAGCTCGTTCGCGAGCGCCTGGAAGCGACGCACGAGCGCATTGTCCGGCAACGGGTGCGCGAGCTCGAAATGCCGCGCGAGGTGATCCTTGCAGAAGTACGGCGTTTCGAAGAGCTCCTGCAGCAGGATCACCTGCGCACCGCGCGACGCCGCCTCGCGCACGAGCGATTCCGCACGGGCGACGTTCTCCGCGGGCTCGGGTGTGCAGGCGAACTGCGTGGCGGCAACGGTGACTTGCATCGCGGGCTCCGGCGCGGCGGGGTCGTATATGTTAGCGCGCCCCGCCCCCAGCCGCGCTGCGCGCCCCCGCTGCGGCGACGGGTTCCACTCGCATGCGAACGAGCAGCTTGGCGACCGCGGCCGAACCGACCCGCATGCGCACGTGGAACGGCACGACGTCACCGGACCCGAGCAGCAGCGCCTCGAATTCGGGGCGACCGAGCACGCGTTCGCTGCTCGCGGTCGTGCCCACCTCGAGCTCGTGGAACGTGACGTTCGAGCAGCCGGTCATGTCGACAAGTCGATCCAGGTGGTCTTGAGCTCCGTGTACTTGTCGAACGCGTGCAGCGACTTGTCGCGGCCGATGCCCGACTGCTTGAATCCGCCGAACGGCACCGTGATGTCGTCCGCGTCGTAGCAGTTCACATAGACCATGCCCGCACGCAGCGCGCGTGCGATGCGATGCGCCTTGCCGATGTCGCGCGTCCACACGGCCGCCGCGAGTCCGTAGTCGACGGCGTTGCCGACGCGCACCGCTTCCTCGGCGTCCTTGACCGTGATCGCCGCCAGCACCGGCCCGAAGATCTCCTCGCGCGCAATGCGCATCTCGGGGCGCACGGCGTCGAACACCGTGGGCTCGACGTAGTAGCCGCCGCTCGCCTCTCTCGATTGCCGACCGCCGGTGAGCACCGTCGCACCCTCCTCGCGGCCCGTGTCGATGTAGCCGAGCACGGTCTTGAGCTGTACCTGGTCGACGATCGCGCCCAGGCGCGTCGCCGGGTCGAGCGGATCGCCCGGCTGCATCGCGCGGCTCGCCGCGACAATTTTTTCGAGCACGCGGTCGCGCACTTTCTCTTCGACGACGAGCCGTGAACCTGCCGTGCACATCTCACCCTGGTTGAAGAAGATCGCCGACGCCGCCGTCTCGGCCGCGCGGTCGAGGTCCGGGCTGTCGGCCAGGATGATGTTGGGCGACTTGCCGCCGCATTCGAGCCACACACGCTTCATGTTCGACTGGCCCGAGTACTGCAGCATGAGCTTGCCCGTGCGCGTGGAGCCCGTGAAGCCGATGCAGTCGACGTCGTGGTGCAGCGCGAGGGCTTGGCCGGCCGTGTGGCCGAACCCGGGCAGCACGTTGAACACGCCGTCGGGAATGCCGGCCTCGCTCGCGAGCGCACCGAGGCGGATCGCCGTGAGCGGCGATTTCTCGGAGGGTTTCAAGATGAACGAGTTTCCCGAGGCGAGCGCCGGGCCGATCTTCCACGTCGCCATGATCAGCGGGAAATTCCACGGCACGATCGCGGCGACGACGCCGATTGGCTCGCGCGTGATCAGCGCGAGTGCCGAAGGCGCGGTCGGCGCGACCTCGTCGTAGAGCTTGTCGATCGCCTCGGCGTACCACGCGACGCAGCGCGCGGTCGACGGGATGTCGACTGCGAGGCTGTCACCGATTGGCTTGCCCACGTCGAGCGTTTCGAGCAGTGCAAGCTCGTCTCGGTGCGCGAGGATCAGCTCCGCGAAACGCTGCAGCACCCGCTTGCGGTGAGCCGGCGATTCGCGCGACCACGTGCTCTGCTCGAACGCGCGCCGGGCCGCCGCGACCGCACGGTCGACGTCCGCCTGGTCGGTCGAAGCGACTTGCGCGAGAACTTGCCCGTCGATGGGGCTCACGTCGTCAAAGGTCGCGCCGCTCGCCGCGGCGACGTAGCGGCCGTCGATGAAGGCGCGGGTCTCGATCGACAGGTGGGCGGCACGCTCGCGCCAGGCCGGCGCGTCGATCTGGGCGGAACTCATGGGGCGTGACTCCGTGTCGCGGGCATGGGGTTTCAGAACGTCGGCGGTGTGCTCGCCGAGATGATCTCGCACGGCTCGCTGCCGGGATTGCGGAAGCGGTGCGGGATCGCGCTCGTGAAATAGTAGGCGTCACCGGGCCCGAGCTGGCGCGTTTCCGCGCCGACGGTGAGCTCGATCGTACCGCTCACGATGACCCCGCCCTCTTCGCCTTCGTGCCGGATCATGTCCGCGCCGGTGTCGGCCCCCGGCGCATAGTGCTCGTGCAGCAACGACATGGCGCGGTTGGGCCGACGACCCGCCACGAGCCGGAACGTGACGGAACGGTCGCCCATGACCGTAAGCTCGTCACTGCGAAAGAACACCTGCGGCGTCCTCGAGAAATCGAGCGTGAAGAACTCGGACAACGCCATCGGAATGCCGTCGAGCACCTTCTTGAGTGAGCTCACGGACGGGCTCACGCGGTTCTGCTCGATCAGCGAGATCAAGCCGTTGGTCACGCCGGCCCGCTTCGCGAGCTCACGCTGCGAAAGGCCGTAAAGGGTACGGACCGCGCGCAACTGCGCGCCGACGTCGATGGCGAGTTCACTCACGGGGGTGTTCAATATCCTGCACACCTGCGGTCGAAACTGCACAAAATATCGCGGCAGTTTGAGGCGGGTGTCAATTTTATTTATCATCCCCCCCTTTCATGAGGGACGCGGCAAGCCGCGCGTCTCGACGGGACCTCGCTGCACGGATCCGCCACGGAGCGCACGACATGTCTGCCCCCGCTTCGCTCGAACGCGACGACCTCGAAGCCTTCTGGATGCCGTTCACGGCCAACCGCCAGTTCAAGGCCAACCCACGGCTGCTCGCCCGTTCCGAAGGCATGCATTACTGGACCCCCGAAGGACGGCAGGTCCTCGATGCGGTCGCCGGCCTGTGGTGCGTCAACGCAGGCCACGGTCGCAAGGAAATCGCCGAGGCCGTCAGCCGGCAGGTTTCAACCCTGCAATACGCGCCCCCGTTCCAGATGGGACATCCGGGCGCCTTCGAGCTCGCGAACGAAGTCGTGCGCTGGATGCCGGCGGGCCTCGATCACGTGTTCTTCACGAACTCGGGCTCCGAATCCGTCGACACCGCACTCAAGATTGCACTCGCCTGGCACCGTGCCCGCGGCGAGGGCACGCGCACGCGACTGATCGGGCGTGAGCGTGGCTACCACGGTGTCGGCTTCGGCGGCATCTCGGTCGGTGGCATGGTCTTGAACCGCAAGTGGTTCGGCACCGGCTTGCCCGGCGTCGATCATCTCCGACACACGCACGACCTCGCGCGCAACGCGTACTCGCGCGGTGAGCCCGCATACGGCGCAGACCTCGCGGACGACCTCGAGCGGCTCGTCGCCCTGCACGATGCGAGCACGATTGCAGCGGTGATCGTCGAGCCGGTCGCCGGGTCGACCGGTGTGCTGATTCCTCCGAATGGCTACCTGCAGCGCCTGCGCGAGCTCTGCACGCGGCACGGCATCCTGCTGATCTTCGACGAAGTGATCACGGGCTTCGGCCGCCTCGGCGCACCGTTCGCATCGACGTACTTCGGCGTCACGCCCGACATGATCACGATGGCGAAGGGGCTCACGAACGGCGCGGTGCCGATGGGCGCCGTCGCGGCGAGCAGGACGATCTACGACACGTTCATGCAGGGACCCGAAGGGTCCATCGAGCTGTTCCACGGCTACACGTACTCGGCGCATCCGGTGGCGTGCGCCGCGGGCATTGCGACACAGGGGATTTACCGGCGCGAGGGGCTGCTCACTCGCGCGAGCGAAGTGGCCCGGGAATGGGAGGAAGGCGTGCACTCGCTCAAGGGGCTGCCCCACGTCATCGACCTGCGCAACCTGGGACTCATCGGCGCGATCGAGCTCGAGCCGATCGCGGGAAAGCCGGGCGCACGCGGTTTCGCGGCGTTCACGAAAGCGTTCGAGAAGGGGCTGCTGATACGGGTGACGGGCGACATCATCGCGCTTTCACCGCCGCTGATCATCGAATCGACGCACATCCAGCAGGTCTTCACGATGCTCAAGGACGTGCTGCGCGAAGTGGCCTAGTCCCCGGCCCCGACCGATCTGGAGACATCGACCTGAGCACTGCTCCCGGTTAGAAAACGAAAACGCCCAGCTACCGCGAGGCAGCCGGGCGTTCGTGTCGTCTGATCAGCCGAGCGTCACGTTCGCTCAGCCTCGGGTCACTCCCCTTCTTTCTTCCAGGGGAAAGTCGTCGAGACCGAGAACACCGCGCGCGCATCCGTGCTGAACACATCCTTGTTGACGTTGCCACACGAGTTGCCCGGACAAAAATCGTCGAGGTCCTCGAGATCGCTGCCGTCGATCCACTTGAGTCCCAGCGTGAAGTGACCGAGCGTGTACGTGACGCCGACCGACCAGTCGGAGTAGCTGCCGTCGTACACCGAATCCCAGTAGTCGCCGTCGCTGTAGCCGATGTGCGCGGATAGCCCGAAGTTAGAGGGGAGGCTCCAGTTGCCGTTCACCTCGTAATACCACGCCGTGTCGCCGGAGCTGCCGAAGTCAGGCGAATACCAAACCTTGCCGCTCAGCCATTGCCAGCCGACGCCGCCGTAGATCTCGGGATAGTCGACGTTTACGTTGGTGCCAGGATAGCTGTAGTAAATCGCGCCCACGTCGTACGTGACCTGGTCACCGCCACGGAAGCCGCCGTACCAGTCAACTTCGTAGTTCTCGTCACAGCAGTTGCCGAAATCGAGGCTGCTGCTCGCCCAGGCGCCCACGTAAAACCCGCTCGAGTGCGAGTAGTCGATGCTGCCCTGGATGGCAGGGTCGTGTCCCGTCTGGGTGATGCCGCGGAAGTCGTAATCGCTAACTCCCGTGATCGTTCCGGTGAGGTCCGCTTGGGCTGCCGTTGCAGCGAGGGCGAGCGCCACCGCGGCCAGGCCATGGGTCAATTTCATCAGTGCACCTCTTGTTGTGCCACAACAACAGAAAATTGTCGATCTATGCCGCAAGTGTAGCAGAAGCGAGACGTGCTGGAGCGCTACAGCGGGCTGCGTCTGAGAATGCAGGAAGCATGCCACGCTCAAAACTCCGGCAAATCAGGGGCTTGGCGACATCGCCGCGCACCGTTTTGGCGCAGTGGGACGAACGTGTGCACCCCTACCGCGCCCGATCGGTTCGGCCCCGCGTCAGCCAGGCGGCTCGTAGATGGCGTAGTACTTCCGCGCCGGCTCGAGCACTTCCCAGGTGCCCTCGAAGCCGGCCGGAACGACGAAACAATCGCCCGCGCCGAAGGACCAGCTGTTGCCCGCGGCGTCTGAAATGCGGACCCGGCCCTCCGTCAGCACGCAGAGCTCGTTTTCGGTGTAACGGACGCGCCACGTGCCCACGCTGCTGCGCCAGATCCCGCCAAAGAAACGACCGGTGGCATCGGTGAAGCCGTTGCGTACGGTCTGCACGGGCATCGGGCTGCCACCTACCAGCCGAGCCGCATCGAGTTCGAGCTGCTCTTCGCTCCCGCTCGAGTCGTCGAGCTTCACGATCGCAAGGCTGGTGGAACTCGTGGTCACTGGAGTCTGCTCCGCGGCGAAAGTCGCGGCGCGAGACTATCACTGAGCGCGCAGGCGAATTGCGCCAACGCGTCGTGGCGGCGACGGGTGCCCGATTTCGATTCGCGCGAAGTCTGTCAGGCTCGCTCCGAACCTCTGCCACCCGTGCGGGCGACATCAAGGAGCGCCGCCACCTCCTCGTCGGTCGTCTGGCCGAAGTCGTCGTACCAGCGACCTACCGACGAGAAGAACATGGGCCGCTGCAGGCACACGACTTCGTCCGCAACTGCGGCCACGCGACCGCACGCTTCAGTGGCCCCGACCGGGACCGCCACCACGATGCGTCGCGCATCCGCCGCGCGCAGCGCCCTGACGCCTGCCTCCATCGTCGCACCGGTCGCGAGGCCATCGTCGACGAGCACGATCGTGCGTCCTGAGAGCTCGACGCGTGGCGCATCGCCGCGGTAAAGCCGTTCACGTCGCTCGAGCTCGGCTCGCTCCGCGGCGAGCGCGGCATCGAATTGCGCCGGCGAGGAGGTGTAATGCGCGATCACGTCTTCGTTGCGGACGACCGCGCCGCCGCTGGCAACGGCGCCCATCGCGAGTTCGGGCTGGAATGGCACGCCGATCTTGCGCACGCACAGCACGTCGAGCGAAAGCCCGAGCCTGCGCGCGATCTCGGCGGCAACCGGAACGCCGCCACGCGGCAGGCCAAGTACGAGCGTCGATTCACCGGGTGGACTGGCCTGCAGCGCCTCGCCGAGTCGGCGGCCGGCATCGGCACGATCCTTGAAACGCATGCGCACCACCCCTTCAGTGGGTGACGAGGGTCCGGAGGGTACGTTCGACGGACGCACCCACCGCAGGCGTGACGACCGCGGCTTCGGCCGCGGGCGTCAGGCGACCGGCTTCTCGCGCAGCGTCGTCTCACCTCGCAGCGACGACATGCGCTGCTGCAACTGCCGCTTGGCGGCGTCGAACGCGTCGCGCAGGACCACGTAGACGTCCTCATGGCCCAGCCGGTCGGGCCGCTCCATGTCCACCACGACGTCCTCGCCCGGCAATGCAAGCTGGACCTTGACGTTGAAAACCTTCCCCTGGTGATGATGGCGGTGGGGAGAATCCACGACGACACGGCAGTTCTGAATTCGATCGCTGAACACCCCGAGGTGGCCGGCGAGCTCCCGGACTCGCGTCTCGAGGGCAGCGGATGTGTTCATGTGCCGGAAGGTGATCTGGACAGGGATAGTCACGATGCGTCATCCCTCATTTGTTGTCCGACAGGACGTTGTCATTGTCGAGCGCCAGGCCCCGCGAGGGCCTCCGTATTTGTCGCAACGGCCTTGGGCCGCAGGAACACGATACACCCCGCCGGGCAGGCGTCCAGCGCCGAAACGAGCCGGAGAATTAAGTAAACTGGGGTGTCCTGCGGCGCTTCTGCGCGGCATCGACCACGGCCGTCGTGACGAGGTCGGAGCCGACGTTGGTCATGGTCCGCGTCATGTCGAGAATGCGGTCCACGCCGAGAATGATGCCGATGCCTTCGGGCGGGACGCCGAACGCCACGAGCAGGCCGGCGATGAGTGGCAGCGACCCCCCGGGAATGGCCGCGACCGCCACGGCACTCAACACGGACAGGAACACGAGCGTGACCTGCGCGCCCAGCCCGAGGTGAACCCCGAAGACCTGTGCCACGAACAGCACGACGCAACCTTCATAGAGCGCCGTGCCGCTCATGTTCATCGTGGTGCCCAGGGGCATCACGAACCCGGCGGTCGACGGCGAGATGCCGAGCCGCTCGCGGCAGGCCGTGAGCGCCGCGGGCAACGTGGCGCTGCTCGAGCTCGTCGAGAACGCCGTGACGAGCACGTCCTTGATCTCGCGAAAAAAGACTCGCGGGCTGCGATGGGCTAGGAACTTGAGCCAGATCGACATCGTGCCGAACAGGTGCAGCAGCAGCATCGCGCCGCAGCCCAGCACGAACAAGCCGAGCGCCACGACGATGTCGAAGCCGATCCGCACGACCACGCTGAAAATCATCGCGGGGACGGCATAGGGCGCGAGTCGGAGCGCGAAGTGCACGATGCCGGTCATCAGGTCGCTGACCATTTCCAGACCGTCGAGCAGCTTGCGTCGCCGGGCATCGGGCAGCTTGAGCGCCGCGGCTCCCACCAGGATCGCGAACACGATCAGCGGCAGCACGTCGCCCAGCATGTTGCGCTGATTTCCCACGAAGGCGCCAAACAGGTTGCGTGGCATGAACATGTCGACCACGGCGGACGGCGTGATGTCCGGCCGCGCCTGGCCAGTCGTCGCGTGCTGCGCGGCCGCGCCGCTGTACTGCTGCTCGAGACGGGCCTTTGTCGCGGCATCGAGCCGGCCGCCCGGGTTGACGACGTTCATCAGCAGGAGGCCGAGCGTCGCGGCGATGGCCATGTTGGCGAAAAAGAGCGCGAACGTCCTCGCGGCGAGCGGCCCAAGATCGCGCAAGTCGCCGAGTTGCGCCACACCTGCCGCAAGCGAGGAAAAGACGAGCGGCACGACGACGAAGAACAGCATGCGCAGGAACACCTGCCCGAGCGGTTCGAACACGTGTGACGCGAGCCACAGCGCGCCGGCCAGCACTGCCGGGGCATGCGGCGCCACGAGCAGCACGATCATCGCGGCGAGGGCACCCACGATGAGGCCGACCAGGATGCGATTGGCGAGCCTGGCATCGGTTTCGTGGGCCATTCAACGCTCCGGTATGCGCGACGAAGCGCGCACTGTGGGCGAGGCCCACCGCGTCTGGCAAGCGCCCCTGCCGTGGGGCTCACACCGTGGGCGGGTCGGTCTCTCGCTGGAAGTGTCGATGCAGGCCCACTGCCGTGAAGAAGGCCTCGATCGCACTCGACGGAGCGTCGGCTTCGCCGAACACGAGACCCGGGTCGGACTCCCCGGTCGGCAGCTCGCGCGGAATCGAGAGTTTCCTGAGCAACGCGTCGGCGCCGCCAAACACGAGGATCGGCTTGCAGTGCCGGTACTGGTCTCGCACGAAGTCGAGCGCAAACCCGTGATTCATCAGCGCTTCGAGGGCCCGCTCGCCCGACGGCAGCACGAGTGCGTCCCACAGGACCGACGGCATCGCCTCCATGCTCACTTCGACCGGCAACGGCGTGCCATCGGCACCGGCAACCTCGCCCATTGCGATGCCCACGAACCTTGGCACCGCCTGGGCCGCCGCGAATTGCGCGTGGACGCGCACGAGCGGCGCCGCCTCCACGCCGTTGGCAACCAGGATCGCGATGCGACGCGTGCGCACGCCGGCTTCGCCCGGTCGCGCGAGCAACGACAACGCGGGCGACATGGACACCTCCGGCGCGCTGATTTTTGGTGTCGCCTTGGGCAGCGGCGGCGGCAGCTCGATTCCGAGGCCATCGGCGACCGCCTCGGCCAGTTCGGCCGAGACATTACAGAGCTGTGCGACGACGCGCTTGCGCACGGCCGCCGTCTGCACGCGTGTGAGCTCGAAGCGGAATGCCCGCACGATGTGCGCGCGCTCGACGGGAGACTGGCTGTTCCAGAAGAGTTCAGCCTGCGTGTAATGCTCGGCGAACTTCTGCGGCTTGCCGCGGACCTTGTCTGCCTCGATTGGCTCGCGGAACGACGTGAAGCCCGCCGAGGCGCCCGCCTGGAACGGGCAACCGCCGCCCAGTGAATTCGGCTCGTAAGCGACCCGACCGCGGTTCAACGTGTGCCGGTGATAGCCATCGCGCTGGTTGTTGTGCACCTCGACGACCGGCGCATTAATGGGAATCTCGTGGAAATTCGGGCCGCCGAGCCTGAGGATCTGCGTGTCGACGTACGAATGGATGCGGCCGGCGAGCAGCGGATCGTTGGTGAAGTCGACGCCGGGCACGACGTGCGCCGTGCAGAAGGCCACCTGCTCCGTCTCACCGAAGAAATAGTCGGGATTGCGATTGAGCACCATGCGACCGACCGGCGTCACCGGCACGAGCTCTTCCGGCACGATCTTCGTCGCATCGAGCACGTCGAAGCTGAATTGCTCCGCCTGCTCTTCCGTGAACACCTGCACGCCGAGCTCGTATTCGGGGTAGTTGCCCGACTCGATCGCTTCCCACAGGTCGCGTCGGTGAAAGTCCGGGTCGGCGCCCGAGATCTTGACAGCCTCGTCCCAGGCAAGCGAATGCGTGCCCGCGAGCGGCGACCAGTGGAACTTGACGAAGCGCGACTCGCCCGCCGCGTTCACGAACCGGAACGTGTGGACGCCGAACCCCTGCATCATGCGGTAACTGCGCGGGATGGCGCGGTCCGACATCGCCCACATCAGCATGTGCGTCGACTCGGGCATCAGCGAGACGAAGTCCCAGAACGTGTCGTGCGCGGTCGAAGCCTGGGGACAGGCGAAGTGCGGCTCGGGCTTTGCCGCGTGCACGAGGTCCGGGAACTTCATCGCGTCCTGGATGAAGAACACGGGGATGTTGTTGCCGACGAGGTCCCAGTTGCCTTCGTCGGTGTAGAACTTGACGGCGAAGCCGCGCACGTCGCGCACGGTGTCGGCCGAGCCGCGCTCGCCGATGACGGTCGAGAACCGCACGAACACCGGCGTGCGCTTGCCGATCTCCGCGAAGATCGATGCGCGCGTGATGTCGCGCAGCGACTGGTAACACTCGAAGTAGCCGTGCGCGCCGGAGCCCCGCGCGTGCACGATGCGCTCGGGGATGCGTTCATGGTCGAAATGCGTGATCTTCTCGCGGAGGATGAAGTCCTCGAGCAAGGCCGGCCCGCGCAGGCCGAGCTTGAGCGTGTGCTGGTTGTCCGCAACGGGCACGCCCTGGTTCGTGGTCAGGACGCGGCCGGCCGAATCCGCCCGCAAGTGGTCGAGCGGGTGCGTGTTGAAATTCTCGCCTTCGGGCACCTCGTCGCCGAGCTTGGGCGATACGTTGGTCTCCGTAACGGTGCTGGCCGTGGCGTAGGGCGATCCCGCTTCCGCGTTGTCGCCACGCGGCGCGCCTTCCGCCGCCGCATCGCCGTATTCGGCGGCCTTGTTCTCGTTCGCCTGGAATTTCTCAGCGAGCTCACCCGAAGACGCGAACTTCACGACCCCGGGGTCGTCGCTCTTGAGCGCGTCCGCGGTCGCGGGCACCGAAGGGCCGCTGATCGTGGAACGGGACGAGGTGGTGACGGCGGCGAGTGTCGCCGGGTCGGCTGGGGGTTTGCGGGCTGGTGGCATGACGGGACCTCTCGGTGAGCGCTCCACTTTCACGAGCCACCGTGAAGTTGGATACCCGACGGCACGGGGCGAGCGCTGTGCGACCTTTCTGACCGTCGGTGGGCGTCGCGTGCACCGGCGTGGCGCACGCGCGGCATTGCACAGACTTCGCGTACACCGTGCGTCGCCGGGGCGAAGGTGCAGAATTCCGCAGTAAACACTGGTCGCGAGCGCGCCGAGACGCACCGTGGCACGCGCCTTGCTCTGCTGGATCCGATGAACAAGGCGCTCGACCCACAGCAGCTCGGCTGGCGCACGCTGCCCGGCGCGCTGGGCCGGCATGCGTCGAGTCCGCAGTCGGTGCACGCGCTGCTCGGTTACTTCCTCAAGGATCGCCGATCACCGACGCCATTTCCCGGCCGCGACATGCTCGCGACCGAAGGCTATTTCGACTGGGGCCTCGCCCGCCCGCTCGAGAAAGTCATCGAAGGCCCGGAGCACTTCCGCGTGCTGCTCGACGTACCCGAGGTGTATCGCCAGAGCGTTTCGATCGTCGAACCGTGGGCGAGCGTTGGCACGAACCCGCGCGGCGAACCGGTGCGCGCCTCGAAGAACGTCGCGTACATCCTGCAGCAGGTCGCCGACGCGGACACGATCCTGTTTCCGGTGTGGCAGAGCGGCATCGGCCACGCCGAGCGACTGGCCAACGTGCTGTCGGCAGGGATCGCCACGATCGTGCAGGGTGGCTGCCCTTCGGTGCACGACGCGAGCAGCTTCCAGGGCGCCCGAGCCGGCCTCGAAGAGCTGCTCACGCTCGTCGACCAGCTGCTGCTGCGTCGTTCGTCGGCGAGCGGGCCGAGCATCTTCATCTGCCTGGGCCACCAGCTTGCCGCGGCCTCGCACATCCGACTGCTGCAGCGCGCCGTCGAAGAGGTGCAGGGCCTCCAGCGGCTGCCGCTCGACACCTGCGGCCACGCGCTCGAGGCGCTCAAGCGCACGTGCGCCCGCATCGCGCAGCTCGGCGAGCGACTCTGGGTCATCAAGTCCGGCGAAGTGCGCGCGACGGGCTGGCGTGAGTCCGGCTTTGCCGTGGCGCGCAACGAGGGCTTCGAGATCGGCACACGCCGCCTGCAGCCCTACCAGCGACGTGGCGACGACCGGCACGTGCCGCAGGAATTGCACGATGCGCATGCGCTCGTCGCCGACGACCTCGAGGGCGTGATCGATGTCGCGATGACGCTCGAGCACGAGGTGCGCGTCGAGATGTTCCACGGCGACGAAGTGAACGAGGAGGCGACGTTGTTTGCCAACTGGGCGTACAAGTCGCTGCACGACACGATCGTGCCGATCCGTCACACGCTCGCAGTGAGCCCGATCGCATGGATGCTGTGCCTGCCGTACGCGATCGAGATCCTCGCGCAGACACAGGTGGACGCCGATGCCTGGACCGAAGTGGGCGCAACGGCGATCTACTACAAGGATTGGGAGACGCACCGCATCCGGCGATCTTTCACGTGCCAGTTCCACCCCGAGCTCATGGAAGACATCCGCGCGATCGGCGGGCGTGCCGCGCCGCGCTATCACGAGCTCAAGGACGACGACGGCGTGCGGTTGCTGATCCGGATGCTGTATCACGGGATGCAGGAGTGACGCGCCAGACCTGAGACCGCTCGGCACGGAGTCGGTCTGGCACTGAACGCGCCGCCGCAGCGTGCCGCCAGCGTTAAGATCGAGCGCTGTCACCGGAGTAATGTGCATGGACCGAGTCTCCTGCGTGCTCGACATCAAGGCCGAGTCCGGCGAGACCCCGGTGTGGTCGGTCGCCGAGCAATGCCTCTACTGGGTCGACCAGCAGGCGTGCAAGCTGAACCGTTTCGACCCGGCGACCGGCCAGAACATCGCCTGGTCGATGCCGGCGCACGTGAGCAGCTTTGCGCTGCGCGACCCGCAAGGGCCGATCCTCGTCGCACTGCGCACCGGGCTGTTCGACTTCGATCCTCGCACCGAGACACTCGAGCCTGTCGTCGTGCCACCGCCGTACGAGGTGGCCGACCAGCGCTTCAACGACGGGCGCTGCGACCGCCAGGGCCGCTACGTCGTCGGCTCGGTCGACCTCGCGTACTTCGAGAAGCGACACGCGTTGCGTGGCAAGGCGATGCTGTACCGGCTCGACGGCGCTGGCCTCACGCCGATCGCGAGCGACATCACGGTGTCGAACGGTCTCGCGTTCAGTCCCGACGGTCGCACGATGTACCTGGCCGACACGACCGTCGCGACGGTGTATGCGTTCGATTACGACACGGCAACCGGCACGCCTTCCAATCGACGTGTGTTCATCCGCTTCGACAAGGGCCGGCCAGACGGTGCCGAGGTGGACTCGAACGGCGGCTACTGGATCGCATTACTGATGAAGGGCGTCATCGCGCGCTACCGGCCCGATGGGACACTCGATTTCGAGATCCCCGTGCCCGTGCTGCAACCCACCAAGGTCGCCTTCGGTGGCCCCGACCTTGCGACGCTGTACCTGACTACCGCATCCTATCGCCACATCCCCGGCGACCAGCCGATCGGCGAGCAGGCGGGCGGCCTCTTCGCGATCGACACCGGGTACCGCGGCATCGAGGAGCCGCGCTTCGCCTACTGACGCCCAACGGGCAGGCACCCCATGGCCACGCACGACCTGGTAATTCGCGGCGGCACGGTCTACGACGGCACCGGTGGCGACCCGTTCGTTGCGGACGTCGCCATCGACGGTGCGCGCATCACGGCCATCGGGCGGGTCACGGCGCGCGGTGCCGAGGAAATCGACGCCCAGGGCCAGATCGTGACGCCGGGGTTCGTCGACGTGCACACGCACTACGACGGCCAGGTCACGTGGGAGCAAAGGCTTGCGCCGTCATCGGGTCATGGCGTCACGACCGTCGTGATGGGCAACTGCGGGGTGGGCTTCGCTCCGTGCAAGGTCAGCGACCATCAGCTCGCGATCAAGCTCATGGAAGGCGTCGAGGACATTCCCGACGTCGTCATGTCGACGGGTGTGCCGTGGAACTGGCAGACGTTCCCTGAGTACCTCGACGCCCTCGAGCGCCGCGAGACCGACATCGACTTCGCGGCGCAGCTGCCGCACAGCCCGCTGCGCGTGTACGTCATGGGCGAGCGCGGTGTAAACCTCGAACCGCCGACCCGGCAGGACCTTGCGGAGATGCGGCGGCTGACCGCCGAGGCCGTGCGCGCCGGCGCGCTCGGCGTGACCACCTCACGCAGTTATGCGCACCGCTTTCGGTCGGGCAAGCTCGCGCCGTCCGTCCCGACGGAGGACGAAGAAGTGCTCGCACTCGCGGCCGGGTTGCGCGATGCCGGCGCCGGCGTGTTCCAGATGGTGCCGAGTTATGACGTCACCGCGACAGAGCGTTTCGCGCTGTTTCGCAAGATCGTCGCGGCCTCGGGCCGGCCGCTTTCGTTCACCTTCATGCAGACACCACAACATCCCGGCGACTGGCAACAGACGCTCGCCGATCTCGACGCGGCGAAAGCCGAAGGACTGCCGATCAAGGGACAGGTCATTGCACGACCCACCGGTGGACTGCTGGGGCTCGAACTTTCGCTGCATCCTTTTTCACTCAACCCCAGCTTTCGTGAGATCGAGGACTGGCCGCTCGACGCGAAGGTCGCGCGCATGCGCGATCCGGACTTCCGGCGTCGCCTGCTCACCGAGGAGCCGCACGACCCGCACAAGTTCTTCAAGTTCATCGTCTCCGACCTCGAGGCGCTGTTCGTGCTGGGCGATCCGCCCAACTATCACCCGGCCGCGGACGACAGCATCGCGGCGCGCGCACGGCGACTCGGCGTTGCACCGAGGGAGCTCATTTACGACAGCCTGCTCGAACGCGACGGCCACGAGATCCTCTACCGGCCGATGGGCAACATGGAAGGCGACCGGTTCGAAACGTCGGGGCGTCACATGGTGCGGCGCGACACCACGATCCTCGGCCTCGGGGACGGCGGCGCCCACTACAGCATGATCTGCGACGCCGCGTACACGACCCACCTGCTCACGCACTGGGTTCGCGACGCGGATGACGATCGACGCCTTCCGCTGCCGCTCGCGATCCGCAAGCTGGCCAACGAACCGGCGCAGGCCGTGGGGCTACATGACCGGGGAGTCCTCGCGACCGGTCACAAAGCGGACGTGAACGTGATCGACCTCGAGCGGCTGCGGCTCCATGCACCGCACGTGCAGTACGACTTGCCCGCGGGCGGGCGGCGCCTCGCCCAACGCGCGGACGGCTACACGGCCACGATCGTGAGCGGCCGCGTCACGTACCGCGACGGGGTCGCGACGGACGAGTTGCCAGGACGGCTCGTGCGGGGCGCACGCCCTGGACCGCATTGAGCGTGCGCGATTCGTCGGTCGCAGAGCCGCGCGACACGGCGGATCGTGCGGGGGTCCCCACAGAGCTCGTGCTGCGAGCGCCCTGCACGACGCTCGATCGGGCGATGCTGCTGCGGGGCGTCAGGGACCTGAGCGCGCGGGACCCGGTGCTCGCGGACATCTTCGCGCGACTCGGTCCGCCGCCGCTGTGGGGTCGCCGGCCGGGCTTCGCGACGCTCGTGCGCATCGTGCTGGAGCAACAGGTGTCGCTCGCCTCCGCAGCTGCCCTGTACGCGAAACTGCAGCGGCGCCTGGCCGGTACGGTGACGCCTGAGGGCGTCCGTAGCATTGGGGTGCGAGGCTTGAAAACCCTCGGCTTCACGCGCCAGAAAGCGCGCTATGTGCACGGCCTCGCGACTAGCATCGTCGGCGATGAATTCTCGCTCTCGCGTATCGCGCGGCTGACGGACGAGGCTGCAATTGCGGCGCTGGATGCGGCCCCCGGCGTGGGTCCGTGGACCGCGGGCATCTACATGCTGATGGCGCTGCGTCGACCGGACATCTGGCCACCGGGCGACCTGGGCCTCCACAAGTCGATCGCGGAGACGCACGGGCTCGTTCGCATTCCATCCAGTGCCGAAGCGAGCGAGTTCGCGCTGCGCTGGCGACCGTGGCGCGCGGTCGCCGCCCGGCTGCTGTGGCACTCGTACCTGCACGTGCGCAACCGGGGTGGCGCTTGGCAGTGAGATGACGCCTCATTCGAGATGGATTTCCCCGTCGAAGCTCACCTGCAACTGCAGACCAGCGATTTCGAGGGTCATCCGGGCCGGAAAAGTCTCGTTGCCCTTCGCACGGCCGCTCGCCATCGCCGCTCCGACAGCCTGCTCGATGTGGCGTTGCGAATTGATCCCCACCATTTTCAGAAACTGCCGGATGCTGACGTTGAACGTTTCCTGATTCACGTGCGTCTCCTTGGCCCTCGATCGGCATCGATGCCCACGTTGCGGATCCCGAACTCGATGGAGGCAGGATAGCGGCGACGCGGATTACCGCAACATCGGGATAGACTTTGCGGGGTGCAAAAACGAAAACGCCCCTCGCGGGGCGCTTCGTCTATCGCGAATGCTCGGCGTGGTTCAGTACGGCGCCTGCTGAATCGATCCGCCTTCGGTCACGATGTAGACGTGGTTCGATGCCACGTTGCTGAAGGTACTGACTCGACCGCTCGGCCAGTTGACCTTCAGCGTCGTCACGGTCGTGTTGTCGGCGAGACCAAAGTGTATCCGTCGCTGATTCTGCGACCAGCGGTGGTATCCCTCATTCTGTTCGCGATACTGGGTCACGTTGCCAGCTGTGGCATAGACCCGGGCGCCGACCGCGTCGCGACTGGAGTTCCCTGCGCTTGACCTGGTGCCCACCAGGTCAAGCTCGATCCAGTTGCGGACGGGGCTCGTGTTCCTGAAGAGCTGATACGGGCCCTGGTGCGTTGTGCCGAGGGGCCGCCGGTTCAGGCCGTTGGTCACGAACAGGTCGATGCGGCCGTCCAGGTCATAGTCGGCACTGGCCACGGACTCCCCTGCCCCCGCATCCTGGCCGGTCGAGACGCCGATCGGGCCTGCAGCGCCGCCGGCGTTCGGTACCGCAGTGAACCTGCCCTGGCCGTCGTTCATCAACAGTATGTCGGCGATGTTCTCCACGCCATTGCGGCACACCAGGAAGAGATCGACGTCCATGTCATTGTCGAAGTCTGCCGCCACGCCGCTCACGCAATTGATTTTCGCCGTCAAATTACTCGCGGCGGTGCGATCGACTATGCCGGTGGACTGGTTCGACAACAGCACCGGGGAATGCGGTCCGTCGAAGGCGACAATTCCCGTGGCCACCATTCCCGTGATGGCTGCCGTGCTCTGGATGCCGAGGTAGGTGTAGACGTACTTGTTGTTCGCGTATTGCTGGACGGACCATGTCTGCGTGGCCGGATCGTAGCCAATGTAGATCTCGCTGTTGGTGGCGGACAAGTTCCGCGGCTTCATACCGTGCGTGGCGGCGTTGGCCGGATCGAGCGTGAACGTGAGACCGGTGGGATGGACGCCACTCTGGCCTATGAAGATGGAAGTGGTGCTCGCTGTCGTGTCATCCTGGTAAAGCGTCTTGCTCCAATCGATATGGACCGTAAGCACGCCGGGCGACTTGAACGTCACGCCGCGGTCCTTGTTGATCCACTGCGCCTCGATCCGGTTGCCGTTGAACGTGACGGCCTGTGAGGGTCGCAGGGCGCCGCTCAGCAGCAGCATGTCGTTGCGCTGATTGTTGTCGAAGTCACCCACCACGACGTCGTTGACGTTGGTGGTACCAGGGAGCATGGAGGTGAGATTCTTCCAGGGCTTGGTGGCCATGCTCCAAGCCTGGGCGAATGCTCCACCCGATTTGACGCAGACCAGGTCCAGTACGCCGTCGCCGTCCAGATCGATCAACACTCCGTACTGGTTGTCGTTGCAGGCGTAGCCCGTGCCCCCCCGGCTGTCGAGGAACGTGCCGTTGGATTGCTGCGTGAACAATGGTGCGCCGTAAAGCGTGAGCAGCGTGGTGTCGAGCAACCCGTCACGGTTCCAGTCGAAAAACAGCGGCATGCGTCCGCCCTGGTCGGCGTCGTAGGCAAAGCCGTACTCCGTCGGTCGGTAGTAGAGCTTCCCGCCAATGTTCACGAAAACCTGGACGTTGTATTTGATACCCGTCGATACGACGAGGTCCTGATCCCCATCGTTATCGAAGTCCGTCCACACCCCGCCATGCGTGTCATCTTTTGCGCCGATGCCCGTCAGGTAGGTTTCCGGATCGAGCGACTTAACTGCATCGGTGAAGAGGCCGCTCCCGTTGTTGACCCAGAACGAGGGTCTATTGGCGTGGTTATTCGTGAACGCGTCCGGGTGCCCGTCGCTGTTAACGTCGCCCCACGAAACGCCGTACGAGACAGTCCTCTTCGTGATCCCCGCCGCGGTGGAAACGTTGGAGAAGCTGATCTGTTGCGCGTCAGCGCGTGGCGCGGCCATGGTGAGCCCCGCGATCAGGGCAAGCGCAGGCAGCCGCAACCCGCCGGCTGCCGACGTGGACGTAAACATCATCACGGTGATTCCCTCAGCGAAAAAATGACCTTCGTGGTCAGTGCCTTGAGGCAGCTGTACAAAAAAGCCAGGACGTAGCCAGACCTGACATAAGGTGCAAAATTCGGACCGCGTGCGCGAATACATAGCGCATTCAGGTGTTTGCACCGATCACTGCTGCTGGGTGGGATTAGTTTTTGTAAAGGCGGCCGACACAGCACTGAAGCCGCCTCGGTCGACCTCGGCGACCCGGAACCGCCAGGAACAGCTGCTCAGGCTCCGGCCGCCGCGCATTCTCCGTACCGACCTCCAGCTTGATGCGGGGCACGTCCCGCCGCTTCTCGCAGACCTTGATGGCGGCGCCCAGGAGAATGGAGCCGATGCCGTCCGGCGGGGCGTCGCATCGCGCCTCGCCCATGACGATTGCCAGCAGCGAAAAATGATGCTTGGCACGAGCGCCGCTAACGGCCATGCCGTGGACGGACGTTGTAGACGGCAAACGTTCGCGTCGCCGCGGCACGCAAGGCAAGCGTAGACTGATGTATGGGTTCGAATTCGGTAAAGACGATCCGTGGCGTTCAGTGAAGGGAAGTGCAAAATGGCAACGCGGCCGATCTTTTCGCATGTCGTCTTCATGACCCGTCGCTTTGAGGAAATGAAGGACTGGTACCGCGACGTATTCGGTGCAGAAATAGTTCATGCCGACCCCGCACTTGCCTTCCTGACGTATGACGATGAAAGCCATCGATTCGCCATAGCGAATCTCGATCTGCTGAAGCCTGACGCGCGGGCGGTTTCAGGCCTCGGCGAGGTCGGGGTCAATCACATTGCCTACACCTACCCCTCAGCGGCCGACCTGCTCGAGACCTACGCCAGACTCAAGGAACACGATCTCATCCCCTACTGGCCAGTTCATCACGGCTTTACGCTTTCCTTTTACTACCAGGATCCGGACGGCAACCGAATCGAGTTCCAGGTGGAGTCCTGCAGTTCCAAAGACGCGTTCGACTACATGCGTAGTGAAGCGTTTGCCAACAACCCCGAAGTCGAAGTGGACCCTGAGGAACTGCTGGCTCGATACCGCGCGGGCGCGAGCGAAGCCGAGTTGACAGCGCGCCCAGACGGCAAACCTTCACACATTCCCGCCTCTCACGGCTTGACCTGACATTTGCTCTAAGCAACCGGGAAACGCCGGCAATACTGGATGTCAACCTCCGGACCGACGCAGGCGGCCGCACGCAGCGGCGCCCGGTCGAGGCTGCCTCCGCATGGCAATCCACACGCCGCTTGCTATCTCGGCCAGCGCGCCCGGCGCTCAACCACGTTCAGGTCCAGATGATTGCGCATGTACTCGCTGGCACCGTCACGAGGCGGTGTGTAGTCCCACGGCGTGTACGTGCCGGAGCGCAACGCGCCCATGACGAAGCGACGTCGCGCCTGGTCGCGCAGCACGTCTTCGTGAAATCGCGCCAGGTCCCAGCGCGCTGCGACTTCCGCACGAAAGTCCGCTACGGTCGCTGACCGGCTGGGATCGGCGGCGAGGTTATGACGCTCATGCGGATCGCGAGCCAGGTCGTATAGCTGGTCCGGGTCGGCCGCGCAGTGAACGAACTTGAGCGTCCCACGCCGGATCATGACGATGGGCGCGCACGCCCCTTCCGCCGCATATTCCGCCAATACCGTGCGATCCTCGGTTGTGCCGTCGCACAACGGCAGCAATGAGCGACCCGCGAGCGGCTCGCGGTCGTCTGCACGCGCAGTGCCAGTGAGTTCCACGATCGTCGGCAGCACATCCACCAGCGACACGGGTGTCGACACCCGGTGCGCGGGGTACCGCCGCGGGGCGCGCACAATGAGGGGGATGCGTGCCGAAGGCTCGAAGAAGTTCATCTTGTACCAGAGGCCGCGCTCGCCGAGCATGTCGCCGTGGTCGGCCAGCAGGATCACGACCGTCTCGTCGAGCTGGCCGAGCGACTCGAGCGTGCCGACCAGGCGTCCCGTCCAGTCGTCGACGTATGAGACATTGCCCAGGTACGCACGCCGCGCGTCACGCACGTGCTCGGGAGTGATCGTCGAACGAGCCATGTCGCAGACTTTGCGCAGCCGCTCGGTGTGCGGATCGGACGCGACGTCACCGGCACACGTGACGGGCATGGGAATGTCGACATCCTCGTAGCGATCCCAGTATTCGCGGCGCGTCACGTACGGGTCGTGCGGATGTGTGAAGCTCGCGACCAGCAGGAACGGCCGGTCGTCGTCGGCACGCACGAGGTCGTGCAGAGCGCGCACCGCGTGATAACCGGTCTCGTCGTCGAACAGCAGCTGGTTCGTCACCTCCGCGACGCCTGCGCCGGTGACGCTGTCCATGTTGTGGTACCACCAGTCGATGCGCTCGTCGGGCCGCGTCCAGTCCGGCGTCCAACCGAAATCCGCGGGATAGATGTCGGTCGTGCGGCGTTGCTCGAACCCGTGCAACTGGTCGGGGCCGATGAAATGCATCTTGCCGGACAGCACGGTGCGCGCGCCTGCCGCGCGCGCGTAGTGCGCAAAGGTCGGCGTCGTGCTCGCGAGATACGCCGCGTTGTCATAACCGCGAGTCACCGAGGGCAGCTGCCCCGTCATCATGCAGTAGCGCGCCGGGGTGCAAAGCGGACTGTTGGTGTAAGCGGCGTCGAACACGACGCCCTCGGCCGCGAGCCGGTCGATGTGCGTCGACTGGGCCACGCGACTGCCGTAACACCCGAGTAACGACGGCGTGAGCTGGTCGTACATGATGAGCAGGATGTTCGGTGCTTTTTTCATGCGCGGATCGTAGCACCGCCTCGAAGGGCGTCAGCACCCGTCATGTCCCGCGCAAGTGGAGTCCGTCAAACGCGCGTTATGTCGAGCCGGTCGACGCCAGGCTCAGCCCACCATACTGCGTTGGGCCGCAGGCAAAGCCTGCGCACTCAGGTGCGCCGCCGAGTCTGGCATTTGCACGTCATGGCCGGCTGCGACCCATGCTTCGATGCCGCCGTGCAGTGGGCGCACCTTCTTGAAGCCCCGGTCGATCAAGCGCTTGGCCACCAGCGCCGCGGAGGCTTCGTTGGGGCAGGCGCAATACACCACCACCTCAGCCTCTGCCTCACCCAGCTCGGCCGTCAGCCACGCATTGGCGTCGTCCACCATGATCGCGCGGGCGCCGGGAATGATCCCGCTTTGCTCGCGGTGCGCCCGCGGGCGCACGTCCAGGATCACCGGAGCCTGGCCCGCCTGCATCTGCGCGTTGAGTTCGGTCACGCTGATCCGGTCCATGCGCAGCTGGCGCAGGAATGTCCAGCGCTGCCAGTACTTGTTGGCCACGTAGACGACCAGGGCACCCACTAGCAGCCACAGGCCCCACCGTCCCAGGCTTTCGAGCACCAGCAGCACTTCACCGATCGCGTCGCGAAACACCACGCCCAGCGCGACCGCCAGACCCGACCACAGCGTGGCGCCCAGGACGTCGAAGGCGACGAACGCCCAAAGCGACGTGCCCGAGGCACCGGCGAGGGCGGATACCAGCAACCCGAAGCCGGGCACGAACTTGGCAAAGCTCAACGAGGCGGCACCAAAGCGCGTAAACAGCGATTGCGTTCGTCGCGCGCACGAGTCCGGCGACAGTGATACGCGGCACAGCGTGCCCAACACGCGAAAGCCCAAGCGACGCCCTGCGCGATACCAGGCGAGGTCTGCGATCAGTGCCGCGACCACGGCGACCGCGACGATCTGCGCCGAACCGTAGTCCGAACCCGCGGCCAAGGCGGCGGCGACCAGCAAGGTCGGATATGCGGGGATCGGCAACCCAGCCTGCTCGACCAGCACGTTCAAGAAAACGAACGGCAAGCCGTACTGCTGGATGAGCAGGATCAACTCACTCATCCGGCACCATCGCGATCGCCGGCCCGGCGTGCATCAGCGGAGGGCCAGGCGCAATCTTCTCGTCAAAAATCAAGGTCACCTCTAGCATGAAGCGCAACCTTCGCAGCGACCTACCTCTGAAAGTCAGCAGTAGCACGACCCTCAGTGTAATGCCGCGCGCCCCCGGATACCGAATGCAAAAAACGCAAGACGCCGAAGGAGCAATACGCGGAACGCCTTCGCTATGCTGTGCGGTGACACAGCCTGCGCCCTCAACCTTGCACGCCTGATCGTAGCCGGCGTTTCGATGCCACAGCGATACGCTGGGGAGGCTAAATGAACAGATTCGTGTTTGCGGTCGCATGCTCAGTGCTGACGTTGCCGGCGTGGGCGGACGACCGCGAGGCATTGGTAGGCACCTGGCGCTACGCCGGTGAAGTGGACACCTTGGGTGACGGCTCTCCTGCGCCTACGTCAGCACTCAGTGAGACCCAAGGGCTTCTCATCTACACCCGCGACGGTTTCATGTCGGTGGTGGTAATGCCCAAGAGTCGTAATTGGGATGCCGAAACCGCGACCATCGGGGAGCTGCGCGAAACGGTAGTCAACGGAAATGCCTATGCGGGCCGCTACGAACTGGACTCACATACGCACACGATTACGCACGTCACGTCCGTCAGCATGGAGCCTGCATACCAGGCGAGGCGACTCGACCGCAACTACTCTCTGGACGGAAATACCCTGCTCCTGAGAGGAACATTTCCGTACGAGGGGAAAACTGTCCACTTCACGATCACCTGGATTCGCGCAGAGGAGGCGCGCCGTTGACGCGCAAAGAATCGCAAGAGCGGACCCGCAGCCTCTGCACTCACCAGGACTCCTTTGATCAGCGCTTGCCGACATCTCGAATCGCCCGCATGCTGGAGCCGCACGCATATCTCGGGCGAGAAACAAGATGCAAGAAAGACGCCCTCTTTTGCGGATCCTGGGCCTCGGCTTTGGCCTCGCTTTCGCGTTCGGGTCTATTGTGGGAGTCGGCATCCTCCGGCTGCCCGGCATCGTCGCTGCCTCGCTCGGCGATCCGACACTCATCATGTTGGCGTGGGTGATTGGCGAGCTCTACGCCCTGATGGGCGCTACGGCAGTGGCGGAACTCGTGGCTATGATCCCCCGCGTGGGCGGGTTCCGCGTCTATGCCCAACGCGCCTACGGCGAGGGCATAGGGTTTGCGATCGGCTGGGTCGACTGGCTCTGCAACGTGGCGGTTCTCGCCTACGTTGCGGTCACGCTCGTCGCATTTCTCGGGATGCTGTGGCCCGCCGCCACGGTGCACCCGCAGGCGGCGGCCATCGTCATCTTCGGCGTCTTCACGAGTATCCAATGGACAGGCCTGCGAACGAGCAGTTCGCTCACGGCGATCATCAGTGGCGCAGTGGGTCTTCTCTTCGCAATCCTGATCGCCGCCTGTTTCGTCGCTCGACCCTCCGCACACGTGACGGCGCCGGCGACGACCACCGGATCACTACCCCTGCTCTCGATGGCGATGCTGATCGCGGTCGTGCCGGCTCTGCGCGCAGTGTTGACAGCTTATGACGGCTGGTACGGACCCATCTATATGGCGGAGGAAAACACCGATCCGACGCGCACCCTGCCCCGGGCGATCATGGGTGGTACCTTGCTGGTTCTGACGCTCTATCTCTTGTTCAATTTCGCGATCTTGCGGGTGGTTCCGATGCACGTGCTCGAAGCATCGGTTTTGCCGGCCGCAGACGCAGCACGCGTCGTCTTCGCCCGAGGCGGCGCAGAACTGGTGACTGTCATATCAGTTCTCACGCTGTTCAGCTCGCTCAATAACACGTTGTTGATGGCGACACGCGTGCTGTATGGAATCGGACGCGACGGCCTGCTCACGTCGAAATCGCTTGTTCTAAGCGAGAGCGGAGCACCGCGCGGTGCACTCGTGATCACGAGCGTTGCCGTGATCGGCGTTATCCTGAGCGGCACGTTCGAGCAGATCATCGCGCTGTACGCGGTCTTGTTTCTGGTGCTGTACGTTTCGGCTTTCCTCGCTGTGCTGGTGTTGCGAGCGCGCGAGCCGAGGCTACAGCGACCGTACAAGGCTGTCGGTTATCCGTTCACGACGGCGGTGGTGCTGCTTGGCTCGGTGGTCTTCCTGATTGCTGCGATTGCAGAAGACCCTCGCTCCGCGCTGGTCGCAGCCGGGTTCATGACGTGTTGTGTGCCGGCGTATGCGTGGATGGCTCGCAGCCGTCGCGTGCGAATCGCAGCCAGCTCTGCCTGAAACACACAAATAACCGCTCGCCGTCGCCCCGTGAGGGTGACATGAAGCGCCAACGTCTGCTCCGGTGCGTTGGATGTGCGGCGAACGTTGGTGCGGCTTCGCCACGAATCGTTTCGCACGGGTAGCGGCGGAGGCGCGACCAGTCACCGAACTCGCAGCGGTACGTGCGCTTCTCCCTGCGGGAAGCCAACCGTATGCGCTCGCGCGCCCAGCAGCCGCCGCAGCAGGCCCGGCGACGGTCGCGGTTCGGCCAGCAGGTGCGCCGTCAGCGCGGTGGCGTGTGCGCGCAATTCCTGCACAGCAGTCGCCTCGAAGTCACGCGCCTTGAGCCACGGGCCCAGGTAATACAGGTTTGGCCGCGCCTTACCGTCGCGGTCCAGCACGCGATAGCCCGTGTCGATGCGCAGCCCTGTTCCGGTGGGACACGCGGTGATCTGGCCCTCCGCGAGCAGCCTGCGCATCAGGCGCGACTCGGCGCGACTCGGATCAGTGTCCGGCCCGCTGCAGTTGATGACAAGGTCGAAAAGCTGCTTTTCCGTGCCCGCCGCGTGACGCGGCTGAATCGTCACTTCGGCGCGGCCATTCAGGAACTGCACCGCGGTCACGCGACCGGCCCGCACGCTGAGACGCCTCATCCGCAGAAGTTCGTCGAGCGTACGCGCGACGAGCGGCGGTAACTGGTGACGATGCACATCCCAGTAAGGCTGTACGTGACGCAGGAAACGCGCTTTGTCGGGGGCGCTGAGTCTTTGCCAGAGCGCCGGTGCCTGCGCGCGCAGCTCGAGCATGACATCACGCCAGTCGATGCCGGACGCAACGGCGCGCCGCATGACATCACGAATTTCCGCCACCATCGAGCGGAGCGTGCCCGCCCGCTGCAGTCGCTCGAGGTCCAGCGGCACAGACGGCGGGTGCGGGGCGACGGCGCGGCGCAGGCGCGGCATCAGCCCACGCCGCGACAACGCGACGATCGTCCGCGGGGGCTGCGAACTGCGCCACAGGCGACAAGCAAGGTCCGCCATCGTCAAACCGGTGCCAAGTAGCAGGACACGCGCGCGGGGCTTGTTGGGCACAGGTGCGCTCCACGGGTCGTTCTCGTACAGCCCGGTGCCCGCAAGCGAGTCGAATCCGGCGATTGGGCGCGGGGGGCAATGCCCCGTCGCCAGGACGACCGAGTCGGCGACCACGGTGCTACCGTCATCCAATGCCACGGACCAGCACGAGCCCGTTTCCAATCGTGACACGCTGATGGCGAGTCGATTCACCCGCGTGAGCTGAGCCCGTGGCGACGCCACGCGCGCCGCGTCGGTGAGGCGCGCCTCGAGGTAATCACCATAGAGCGTGCGCGGCACGAACTCCTCGGGCGAGACCGACTCTTCCGGCGTGACCGAGTTGGCGCGCGTATTCAGGTAGTCGAGCAGGTCGCCGGGGCGCGCCTCGTCGATCGACATACGGGCGGCCGGTACGTTGAGAGTCGTGCCGGCCGCCCGAGCGGAGTACGCAAGACCCGGACCGAACCGTTGTGCACGCTCAATCAGGACGACCCGTGTGGGGACGGCATGCGTGCTGCCCAACAATCGGTAAGCAAGCGCCGTACCGCTGAATCCCGCGCCGACGATGGCGATGGTCCGTGTTCGCGTCGAGCCCATGTCTCAGCCTCCATGCGGTAGGCTGGATTTTCTTCAGCAGAGGTCGCCGTGTCGGTAGACGCACGGTGACAATGCGGTCACCGCGGCATCGAGGGACATCGGGTCTGTGCGGCCGACCACTAGGCACAGGTTGTGCGAGGCGCTTAGTCCGCCCCCGATCTGACGTCATGACTTGCTCTTCGGGCCTGCCTGCTGATGCATGCGTCGCGAGAGAGCGAATGTCTCAAGAACTCATCGGTCGCGCCACGGCCAGCCACACAGTGTGACAGTGCGCGTGAATCGTCACGGTGCGTGGCTTGTCATCACGTCCGGTAAAGGCCATTTGGATAGCCACCCTGCCGTGCCGAATCTCCGTCGCGCAGAGCTTGCACTTGCCTCCGCGGCTTTGACCGATGTAGGTCTTTACGGAAAGGTCCAGTGGGAGTTCTCCAGCCCCGGTTTTCTGCTGCGCCAGCAGGATGAGTGCGCTGTCCATGCCGAATAGACTGCATGCGCGTGCGGAAGTGCACTGCGACATTTGCTTATATACCGCGCAAAAAGTACTTATATACATTCCAGCGGCCCGACAAACGAATCCTGACCGGCTAGAGCACGAATGAACCCTTGCGTTGCGCCGCGCTGAGGCTCCTGCTGCGGGGGTTGCCGGCCTCGACGCGTTAGCTCGCCGCGGCCGACCGCAGGCACCGGCTCTGGACTCACCAGGACTGCCTGGCCTACGGGCGTGCGTTATCGATGAACGGGCGTGGGCACCGGCGGGCCAGCACTGTATTCGTCGTCGCTCACATGTTCCATCCATGTGACCACTTTGCCGTCCAGTGCTTCCTGGATCGCGATATGCGTCATGGCGGTCGCGGGCGTGGCGCCGTGCCAATGGCGATGACCTGGCGGGCACCAGATGATGTCCCCGGCATTGATCAAGACGATCTGACCGCCTTCACATTGCGTCCAGCCCGTCCCGGACGTGACGATCAATGTCTGCCCGAGTGGGTGACTGTGCCACGCCGTACGTGCTCCCGGCTCGAACGTCACGATTGCTCCGGCGACGCGCGACGGCGCCTCACGCTGGAACTGCATGTCGATCCTGACATTGCCAGTGAAGTATTCTGATGGTCCCTTAGTGGACGGGAGAGATCCGTTACGATCGATGTGCATCGTGTTGGCTCCTTTTCGGCATCCGAGCGAGATGGAATCTACGCGAACACTGTGCCCGTGCGCAGGTCACTGCGATGGTCGACGCACCCTAGTTGGGCTCCGAATAGGACGGACGGCATGCGTCGAACGCGGCCGTCGTCGTCGAGCCGCACAGCGTCCGATGCGGACTGCGACAATGACGGATCGTGTGAATGATGGCGCGCTCCTCTCAGGGGCATGGATCATGCGGCGGCACGTGATGCCTGTGATCGCGAAGTCGCCAGAGTCAGCAGTGCCGCGAGCAGCAAAACGGCCGCGCTCGCGATGAAGGTAGCCTGATATCCGTTGCTGTCGAACAGCACCCCACCGAACGTCGAGCCCAGTGCAATGGCCAACTGGATTACGGCCACCATCAGGCCACCCCCTGCTTCGGCATCGCCAGGCATGGCCTGCGCGATCCAACTCCACCACCCCACGGGTGCCGCCGTGGCGAACAAGCCCCACAGGCTCAGCAGCACGGCCATGGCGCCGAGCCTGTCGCCGATGAAAATCAACCCCAAGGCTATGACCGCCATTGAGACTGGAACGACCATCAGGGTGCGATAAACGCCATGCTTCAGGAACGCGCCGATCACCACCGTACCGATGAACCCCGACACGCCGATCGCGAGCAAGATCAACGACAGGCTGGACTCGTTCACGTGCGCCACCACTTCCAGGAACGGTCGCACATAAGTGAACAGAGCAAACTGCCCCATGAAGAAGGCCCCGCAGGCGGCGAGGCCCAACGCTACCGGCCTGCTGTCCAGCAGTCTGAAGACGTTGCCGGAGCCTGTCGCGCGCGGTGCGCTCATGGCGGGCAGGCTGGCCCACTGCCAGATCAGAGCCACCGCCGCCACGGGCACCAGGCAGAAGAAGGCGCCCCGCCAGCCGACGATCGAGCCCAGGTGGCTGCCGAGTGGTGCTGCGATCACGGTCGCGAGCGCATTGCCTCCGTTGAAAATGGCCAGCGCGCGCGGCACCTGATCGGTCGGTACCAGCCGCATGGCCGTGGCAGCAGACATCGACCAGAAGCCACCGATCACCACACCGATCAAAGCGCGACCAATCATGTAGATCAGGTAGTTCGGCGATAGCCCTACAACCGCGCCGGAAACGGCCATGAGGCCGGTCAGCCCCAGAAGCAAAGTCTTGCGATTCAGCGTGTGCGCGATCGTCGAGATGGACAGGCTGGTGAGCACAGCGAACGCACCGGAAATGGCGATGCCATTTCCGGCCAGGCCTTCGCTGATGCGCAGCTCAACGGAGATAGGCGTCAGCAGGCTCACGGGCATGAACTCGGAGGCGATCAGCGCGAAGACGCACAGCGTCATGGCAAACACGCCACTCCAGTGCGCGGGCTGCGCCACGTGGTCGGATTGTGCACTGCCCGGCAAGCCGCCCGCCGGTACTTTCGCGATTTCGTTTTGCATGTGTGGATAATGTGCAAGTTGGCTGCTGCAACTCACTTCACGGCCAAGTGCTGTCTGAAGAACGTGGTCAATTTCTCGAAGGGAATGAGGTCGGTGCGATCGTAGAGATCGACGTGTCCGGCACCCTTGACCCAGTAGAGCTCCTTCGGTTGCCCAGCCCGGCGATAGGCCTCTTCGCTGAATTCCTTCGAGTGCGCCTGATCGCCGGTAATAAACAGCATCGGCCGTGGCGAAATGGTCTCGATGTCGTTGAACGGATAGAAGTTCATGAACTTGACGTTGCTGGTCAGCGTGGGGTGCGTCGTCAGTTCCGGCGACGAGCTCGGTGGCGTGAACTGGCCCCGCCGCGTGCGATAGAAGTCGTAGAACTCCCGCTGGATAGGGTGCGTGGCGGCATCGAGCTGGTGAACCGTCCCGCTTGTGTAGCGGGCCGCACCCCCGGTGAACTCCACGTAGCGCTGCTGGGCGGCCTCGGCCAGGATCCGCCGGCGTTCTTCGAGCGTCTGCGAATGATTCAGCGCGTTGCGGCTGGCGGCCCCCATGTCGTACATGCTCATGGTGGCGATGGCCTTCATGCGCGGGTCGATCTTCGCTGCGCTGATCACGAAGCTGCCGCTGCCGCAGATGCCGAGCACGCCGATGCGCTCGCGGTCGACGAACGCACGAGTACCGAGGTAGTCCACGGCCGCGCTGAAAGCCTCGGCATAAATATCCGGCGCCACTGCGTTGCGCGGCTGGCCATCGCTTTCGCCCCAGAACGACTGGTCAATGGCAAGCGTAATGAACCCCTGCTCGGCCAGCTTTTGCGCGTAAAGATTGGAGCTTTGCTCTTTCACCGCACCCATCGGATGACCCACGATAACGGCGGGATACCTGCCGCCTGGTGTTCGATCCCCGGGCAGGTACAGGTTGCCCACAATCTTCATCCGATACTGATTGTTGAAGGAGACCTTCTCCGCGGTGAGCCTGTCGCTGGTGTAGAAGTTGTTTGCGCCCATGGACATGTCCTGCCCTGTTGCAGTGAGTGAGCTGGCGGCCAGCGCCAGCGACAAAAGCACTTTCCTCATCAGGCTTTCGTGGTTCATGCGGACAACGTCGAGTTGTCGATGACGAAGCGGTACTGCACGTCGCCCTTGAGCATTCGTTCGTAGGCTCGATTGATCTCATCGGCCCTGATCAGCTCGATCTCGGCCGTGATCCCATGCTCGGCGCAGAAGTCGAGCATTTCCTGCGTCTCCGGAATGCCGCCGATCATGGAGCCCGCCAATGAACGGCGCTTGAAGATGAGGTTGAACACTTCGGGTGAGGGATGCGCCGTCGCAGGTGCCCCCACCAACGTCATCGTCCCGTCGCGCTTGAGCAGCATCAGGAAAGCGTCGAGGTCGTGAGGAGCTGCCACCGTGTTCACGATCAGGTCAAAGCTCTTGGCGTGTGCTGTCATTTCCGCGTCGTCGCGAGACAGCACGACCTCGTGCGCGCCGAGCGCCAGCGCATCGGCCCGTTTCGAGTCTGACGTCGTGAACGCCACGACATGGGCTCCCATGGCACGGGCAAGCTTCACACCCATGTGCCCGAGTCCGCCGATCCCGACGATCCCCACCTTCTTGCCACGGCCAGTGTTCCAGTGCCGCAACGGCGAGTACAGCGTGATGCCGGCGCACAGAAGGGGCGCCACCGCCGCAAGCTGCGCTTCCGGATGTCTGATGCGCAGCACGTAGCGCCGTTGCACGACGATCTGCTGCGAATAGCCGCCCATCGTCCAACCTGGCGCGTCGGGCGTCGGGAAGTTGTACGTGCCCGTCATGGCATCGCAATAATTTTCGAGCCCCGCGCTGCAGTCGTCGCAGTGCCTGCAGCTGTCGACGATGCAACCCACGCCGACGAGCTCCCCGATACGAAGGCCCGTTACGTCGCCGCCGACAGCCGATATCCGCCCGACAATTTCGTGGCCCGGAACACAGGGGTACCGTGTGCCCGCCCATTCGCTGCGGACCTGGTGCAGGTCCGAGTGGCAGATGCCGCAGTAGGCGATATCGATGCGGACGTCGTCTGGACCCGGCTCCCGACGCGCGATCCGCATCGGTTCGAGCGGCTGGTCGCCTGCGTAAGCGCCGTATGCATTCACTGGCATGTACTTCTCCAAGAATTCGTCCGAGTGCCGGTCCAGACCCGAGAGACACTGGTCGGCGGGTTTCGATGACGGGCAGTCTGCCGGGCTTGGTGCCCCTTGATTAGCCACTTGATGCTTAAATGGCCTATTAGTGCGACTTATCAATAACCGAGGAGACCTGCCATGGCGCGACGCAACCTCAACGACCTGCTCGCCTTCGTCACCGTCGCCCGTGAGGAGAGCTTCACGAGAGCTGCCAAAGTGCTCGGGGTAACGCAATCGGCGCTCAGCCAGACGATCCGCTCGCTCGAAGACCGTCTCGAAATTCGCTTGTTGACTCGCACGACCCGCAGCGTGTCGCCGACGGTCGCTGGCGAGCGTTTAGCGAATGCGGTCGGCCATCGGCTGGATGAGATCGAAGCGGAGCTCGACGCGCTCACGGTGCTGCGCGACAAGCCGGGCGGCACCGTTCGAATCACCTGCGCCGATCAGGTGCTGCGAGCCTCGATCTGGCCCAAGCTGGTGCCGCTGCTGGAGAACTACCCGGATCTTCACGTCGAGTTCGACGTGAACTACGGCTTGCGCGACATCGTCGCCGACCGCTTCGATGCGGGCGTGCGCCTCGGCGAACAAGTGCAGAAAGACATGATCGCCGTCCCCATCGGACCCAAGATCCGCATGGCTGCGGCAGCCTCGCCCGCCTACTTCGCCAGGCATCGGCCACCCAAAACACCGGCCGACCTGACGAGCCATCGATGCATCGCCCAGAGGCAGGCTTCCGGTGGTCTCTATGCGTGGGAGTTCGAGCGCCGCGGCCGCGAACTCGAAGTCCGAGTCGAAGGCCAAGTCATCATCAACACATCACCCCACATCGTGTCAGCGGCGCTCGACGGTTTGGGCATTGCGTTTTTGCCCGAAGAGGAATTCGCTCCGCACCTCGAGGAGGGGCGTCTGCTGCGTGTTCTCGAGGAATGGTGTCCGCCCTTCTCAGGCTTTCACTTGTACTACCCAAGCCGGCGGCATCCGTCGCCTGCATTTTCACTGGTGTTGGAAGCTTTACGTTACCGTCCCGATCGCTGACGCCTCACACAACAGGCTAACCACGTTTATCTTGGAGTCGACGGACGAACGATCCCCGTTAAAATGAGCAACAACAAAATGCTGGGGGCATTGGGTATGCGAGTCGGGCAACTGATGTTGGTCACGTGGGTAATTGGGCTTCTGGGCTGCTCGGGGCAGGGCCGTCATGCGGATTCCGGCACCTTCAAGACGGAAGAAATTCGCACTGCCGAACGCGCGGTAATCCATGCGCTGGAATCAGACGATCCGCTTGCGTGGGTCTCTCACTACACCGAAGATGCAGTTCTTCTTGAAGCAGGCTCCCCGCCGGTACAAGGTAGGGACGCTCTGCTCGAGCTGGCGCGCATCATGAAGCCGCTATCTTCCGTCGTCATCAATCCCGAACACACGGAAGGTAACGAGCGGCTCGCGTACGTGTATGGGTCAGGATCGTGGGTGAACGGGCGTCCTCCTAGCGTCGGCAAGACAACACGCGTCCGATTCGTCATGGTCTGGCGAAAAGAGACAGACGGACGCTGGCGTATCGCGCAGGAAGTGTTCGTTCCCGACGATCGGAAGAATGGCTCTTGACGCCGAGACGTACTCGCTGCGGCGATCCCAGGAGCTGCGGATGCTCGAGCGGGACGTGCTCTCGCGATCAGGGCACGTTGCGGATCGCGTCGCAGGTCGTGGCAGTGTCCGCGGTGCCAGGTCCGCCATCGCAGACGTCCTGACCAACACCACCGTTGAGCGTGTCACTGCCGCCCTGGCCGAACAAGCGGTCATCCCCGGGCTCGCCAAACAGCAGGTCATTGCCCGCCCCGCCGTAGACCACATCGTCACCGCTGCCCGCGCAGACCACATCGTTCCCCTCGAGACCGAAGATCGTGTCGTTGCCGAGAAGGCTGCTGATCACGTCGGGGCCCGGCGTGCCCGTGAGCCGGTCGTCGTTGACGGTGCCCACCATCGTCGTCACCTTGCCATCGCACAAGACCGCCACCCCCTCGAAAGACCCAATGTCACAGGCCGGACCGCGGGGGCGCGGATTGCCGCGCTGATCCGTCGCGGGACAACTGGCATCGTCGGGACTCGCATCGAGCGCCGGGCTGCCGATCGCGAGTGCGTGCGTCTGGGTACCACCGCCGTTGTCCGCAAGGGGAAGCAAGATGGCGCTGACGGGATCATTCGGCGTGATATCGGTAGGCCCGGGACTGAAACCTACGGTGCCGGGGTCTCCGTCGTGGCCGATCAAATTGAAATCGCCCGCGACCACGACTCCACCGCCTCCGCCGATTTGCCCGAGGTTGTAATACGGGTCGTTGTTGATCTCCGGTCCGGGGGTCAGGACGTTTGGAAACTGCTGGGTTGTGTTACCGCTGATCAGCGAACGGCGCAGCGTGACTTTGCCGGCCGCCATGAACAGCCCGCCGCCCTCAACACGGCCGACGTTTCCTGTCACCGTGCTGCTCGTGATCACGATCGTGCCCCGGTTGAACAGGCCCCCGCCGTAATTGGTAGAGTTCCCCGACACGGTGCTGTTCTGAACTTTGAGAGTGCCGCCGTTGGAGATGGCACCGCCATAGGCCTTGGAGTAACCCCCAGCGCTGTTATTTGCAATCGTGCTGCGAATGAGCGTCGCGACCCCGCCATTCGAAATGCCGCCTCCGAAGGTAGCGGAGTTTGCGGTCACGGTGCTGCGCACCAGCGTGAGCGTGCCGCCATTATTGATTCCGCCACCGGCGCCTTCGTAAATCCTGTTGCCCGACACGACACTGTCGGTCAGGGTGGCGGTGCTGTCAGGCTGGTTGCTGATTCCACCACCGCTAAACCCTGCGCGGTTGCCCGCGACAGTGCTGTTGATGAGGGCAAGGGTGCCGCCGTAACCGTTTACGATGCCGCCATACCCAAACGGGTTGTTACGACTAACGCCGGAAACGGTGCTGCGTAGCAGAGTCACGTTGCCGCCGTGGTTAGTCAGCCCAGGCGCGTCTCTCCCGGTGTCGACAATGCTGCTGTCGATCAGGCGGAGCGTCCCGCCAGCGTTGTAAACACCGCCGTCGCCGTACGAACCGGGCGGCTCCGTGTCGGTCGCGCCGCTGATGACGGTCTTGTTGAGCGTCAGGTCGCCTGACGAACCGACGCGAAGCAGCGGCAATAAGTAGGAAGGCGTCGTGCGCATGATCGTGCTGTCACGCCCCTCAATCCGTATCGGCGACGTCACGTCTGGCAGTGCTTCCTCGATGCCCAGCTTTTGGGTGCTCTTCGGGGGCAAGATAATGGTGTCCGCGCCGGAGCCAGCCACGCAGTCAAGGTAACGGCGCGCATCCCGGTTCGCGTTGACGATCGCCTCGATGAGCGAGCACCTGCCGTCGGCATGGATCGAGGGCGGCGTGCCCGGCGTGACTTCGATGACGGCCGCCCACGCGGGCGCCTGGCCCAACGTCATCAATAAGGCAATCGCACTGAGCGCGCGCTTCCACTTCCGTTCCATCGAGCGCCGACTACGCCGCGGCAGGGCGGTCAGGCGTCGATAGTGTGCGGCGAAACCAACCCAAACTCTGTGTAGCTGCCGCCGGCTCAGCGGAGCGCGCGCGCGGGTATCGAAGACGGTTGAACACGCTTCATCAAATGCTTCACGGACCTGCGGGCTACGATCAGAACCGTCCATGGCATTCTCCCATCGCGCTAATTGCGCCATCAGCCTGTCGGCACGTGTGAATGGACCCGTCGCTGAACGCCCCGTTGGCCGTGAAGGATTGAGTCTCGCCGACAAGGATCGAGGCGCCTGTCGGTGTTACCGCGACACTCTGTAGTGTGGGTGGCGCTGCGATGGCCCCATCGGTGACGAGCGCCGCACACAGCACCAAGCCCGCTCTTGCGCGCAACATCCGCGTCGGTCGATCGTAGTGAAACACACGAGCACCCTCAGCCATTGGCGAAGGCCCGCAGGGAGCCACAGAAAGCTCCTTGTACTTGGAAATTAGAAGAGAAGAATCAGGGGAACTGCGTAGCTTCGAGCCGAACGGCAACCGAGGCTGGGATGTCACCCGGAGGAGTCGTCAGGCGCCGTCATGACGGAACCCGATATCCGCTGATTGCGCGCTTCGATAAAGACGCGAGCAGGGCGCGCGAGGCAACGGCTCTCTTACTGCCTACGGCCTGCCCACGGATGATTTCGAAACGGAGGAGTGCACCGCGTCCTAGGAGGCGAACTACGCCGTGGATGAACGCGGAGGGCGAGCAACGGCTAGCCAGGCCGCATGGCAGTTGGGGTGCATCGTTAGGATCCGCTCATTGTCATATGAACCAGAAAACACGAGCTCGATTTCCATGGCTCCGTGCTCGATTGGCCTCGAGCAGAGCATGCATTCACCGCCGCGGCTTTGACCGCCAAATGATTTGGCACACGGGTCGGCGGGCAGCTCACCGGCTCCCAACTTTTCTTGCGCCAGCAATATGAGCGTGCGGTCCATGGCAGAACGCAGTTTTCCGAATCGTAACGCTCATTTACGAGACTCTCAATGCCCGCTTCGTAACGGCTCATTACGGGTCGCCGGGGGTTTCATGAGTGCCCACAGGCGAAGGTTTTGGCCACTGTGCAGGCCCATGCGATAGGAAGCGGCAGTACCAGGATCGGCGTTGTCCATTAAGCCGAGGTGTTCGACATCCGGCACCGCTACGGCCCCGTGAAACCCACGCATTACGCCTCGGCGATAGATCCGGTCTGGATGGCTCATTTCGGATTCGTACATTTCGGTCACGTCCATATGCGTCTGTGCCACCAACGATCTCCACCTGGCCGTTCGCCGATAAACGTACGAACGCACAAGGTGTGATTGGAGTGCACGCGTCGTACTTTACGTAACGCGGATGACGGTTGACATAGCGAACCGCGCCTTTGCACCCGAGTGGAATGGACTCGGCTTTGACAGTTTTGCGAGAAACCGCCGTCGGTCGCGGGTCAGTTTGCCGCAGAGCCTCGCCCGGACTCGATTGCGCGCAACAATGCGGCTGGATCGGCAGGCTTCGTAAAGTGCATATCGAAACCAGCGTCCGTTGCCCGTCGCTTGTCTTCCCATGAATCCCGGCCTGTCACCGCGATCAAGAAAGGTGCTTGCCCAAGCAGCGAACGAATGCGCCGAGCAATCTCGTATCCGTCCATCTCCGGGAGATTGATGTCCAGGAGCACCACGTCGGGCGCTTTCCAGCACAGTGGGATCCGAAGCTTGGAATTCACGTGACTTGAAGTCGCGGCC
>JADMIO011210312.1_pt1 | contig 56732 bp, 41 predicted proteins | sample 8958161 | NCBI WGS metagenome assembly JADMIO01 (sample SAMN16585339, study PRJNA669376) | soil metagenome | isolation source: Crop rotation soil | place: USA: Cullars Rotation, Alabama | collected 2011
GGGCGCCGCCGGCGAGCTCCCGCCGAAGGCACGCGAGCTGGCGCGCATCGCGCGGCAGAATGCCGACCGCCTCATTCGCCTCATCAACGACATCCTCGACCTGGAAAAGATCGAGGCAGGGAAGATTCAGCTGCAGATCTCGGCATTGGACCCGGCGGAGCTGCTGGAGGCGACGGTCGCCGAGCTGCGGGGAATGGCGATGCTGTACAAGGTCTCACTCGAGACACAGATCGACTGTAAGGAGCCGGTCGCCGGCGATCGCGATCGAGTTGTGCAAGTACTCACCAATCTGCTCTCGAACGCAATCAAGTTTTCGCCGGAAGGCCGAACCGTGACGGCCTCGCTCACGACGGCTCAAAGCAGTTTCCTGCGTTTTGCCGTTCGCGACCACGGTCAGGGCATTGCCCCCGAACAGCAGTCGAGACTCTTCATTCCCTTCGAGCAGCTCGAGGAAGCGAACACGCGTCGACGGGGCGGGACGGGGCTCGGCCTCGCGATCTCACGGTCACTGGTCGAGCAGCAAGGCGGGCGCATCGGCGTCGAATCGGAGGTCGGTAAGGGCAGCGAGTTCTGGTTCGAGCTGCCCCTCGTGCCGGCTCCCGGGCTAGTCGATGCCAGCCGTACAGCGGAGAATGCGTCCCCCGACATTCTCGTCGTGGAAGACGACGATGCCGTCGCGCGAGTACTCGGCATCATCCTGCGTCGCGCGGGACACTCCGTGACTCGTGCCGCGACACTCGCCGATGCACGCAGCGCCCTAACGAGGGAACGGCCGTCGGTGATTCTGCTCGACATGAAGCTTCCCGATGGCAGCGGCCTCGATCTCCTCGATGACCTGACGGAGACGCCCGCGCTGCAGCAGGTGCCCGTCGTCGTGCTGTCCGGTGTGGATCCGACATTCGAGCCGCGACTGCGCAGCGAACGCATTGTCGAGTGGCTGGCGAAGCCATTCGCCGAGCGAGAGCTGCTGCGCGCGCTGCGCGACGCGACCGCGGCCGACGCGAAGGGCCGAGGACGCCGCCAGTCCGCATGACCCGAGTGCCAGTTGTCCGCCGTCTCTCCATCGCGGCAACGATGTTCATTCTCGCCCCACGCTGCCTAACGGCGCAACAAGTTCAGCGCTGCACGGACAAGGAAGCGCTGGGGCTGACGGAGCAGGGATGGACGGCAATGAGAGTCTCTCGACTCGCCGACGCCGAACGAGAGTTCCGCGCTGCCCTCGCTCGATGCTCGGGATATCCGAGCGCTCTGGTCGGCGCCGGGTACGTGGCGATGCGTCGCCGGGATGATACCACAGCGCGCGATTTCTTCGCCCGGGCATTGACGGCACAGCCGTCCAATTACGACGCGCTGATTGGACTCGGAATGCTCGCGTATCGGCGCGGCGAGCTCTCGGCGAGCTGGCACCGCTTCGAGGCCACGCTCGCCATCGTTCCTGGTGACTCTCTGAGCTTATGGTATCTGGACCGAATACCGCTAGCGCTGGACAGCATAGCGCTGACACCGATACGGCGTCCCGATCACACAACCATTGCCGCGCGCACCGGTGTCCGCATCTTCGAGGTGCCTAACGACTCTGGAGCATGGAAGGGGCTCTGGGTAAAGGCGGTGAATCTTGGTGCAGCCCTGCCTGGCAAGCATCCGTCGGAGTTTCCGCCCGATGACGGCACTTATGAGCGATGGATCGAGACCGCCGCGCGCATGAATGCCAATGCGTTGCGCGTCTACACGATCCACCCGCCACACTTCTATCGGGCGCTGGCGCGGTGGAACGCGGCGCACGCGGCAACGCCCCTGTGGCTGATTCACGGCGTCTGGACCGAGCCGCCACCGGGAAAGTCCGAGGCACGCTACGACGATCATGTATGGAATGCGGCTTTCGCAGCGGAAATGCGGCGCGTGGTCGATCTCGTACATGGAAACGCGGTGTTGCCACGGCGCGCCGGCCACGCATCCGGGATCTACGCCACCGACGTGTCGCGCTGGACGTTGGCCTACATCATCGGGCGCGAGTGGGAGCCCTATGCAGTCGTCGAGTTTGCCAAGCGGCATCCGAAGGAAACGAGCTTCAGTGGCGATTACCTCACCCTCACCGGCGGAAACGCTTTCGACGTGTGGCTGGCGAAGTCGGCGGAGCACATGATCGAGTATGAGATGACGCGCTACAATGCGCAGCGTCCCATTGCATACGCCAACTGGCCGACGCTCGACCCGCTCTATCATCCAACAGAGAGCACGCTGGCCGAGGAAGCGGCGATGCAGCGTCGGCGCCATGAGGTGATGCCCGAAGCGCCAAAGGAGTACGACAACGACGCAATCGCACTCGACGCCGCGCTCGTTAGGCCGACACCAGCGTATCGCGCGGGGGTATTTGCCTCGTTCCACGCCTATCCGTATTACCCGGACTTCATGAACCTCGAGCCGCGCTTTGCGCCGGCGCGTACTGCCGAGGGGCCGAGTAACTACTTCGGGTACCTGCGCGCCCTCGTCGAGCACTTCGGCGCGATGCCGGTGATGATCTCGGAGTACGGCGTCCCGTCGTCTCGCGGTGTCGCTCACTTACAGGAACAGGGCTGGCATCACGGCGGCCATTCCGAGAGCGAGCAGGCGGACATCAATGCGCGGCTCACCCGTGACATCTATGCATCCGGAGCCGCCGGCGCGGGCCTCTTTTCGCTGATCGACGAGTGGTTCAAGAAGAACTGGACAGTCATCGATTTCGAGCGGCCCGCCGACCGGAATCGTCTCTGGTTGAATCCGCTCGATCCCGAACAGAACTACGGGGTGATCGCGATGCGCCCGGGCCGTAAGGACTCGGCCATCGTCATCGATGGCAAAGCTGGCGACTGGACAGCGCGCCCGGTGTTGTATCGGACTGCCGAAAGCCGACGCGAGCTGTCTCCAGCTCTGCAACTTCGGTCACTGAGCGTCGCGAACGACGAGGCGTACGTATACTTCAAGCTCGACGTAGGCGCCATCGACTGGCAGCGCGCGCACTACCTCATCGGGATCGACACGCACTCGGCGTCTCTGGGCGACGCACGGCTGCCATACACAGGATCGCGCTCGCCTGTCGGTCTCGAGTTCGTAGTCGACCTTCACGGACCTGAAGGGAGTCACCTGTTGGTGGACCGACCGTACGACCTGTATCGTGACCGACCGATCCAGGGCAGTCATCCACGAGCCGTTCAACAAGTTTATAACAGGCCTTTTCGGTCCGTCGCCAATGAGGCCGGACGATACGATTCGATGTTCGTCGTCACGAATCGGCGGCGGATCGGGCGGGACGGAACTGTGTATCCGCGACGGGGCGTCGACCGTGGCCGGCTTCTATTCGCGAAGCAGACGGAAAACACGCTCAGCGATTGGTACGCTGATAGCGCAACCGGTACGATCGAAGTGCGCATCGCGTGGGGGATGCTCAATGTCCTCGATCCCTCGACGCGACGTGTCCTGCGGGGGCGCGATAACGGGAGCGTGTCGGGCGTGAGGACCGACGGCTTTCGCTTCGTGGTCGAGAGTTACGATCCGGAGCACTCCGCTCGCGGCGACCACATGCCGCGTGGCACTTCACCTGACGCATTCGCGACACCGCCAACGTGGAGTTGGCCTACCTGGGAAGAGCCGCGTTGGTATGCGGAGCTCAAGCCACAGTTCGAGACGATGCGTCGTGCCTTCGCGGAGATTCCCAATGTTCCAGCTGTCGTGACGCGCGTTGCGCGTCGAGACTCGATCAGGGCCGCCAACGCCCCTTGACCGAGATCGAGTAGGCGCGATAATCGGCGGAGCTGATCGTCGTCGGCGATGCGACATTCGCAAAGCCACCGTTGATCCCCCACTCGACGCCCTCCGCGAAGCGGTAAGCCACGCCGGCCGTCAACCGTTGTGCAAAGCGGCTCGCGTTCGAGTTGTCGAACGCGGTGATCGTCTGATCTCCGAAGCCAATCTCTCCCTCGACGGCCCATCCGCGATCACCGCCAAGCCTGACACGAGAGCTGACTTCGGCGAGGAGATAATGCTTGGGTGCGAAGTAGCCGTCGAAGGCGGCATGATCGTACGTGAATCCACGGACGCTCGCGGCGATCGAAGCGAGACGCGCGAACGACCAACGGAGTGCGCTCGACGCGGCAACGCGCGTGTTCGGTCCACTTCCGCCGCTGAGATGAGTCCACCCCGTGCCACCGCCGATGCTCAGTCGCGGCGCGAGCGCAAAGTCGCCGTCCGCTTCGATGCTCGTGCTGGCGATGTCGGCGAGAATGAGCGTCGCTGTCTCGTCCAACACGGCGCGATTGACGCCGAGACCTAACGAGAATCGGGGGATGATCCGTGCGGAAATCCGTGTCGCGGCGAACGGCTCGTAGTGTGTCACTGCCGGCGCGTTCGTTCCCTCGGTGGCCTCGAGCCGCGTCGCCCCGAGCTCGCCCCGTACAGTGAGGCGGCCGTCTACCGGCGACCAGCTCGACAATGCGCGCATCGCTGCGGCGCTGCCGCTACGCGCGCCGAGGTCCGCCATCCGAACGCTTCCGTCGGCAACGAGCCGCGCGCCCCACGGTGTAGCGATACCGCCGCGCAGGCTATACAGCGTACTGCGATTGTCGTCGCTGTCGTTGGTATTCGTCACTGTCGGTTCGACCGATGGCGCCAGCGCCGCGACCGCCCACTCGAGCTGAGCACGCGCCGCGTCGTTGCGCGGGTCGAGGCTCAGGGCGCGCTCACTGGCTTGTCGCGTCTCATCAGGTCGCGCCGCCCATCGCCAAGTCTGCGCGAGCGCCGTCCAGGCTTCGACGTCGTTGTCGTGAAGCGCCAGCCAGCGTCGATATCGCGCGATTGCCGCCTCGAGCTGTCCGCTCCAGGCAACCGTCTGCGCGGCAAGGAGCGTGGCGTCGCGTTGGCGTGGATTGGCGGCGAGCATGCTGTCGGACAACGCGAGCGATTCGCGGTAACGTCCGCGCCACGCGAGGACCCGCGCCAGACCGACACGCCCATCGTCATCGTTAGGCACGAGTCGCACGTACTGGCGGAAGAGCGCAATCGAGCGATCGAGATCGTTCCGCCACGAGAGCAACGTCGCCACGCGCATCAGCGCACGGGCCGCGCTCGAATCCTGGCGGAGCACCAGCGTGTAGCCGTCGAAGGCGGCGTCGTACCGGCGCTCCCTCCATGCGTCGTCTGCGGACGTCATGAGCTCGGCGACTGTCCGGGATTGGGCACGTGCCGGCGCAGGAGCAAGAGCGGCCATTGCCAGCGTAGAAGCCGCTAGTGGACCATGACGAAGAAGGCGGGCGATGGGATGTGACATACACCTATGGACGCGCCAGCGTCGCGCCGCTTCACGCTCTTGTCTTTCGGTTTTCGTTCGGTAACGTTCGGTGGGGCTGTTCTTGGGAGGTTGTGATGAAGGGCGATATGGAGATCGACGAAAAGATCGGGCTGTTGATGTCGCTGGCCGCGGCAGACCGGGAAGGGATGCCGGGACGCGATCCCAGCATGCCGCTGCCGCCGCGACTGCGTCATGCGACGGAGGTGGGGGCGCTTCGGCCACTCAACCTGCGCACCGTGCGCTCGAGCGGTCCCGTGGGAAGGCAGACGACGCTGCTACGCATCCTCATGACGAATGCGTGCAGCTTCAATTGCCATTATTGCCCGATGCGTCGCGACCGGGAGATGCCGCGGACGCTGCTCAAGCCCGAGGAGCTCGTTCGCATCTTCCTCGCCGCCCGCCAGCACGGCTGGTGCGAGGGTTTGTTCATCACCACGGGAATTCCCGGGCGACCAGTGAAGGTGATGGACGATCTCATCGCGGTGCTCGATCTGCTGCGCAACAAGCATCGTTTCACCGGCTACATCCACGTCAAGATTCTGCCCGGAGTCGAGCAAGCACAGGTCGAGCGGATCACCGCACTGGCGACGCGGGTCTCGATCAATCTCGAGGCAGCGTGTGGCGAGCATCTGACGAGCATCGCACCGGAGAAGAACCTAACGACGACGTTGACGACGCTCGAGCAGGCGCGGTCGCTCGTACTGACCGGGCGCGCCGAGCTCGCCGCGGGGCGTCCCGCCAACGCGCTGCGGCCGGGCGGTGCGGCTGGCATGACGATGCAGATCGTCGTCGGCGCAACCCCAGACGCGGATCGCACGATCGTCGGCAAGATCGCCGAGCTGTACTCGGGAGGCGGAATTCATCATTCGCAGTTCAGCGCGTTCCGCCCGATTCGCGACACACCCATGGAGCAGGTTCGCGCGACACCAGCGATGCGCGAGTTTCGCCTCTATCAGGCCGACCACCTGATGCGCGGCTACGGTTTTAGCGTGGACGAGCTGGCGTTCGACGACGGCGGCAATCTTCCGTTGACGCTCGATCCGAAGGTTGCGTGGGCGCTGGCGCACCCAGAGCGATTCCCGATCGAAGTGCGCACTGCCTCTCGCTCCCAACTGCTGCGCGTTCCCGGCATCGGTCCGGCGGCATCGAAGCGGATCGTCGCCGAGCGTGGACGCACTCTGATTCGGAATCTCACCGATCTCCGCAAGCTCGGCGTGATTACGACTCGTGCCGCCGGGTTTCTGACGTTAGGCGGCCGTCGTCTCCAGACGACCCTCTGGTCGGAGCAGCTCGGCTTCTGGCGTCCGGAAGACGAGGTCGGAGCGCCGCATGTTCTGTATGATGTGAGTCCGGGAACGTTTCGGTAGGGCGCAGAGGGTAGCGTGTTTGGCGTAGAGCGCGTGAACAAGGAAGGCCGGCAAGCAACGCTTGCCGGCCATCATTATCCCCGCAGTTCACGCACAACGCTCTACGCACAACGCTCTGCGCTCTCCCAGTCTTACCAGCCGTAACCCAATTTAGCGTATACAAACCTTCCATTGATCCCGAATGGCGCGATGCCGCTGTATGGCAGAATCCCGGCGTTGTTGTTTGCGGCGATCGTTGGATCGGGGTATGTGTTGAAGATGTTGTCGGCGCCTAACGTGAGCGTGGCGCGGGACACGGGGCCGTAGCTCACCGACAGGTCGCTCACCCATTTCGGCGTCCAGGTCTGATCGCCGCTGCCGTTCGTCGCCGTGCCGAACGACGTCACCTTCCCGAACCGTTGATTGCGGAAGTTGATGCCGAACCGGTTCACATCGAGGTTCGCCGACAACACGAGATTGTTGCGCGGGTTGCCACGCTCGAGACGCGCCTGGTCGACGCGGCTGAACAGGGCTAACCCTTGGCCGGGGATGACCGAAGACGAATCGATGCGCGTGACTCTCGTCCAGTTGCCGTTGTAGGCCGCGGTGAAGCGAAGGATCGTGCGCGGGGTGAACGAATAGCCGTAATTCCCGATGACATCGATGCCGTTGGTGCGCGAATCCACGGCGTTCGTGAAATACCGTGCCCCGCCGACACCGATGATGCCATGCGCAGCGAGCGTATCCGTGATCGCCTGGCCGGTGAAGTTGTTCGAGAGCACGATACGATCCTTGAGATCGATGCGGTAATAATCGACCGTGACCGACAGGCTGCGCAGCGGCTCGAGCGCGATACCGGCGCTGTAGTTCATCGACTTCTCCGGCCGGAGAGCGGTTGCGTGAAGAGCCTGCGCCGTTGGACTCGACACCGGAAACGTTCTGATCTCGACCGCCGTTGCCGGCGTACCAACGAAGTTGATCGCCGTGTTCGCGAAATACTCCTGGCCTAACGATGGTGCACGGAACCCGGAGCTCACCGCGCCACGGAAGGCGATGCCATGGATCGGCTCGAAGCGCGCGGCGACCTTGCCGGTGGTCGTGTTGCCGAAATCGCTGTAGTGCTCGTATCGCCCGGCGACGTCGACGAACAGCTGCTTCGTCAAATCGCTGCCGAAGTCCACATATCCCGCGACATTGTTTCGTGAATGGCTTCCGGCGTCCTCGGGCCGGAAGCCTGGGTACACCTGCGACCCGACCGCACCCGGTGTCGACGTAGCATTGCCGAGCGAATCGTGAACGACATAGGTGCCGGTCGCGTACGACGCGGGATCGCCGACGCCGACCTTGTATTGATCGTCGCGGAACTCGACTCCCCATGCCGCATGCAGCGGCACGAAGGCGGACTTGATCTCACGATTCACATCCAGGTTCGTCGTCCACTGCCCGAACGCCAGCTGTCCCGCGTAAAAATTGCGCGGTGAAGTAGGGCCGAGTGAGATATTGATGCTGTTGACCACGTCCATATCGAACACGTTCCGCCCGTAGCCACCGCTCAGATCGTAATCCCATCCGAGCGCCTGCCCGCGAACGCCAACGAAGCCGGACCCGTCCCATACCGTTGGCTGCTCTTCCGGCAGATAGCCATTCGGATAAGCGGCGAGGATGTTGTTCGCGTCGCGCGGCCGGCGCCAGAAACCGAACGCGTCACCGAAGCGGTGCGACAACCCGCCGAAGCCGTAGAGCTGGACACCGTTCGCGAACGCTGTTCCGAAGTTCAGCCAGCCGAGGTCATCGTGCTGGTACGAGTCACCGATCTTGAAATCGATGTGGTCCGCTTGCGGCAGGTTCGGGTTGCTGGCGTTCGGGTCGTTGAGGAAATACTGAACGCGCGTGTCGGGTGCCGCACGGTTGGTGTACCCACGATCGCGAATCTCGCCGCCGATGAAGACATAGCCCTGCTGGCCGAAGGTCCAGCCGTGATCGGCGTTGGCGTAGAAGAGCTTCCCGTCGTGGTGATAGACTGGCGACGTGAAGTTTCCAACCTGCGGTTCTTCCGTCGAATACTCGCCGACCTGAGCGGTGATGTCGCCCGGCGCGGTCGACTTGAGCACGATATTGATGACTCCCGCGATCGCGTCGGAGCCATACTGCGCAGCCGCGCCGTCACGGAGAATCTCGATGTGATCGATCATTCCGGCGGGAATGGCGTTGAGGTCGACGGCTTCGGAGCCGCGGCCAACGAACCCGTTGATGTTCACGACGGAGCTCAGGTGCCGCCGCTTGCCATTCACGAGCACCAACGCCTGATCGGGGGACAAACCACGCAATGTCGCCGGCCGTACGTTGTCGGTCGCGTCGCCGAGCGTGGTGCGCGGGAAGTTGAAGGAAGGTGCGAGCGCCTGGATCATCTGCGAGGTTTCCGTGCGTCCGGTCGCACGGACCTCGAGGGAGGAGAGAACGTCGATCGGAACCGGCGCGTCGATCACCGTGCGCTCCTCGCCGCGCGTTCCGATCACCGACACCGCTTCGATACTCGTCGCGGCGCGATCGAGCGTGAACGACTTCGTGATCTCGCCACCCGCGGTGATGGTCACCGAATCGGCGCGGGGTGTGTAGCCGAGGAGACGTGCGCGAATCTCGTAACGACCAGCCGGTGCGCTGAGACGATACGAGCCGTCGCTGCGGACGATGGCGCCCCGCGTGGTACCGGCGAGCGACACGGTGGCGCCCTGCAGCGGACCGCCTTGGCCATCGACGACACGACCGACGACGGTGCCGGTCGACTGAGCAGCGAGCACGAGTGGATGGAGGGAGACAACGAGCGCCAGCACGGCGCCAGAGCGAAGGTGCGACGACGACAGAGGCATGAGTCAACTCTCGACAATCAGGTCCGCGAAGTATGCGCGCCAGGGCAAGCGCGTCATGCGCCTGCCCGTTTTTTTTGAGAACCCCTCCATAGCGGGATCCGTCACCGCGCACTGTGATGATCCGGCCTCGGCGCGCGCCAAGGCGGAAGGAGAAACGCCGGCGCGAGAGGCGCCGGCGTCGTTAGGCTCTTAAACAAACCCACCACCCACAATCATCTCACCAGCGTTCGACGCGCACCCCGGCACGCACCGTCCGCGGCAAACCCAGCGAGGCGATCCCGTTCGTCGCCGCGCTGAGATTCACCTGGTACTCGGTGTTTGTAATATTCTCAACGCTCAAGAAACCGGTGAAGCCAGGGAGCAGCTCGCGCTGGACATTCGCATCGAGAACACTGAAGGGCTCGAGCCAGACGCCCTGCAACGTCGTCGTCGGGCCCTCGTGCCGCCAGATCGCCGTCCAGTCGCCGTACATCCGCGAGCTGTACGTGGCGCGAATCGTCTGCTTCGGCGACGGAACGCGGTTGATGTGGGGCTTCGTGGTCGTGCCGGCGGGAATCCCGGACTGCTGCCGGTCGTCGTCGTAGTTGACGGCGGCACTCACGAACAGCTGCGTCAACGGCCTAACGGCAACGTATCCTTCAACGCCCGTGCTCCGCGACGCATTGACATTCAAGCGCTGACGGCACTGCGCGACCGTTCCGCAATTCGGGTCCGACGCCGACGGAATCACTGTCGGGACGTTGAAGTCACGATAGTCCGCGACATAATACGTCCCCTTCATCTGCAGCCAGCTGGTGGGCTGCCAATCCAGTCCACCCTCGCGCCCAAGCGCTGTCTCGGGGGCGAGATTCGGGTTCGGCACCGTGATCGACGTCGTCGAGATCTGCTTCCGATAGAGCTCCGCCAGGTTCGGGGCGCGGAAGGCGCGATACACCGCGCCATGCAGTGACAGAGTGCTCAACAGCTGATAGCGCACCCCGAGTCGCGGTGAGAACGAGCTCTTGCTGCGATCCGGATATGAGACCGTCCCGGCGGTCGCGTCCACCGACTGACCGTCGTTGTTGCTCCACTGATCGATACGCGCGCTGAGCTCGACGCGAAGTGGCGCGAGGGGGGCGGCAATTGCCTGCATGAAGGCGCCGCTCAACGCCTGATCGCCGCCAGAGAGAATTCGCCGCACGACGGTGCCGCAGTTCGCGCCCGGGCAGGTGGTACTGAAGTCGACCTCGTCGAAGTTGCCCTGCATGTGACGGTAGTCGCCGCCGACGCTGAACGATTCCAACCCGAACAATCCGTTCCGCGTCCACATCGCCGACGCGCCCCAATCGTGGCTCGGAATGTCCGCGGCGACGCTGCTGTCCTCGGCCGTGCGGCCGCCGGCGCGAATTGCCGTCGCGCGCTGATGCTCGAGTTGCTTGCCGTCCCATGCACGAACGCTCAACAGTCCAGTTGAGTACGTCCCAAAGTCGACGCCGCCGTTGATGTCGCCCTGATCGCGCGTCTGGTAGGACAGCGGAGTTCCGAGATTGCGATTGTCACCGAACTTGTGTCCCGTCACGAATGCCGACAGACGGGAAGACGGCGCATAGTTCAGCCGTGCATACACGTTCCGTTGGATGATTCCCGACGGCACGTCGACGGAGCCACGCTTGCCCGGCTCGATGAGGGTGTAGCCGCCACCCTGCTGATAGTCGCCGGCGACGTTCGCCGTCACCGCGCCATAGACGGGCACGCCCGCCGCGACATACCCGTGGCGGATATTACGGCTGCCGCCGTCGACACTCATGTTCACCGCGCCGGGCGCCAACGGCCTGGAGAAGAAGGAGATCACGCCACCCATAGCCCCGTTTCCGTAGAGGCTGGACGTCCCACCTTCGACGACCTCGACGCGATCGAGCATGCCCTTCGGCACCCGACCCCAATCGATCCACTCACCCCAGGCATCGGTGATCGGAAACCCGTCGAAGGTGACGACGGTGCGACCTTCGTCGACGCCGCGAATCGAGACGATCTGCGCCGTGCCGCCGACGAGGCTGCTCGTCCGCGGCAGCTCCACCGCTGGAATCTCACGCAACAGATCTTGCGATTCGCGCGCTGGGCTGGTCTCGATCTGAAATGGCGTCAGTACGTTCACCGTCGACGCGACCGCGCTTGCCGCCGTCGGCGTCCGCGTTGCCGTCGTGACGACACTCGACAGCATGAGCGAACCCTGCTGCAGTGTCACGTCCAGCGTCGCCGCCTGATTTGCCTTGATCTCCACGCCAAGCCGCGCGGGCTGGAAGCCCAGCGCGGTGACGACCATGTCATAGCGGCCCGCAGGCAGGCCGCGGAGCGTATAGCTCCCGCGGTCGTCCGTGACGGCGACGCGAGGCGGCATCTCGATCGCGACACGCGCACCGATGGTCGGGCCATATGCGCCCGTCACTCGGCCGCTCACGGAGCCAAGGCGCTGCTGAGCAGCAACGAGGGACGGTGAAATGACTAGCGCGAGCAATCCGAGACGCGCCGAGAGGGGGGTCAACGAAGACATAGCGAACTGGGGGCGGGAGGGTTGCTAAAACTCGCGCAAAAAGATACGTCGCGAACCCGTCTCGTGCTGCGAGCTGCCTATGTTCCGCTGCTCGATTGGCCACCACTCACCTCGCCTCTTCGTCAGGCCTCAAACGCTAGCTGCCGTGCGCCTCGCCGGCACATAACGTTGCGTCGCGTAACCAACGATCAGCCCGACCGCGCTCCCTGGTAACATGATCTGCCAGTAATAGTTGTGGTGCAGCGCATTGCTGTTCATGATCGCGATCGGGAGGGCCAGCGCGGCACCGACCAAGAGCCCGAACAGCACGCCCCAGGCGAGCGAGTTGACCTTCTTCGCAAACCATCCGATGACAATGCCGGCAATCAGTCCCTTGAATGTCGAGCCGATGACGATCCCGACAATTTGAGACGAGACCTCCGGCGAGGAGACGAGAGCCGACAATCCATCCAGGACGCCGAGGACACCGCCGAGCACGAGCCCGAAGACGGGTTTGTTCATGACGACCTCCGGTAATTGGTCTGCATTCCTTACAGCACTCGGCTTCCCCTTCTTTAGCCTCGGGCGAACAAGAGCAATGCGACGCGCATTGCCAGATAGGCGAGCACCAGCGCGATGGCGGTCCGATGCTTCACGGCCACACGCCGCGCTCTCTCGAAGAGCCCCTCCGAATGGGCAGCTACGGGCATCGCGTCGAGATAATTCGCGACGTCCGCGGCGAGGGCGGAAACGGTCTGATAGCGCTCCGCGGGATCGCTCTCGCGGGCCCGCTCACAGATTGCTCGCAGGCCAGCCGGTATCTGGCGCGACGGCCATTGATTCGAGGTTTCTGATGCCGGCGCCGGATGGATCTGCGTGAGGAGGAAGAACAGAATCCCGCCGAGACCAAAGATGTCCGCGCGCTCATCGGCAGCACCATGTGCCTGCTCTGGTGCCATGTATCCCGGCGTCCCCGCTGCTGTGCTGGCAATATCATTATCGCTCGATGCGGCCCGCAGCGGCTGACTCTTCGCCACGCCCCAGTCGAGGACCAGCACTTCGCCGAAAGCACCGAGCATGACGTTTTGCGGCTTCAGGTCTCGATGAATGACACCGGACTGGTGCGCAAAGGCTACGGCGTCGCAGACCTGAAGGAAGGCACGGAGGAGCTCCGCACGACTCCGTTGACCTCGTGCGAAGTCATCGAAGCGTTCGCCACGGACGCGCTTCATGACATAAAACAAGCGGCCGTCAGGCAATGTCCCGACGTCGTGCACGGGCACGATGCCGGGATGCTCGAGTGACGCGAGAACTCGTGCTTCTCTCGTCAAGCGATCACGTTCGGCGGCGCCGGGCGCCGGCGCGCGGAGCACTTTGAGCGCAACCTCACGACCGAGCTCGCGGTCGCGCGCGACGTACACGGCGCCCATTCCACCCTCGCCGATGCACTCCCCAATGTCATAGCGCGCGTCGGCTTCCGATTGGCCGACAACGTTGCGGAGGTGAGAGACCACGTCGTCGGACAGTGGGATCATTGGATTTCCCGGCCGAAGAGCGCCCGAGCCTCGTCACGAAACTCCTCGTCGCTCGCGGTCAGCTCGCGAAGGGTCTCGACAACGATTCGACGAAGATCGCGACGCGTCGACGCGAGCCAATTCGTGACCTGCGTCGCGGGAATCGCATGCTTCGCGGCGAGCTGAGCGTAGGTCGGGCGATCCGCGTCAGAGGGAGCGAGATCGTATTCCTCGAACACCGCGAGGTGCACTTGGCGCCCGGCTGCTTGGTACTTCTCACGCAGGCGATCGACCGCCGCGGCGAACACGCTCCGCGTCCACTCCTGCTGAAAAACCTCATCGGCATCGGCGCCGTTCCTTAGGCGCGCGTCGACTTCTCCGCAGTCGATGGAGACGAAGGTATGGGCGCCGCCCCGCTTGTGTCGTCGCTCTGCCTGGAAGGCGTTGGCGACGTAGGAATCGACGCAGGTGCGGACGAAGGTTCTGAACCGCGCCCGCGACGGCTCGTATCGAGCGAACAGCTTGCGTCGCAGGGCTTCAGCGAAGAACCCCTGCGTCAGATCTTCGGCGTCGGCGGGCTCCTGTCGGTGAGCGAGTCGGATGTGCGCGTATATCGGCCTCCAATAGACGGCCGCTAAAATCTCCTGAGCGCGCGAGCGCGTCTCCGCGTCGTCGCTCCCGACGCGGCGAACGAGCGAGAGATGAGTGGTGGGAAAGGGCACGGTGCCACGACACTATGAGCAGGAACGTGGCGGAGTCAAGCAATGCGCGGCGGACTGGCCCAGCGTGTGCCTTGCACGAACGCGACATGGAAGACTCGATAACTCCGCCCCCCACATCAGCTGCGGGTGAAGACGAGGCACGCGGCGATCGTCGCGAAAAGCCTCGACCGTATCGGCCTCGGCAGAAGACCCCGCGGGAGCGCATCTCATCGCGGCTGCGTGAGCTCGGGCCAGGGCTCATCACCGGTGCCGCCGATGACGATCCGTCCGGGATAGCGACGTATTCACAAGCCGGCGCCGCCTTCGGCTATGGATTGCTGTGGACAGCCCTGATCAGCCTCCCGCTGATGTCCGCCGTTCAGTTGATGTGCGCGCGCATCGGCATCGTCGCGCGAAGCGGACTGGGTGCGGTCCTGCGTGAGCACTATCCGCGCTGGATGCTCTGGCTCGCGTGCGGGCTGCTCATCGTCGGCAACACGATCAACATCGCGGCCGATCTCGCGGGCATGGCGGCAGGGGCCAAATTGCTCACCGGCATACCATCTATCTGGTTCGTGCCGGCATTCACACTCGTCATCCTCGCTCTGCTGGTGTTCGCGTCGTACGAGCGGATGACGAAGGTTCTCAAATGGCTGACGCTGGCGCTGTTCAGCTATGTGTTCGCCGCGATGTTGTCCGGCGCCGATTGGGCGGCCGTAGCGCGCGGCACGCTCATTCCCCACCTCACGTTCTCGAAAGATTATCTCCTGACCTTCGTGGCGATTCTTGGCACGACGATCTCGCCTTACCTCTTTTTCTGGCAGGCGGCGCAGAACGCCGAGCAGGACGCGCTGATCATGCGACGCATCGTCGGGCGGCCACGCCGCGCGGTGCAGCGTGAGCTGCGCGCCGCCGCACGCGACGTGAATGCGGGCATGTTGTTCTCGAACCTGATCATGTACTTCATCATCCTGACCGCCGGCGCAACGCTGCACCAGGCGGGGATCACGAACGTGCAAACGGCGGAGCAGGCGGCCGAAGCGTTGCGCCCCGTCGCGGGAAACGCGGCCGCGCTGCTGTTCACGTTAGGACTGGTCGGAACGGGAATGCTCGGCGTGCCGGTGCTTGCTGGCTCAGCGGCGTACGCGATCGCCGAGGCGGCTGCGTGGCGCGCGGGAATGGATGAGAAAGTTCATAAGGCACGACAATTCTACGGAGTGATTGCCGTCGCGATGATTGTCGGCATGCTGCTCAACTTCGCGCATGTGAACGCGATCAAGCTCCTCATCGGCTCGGCGGTGATCAACGGCCTGCTCGCGCCGCCCCTGATCGCGATCGTGCTCGTCGTGTGCAACAATGAGAAGGTGATGGGTCCACACAAGAACAAGCGGATGCTGAACGTTCTCGGCGGTCTGTGTGTGGCGTTGATGACGTTTGCGGCGGTCGCCTTGGTTATTTCATTGTTGTGACGACTAGGGCATCACGCCCAACCGTCTCTCCAGTTCTTCGCGACGTGAGCGAGAGACCGGCAATCGCAGGCCACCCTTGAGCACTACCTCGTAGTCACCACCTGCGCCCTTCAGCATCGTCTCGACGAGCGGAAGCCTAACGATGGCCGAGCGGTGGATGCGGATGAACTGCTTCGGGTCGAGGCGTTCCTCGAGCGTATTCATCGTCTCGCGGATGATGTGAGTTCGGTCGCCCGTGTGCAGCTCCGCATATGGTCCGCTGGCGGTGATGTAGTCGATCTGCTCGACGGGGACGACGCGAACCTTGCCGCGCATCTCGACGGCGATGCGTTCGAGATATGGTTGCTGGCTGCTGGTTGTGGTTTGCGGATTGGAGCGGTCTTGCTGCAGAACGGCAAGCAGTTGTTCGCGGAGCTTGCCCATTTCGCGAAGCTCGATCATCTGTCGTGCGCGCCGGAACGATTGCTCGAAGCGCTCGTCGTCGAATGGCTTGACGAGATAATCGAGCGCGGCGAGCTCGAAGGCGCGGAGCGCGTATTGATCGAAGGCGGTGACGAAGATCGTCGCCGGCATCGATTCAGCGCCGATTTCGCGAACGACATCGAGTCCCGTCTTTCCGGGCATCTGCACGTCGAGAAAAACGAGATCCGGTCGTTGTGCGCGAATGGCTTCAATTGCCGCCGCCCCGTTGTCGGCGGTACCGACGAGCTCGACGCCCTGTTCATGGGCCAGCAGCTCGGCAATGCGCTCGCGCGCGAGGGGTTCGTCGTCGACGACGAGGACGCGGATCGGAGAGTTGGTGGGCACAGCGTCCTAGACGATGGACGGCACTACCGCCGACGTGCGAAGATCGGTGCGCGTGTGATAAGGCAGACGAAGCTCGGCGACGGTCGATTGTGGCACGTCCGTCGTACCACGCAGCTCGAAGCTCTGATCGTCGCCGTATAAATGCGCGAGTCGAGCGCGTGTGTTGCGCACACCGACGCCGCCGGTGGCGCCCGATTCGATCAAAGGCGCATTGTTCTCGACGTCGAGGATGAGCTGGCCGTTGTCGACGCGTGCTCGGAGAGCGATACGGCCGGTTCCTTCGATCTTGCTCACGCCATGTTTGATCGCGTTCTCGACGATGGGCTGAAGGATAAGATTGGGTACGAGGGCATCGAGAGCGCGCTCCTGTACGTCAGTCGTGATGTCGAGACGGCCCTGAAAGCGCACTTCCATGATCTCCAGGTAGCGCCGCAGTAGCTCCAGCTCCTGGCGCAGCGGGATCTCCTGATCGGTCGGTCCTTCGATCGTATACCGAAGCAGCTCGCTCAAGCGAGAGATCATGCGTCGGACGCCGCGAGGATCGCGTTCGACAAGCGACGAGATCGCGTGCAGGGTGTTGAAGAGGAAGTGCGGATCGAGCTGCATACGCAATGCGTCGAGCCGCGCCTCGGCCAGCTGCGCCCGCAACTGTGACGCAACACGTAGCGATTCCTCACGCTGAGTGCGATAGCGAAGGGAGTACGCGCGGGCGAGCCCGGCGGCGAGCACCCCGAGATACGTGATGAACTCGTTGAAGAACCACGGCCGCAACCAAAAGAACCCGGGTGGCCCACCGCCTCCCCGCCCGCCACGACGACCAGGAAACGGCACGAGCATGGAACGGAGCGCATCCCCAGCAACGCCAATCACGATTGCCGTTGCAAAGCCGATCGCGAGGAGCACGACGATTCCCACCACGCGGTGACGCTGCTCGACGAGGAATCGCGCACTCACCCAGAAAATGAGCGGCGTCAGCAGTGCCCACAGATACGAATAGAGAAATGCGAGGACGAGGGGCGCGGATGAGTTAGTGATCTGGAATCCGAGCTGCCGCGGATCGAGCAGCCGGTTCGCGGCCGTAAGCACCGCCATGAACGTCCAGAACGCCACGATGAGAAAAAGCTCACGCCGGCTCAACCGGAATGGCTGAGTCGTTACGGCTACGGTAGCGCTCGTTTCTGGGGTGCTCGAACGATCCATGGTTGCCTCGCGACAGAAGCATACCGCGCACCCGGAGCCGACGCCAAACCGTTCGTAACGCGCTAATGCAACTGGTGACACCGGAGTGCAACTCGTTGCAATACTGGCACTTAGGTACTAAGAAATCGTTATTATCATCCTCGACGCAGAAGGTCCAAAGAGGGCCGAACCGCAGCAAGCGGCCAAGGCCGCAGAACCGGGAGGATGATCTATGAAGACAAAAAAGATCGCAGCGGCAGCAGCCGTGGTAGTGCTCGCCGCGAGTGGCGTTGCGTTCTACCGGCATGCCGATGCGAATGAAACACCGGCCTACCGGTTCGCGACCGTAACGCGTGGTAATCTGGCAGCGACCGTCTCGGCGACGGGCGCGTTGAGCGCCGTGAAGACGGTGCAGGTCGGCACGCAGGTGTCCGGTCAGATCGCGGGCCTCTATGCCGACTTCAACGACCATGTGAAGAAGGGGCAGCTGCTCGCGCGCATCGACCCGACCTTGCAGCAGCAGGCGGTGCAAGACGCGCAGGCGGGCGTCGCCCGCGCGCAGTCGCAATATGATCTCGCTAAACAGGAATACGATCGCGAGAAGACACTCTTCGATTCGAAGGTGATCACCGCGACCGAGTTCGGAACAGCGCAATCCAACTATGAGGTTGGGAAGGCCAATCTGAAGTCGGCGCAGATCGCCCTCGACAAGGCGAGGCAGAATCTCGCGTACACGAACATCTATGCGCCAATCGACGGCGTGATCGTGCAGCGCTCGGTCGACATGGGTCAGACGGTCGCGGCAAGCTTGTCGGCGCCGCAGCTCTTTCTGATCGCGAACGACCTGTCGCAGATGCAGATCCTCGCCAACGTCGACGAGAGCGACATCGGTCAGATCGCGGTCGGCCAGCCGGTGACGTTCACGGTGCAGGCGTATCCGAACCGCAGCTTCAATGGCGCGGTGCAACAGGTCCGCCTGCAGTCGACGACGCAGGACAACGTCGTCAACTACACCGTGGTCATCTCGGCCTCGAACACGGACGGGAAGCTGTTACCGGGCATGACAGCGACGGTGCAGTTCCTCACCGGATCGGCGAAGAACGTGCTCCTCGTGCCTAACGCGGCGCTGCGCTTCCGGGCGACGCCGGAGATGATGGCGCAGGTCGGGTTTGGTCAGCGGAAAGGTGGCGCGGGCGCATCGGCAACGAGCGCGGGAGCGTCCACGGGCGCCGCTGGGGCGGCGAATGGGCAGCGGAGCGGTGGCTACGCGGGCAACGGGACGCGGGGCGCGGCGTCGCCTAACGGCGCTGTGCGCAGCAACGCGGGGATCCTCTGGTACGTCGACAAGACGGGCAAGCTCGCGGTGGCTCGCGTCAAGACCGGGCTCACCGATGGGCAGACCACGGAGATCACGCCGCGCGACAGCACGACCAGCGCGGTCCAGAGCGGGCTGCAGGTGATCGTCGGCAGCAACTCGACGACCGGCACGACGAGCACGTCGAGCGGCGCAAGCTCGGGCAATCCCTTACAGCCACAAACACAGCGTCGTGGCGGCCCAGGAGGATTCTAACCATGGCTACCGAGACCAACATCGCCACGCCCGTGATCGACATTCAGGGCGTAAAGAAGATCTACAAAACGGGATCGAACGAGGTTGCCGCCCTCAAAGGGATCGACCTCACCGTTAGGCAGGGCGAGCTCGTGGCGATCATGGGCTCATCCGGCTCCGGAAAATCGACCCTGATGAATATTCTCGGATGCCTCGACGTCCCCACGGAGGGAGTCTATTCGCTGGATGGAATTCGAGTAGAGGGGCTCAGCAAGAATGAACTTGCTGATATCCGTAACCAGAAGCTCGGCTTCGTCTTTCAGGGCTTCAATCTCCTGGCTCGTACGAGCGCGCTAGACAATGTGGAATTGCCGCTGCTGTACGACCGCACGGGTACGAAGAAAAACACGAAGGAGCTGGCGACGCGGGCGCTCGAGCGCGTTGGTCTCGGCGAACGGCTGGACCACCAGCCGAGTGAGTTGTCGGGCGGTCAGCAGCAGCGGGTCGCGATCGCGCGAGCGCTCGTCACCGAGCCGCGGCTGCTGCTCGCCGACGAGCCGACGGGAAACCTCGACAGCCGGACGTCAGTGGAAGTGATGGCACTGTTCCAGGAATTGAACGCGCAGGGGATCACGATTCTCGTCGTCACGCACGAGCCTGATGTCGCGCAGTACGCGACGCGGATCGTGGAGGTGCGCGACGGTCGCATTCGCCGCGACCATCCGGTCGACAAGCGGCGCAACGCGGCGGAGGACCTGCGCCACATCGACGCCGACGTCGTCATCGACGTGCAGGCAGAGCGGGAGGCTGCATGAAACAGCAAACGTTACTCAAGCTGGCTTCGCAGAGCATCCTCAAGAACAAGATGCGCACGCTGCTGACGATGCTCGGCATCGTCATCGGCGTCGGCGCGGTGATCGTGATGGTCGCGATCGGTAACGGCGCGCAGGCCAGCATTCAAGATCAGATCAAGAGCCTCGGCACGAACGTCATCATGATCATGCCCGGTTCGACCAATCAGGGCGGCGCCAGTCAGGGCGCGGGCACCTTCAACCGCCTAACGGTCGACGACGCCGAGAAAGTGAAGAAGGAAGCGACGACCCTGGCGGCGGTCTCGCCGGTGATCATGACGCGCACACAAGCGATCGCGAACAGCACCAACTGGCGGACCCAGATCAACGGCGTTTCGACCGACTATCTGACGATTCGCGACTGGAGCGTCGCCAGTGGTGCGCTCTTTACCGACAACGACGTGAAGTCGATGCGGAAGGTCGCCGTGCTTGGCGCGACGGTCGCGCAGAATCTGTTTCCCGGCGGTGATCCCGTGGGCGCGCAGATCCAGTTGGGACACGTCCCCTTTCAGGTGATTGGCGTGCTGGCTTCGAAGGGGCAGAATGCGGCAGGAAATGATCAGGACGACGTCATTCTCATCCCGTACACGACGGCGCAGGCGCGGCTGAGTGGGTTCGTTAGGCTGGGCCAGATTCTGGCCAGCACATATTCGCCGAACGACATCCCGGCGGCGCAGGACGAAATTCGCGGCGTGATGCGTGAGTCGCACAAGCTCGGCGATTACGCGGACGACGATTTCACGATTCGGAATCAGAACGAGCTCGCCGACGCCGCGTCGTCGACGACGAGGGTCATGACGTATCTGTTGGCGGCGATTGCGTCCGTTTCGCTCGTCGTCGGGGGCATCGGCATCATGAACATCATGCTCGTCTCCGTGACAGAACGGACCAGGGAAATCGGTATTCGCATGGCGATCGGTGCGCGAGGGTCGGACGTGCTCACGCAGTTCCTCGTGGAGAGCATCGTCATGAGTCTCGCTGGGGGAGTGATCGGACTGCTCGTGGGCTTCGGGGGCGCGGCGCTGCTCGGGCATCTGACCGGGTGGCACACGGCAACGCCGGCGATCGCGGTCGCGATCGCGGTTGGATTCTCGGCGGCGGTGGGAATGTTCTTCGGTTATTACCCAGCTCGTAAGGCAGCGGCGCTGAATCCGATTCAGGCCCTCAGATACGAATAACGGGGGACGGGGAACGGCGTACGGGGGACGAAAAACGTTCCCAGTCCCCAGTTCCCCGATCCCAGAGGAGAGTTAAAATGTTGTCAATCAGACGAATATCGCTCAGTCTCGCGATGACACTTGTCGGGCCGCTCGCGTTAGGCGCGCAACAGCCTGTTGGGACGAGCGGTCCGCCGGCGACGGTCGTCACCTTCGACCAAGCGCTCAAGCTCGTACTGACGCAGAACACCGGTGTGAAGCAGGCGCAGAACGCGGCGGCGCTGAGTAGCGCCGCGGTCACCCAGTCGAAGCTCGCCTTCCTGCCGAACCTCAGCGTCAGCGCCAATACGGCGCAGGACTACGGGCGCAACTTCAGTCAGAGCGAAGGCACGATCATCAACACGACGACGAACAGTCTGAACGCCGGCATCTCGTCGAGCGTCACGCTGTTCGATGGCCTGAAGAACGTCTCGAATCTCCGCAGCGCGCGGGCGAGCGAGGATGCTGGTGAGCGGGATCTCGCGCGGGCGAAGCAGACAGCCGTGTTCACGGTCGCGTCCAACTTTCTCTCGCTCCTCACGCAACAGCAGCAACTCGCCGTGCAACAGCAGAACCTTGCCGCCCAGGAGGCGCTCGAGAACCAGATCAGTCAGTTCGTGAAAGCCGGGTCGCGGCCCGTCTCGGATCTCTACCAACAGCAGGCGACGGTGGCGAGCGCGCGGGCGTCGGTCGTGACGTCGCAGAACGCGGTAGAGCTGGCGAAGGTCGACCTGATCCAAACGCTTCAGCTCGACCCACGCGGCACCTACGATTTCCAGGCGCCCGCCACTCCCGATTCGGCGTCGATGAATGTGAAGTTCGATCTCGATTCGCTGCTCGATAAGGCATTCGCGCAGCGGCCGGACCTGGGCGCTGAAGCGTCACGGGTAGAGGCGGCGCGGCAAGACGTGAAGGCGGCGAGCGCGAGCAAGCTGCCAACGATCTCGCTCACCGGCGGCTACAATAGCGGCGTCTCGAGTGCGGCAGATGCGAACTTCCTCGACCAGCTGAACCAACGTCGCGGCGGCTCGATCGGCATAGGGATCTCGATTCCGGTCTTCGATCGTGGCGCAACGCAGGCTGCCACGGAGCGGGCGCAGATTGCGCAGGACAACGCCAACCTCGCGCTGGCGACGCAGCGTCAACAGGTCGCGCTCGAAGTCCGTCGTGCGTACCTGGACTATGAGGCTGCGCGACAACAGTTGGCCGCGGCGGACGCTCAGCAGAAGGCAGCGAGTCTTGCCGTGACGACCACGCAGCAGCGCTATCAGGTTGGTGCGGCGACGCTCGTGGAGCTGTCGCAGGCTCGCGCCACACAGGTGCAGGCACAGAGCGCCTACATCAACGCCCGCAACAATCTGACGTTCCAGCAATCGCTGATGTCGTACTACACGGGAGATCTCAACCCCGCCTCCAGCCTTGCTTTACGCTAAGTCGGAGGCCACTCTCATCATCAAGGCCGACGAGCTCTCTCGTCGGCCTTTTGTCTTTGGGTACCAGGGCTCCGCACGGTCTGGCTCGATTCTTTCTCAACTCGTCTTTTGCGCTCGCGCTGGAGTCCTGCTCTCGCCGGCGTCGACGCCAGATAGCAAGCTGGCGGCATGCTGCTATTCCGCACACCGGGTACTCCAATGGCCGACGCGCCAACCGTACTGCTCGTCGAGGACAACGACGACAATCTTCGCATTTACTCCACGATTCTCACCTATGCTGGCTATCGAGTGCTCGAGGCCACCGATGGCGAGGCGGGATTGGCTTCGGCGCGCAGCGGGCAGCCGGACCTCATTCTGATGGACGTGTCGATTCCCAAAATCGACGGTTGGGAAGTGACGCGCATGCTCAAGGCAGATCCATCGACGGCGAGCATCCCCGTCATTGCACTCACCGCGCATGCCTTGGCGTCCGACCGGGAGCGGGCGAATGAGATCGGCTTCGACGGCTACATCCCGAAGCCGGCGGAGCCGCGACTGGTCCTGGCAGAAGTCGAGCGACGGTTAGGCAAGGCGCCGGCGGGCAAGTAATTCCGCCAGCGGCGTCGGTCACCCTTCTCGTTGGGCGTGGCGCACTGTAGCAAATCGCGCCAGATGCCGTTGCGTAATGCTAACGATCGTGCATAACGCGCCTGCCCCTAACCCTATGGCAGGCCATCAGTTTTGCATAAGTCATCATGTACGATGTGGTTGCCTCGTTGGGCCCCGATAGGCGTGGGCGTTGCCCTTATGGTGCGCGAAATCACGCTCCCCGAAGTGGGGGCACAGCGGTAAGCAACGAAACCAACACACCTCCCACCGGGGTAAACGACATGTTCAAAATGAACCGTGCTCGGAAGGGCTTTACGCTCATCGAGCTGCTGATCGTGGTCGTCATCATCGGCATCTTGGCCGCGATCGCGATCCCGAAGTTCGCCAACACGAAGTCGAAGGCGTATGTCACCGCCATGAAGTCCGACCTGCGTAACCTGGTCACGGCGGAAGAGGCCTTCTTCTCGGATTCGACGTACTACACCACCGCGACGACGCTCGTCAGCCGCAACACCTACAAGAACTCGTCTGGCGTGTACGTGCCCGCGGTGTCCACGGGCGCCGGCTATTGGCGCGCGACCGTCACGCACAGCCAGCTGGCTGGCGCGACCTGCGGTATCGGTGTCAACACGACGAACCCGACGATCACCACGGCGGGCGACGGTGAACCCAGCTGCTACGTCCCGTAATCGCGGACGTAACTCAGGGAGTTCAAAGGGCCTCGCGGACATTATCCGCGAGGCCCTTTAAACTTATCCTTAACAGACACGACGGTGGCGTTGTGTCGCTCGGGCATTATCACCATCATCTGTCCTGGCTCGTTTCCGACAACTCAGGCCGCGATCTCCAATCCGAGCGACGTATGAAGACCGCCTCAGCCAATTCGGTTTCTTCGGTGAGCGAACAACAAGGCATTGCCGAGATCATGGACGGCATTCGAGCCGTTGTTCGCGCCCTCCGCATCAACACGCGAGCGATCGAGAAGCAGATGGGGATCAGCCTCGCGCAGCTCTGGGTTCTGCAGATACTCGAGCAGAAGCCGGCGGATTCGTTGAACGAGCTGGCGCTCGCCACGGCGACCCATCAGAGCTCGGTATCGGTTGTCGTTAGGCGACTGGTCGAGCGCGAGCTCGTGACGCGGACGACGGTGAGCGCCGACAAGCGACGCGTTCGCATCGAGCTGACCGAGGCGGGGAAGAGCCTCCTCGGCAAAGCGCCCCCGACTGTACAAGTGGCGCTCATCGCCGGACTGCGTCGGATGCCTCACGATCGCCGCCAGCAGCTCGCGATCATGATGCACGAGTGGCTCACCGCCGCGGGCCTCGATCTCACGAAGACGCCGCCGATGTTGATGGAGGACGAGGCGTAGACGCTTGCGGCGCGCGTGATCGCCGTTAGGCAAGCGATCGGGCGGCCCTGAGCGTCAGGGTCGGCTATAGCAGCTCCCGTACGCGACGATGGCGATGAAGATGGCAACCACGATGAGCACGAAGCTCCACACGGATGATTTCACAGCGCTCATGTCTCTCGATGGGTGCAAGCCGCGTGCGCGCTCCGGCGCGATTGGACGATCGTCGGGGATTCGGTCCTGACCGATAGATTGAGCGCATGCGGCTCTTGCTGATCGAAGACGACCCCGAGCTCGCGGCAATTCTCGACGCCGGATTTCGCGAGCAGGGCATGCACGTCGTGCGGGCGCCGACGATGCCCACGGGACGCAGTGAAGCGACGCGAGGCGCCTTCGATGTGATCGTCCTCGACGTGATGCTGCCGGGTGGCTCGGGGACGGACCTCTGCCGCGAGTTGCGCAAACAGGGAATCGAGACGCCGATCCTCATGCTCACGGCGCGCGACACGATCGACGATCGGGTCGTTGGATTGGAGGTGGGAGCGGACGATTACGTTACGAAGCCGTTCGCGTTTCGCGAGCTCGTCGCGCGCATTCGCGCGCTGGCCCGCCGTCCTCCGGCGCTCGTCCCACGCGTCGTCCGGGTGGCGAACCTCGAGGTGGATCTCGGCAGTCGTCGCGTCCAGCGTGCCGGGCAGGCGATCGAGCTCACGGCGAAGGAGTTCGCCCTGCTGGAGTTCTTCGTCCTGCACCGCGGTGAGGTGGTGGACCGCGCGGCGATCACCGCGCATGTCTGGGACGACAATCACGACCCGTTCACGAACGTGCTCGAGGTCCTCGTTAGGCGACTTCGTCGGAAGATCGACGACGCCTTCGATCCGAAGCTGATTCAGACGTTGCGCGGCGCCGGCTATCGGTTCAGCGAGTGACGACGATGACCCTGCCTTCGCTGGCACGCCTCCGGCTCGGCCTCACGGCCTGGTATCTGGCGACCTTCGGCGCGATCCTCGTCCTCCTCGGCGGCGGCCTGTTTGTCGTCATCGGACGACAATACGCGCGGCAGCTCGACGATTCGCTGCACGACGCGACGGTGGAAATCGAACGGGCGGCGCGCATTCGCGAAATGGAGTCGAAGACCGCCCGTGGCCAGGTGGTCGACGCGGTCGAGGAGCTGCACATTCCCGACCGTACACTCTATCTGTTCGACGCGCAGGCGAACCCGGTGACACCGGCGGCCGCGCCGGCGTGGATCCGGGGCGCTGCCCGCGATGCGAGCCGCTCGGGCGTCGTCCAGCGCGACGAAGATCCGCGGCGCGGAAATACCCTGCGCCTGCGCGCGGAACGGTTCGCGCTCGACGATGGCACGCCGATGATCGCGGTCGCCATCGCCGACAAGGTGGAGCTCGAGGATCGTTATGCGGCATTGATCGCGACGTTCGGCGCGGCGGCCGCGGCCGCGCTGCTGCTCGTCGTCGCGGGCGGCTGGTTTCTCGTGCGCAAATCGACGGCGCCGGTGGAGCGATCGGTGGATCAGATGCGTCGCTTCATGGCCGACGCCGCGCACGAGCTGCGGACGCCGCTCACGGTGCTGCGGAGCCGCGCCGAGGTCGCGCTGCAGCAGTCGCGACCTGCGGGCGAGTACGCCGAGGCGCTCCACGGAATCGAGCTCGAGGCACGGCGACTCGGCAGCATCGTTGAGGATCTGCTCATTCTCGCGCGCGCCGACGCGGGCGAGCGGCCGATCGCTCGCGAACGGGTGTATCTGGATGATCTCACGCTCGATGCTGCCGGCGCGGCGCGAGTCGTCGCGCAGGCGAAGGGAGTGAATGTCGAGGTCGACGAGTTCGACGAGGCGGCGGTGGAGGGCGACCCAACGTTGCTCCGCCAGCTCGTGATGATCCTTCTCGACAACGCCGTGAAGTTCACGGCGCGTGGTGGTCGAGTGAGAGTTCGCGTTGGTACTGCCAACGATCGACCGACGCTGCTCGTCGAAGACACCGGCGCCGGTATCGCGGCCGACCAGCTGCCTCACGTGTTCGAGCGCTTCTATCGCGGCGATCCGGCCCGGAGCCGCGGCCACGGTGCTGTCGACGGCGCGGGTCTCGGCTTGTCGATCGCGAAGTGGATCGCCGACGCGCACAACGCGGAGATCGCCCTCACGTCCTCTCCGGGCGTCGGGACGAGAGTATCCGTCCGGTTCGCCGCCGAGCGTCAGAGCTGAGCGAGGAGCTTGAGCGCGTTCAGCTCGGAGCTCGTCAGCTCCGAGCGGGTGAGCTGCCGGCTGCAAGCGCCGAGCACCGGCCTCGGTCTGCTCTGGCTGGTCTCACCGCGACAGAGCAAATCGAGGCAGGCGCTCGCCGCTCGAGGCTCGAGGCTCACCCGCTCACAGCTCACGAGCTCCGAGCTCAAGGGCTGAAGCTCAACGCTCGCCGCTGATCGGCTGTAATGCTGCTGTCAGGTATCGCGGCGTACCCTTAAGCACAGCAATGACAACGGGCATGGGCGTTCGATTTTTTCGATCGGTGGGTTGGGTGGCGGTACTGGGGTGCGCGAACGCCGTGCGCTCCGACGCGCAACGTCCGATCACGCGCGTGGACGCAGTAGGTGCGGCGATTACGGCGGGGCCACGGCTCGCCGTCGCGCAGGCGGATACCGCCGTCGCGCTAGCCGCGCTGATCACGGCGCGAGCGCTCCCGAACCCGACACTCGCGGCAAGCTACACGAAGGACCAGCCGCCGTATCACGCGTCGCTCGAGCTCCCGATCGACTTTCCCTGGCTGCGCGGGCCCCGCGTCGGCTCGGCCTTGGCCGCGCAGACCGCCGCCCAATACCACTACGTGTTTCAGCGCGCCGCAGCAGCGCTCGACGCCGACACGACGTACACGAGGGCACTCGCGGCGCGAGAGCATGCGCGGTTGTCTCGTCGCAATGCTCAGGACGCGGACAGCTTGCGTCGTATGGCTGCCGTTCGCCGCGACGCGGGCGACGCGAGCGACCTCGACGTCGAGCTCGCGACGGTGAACGCGGGACAGCAGGCGAATGTCGCCGCCGCGGACTCGCTAAGCTACGTCTCGGCGGTGCTCGATCTGCAAACGATCATCGGGTTGATCACGACGCAGCAGGAGATCGAGCCCGCCGACTCGTTAGGCCTGCCCCCCATCGACGATAGTACGGCGGCGGTTCCGATCGGATCGACACTCGAGGTGGCGGCGGCACAGCAAACACTCACGTCGGCGCGATTGGGAGCGACGCTTCAGCGCCGGAGTGTGTGGGGGGCGCTGAACCTGATTGGCGGCTTCGACTGGGGCGATCCGACGAATCCGGGTCTGCTGCCGGTAATCGGTGTCTCACTTCCCGTACCGCTGTTCTCGCGGTCGCGCGGACCGATTCTGCAGGCCGAAGCTGAGCTGCAGCGCGCGCGCGCCGAGGTCGTGTTGGCCCAGGCAGAAGGCACGGCGCGGATCGCGCGAAGCCGTCGCGAGCGTGACATCGCGATCGCGAAGCTCAACCGCGACCGGGTGTTGTTGGCGAGTGCAAATCGCGTCGCGGCGATGTCGCTGACGGCGTACCGTGAAGGTGAATCGTCGCTGCCTAACGTGCTCGAGGCGCAGCGCAACGCGCGCGATATACTCGGCCAATACATCAATGACTTGGCGGCGGCATGGATCGCGACGGCGGCGCTGCGAGTCTTCACCCTGACTTCGGCGAGCGTACGACGATGACGTCATGCAGAGCATTCTGGCTGACGGCCGCGGCCACCGTGTTCGTAGGCGGTGCTGGCTGCAAGGGCGGCGGCGGCGAAGCAGGTGGCGATGCGAAGACGCCGGCGGCCGTGGTCGGCGTCCAGACCGCAGTCGTGGGCAAGGGTCCGTTCACGGAAACGTTAGGCGCCATCGGGACCGTCGTCGCGCGACCGGGACACGTGGCGGCGCTCTCGGCGCCGCAGCCCGCGCGGATCACTCGCGTCTACGTGTCCGCGGGGCAGCACGTGGCCGCCGGCGAGCCACTCGTCGAGCTCGATCAGACGCCGTTCCGCGCGGCGACGCAGGCGGCCGATGCAACGCTCGCGGCAGCGGAGAAGGCGAACGAGCGGCAGCAGCGGCTGGCGACGGAGGGAATCGTGCCGCGAAAGGACGCCGATCAAGCGGCTGCCGACGTGGCGAAAGCGCGTGCCGACGCGGCCAACGCGCGACGCGCCGAACAGCTCTCGATCGTGCGTTCACCGTTAGGCGGCGTCGTCACTCGGATGTCGGCAGTGCTCGGCGCGACCGCAGACGTCGCCCAGTCACTCGTCGAGGTCGCGGATCCACAAGCGGTCGACATCCTGCTGAGCGTCACGCCAACCGACGCGGCGCGGGTGCGGCCGGGAGCGAAAGTCACGCTGACGGCAGGGCAGAATGCAACCGGTGAGGCGTTAGGCATCGGGAGCGTCGCCGACGTCGGCGGCACCGTGGATACGGCGAGCCGCAGCGTCAATGTTCGGGTTCAGGCGCCAACGACGCGCCGACCGTTGCGCATCAGCGAGACCATCTACGGGCAGGTTGCTGTCGCCGTGCATCCAAACGCGATCACGGTGCCGCTCGAAGCGCTCGTCCCCGATGGTGAAGATTTCAAAGTATTCGTCGTCGATGCGGGCGGGACGGCGCACGAGCGCAAGGTGAGCGTCGGCGGCCGAACGGACAAGGTTGCCGAGATCACGCAGGGACTCGCGGCTGGTGAGCGTATCGTGACGTATGGCGCGTATGGTATCTCGGACAGCGCCCGGGTCGTGCCCGCCAAAGATACGAATCCAGCCCCAGCGCCGTCGACTCCGAGTGCGGAGAAGCCGTGACGGTCGTTGCTGAACGAATGGCCGCGCGCCGCCACCACGTCAGGTCTCGTGGGCTGTACGGGATCCTCTCGGAGCAGCGCCGCTTCATCTATCTCGCGATCGCGCTCCTCAGCGCGGCGGGGATCTGGGCAGCGCTCACCCTTCCGTCGGCGATCTACCCCGAGCTGGCGTTCTCGCGAATCACGATCGTGGCGCAGGGAGCGTCGTTAGGCGCTCGGCAGGAGATGTTCGGGGTGACGCGGCCGATCGAGGAAGCGGTGAGCATCGTTCCCGGCGTGACGCGGGTACAGTCGCGATCGATTCGCGGCGGCAGCGAGATCAACGTCACGTTCTCGTCGGCTACGGACATGATCTACGCGCTGCAGCAAGTGCAAGCGCGCGTGCAGCAAATCCAGCCCGACCTCCCGGCGGGACTGGACATCGAGATCGAGCGGCTGACGCCGTCGCTGTTTCCAATTCTCTCGTACAACCTGGAAGGCGGGGATGCGGCGACGCTGTACGACATCGCACGCTACCAGATTCGGCCGCTGATCTCGCGCGTCCCCGGTGTAGGGCGTGTCGATGTGCAGGGGAGTGACGTGCGAGAGATCGAGGTGGTGGCCGATCCGGCGCGACTCATGGCGCAGGGAATGACCTACGACGATCTCGCGAATGCGATCAAGCAAGCGACAAACGTCGCCGCGGTCGGCCGCATGCCGGCGAACTACAAGCAATATCTGATCGTGAGCGCCCAGGAGGCGCACTCCGCTGACGACATCGCGAATGTCGTCGTCGGTCATGGCCTGCGCGTGCGCGATCTCGCAACCGTGTCGCCGGGCACGGAGGATCACGTACGCATCATCTCCGGGGACGGACGCCCCGCCGCGCTCCTCAATATCACGCGTCAGATCGGAGGGAATACGGTTGCCATCGCCGACAGCGTTGCGGCGATCGCAAACGGAGTCAAAGGGCAGCTGCCGCCGGGCGTGCATTTGAAAGCCGTGTACGACCAGGCCGCTCTCGTGCGCGATGCCGTGAAGTCGGTGCGTGACGCGATGATCATCGGCGCGGTGCTCGCCGTGATCATCCTTCTCGTGTTCCTTCGCCATGGACGCATCACGGCGATCAGCGCGTCGTCGATTCCGCTGACGATGGCGATCACGGTGTTCGTGATGTCGCGCGTCGGCCAGACGTTCAATCTCATGACGCTGGGCGCGATGGCCATCGCCATCGGTCTCGTCATCGACGATGCGGTTGTGATCACCGAGAACATCGTCCGTCACGCGCATCTCAATCCGAATCGGGAGGTCGCGATTCGCGACGCGGTGCAGGAGCTGATCTGGCCGGTGACAACCTCCACGATCACGACCGTCGTCGTCTTTCTCCCGTTAGGCTTGCTGACCGGCGTCGAGGGTCAGTTTTTCCATGCGCTCTCGATCACGCTGACGATCGCCGTACTCGTGTCGCTCGTGCTCGCGCTCACCATCATTCCGCTCCTCAGCGCGCAATTCCTCGACACCGAGCCCGTGGAAGGCGACGTCGCGACGATGGAGAGTCGAGAGGAGCGTGGTGTGCTGGCGCGAATCGGCCGCCGGATCGATGACGTCTCGCTGCGCTACGAACGCTCGTTGACGAGCCTGCTGCATCACGCACGGTGGATGATCCTGATCGCGATCGTGCTCGTCGCGGCCGGCTATCTGGCGCATCGGTTCGTCGGGACGGGATTTCTGCCGGAGATGGATGAAGGGGCCTTCGTGATGGACTATTTCACGCCGGGCGGCACGGCACTCTCGGAGACGGACCGCGAGCTGCACATCGCCGAGCGCATCCTTGGCGAGACGCCCGAGATCACCGGCACGTCGCGTCGCACGGGCGCCGAGCTCGGACTCTTCGCGACACAGCAGAATACCGGAGACGTCGTCGCGCGACTCGAGCCGCCGAGTCAACGAAGTCGGAGCATCTTCGAAGTGATCGACGAGGTACGCGACAAGATCACCGCTGCCGTGCCGCGGTTGCACATCGAGTTCGTTCAGATCCTCTCCGACGTCATCAATGACCTGGCGGGTGCGGCGCGTCCGGTGGAAATCCGGCTGTTCGGCCCCGACCTGAACGCGCTCGAGGCGTACGCGCTAAAGCTCGCCCCGCAGATCGAGAAGGTCGACGGTATTGAGGATTTGTATAACGGAGTTGCCGAGCCGAGCGCCGAGATGGCGATGTCGATCAACTCGGCCGAGGCGAATCGTGTCGGACTGACTCCCGATCAGGTGCAGGCCGCCGTGGGTGGTGCGTTGCTCGGAGTTGCTGCCGGGGAAGTCCGGCTCGAGGACCGGTCGATTGGCGTGCGGGTGCGCGCGCCGGACTCGGTGCGTTACAACTCGCAGCAGCTCGGCGCGCTACCCGTCGTCTCCTCCCAATCCAAAGCCGCCGTGCCCCTGTCATCGCTCGCGACGTTCGAAGCCCAGGATACACGCGGTGAGCTGCTCCGCCAGAATCAGCAGCAGATGATCGAGATGCACTCGGATCTCTCCGGTCGATCGTTAGGCGCCGTCATGACCGATGTCCGTGCGATCCTGGCGCGCAATCCAGTGCCGAGCGGGATTCGTCTCGAGATCGGCGGCCAGTACGCGAGCCAGCAGGATGCGTTTCGCGCCCTGCTCCTCGTCCTCGGTTTGGCGGCGGCGAGTGTCATCGCCGTGATGGTGATCCAGTTTCAGTCGTTCGTCGAGCCGCTGGTGATTCTGCTGGCAGCACCGCTGTCGTTCGTCGGCGCGATGCTGCTGCTGCTCATCACCGGTACCCCGCTGAACGTGTCGAGCTTCATGGGTCTGATTCTGCTCGTCGGGCTGATCGTCAAGAACGGAATCATCCTCCTCGACTTCACCCGGCATCGCATGCAGAGCGAGGGCATAACCCTCGAGTACGCGATTGCCGAAGCGGGTCGGATTCGTCTTCGACCGATTCTCATGACGACGCTCTGCACGCTGTTCGGCCTTCTGCCACTCGCGCTTGGCCTGGGCGCGGGAAGCGAGCTTCAGAAGCCGCTCGCGCTGGCCGTGATTGGCGGTCTGGCGTTGTCGACACCGATCACACTCTACGTCGTGCCGACGTTGCTCGTGGCCATTCGCGGCCGGAACTATTCGCTCGTGCGGAGTCCCGACGAATGAGCCGTCAGGGCGGTGGAACACCGGGGTTTGCGCTTCGGGCCGGCCTGCTCCAGCCGCTATCCAGCAACCCCTCATGAGCGACGATGAGTCGGCGCGTCGCCGCACACGCCGACAGCCAGGCAATGCCGGCAAGGAGCCCGCCCAGTACATCGCTCGGATAGTGGACCCCCAGATACAACCGGCTGAATCCGATGGCAGCCACGAGAGTGATACTGACGATGGACGCGAGTCGACGGGCGAATGGTGGCGTACGGGGGTGCGACGCGACGAGATACGCGAGCAGTACATAGCACACCGTCGATCCCATTGTGTGGCCGCTCGGGAAACTGTACGAATGGCCGTGCAGATAAGCGGCGGCGTATTGGGGGCGCGAGCGGTGCACCGTCGTCTTGAGCACATACTCAATCATGGCACCACCAATGTTCGTGCCGAGCCATAGCCAGAGCATGAGATGGGTGCCGGCGCGCCACAGATACAGCGACACGAGAAGCGCCACGACGATCACGCCCGGAGAACCCAATCGCGTAATGAGATTGAAGATCGCGAGGCCGGTTGCTGTTGCGTGGAGGTGAAACCAAGTCTCGACCGACAGATCCCAGCGCACGAGCAGATCATTGTCCAGCACCGCGTCGAGCAAACCGCTCAGTGCCCAGACGGCGAGGGCGCACACGATTACGGTAATCGTTAGGCCGATTCCCAGCTGCGATTTGCGATCGAGGCGGGCAGCGAGAAAGCGCCGGGCGCGGAGCGCCAACGGCGCCTTTGAACTGGTGACTCTGGAGTCGGCCATTGCCAGGCAGAGGAATACCGATCGTCAGGGCTTCGTCTTTTTCTCCTTTGCCTCGACCTTCGCGCTCTCGTGTTCGCGCGCGACGATCGCTCCAGTGATCGCGTCGACGTTCACCTCTTCGACACCCGGCTTACCAGCGACCTTGATGTCATAGGAGTAGATCAACTTGCCGTTCTCGCGCTCCAACTCGTGCGATCGCACTTTGCCGCCGGGGACTGCCGCGAGCGCCGTCTTGCGCGCCTCTGCTTCGGCAACCCTGGCTTCCTGCGCGCTCGCTTTCGCCGTGACACCGACACCGCCGGCAATGGCGAGAGTAACGACGTACCTGACGACCTTCATGATTCCTCGCTAGGAGTTGGACGGGCGCCCGCCACAGCTGTGAACGTACCGCGCGTACCTGACAATACGATGACAAGAATTCTCCGATAAGAATCTTTCGACACTGTGGTCTCGTCCCGGGAACGGCACGCATGGCACCTAATTCGCGATGTCGGACCGAGGCAGGCCCAGCCCAGCGCAACTGTTCCGCCGGCTGGTGAGATACCACGAACTACACGGACCGATGATGCAGTCAGGCAAGCGATACAGAATTAGAACTTGGTCAATCGCGTTTTCTCTCGCATGCACGTTTACCGCTTCGCTAGCGGCACAGCCGGCGCTGCCGCCCAAAGCAAAGGCGGACAGCGCAAAGACACCGGCTCCGCTCTTTACGACAAAGGATGCGTTTTGGGCGGTGGGATTCACGGCCGGCATGATCGCCATGTTCCCGTTCGACGAACGGCTCGCCAAGCACCTCACCAATCCCGGCGCGCAGGCGAACAGGTTCTTCAAGAATGCGTCGACGGGTGTCGAGTGGCTGGCGAATCCCGGCTCGCTCATCATCGGCGGCAGCTTGTATACCGTCGGCCGCGTTGGACACTGGGAACGTGTTGCCGATCTCGGCTGGCACGGCACTGAGGCGATTCTCATCGCTAACGGCCTCACTTATCTGCTCAAAGGGCTCAATGGACGCGCCAGACCGTTCGTGTCCGGCGACACGAACGCCGCGGATTACAAGTTTCTAAAGGGCTTCGGCAATGCCGATCGTCAATCGTTTCCTTCCGGGCATGCAACGGCGGCCTTTGCCGCGGCGTCAGCCGTCACCGCCGAGACAGGCACCTGGTGGCCGAAATCAACCTGGATAATCGGTCCCGTCATGTATGGCGGCGCGACGATGGTCGGACTCTCGCGGATGTATCACAACAAGCATTGGGCGTCCGACGTCGTCCTCGGCGCAGCGATCGGAACGTTCTCCGGGTGGAAAGTCGTACAATACTCCCACGCCCACCCGACGAAGCTCGACAAGTTCTTGCTGCATGTATCGGCGGTGCCGACGCCGAATGGCGACTGGGCGCTAGCCTGGTCCGGCACCATTCCATAGCGGATGGCGGACGAGGAGCGTTCACGCGGCGACAAGCGACGATACTTGCAACGCGGCTGGGCGTTCCTCATCGCACGGTTCGATCCCAAATCGCATCGCGGCCTCGGCCTAACGATTCGACTCGTTCTGTTCGGCCTCGCGGTGTGGGCCTTCAGCGGTCTCCTCGACGCCGTTCTCGATAACGAGACGCTCGTCCGGATCGACAAGTGGATCGCGGCCTGGTTCAACGGGCACGCGACCGCGATGGGCCGGTCGATCTTCAACGTCGTGACGCAGCTCGGACTCTCCGTCGTGTACGCGCTGATGGGTCTCGTTGCGCTGTACCTGTGGCGCACACACCAGCGCGCGTATCTCGTGACCTGGGTCGCAGCGAACGGTGGCGGCAAAGCGCTCGAGTATCTGATCAAGAACACCGTGCATCGGTCCCGTCCCGAGTACAGCGCGGCGTATCTGCACGGGAAGTCATACAGCTTTCCGAGCGGCCATACGATGGGAGCGACGATTTGCTATCTGCTCATCGCGTATCTCCTCAGCGTGCGGCAAGATGTGACTCGTCGTACGGCGATCGTCCTGCACGTTGCGGCCATAACTGTCATCGTCGCCGTCGCGCTCAGCCGATTGTATCTCGGGGTCCACTACCTGAGCGATGTGCTTGGTGGTGCCGCGGCCGGCGCGGCGTGGCTGAGCGCCTGCGGCATCACTCGCCACGTATTCAGCGAGCGCGCCGCGTCAGCGTAGGACAGCGACCGGGGTTGGCGCGACGCCACCCATTTTGTCGACGCCCATCTCGTGCGCCATAGACCGCCACTCGTCGAGCGTCACTACTTCTGTCGTCGAATCCTGAAATGTCCCGAGCGCTCGAAGGATCGCGGAGCGTTTGTCACGTGAAGGTATGAGCGGCGACGTGAGAATATCGGACACGACATCGTGCAGCGAGTGCAGGTTGTCGAAGATGATCGCCGCCTCGGGATATCGCGCGGTGAAGCGCGGCGCGACGGCGGGAGTGAGCGGCATCGTCGTCGGCATGTGCGCTGGCGGATCGGCGAGAAGCGCCCAGAAGCGGGCCGTTGCCGCGTCCACGTTCTCCTGCCGACCGTTGCGATCGTTCGTTGCCAACAGCGCGTCGTAGACCACCATTTGATACCAATGGTACGACCAGAGCAGCCCGTTGAACTTCGGATTCTGCCGGCGGAATGCGAGTGAGTAGGGCGCGCCCTCCATCAAGTCCATGCTCTTGGGGCGCGTACTGAGCGCGAGGTCGCGGCGGCTCGCATAATAGCGAAGGAGCTCGGCGACACGGGCGTCGCGGGCGATGCTGTCGAACCGTGCGTCGGCGAGCACATCGTAGAGCTGTCGATGCAGCATGTGCGTCCAGTCGAACACCGCGAGCAGCTCCGGGACGAGCGTGGCGTACCTTGGACCGACGGCGTGCTCCTCGAGCGGGAGCGCTGGCGGGTGTACGAGCAGCTCACGGGTGATGAACTCGAACTCGCGCCCATCGATATCGCGCACCGCCTCGCGAGGCCGTCCTTCGTCGTGGATCAAGTGTTCGTACAGAATGGCGTGGCCGTAATCGAAAGCATTGAACAATCGATCCGGGCCAGGATACTGATTCCGAAACGCCCAATTGTGTGCTGCTCGAAGGTAGGTCTGCTCGGGTACTCGTGAAACGGACGAGCAGGCACCCAGCAGGCACAGGGCAAACCACCGCACTGAAGTCAGATTCGACACGGCCATATCGAAAGAATCTAGACGTTGCTCTCGACGTTCGACGATTCGGGCCACGATCGTAGCCGCTGGCCTGGGCCCAGGAGTGGGAAGCCAGGCACATCGGGCTCAGGTCGATGTCTTGCATTAAGGGAGGTCGATGATCTCGACCTCCCCATCTGTTTTCTGCACCAGGGCTCTCGTGCTCGTCGCGATAGGCTCCGCCGTCGCGCATGCGCAAACCCCCCGGCGGCAAGCTTCATCGTGCGATGGGCGGACGATCAGCGAAATCCGCGTCACGGCGCTGCGGCCCCCCTTCACCGGTGAAGCCGCCTATTGGCGGCGCTTCGCGCGCACGCTCGGTCTGCATCACGCGACGACCGATACGGCGGTCGTCCGCCGCTTTCTCGCTCTCGAGACTGGTGGAAAGTGCAGCGACTTCCGGATCCGCGAATCCGCGCGACTTCTTCGTGAACAGCCCTTTCTCGCCAGCGCGACGGTAAGCACCGTGCCCGACGGCGCGGGCGGTGTCCGGGTCATGGTCGAGACCACCGACGAAATCTCGGCGACGGCGTCGGTGTCGTTAGGCGGAGGACGGGTGTCGTATCTCGAGATCGGCAACGAGAACATGTTCGGCAATGCCTGGCTGCTCGCGCTGCACGCCAGCGACCGCGAGCTCGAGGGGCGCTCGGCGGGCTTCCGGATGAGCGACTTCCAATTTCTGGGCAGACCATATCAGCTGGATGCGCAAGCCGACTGGGGGCAGCGAACATCCGGCTGGCTACTCGCCGCGTCGCATGGCTACCTCACGGACCTGCAGAAGGTCGCGTGGGAAGCCGGCGTCTCGCACGTGGGACAGGAGTTCATCGAGCTGAGTCGCGGCCAGGATATGAACGATGTCGCCCAGAAGTACCAGCGCAATGCCGCTGATCTCGGCGCCGTCTTCAAGCTCGGCAATTTGCGCACGCCGATTCTCGTCGGAGGGCTGATCAACTACGTGAACGCGAAGCCGCGTGGCGTCGTGGCGGTGACGGACCAGGGCATCGTCAGCGACACGTCGCTCAACGCCTTCTATCCACCGATCACGCGCACTCGCCTAACGGGCGTAGGTGCCTGGCGCAACCTGAATTTCATTGCCGTTCGCGGATTCGAGGCGCTGACGGCAACTCAGGACGTACCCACCGGCTTTCAGCTCTTCGGGCAGTTCGGCCATGGCGTCCCGACGTTCGGTGGCACCGACGACCTCTGGTTTCTCGCGGATATCCTCTCCGGTGTCGGCTCGGCGAAGACGTACTCGGAGTTGCACGTGATCAACGAAGCGCGCCGAGACCTGGTTACAGCGATTTGGGACGGCATCGTCAGCAGCGGACGCCTCGCGTTCTACTGGGCACCCAACGAGCTCTACACGTTTCATACGTGGACGGACTTCGCCGGCGGCTGGCGCGTGCAGTGGCCGTATCAGCTGGCTCTCGCGACGGACGACAGGCGGTTGATCGGCTACAGCAATTCGCTCTACGGCGGCCGTCGCGCGGGCGGAGGGGCGGAGCTTCGCCGGTTGCTGCCGAACGTGAATAAACGCGTCGACATTGGTGTCGGCACGTTCGTCAACGCCTCGCGACTCTGGGGCGGCGATTCGCCATTCGGTGTGAATACGCCGCTACTGCCGAGCGCGGGGATCACGCTGTATGGTGCGTTGCCGAAGGGATCGCAGCGTCTGCTGCGCATCGACCTCGGCGCGCCGCTCCGCGGAGGGATTCCGCATTCGGGGTGGCAAGTGCGGCTCACCTACAAGGATGCGAACCGGATTTTCCGCCAGGAGCCAAACGACATCGCCAACGCCCGCGAGCAACTTGTCGGGCCCGACGTGTTCCGACCGTAGTGAGTTAGCGTCTCCTCATAATTTGATGAGGAGCGCGAATAGCAGGCGCGTCTCGTCGGGACGGAGGTCTGGTGACCAGTTGGGAACAATCGATCCCGGCGCGCCGATGTTCCCGCCTGGCGGGGTCACGCCTCCAGTACCTGCGAAGTATGGCACGGTGGCGCTGCGGTGGACGATCTCCGCTCGGAAGGTCGTGAACTGGTCGGGCATATAGTCAATCGTCGCGGACGCGTCCCAAGCATGAAACTGATCACCCGGACTCTCCGTGAAATACGGCGTCCCACTTGCTGCGGTGGCCCCGTTGATCGGCGGCAGCAATACGAGATATCGGCCTGGGTTGCTGATCGCCCCACCGCCTAACGTCACAGCGAAGATGTCACCGGCGAACCAAGCACGGTTGTAAAGCATGAAGCCGACGAAATACTGGGCAGGTGCGTTCGATCTACCGTGAACGCACGCGACACCGCCACCGCTCTCACAGCCCACATCAGCGGTGAACGAGAATGCTCCCCTATCGTACAAGCGATGCGGCGCGTCGTAATACTCGAGCTGAATACTGTTATCGGAGTGCAGTCTTCGCCGAGTCGGCGTGTCGAGTAGATCGCGACCCCAGTACTCGTTGGACAGAAGCGAGGTGACACCGGTAGGCCGCCACAAAACCTGCATTCCAATCCCGGGCGACCCATTGAACATTCCGTACGATTGCCATCCGTTGATCAACCAAGGCTCGATCTTGAGCCGCTCGGTGGGAAAGATCTGAAGCCGCACGCCATTGAAGAACCAGGGCGTGTTCGACGACACGTACGACGGCTGGTACGCCCAGTTATCGAAGTTGTAATAGCTGAATAGCCCGACGTAGGACATGAAGATGCCCGCGTCGAGATTGACTCCGTGCAGGACACCCCAGTGATATCCTCCGTACGCCTCCGAGAGGTATCGGTACGCATCGGCAAGTTGCCACTGTCCGCGCGCCGGACTTGCGTCGTTGCGTGGCGTCATCGTCGAGTAAAGTCCAAACTGCGTCATCAAGCGCCCACGCAGATGCTCGAGATGAAAATCCCCGCCGACGCCAAGCTGCTGGAGCTGAATCTCACTCGTGCGGCCGCTCTCCGAAGTCCCGACGAGCGTATGATCCTGCGGATGGTGGTCCTGCACAATGTACGAAACGTCAACGCGGAACTCGCCGGTAAACGCTTTCGTGTCCAGGACGGAATTGATCTGTCGACTCGAACCGTTTAGCCAGGAAAAATCGGCGAACGCCATCGGACGCGCGGGTTGCGAGTCGCGCGCCGTGGCTGCCGTTTGCCCGACCACACGCTTGCTGTCGATAAGCAGTACCGTCACAACAAACAGGAAAGATGCGCGCCTAACGATCATCGCGAGCATAATCGGAGCACGATCCACCCGGCGGTAACTACCGCGCCGACAGGCACTCGAGCGCCGGCCGCTTTCAGGGCTGGGGCCGACGGCTCGGCGGTGGCCCGGTCATCCGGCTCGACAACGGCCGTCCCGCTAACCACGTCACCGTCTTGGGGAATGACGTCCCCGGGCACGCAGAGGACGTGATCTCCGTCGCGGAGTCGAGAGGTGAGCGTCAGCTCCGCGCTGAGGGGGTCGCGGGGATCATCGAGACGTTTGACATGCGTCGGAAAAGCGAAACCACTCGCGCGGCTAGCCCTCAGGCGCAATACCGCGAAGAGAGATGCGTACATACCGCATAGTACGCGCGGCTTCGCTAACGAAGCACAAACGCCGCTTCATTCCTGATTAAAGAGTCACAAACGTCTTATCGCTCGCTCTTCGTCTTCTCTACCGAGTTGAATCGGTATCCGACGCCAGGCTCGGTGATGATGTACCGCGGCCTGACGACGTCATCCTCGATCTTCCGCCGCAGGTGGGCGACCTGTACGCGCAAGTATTGCTGCGCGTCGCCGTACGTACGGCCACTCCATACTTCGCGAAAGAGCTGTTGATGTGTCAGCGTTCGCCCCGCCTGTGTGGCGAGCGCCCGGAGCACCTCCCACTCCGTGCGCGTGAGGTGAATAAATGCACCGCGCACCGTGACCATGCGAGCGATGAGATCGATCACGAGATCTCCACTCTCGATTCGCGTCTCGGCATCTGACGTCTCGGCGCGCGCCGCACGGCGCAATAGCGCCCGGACGCGCGCTTGCAGCTCACTCGTGCTGAACGGCTTCGTGACGTAGTCGTCCGCGCCCGCATCGAGAAGCGCGACCTTTTCCGCATCGGAGTGGCGCGCCGAGAGCACGAGGATCGGTGCGCGGGTCCATTCGCGAAGCGCGCGGCACACGTCGACTCCAGACATGTCCGGCAGGCCAAGATCCAGCACGACGAGCTGCGGCCGCTCGGCGGCGGCGAGATCGAGACCGGAAGCACCGTCCTTCGCCTCCACGACACGCGTCGTTTGCGCCTGGAGGGCCGATCTGAGCGCGCGACGAATCTGCGGCTCGTCGTCGATGACAAGGACCGTCAAGGGCGTCGAGATCGTATTCGACGGATGGCTGGCCGTGTACGTCATGATCTCGAAATCTCGTGCCCTCACCGCGCCGGGACCATGGCCATAAAAAATTCGTGAAAATCCGACGCAAGTCCTGCCCGCGGCTGCTCGGATGCGCGTCGTTAAGGCGAGTACCTGATGCGCGCAGCCGCAACTAAATGCCTACCCCAATCAAACGAGTCAAGAATCTGCTCGTCGGCCGACCGCTGCCGAGTGAGCGACTGGAGCACGAACGTCTCAGTAAAAAGACGGCGTTGGCGGTCCTCTCGTCAGACGCGATTTCATCCGTCGCCTACGCTACTGACCAGATACTGTTTGTGCTCGGCGGTGCGATCGGACTCGCCGCAATTCATTATGTCCTTCCGATCTCCGCCGTCATTGTTGGACTTTTGGTACTGGTCGCCCTGTCGTACCGACAGACGATCTTTGCTTATCCGGGCGGTGGTGGCTCTTACACCGTCGCCAAAGACAATCTTGGGGTACCCACCGGCCTCGTCGCCGCGGCAGCGCTCCTCACCGACTACATCCTTACCGTCGCGGTATCGATCTCCTCGGGCGTTGCAGCGATCACGTCGGCGTATCCGGCGCTGCTGCAGCACACGGTGCTCCTTTGCGTCGTCTCGATCGCGCTATTGACGATCGTCAATCTCCGTGGTGTTCGCGAATCGGGTATCGCATTCAGCCTGCCAACGTACGCGTTCATCGCCGTCATGCTCGCGTTGATGGTGCTCGGTATCTATCGGGCCGCCGCCGGACACGAGATCGCACCCATTGGCTCACCGCTCAAGGTTGACACCACCTCGGCGCGGCACCTGCTGACTGCTCCGGCAGGTTTCGCGTTCTTTTATCTGATGCTTCGCAGCTTCGCCGAGGGGTGCGCGGCGATGACCGGCACCGAAGCAATCTCCAACGGGATCTCCGCGTTCAAGAAGCCAGCGCCTCGCAACGCATCGATAACGCTGGTGTGGATGGTTGCGATCCTCGCGGCCTTCTTCCTCGGCACGAGCGCCCTCGCGCAGCACTACCAAGTGATGCCGACGACCGAGCAGACCGTGTTGTCGCAGCTCGGCCGCCACATCTTCGGCACGAACGCACTGTATTACGTCTTTCAATACGCGACGTTCGCCGTTCTGGTACTCGCGGCGAATACGGCATTCGCGGACTTCCCGCGACTCGCCGGCATTCTCGCGAACGATCGGTTCATGCCGCGGCAATTCTCGGCGCGTGGCGATCGGCTGGCGTTCTCGAATGGCATCATCACCCTCGCGCTGATTGCGATGGCGCTCGTCTGGCTCTTCCATGGCGACACGAATGCACTCGTTCCTCTTTACGCGATTGGCGTGTTCGTTTGCTTCACGCTGTCTCAGGCGGGAATGGTCGTCCACTGGGTGCGCACCAGGGAGCCGGGCTGGCGCAGGCGCGTGGCACTCAACGGCATCGGCGCGATCGCGACGGCGCTCGTGTCACTCATCCAGATCGTCACGAAGTTCACGAGTGGCGGTTGGATCGTCGCCCTGATCATCCCCGTCATCATACTCCTCCTGAAAAAAATTCACCGGCATTACGAGGAGTTCGCTCGTGAAATTCGATTTGATGGCCTGAGCCCGATCACGCCGCTTCACCACACGGTAATCGTGCCGGTGCACGGAATCACCAAGGCCGTCGCCGGTGCCCTCGTATATGCGACGACGATCTCCGACGAAGTGCTCGCCGCTTACGTCGAAGTGGACAGGCGGGCGACGGCCGAGCTTCAGAGAGCCTGGGACGAATGGGACATCGGTGTTCCCCTTGTCGTGTTACCGTCGCCGTATCGGTCGGTGCTGCGTCCGCTCGTCGAATACGTTGAAAACTTGCGAATGGTGAGCGCGGGCGAATTGGTGACTGTCGTCGTGCCTGAAGTCGTACCACGCAGGTGGTGGGAGCACTTCCTCCATAACAAGACCGCGCTCTATATCCGAACGGCGTTCCTCTTCAAGCCAAATGTCGTCGTGACGAGCGTGCCGTACCTGCTCGGGCATTCATATCGATTGCGCGAGCGGCTCGACCACGACGACGATCTCGACGATTCGCTGCCACGAATTCCATTCCGCAGCTCCGGATCCAAGCGAGCGATCAACGAGTAGAGATCGTTACATTGCGCTTCGCTCAGGTTGAGAGAGGTGCCGGGACATCATCCGTCGCGGGGAGGAAGAGCGTGAACACGCTTCCCCCGCCATCTCGCGGCGCGTAGATCAGTCGTCCGGACTGTGCCTCCGCGACGCGACGCGCGATGGAGAGGCCGAGCCCAGCGCTGCCGACGTCCGGCGGCCGCCCGTTAGGTCGATGGAATGGCTCGAACAGGCGAGGGGTGTCCTGGGCGGCGATCCCTGGTCCGCGATCGGCGACATGAATCGCAATTTCGTCGTGCACGCGCTCCGCGCTCACCTCGATCGCTGCATCGCTCGCGTCGTATTTCCGTGCATTCTCCACGAGGTTGACGAGGGCGCGAAGCGCCTGGACGAAATCGAAGCGGCCGAGGAGCAGCGCGTCGCCGGGGGGGAGGGTGACGACGAGGCGCTTTGCACCTAACGACCCTTCGGTTCGTTCGACGAGCACACCGAGCAGGTCGTCCACGGCGTTGAGCTCGATGCGCAGCGGCAGCGCCCCCGCGTTCAACCGCGACAGGTCGAGCAGGTCAGCAACGAACCGGTTGAGCCGGTCTGCTTCCTGCTCGATGATCTCACTGCGCTCGTCGCCTAACGAGCCGAGGTCATGGGCCATCGCCTTGATGGTCGTCAAAGGCGTTCGTAAGTCGTGCGAGACCGAGGCGAGGAGTGCATCCTTCAGCCGGTCCGTTTCGCGGAGTGCCGCGGCATGTTCCGCTTCGGCGGCGAGGCGCGCGCGCTCGACACCGAGTCCAGCGTAGTACGAAATGGCATCGAGAAAGCGCCATTGTGACGCATCCAGGCGAAGTCCACCCGCGTTCGCGACGCGGAGCACGCCAACGGTCCGATCGCGCACGCGCAGGGGCAGCAGCAGGCCCAATGTGCTCTCCGACTCGAGAAGCGCGAGCTCGCCGGCGCTCGGACGTGCCGCCGAGAGATGCGTCGTGCCATCCCGCTGTTCGATCGCGGCAACACTGCTGTCTCCCACCCATTCCGCGAGACTCGCCGATGCTCTCGTGCTGCCGGACGATTCTCCGCCTCCCGATCGTGCTGCCACCGTGAAGCCGGAGGGTGTTCGCATGAGGATCTCGCACACGTCCACGCGCGTGCTCGAGCGAATGACGCTCGACACCGCCTCGAGCGCCTGCGTGGCATCCGCGGCGTTCAGCGCTTCGGCGCCTAGGGTGGCGAGCCGATCGATTTCCTCGGCGCGTGCTCTCGCGCGACGGGCCTCTTCCTGAACTCGGTACAGCAACTGCGCGGCGACGACGCTCGTCGTGAGAAACGCGAACAGCACGATCCAGTCGAGAGGATTTGCGACGACGAGGGTATTGTAGGGTGGCAGGAAGAAGACGTCGAACACGACGAACGAAAGCGCCGCCGTCGCCAGTCCCAGCGCCCGCCCGCCAGCCGCGCTCGCTCCAAGCACGACGAGCAACAGAATGAGCGCGACATGAACCTCCGCGAGCATTGGCCTCAGGGCCAACATCGCGAGGGTCGTTGCGGTCAGGGCTGTGGCCGCCAGGAGCGCTGGCCGAACTCTACTGGCCCGTAATTCGCCTTTCTGCATGCGAGCGGGTGCGTCACTCCCACACTTTCGATGAAAACTATGCTGCGATACAGAACCTACGCGACGATGGCCTTAGCCCTCCTGGCAATGGGCGCCTGCAAGTCGCGTCACAGCTCCGAGTCGGGCGGAGAGGTCAGCTCCTGGGTTCCTCCCAAGCCGGATGCCATTTCCGGCGTAGCTACCGACCAGGTCAAATCAGCGATCCAGCAACGTCTTACGGGCGCGACACCGAAGGGGATCACGGCCGACACCTGGCGGCATGTCCGCTCGCTCTACGCCGACTTCGCGGGCGCCCCGCTCTGGCTCGACACCGAGGGGTTATCAACCGACCGCGTCAACGAGCTGGCGAATGCGCTGGCGTCCGCGGACAGCGACGCCATTCGCGTCGACAGCTACCCCATCGGCGATCTCGCGCGCGCCGTCTCGACTCTTCGCGCCACGCATTATCCAACTGCCGAACAACTGGCCGATGCCGATGTCCTCATGACGAGCACGTTTGCCGAGTTGGGCGAGGACATGCTCACTGGCCAAATCAATCCGAAGTCCCAGTCGCAAAGCTGGTATATCAATCCGCAGGAAGAGCAGATCGACAGCGCGCTCATTCGGACGCTGCGGGAGAGCCCGGTCGACAAGTCGATCGCGCTCATTCGACCGCAGGATCCAATATACGATTCGCTCCGCGTCGAGTTGATGAAGTACCGGAAGCTCGCCGCGCAGGGCGGCTGGCCAACGGTACCGAAAGGGCCCGCGCTCAAGCCGCGCGAAAGCGACTCGCGCGCCCGCCTAACGGCTCTCACCGAGCGGCTGCGCGCCGAAGGCTATTTGCCTGCTGACAGTGCCGCGACGACCGATTCGAGCGCGGGCTCTGGGAAAATGAAGTACAGCACGGCTCTCGCCGGCGCCGTCGCGGAGTTCCAGCGGCATCACAACATCGGGGTCGACAGCATGCTCGGTCCCGAGACGGTCGACGCCTTGAACCGGCCCGTGAGCTACCGTGTCGGCCAGATCGGCGCGAACCTCGAGCGCTACCGTTGGCTGCCGCGCAGCTTCGGCGAGCGATACATCCTCGTGAACGTGCCGGCGTTCGAGCTCACGGCGTATGATTCGGGAAAGGCCGCGCTGCGAATGCGCGTGATCGTGGGCCAGGATTATCAGGGGAAGTCGACCCCGGTTTTCAGCGATTCGATGCAATTCGTCGTCTTCCGTCCATACTGGATCGTCACGGACAGCATCGCGCAGAAGGAGATCTATCCGAAAGCCCAGGCTGATCCGGGCTATCTCGATCGCAACAACTACGAGATCGTCAAGATCGAAGGTCGCCAGCGGGTACGGCAGAAGCCGGGTGACAAGAATTCGCTCGGTCTCGTGAAGTTCATGTTCCCGAACGACTTCAATATTTACTTACACGATACGCCGCAAGACGAATTGTTCAACAAGGACGTGCGCGCCTTCAGCCACGGCTGCATTCGACTGCAGCATCCGGATTCGCTCGCGCAGTTCGTGCTGGGCTGGCCGATGGACAGCGTCTACAAGCAAATGCACGACGGCCGCGACGATCATCGCGTCAATCTGAAGCAAAAGATCCCGGTGTACATCGTGTATTTCACGACATACCTGAAAGACGGCCAGCTCTTTTTCGGCAACGATCTCTATGACCGCGATGAAACGCTGGTGAAAACGATCGCAACTGCGGCGGAGAGCGATTCCGCCAGCGCGAAGGCTGTCCAGACGCTGAGGCAGGCGAAGACGGAATAGCGAAGCTGTCTCGCCACTCCGACCGTGGATGACTCCACTTCATCCAAGCATCCACGGTTCGAGCTGCCGCGGCCACGACCGGAAACAGCACGGACAACGCGGGATTGTTCGTCGGTCGTCCACTGCTCCCGCGCGCCGAGCCCAAACAGCAGATCCTGCGCTCGAAGCCTAACGGGCCAACTCTCGCTCGCGCGACGAACAATCCGCGCGTTGTCCGTGCTGACAGCCAGGCTTCACAGGATGACCCTCGTTCTGACAGTTCCCTGACGACTGTTGCTTGCGGCATGTGTCGGTAGTCTACATGTTATAGGTAGCCTATCGACATATACCCATGCCACGCGCCTCGTCCGGCCCCTCCGAGCTCCTCCCCGGCACACTCGACATGCTCATTCTGCAGACACTCACCTTGCAGTCGATGCATGGCTACGCGATCGCTCAACACATCCGTCGGCTTTCGGAGAGCGTTCTCAGTGTCGAGCAAGGGTCACTTTACCCCGCGCTCGAGCGGCTGCAGAACAAAGGATGGGTGACGTCGAAGTGGGGAGAGACCCCGACCAAACGGCGTGCCCGTTATTACACCATCACGGCGGCGGGACGGAAACAGCTCGGTCAGGAGAAGCTGAGCTTCGATCGCGTGCTTGCCGCCATTCAACGCGTCATGACTGGAGCCTAACGATATGTCCTTGCTCCATGCTCTTCGGCATCGGCTCGCCGTCGTCGTTCGCGGCGACGCCTACAGTCGCGAGATTGCCGACGAAATGCGTTTTCACCTCGAGCTCGATGCCGAAGACGATCGACGCGGCGGCGTCTCGACGTCGGCCGCGCGCGCCGCGGCACGCCGCCGCTTCGGCAACGTTACGTATCTGGCCGAGGAGACACGTCGTCAGACGCTGTTGCCATTCCTCGGCGACGTCGCCCAGGATGTACGCTACGCGGCGCGTGCCTTTCTCCGCACGCCGGGCTTCACGCTCGCCGCGGTGCTGACGCTGGCGTTAGGCATTGGCGCCACGACGGCGATCTTCAGCATCGTCGACGCTGTCCTCCTCCGCGGCTTGCCGTATCGCGACGCCGGTCGAGTCGTGAATCTGTTCGAGATCAGCGACAACGGCAGCTACCGGCTTCCGTCGTATCCGACCTTCAAGGATTGGCGCAACGAAGCGCGGACCTGGAGCAACGCCTTCGAAGACATCGCGTACATTCGCGGCGACGGCGCGGTCTACCTCGGCGAAAAGGGACCGGAGCGCATCACCGCGAGCGCGGTCACACCAAATTTCTTTCACTTGTTAGGCACGCCGCCGCTGCTCGGCCGCACCTTCCTTCCAGACGAGGAACACACTGGCGCCAATCCGGTCACCGTGCTCTCCTGGGATCTTTGGCAACAGCGCTTCGGCGGCGACCCGGCCATCGTCGGGAAGCGCATTTCGCTCGATGGTGCGCCGACCACCGTCATCGGTGTAATGCCGCGCGGTTTCGCATTCCCAACCTGGTCGATGCTCTGGCGGCCGATTGCCCTCATCGAAAACACCGATTCAGCGCTCAGTCGTCGCGGCGTGCACACGGACAGCCGAACGATCGCACGACTACTTCCGGCGGCTGATTCCGTCCGAGTCGCGGCGGCGATGCGGACAGTCGAACAGCGGCTCGCGCAGGAATATCCGGCCGACCAGGCGCACTGGACGTCCGCTGTCATGCAGCCCGTCCGGGACGAGGTGATCGGGAATATCAAGCCAACCCTGGTGGCACTCTCGGGCGCGGTATTGCTCGTTCTTCTGCTCGCCTGCGCGAATGTCGCCAACCTGCTGCTCACTCGCGCCAGCGCTCGGGAGCGCGAGCTATCGGTGCGCGCCGCGTTGGGCGCTGGGCGGGCGAGGCTCGTTAGGCAACTGCTCGTCGAGAGCCTCACGATGGCGGCACTCGGTGGCGCGCTCGGCGTCACCTTCGCCGTGTTTCTGGTCCGCCTGGTGCGGCAATCCGCCGGTACCGACCTCCCTCGAGCAAGCGAGATCGCCGTCGAGCCACGTGTTCTGCTATTCGCGCTCGTGGTGACGATTGCCGCCGCGCTGCTTGCCGGTGTCGCGCCCGCGCTTCGTGCAACGCGCGCGTCGACGCTTGCACGACTGCGCAGCGGCGCCCAGGGCTCGGTCGGTTCCCGTCACGACGCCCGCGTCCGTGGCGTGCTCGTTACCGCGCAATTCGCCCTCGCGCTGGTGCTCCTCATCGGTTCCGGGCTGCTTCTGCGGAGCTTCCGAAAGTTGCAATCCGTCGATGTCGGCTTCGTGCCCGACGGACGCGTGGCAATCGCGATCACGCCGCCCGATGGGAAATACGACGACGCTGCTGCCGCGGCAGGGCTGTACAGGCGACTCGTCGATCGCCTTGCCGCCGTTCCCGGCGTACGCGAAGTGGCCCTCGTCAATCATCTGCCATTCGGTGGCGGATGGGTGACGTCACCAGTGCAGGTGGACGGACGCACCGACGACGTGACTCGCTTGCCGCAGGCGCTTTATCGCACCGCGTCGGAGAGCTATCTGCGAACGATGGGTATGCGCATGGCACGCGGCCGTTGGCTCTCCGATCTCGACATGCGCGAGAAGGACGGATTCGTCATCAACGAGACACTCGCCAAGCAGCTCTGGCCAAGCGGCGACCCGCTCGGTCAGCGCATCACGCTGCGGCGCTCGTCGCAAAAGCGGCCAGATCTCGGCCAGCCTATCAGCGGTCACGTCATCGGCGTCATCCGCGACGTCAGGCAGCAGTCGATCGGCGACAAGCCGTCGCCTGAGGTTTTCATTCCGTGGACGCTCGAGGTATGGCCGTGGATCACCATCGTCGCGCACGTGCAGAATCCACAACGCGAGATCCCGCTCCTGCGTCGAGCAATTCTCGAGGTCGAGCCAGGTATTCCCGTCGCCGGCGAAAATCTGCAGGGCGGCTTCGTAACCATCACGCGTACTCTCAGCAGCTCGGTGGCGCAGCGGCGTATCGCGACGTCGTTGCTCGGAAGCTTCGCGGCGGGCGCATTGCTCCTTGCGGCGATCGGCATGTACGGAGTGATCGCTTATGGCGTGACGCAACGAACGCGCGAGATGGGAGTGCGTATGGCTTTGGGTGCAAGCAGCCAGCGCATTCTGCGACTCGTTCTCGGCGAGGGGATTCGTCTTGCTTTGATCGGAGCGGCGTTGGGCATTGTCGGCGCATTCGCCTCGACGCGGCTCATTCAGTCGCTGCTCTATGAAACAGTGCCGACCGATCCCTTGACGTTTATCGTGACGCCGGTCCTTCTCGGTGGAGTCGCGTTACTGGCGACGTACTTGCCGGCGCGCCGCGCGACGCGTCTCGATCCAACGCTGGCGATTCGGGGAGAATAGCGGGCGACGCCCGGTTGGAAAAAAAGGCGAACGTTCCATAGTTGAAGGCGAAAGCTCCAACATCGAAGGCGAACGCGGCAAATTCTCGCGCGCAGGTGCCGCATCGGCAGTAGCAGCTGCCATTCCGTGAGGCGCTCGCGACAAAACCGAGGGCGCACACGGCAACTCGTGACGCGAAGCTCGCAAAATCGCAGGAGAAGGGAGCTCCGCGCGAGTGCAACGGAGCAACATCCGACACGAACGCCACAACCTATGACACGAACGTCGCAAGGTTGGCAGTCAAGCTGATTTGGTGGCAGGCGAACGGCGCACCTCGCGACACGAACGCGGCTCCTCGCGAGGCGAACGTCGCTCCTCATGACACGAACGTCGCTCCTCGTGACACGAACGAAGCTTCACCCAACACGAACGCGACTTAACTCGACATTATGCGGACTCGAGTCGACGTGATCCTGGCTTTACTATGGCCTCCAGCCTAGTGTCCGGGAATTACCAGCGTCTGTCCGGGGCGAATCCGCTTGCTGGCGAGCCTATTTGCGGCGACCAATTGCTCGACGGTCGTGGCGTGCCGGAGCGCGATGCTCCACAAGGAGTCGCCAGCCCGGACCTTGTACTTCTTCGCTGTTGCAACCGCCGGAGCGCGCGCGAGGATCATCGCGGTCGGACGCACGTCGGTCTGCGCGTCCGCATACTGTAGATATTCCTTGGCAAATACGGCGACATGAAAGTGCGCCGGATGATGCTCCTCCGTCGCCTCGACTACACCGGCGTTCTCGAGCGACAGCAATTCACGGCGCAGCCATGTCAGGCAGCGGCCTGTCGGGCGGCGGAGGTCGACGGCCATGCCCGTCGGGTGCACCGACCGTTGCGAGCTGTTCGACGGTTGGCGCGTCTCGGGTCGAACACCGCTCGTCACGACGAGCTCCTGGCCGCAGGTGCGGTCAAATTCGTTCGAGAGATTCTCGACAAAGGTCAACGTCGCGGGCCGCACGAACGGGAAGGCGACACGGTGCATCTCGTAGCCATGATCGCTGTGCAGCTGCACGAGCTCGCCGCGCGCCGCCGCCCAGCGCACGTCATTGCCGGTCTCATAGAATGTGAGATCGTCGCGCACGGCGTAGTCGTACATGCGCTCGACGCTGGCCATCGAGCCACGCAGCGACTGCGCGCTTCCCGCACGTGGGGCGGCGCACGCAATGATGATGGCGACGAGAGTCGCGGGATAATGGAAACGAGTCATGGCAACAACTCGACGACCCGCCCTCGCAAAAGGAAACGGAATTGCCCGGGCGAATCGTCCGGCTGCAGCCCGGCTCATCTGTCCTACCCCGGGCGCACGCGTTAGTGCGAGATGCCGCCGCTGAGGCTGAAGAGGAGCAGCGCGAGGACGATCGACGTGACGACGACGTAGACGCGATCTCGTTGCAGAATGAACGCGACGAGCGACATCGCGACGCGGGCCACGGGGGTCGCAATGAGGAGGAGCAACCCGAGCTGAACGATCGCGTCGGACTGCAACGCGAGAGCGCCGCGAACGATTCCGCCGACACTTCGCAAATACGGTGGCTCGCTGGCGAAGACATGGTGCCCAGGCGGCTCGCTACCATGTCGCGCGAGATGGAGCACGCCACCAATCGCCGCCACGATCGTCGCGAGAATAACGCCGAGGCGCAGCAGATTGCCGAGTAGCTGATCGACCTGCTCGTCGCTGACGCGCCGCGCATCGTTAGGCTGTTGCGGCCGCGTCCCACGCATCAGATGCCTCCCGTGAGACCCTTGTAGAGCATCTGGCTCGCGAGGATGACGACGACCACCGCGAAGAGACGGCGCAGCACCTTGGTCTTCGCTCCAGCGAGCACACGTGCTCCGGTCAGCGCGCCGGCGAGCACGCCGAGCATCACCGGCAATGCAAGGTTGGGATCGATGTAGCCGCGGGCGAGGTAAATGCCCGCGCTAGCCGCCGCCGTCACGCCGATCATGAAATTGCTCGTCGTCGTCGACACCTTGAACGGCAGGTGCATCATCTGGTCCATCGCGAGCACCTTGAGCGCGCCCGAGCCGATGCCTAACAAGCCGGAGAGGACTCCGGCGACGAGCATCAACGCAAAGCCACCGGGTACGGCCTTCACCGCGTACGGCTGGAAACCGTTAGGCGTCGGATAAGTGGAGTTGAGCCGTAGCCGAATCGCCAACGGATGAGCATCCTCCACCGTCACATGCTCGGCGAGGGGCTTCGTCGATCGGTACGCCGAGTAGAGCAGCACCACGGCGAAGATCACGGCAATCGCGCTGGTCCCGATGCGTCCAGCGAGATAGGCACCGCCCAACGCGCCAACGGTGGTTGCGATCTCGAGCAACATGCCGACGCGCACGTTGGTGTAGCCTTCCTTCACGTATGCCGCCGCTGCCCCCGATGACGTCGCGATCACCGACACGAGAGACGCACCGATCGCGTACCGCAGGTCGACGCCAAAAAGCAGCGTCAACATCGGAACGATGACGATTCCGCCGCCGAGCCCAGTAAGTGCGCCAAGCATTCCCGCGGAGAACGAGCCGATGATCACGAGGGCGGTAAAGAGAAGAAGAGTCATCGCGGTGAATACTAGCGAAAAGGGGTTGTGGGTTGGTGGTTCTGGGTTGTGGGTAAGAATTAGGAAGGCCGGTGAGCGAAGCTCACCGGCCATTCGTTTTCACCGCCGGCACCCTTATCCCACAACCATGAACCCACAACCCTTTTCGTCAGTCATCCCCAACGCCAACCAACTGCGGGCGGGCGACGTGCTCGGGATGCTCCTCGTCCTCCGCCGTCCTCGCCAGCCAGCGATCGATCCGATCGCTCACCGTCGCCAGGTACGTATAGACCACTGGGGTCACGTACAGGGTGATCAGCTGCGAGAACGCCAGGCCGCCCACGACGGCGATGCCTAACGGCCGGCGCGACTCGGCGCCAGCACCCATCGATAGCGCAATCGGCAGCGTACCCATCAGCGCCGCCACCGTCGTCATCATGATCGGCCGGAATCGCACCAGAGAAGCGTGCACGATCGCATCGGCGGGCTCGCGGCCCTCCCTGCGCTCCGCCTCGAGGGCGAAGTCGATCATCATGATCGCGTTCTTCTTCACGAGTCCCACGAGGAGGACGATGCCGACGAAGGCATACACGCTGAGGTCGACGTGGAAGATGAGCAGTGTCAACAGCGCGCCGAAGGCGGCAAACGGCAACCCCGACAGAATCGTGATGGGGTGAATGAAGCTCTCGTACAGAACCCCGAGCACGACGTAAATGACGAAGATCGCGATCACGAGCAGCGCAAGCAGTCCTGCTTGTGCCGCCTGGAACGCCTGCGCCGTGCCCGAGAAGTTCGTCGAGATCGTCGACGGGAGCGTGTTGCGCGCGATCCGCTGCACCTCGTTGACCGCATCGCCCAACGCGACGCCGGGTCGCAGGTTGAACGACAGCGTCACCGACGGCAGCTGACCAGCGTGATTTACGGCCACCGGACCATTGCTCTGCGACACGGTCGCGACCGCGCTCAGCGGCACGAGCGTTCCGTTGTTCGCCTGCACATGAAGCAACGACAGCGCCGAGAGGTCCTGCTGGTACTCGGGCAACAGCTCCATCACCACCCAGTACTCGTTGTTCGGCGTGTAGATCGTCGACACCTGGCGCGATCCGTAGGCGTCGTACAACGCCATCTCGATCTGCGCGGCACTCACGCCTAACGAGGCTGCCCGCTCACGATCGATTGTGATGCTCGCCTGCGGATTTCCGAGCTGGAGGTCGCTCGTCACGTCCTGGAGCAGCGTCGATTTGGACGCTTCGGTGATCAGGCGCTGCGCGGCCGGGTAGAGCGTCGCGATATCAGAGCTCTGCATCGTGAACTGATACAGACTCTTCGCAACACGTCCGCCGATCTGAATGGCCGGAGGGTTCTGCATGTAGACTACCATGCCCGGCACACGCGACAACTTCGGCCGCAGCTCGGCAATGATCTCGTCAACGCCCTTTCGCGAATCGCGAGGCTTCAGCCCCATGAACATGCGGCCCTGATTCAGCGACTGATTCGCTCCGCCGCCGCCACCGACCGCCGACATGAAGCCGGCAATATTCGTGTCCTGCTGAACGATCGACGCGACCTCGCGCTGATGGGCGATCATGTCCTGGAATGACGTCCCTTGCGCCGCTTCGGTCGTGATCGAGAGCGTCCCGTTATCCTGGCTCGGAATGAACCCTTTCGGCACGAGCACGAACAGGATGGCGGTGCCGACGAGAATACCGCCGGAGAATACCAACATCGTCCGGCGATGCGCCATCGCCCAGTGGAGCGACCGCTCATACCAGCCGAGGACCGCCTCCCACGCACGTTCGGAGGCATTGTAGAAGCGCCCGTGCTCCTCGTGGCCGTGCGCGCGCAGCACCCGACTGGACAACATCGGCGTCAGTGTCAGCGATACGACACCCGACATCAGAATCGCGACCGCGATCACGACGGCGAACTCGTGGAACAATCGCCCGATGATCCCACCCAAGAAGAGAATCGGGATGAAGACCGCCACGAGCGAGATCGTCATGGAGAGAATCGTGAAGCCGACCTCCGCCGAGCCATCGAAGGCTGCTTTGAGCGGCGGCTTTCCCATCTCCATGTGCCTAACGATGTTCTCGAGCATCACGATCGCGTCGTCGACGACGAACCCCACCGCCAGCGTCAACGCCATCAGCGACAGATTGTCGAGGCTGTAATCCAGCACGTACATCACCGCGAACGTGCCCACGACGGAGATCGGGAGCGCCAGGCTCGGGATGATCGTCGCCGAAACGTTTCGCAGGAACAGGAAGATCACGGCCACGACGAGGACGAGCGTCAAGAGCAGTGTCATCTTCACGTCGTGCACAGATTCCTCGATCGGAATCGTCCGATCGATGAGCGTCGTCAGCTGCACGCTGCCCGGGATCTGGGACTGCATCTTCGCGACGAGGTCTTTGACGGCGGTTGCCACCGCGACCGTATTGCTGCCGGGCTGACGCTGAATCGCGAGCACGATGGCGCGTGACCCGTTGAACCAGCTCGCGACCTTGTTGTTCTGCACATCGTCGAACACGTGACCGATGTCGCCAAGGCGCACCGGAGCGCCATTGCGATAGGTCACGACCATGCGCGAAAATGACGCCGCATCCTGGAGTTGTCCGTTTGCCTGCACCGTGAACGCTTTGTTCGGTCCCCAGAGCACACCGGTCGGAAGATTCACGTTCTGCCGGTTGATCGCGTCCGCTACTTCGTCGATGCCGATCTTTCTATAGGCGAGCGCCGACGGATCGAGCTGCACGCGCACCGCGTATTTCTGCGATCCGTACACGACCACCTGCGCTACCCCCGGGACCATCGAGATGCGCTGGGCGAGCACCGTCTCGCCGTATTCGTCGAGCTGTGACAGCGCCAGAAGCTTCGACGTGAGCGCAAAGAGAAGAATCGACTGATCGGCGGGATTCACCTTCTGATACGACGGCGGAATGATCCCCGGCGGCAGATCCCTGAGCGTCTTTGCGATCATCGCCTGCACGTCCTGCGCGGCAGCATCGATGTTCCGGTCGAGCGCGAACTGGATCGTGATCGAGGTCGACCCAAGGTTCGATATCGACGTCATGTTGTCGATGCCGGCGATCGTCGAGAACTGCTTCTCGAGGGGCGTCGCGACCGCCGCCGCCATCGTCTCGGGGCTCGCGCCTGGCAGCGATGCCGAAACCTGAATTGTCGGAAAATCGACCGTCGGCAGGTCGCTCACGGGGAGCCGGCGATAGGCCGTGATCCCGAAGACAACGAGGCCGACCATGACGAGAACGGTCGTAACCGGCCGTCGGATGAACAGCCCGGACAGATTCATTCATCTACCCCCGAACCGCCGGAACGCTGTGCGACCGGTGTTGCCTGCTGTTTCGCGTCGACCTTGGCGCCAGGCATGAGACGCGACTGCCCGTCTACGACCACTTGCTCGCCCGGCTCCACGCCGTGCTCGATGACGGTGAGATCTCCGACAGCTTGTCCGACCGACACGGTGCGCACGTGCGCATTCTTCTCGGTATCGACGACGTACACGTACGTACCTTCCTGACCGTTCATCACCGCCGTCGTCGGGACGGCGATCGCGCCATTACGCACATCCAGCTGTACAGCGACGCGGACGTATTCGCCAGGCCAGAGCGCGCGGGACGAATTCGTAAAGCGCGCTTTCGCCGTCACGGTGCCGGTCAAGCTGTCGACGGCATTGTCGAGGAACGACAGCGAGCCCTGTTCCGGGAGTACGGTGCTGTCAGACGCCACGACACGAACCGGGACCGGGCCGGCGCTGACACGTCGGCGCAGCGCGAGGAAGTCCCGCGCCGTCACCGGAAAGCGAACGAGAATCGGCTGTAGCTCGTTGATCACCACGAGTGGTCCGCCATTCGGCTTCACGAGGTTGCCACGCCTAACGAGCAAGCTGCCCGTCCGCCCGCTGATCGGGGCGCGGATGGTCGTGTAGCTGAGGTTGACGCGGGCATTCTCGACGGCGGCACTGTCTGACTGAAGGGTCGCGAGCAGCGCCGCAGCCTGTGATTGTGCTTGCTCGGCCTGGGACTGCGTGACGTAGTCTTTCGCGACCAGCGCCTTGTACCGCTCGGCGTCGCGCTGCGCGGTTTGTGCCTGCGCCTTGTCGCGGGCGAGCGCTGCCTCTGCCTGGCGCAGTGCCGCCTCGAAGGGGCGCGGATCGATGCGGAACAACACCTGACCTTCCGTGACCTCGTCGCCTTCCTGGAAGCTGGCCTCGGTAAGGGTGCCACCAACCTGGGCCTCGACCGACACCGTCTGCACCGGCTCGACGACACCGTTTGCCGCGACGACCGCTTTCCAGCACAGTGGGATCCGAAGCTTGGAATTCACGTGACTTGAAGTCGCG
>JADMIO011683290.1_pt1 | contig 56726 bp, 60 predicted proteins | sample 8958161 | NCBI WGS metagenome assembly JADMIO01 (sample SAMN16585339, study PRJNA669376) | soil metagenome | isolation source: Crop rotation soil | place: USA: Cullars Rotation, Alabama | collected 2011
TTTCATTATGGTGAAAGTTGGAACCTCTTACGTGCCGATCAGATTAAAACGAAAGGCCCAGTCTTTCGACTGAGCCTTTCGTTTTATTTGACCATGTTGGTATGATTTAAATTAATACGACTCACTATAGGGTCAGTGCGGCCGCGACTTCAAGTCACGTGAATTCCAAGCTTCGGATCCCACTGTGCTGGAAAGTCTTTGGCGGTCATCACAATATGTCCCGCCAATAGTTATGGCTAAAAAATCAAAGCGTGTCGTAGCTGTGGGTATAAATAGGGATGTTTAGGAATTGTTAGTTATTTTAGACGAACTATTGTTATTCCCATTTGTTCAAGTTCATTTGATGAAACAGGATTTCTAAACATAATGCTGTTCTTTGAGGTTGAAAAGAATATCTTGGCAAGGTCGCCTTTGAAACCGAGATTTTCCACGATTTTATGGAAGTCTTTTGTAATACTAGTTTTCAATTCTTGCTCAATGTTTTTCTTGCTAAATGTTTTATTTGGGTTCTTATACAAGAAGCCGAAGACTAGGTCGTTTTCGCTATCAAAGTTTGGTTTTGCCAGTTGAAACATATCGTTTAACAATACTTGACGTGAACTTGTATAAGTTACTGCTAAGGCTCGCTCTTGGGCTAAAGCTTTGCTAGTTTCTTGCTGCTTGACGAGTTGCCTGAGCAAACCAACTTGCTCGGCCTCATAGTTAGGCGGTAATGCAAAGGAAACATCTGCTAACTGTGGTATCGCTCTGTCTGGTATCTTAAAGTTCTTTTTGATGTTATTGAAAAACTCAAGCGAGGACTTTTTATAGTCTTCAATGTCCTTAATATGCTTTTCGGTCAAACTCTCTTTTTTGATACGCTGCTGTTCAGCTTCGGGCATTTTTTCAAACTCTTCTATTTGCCCGACGGATATATATTTGTCCTTGTTCTGTTCACGGCTTTTTGAAAAATCAATAGTATCGCCAAATCTGACACCAGCTTTTGGTTTAGGTTTTTTGCCAGACCACTCTAGGTATTCGGGGTCATCTAGGAGTTTATCTAAATATTTATCAAAGCCTGGTAGAAGTTTAAATAAATACTTGCCTTCAGTTTGGTCAGTAGGAGCTTGATTGAGGAGTTTTGCGGCATTTTCGGCTTCTAGCTTTTTTGATAGCTTGATTAAATCAAGAGGCAAATAATGATGGTTTAAATCCTGCATTGGATGCAAAGCAACTGGCTCATCCTCAAGAGTTATTTCTCTTTCGTCTTCCAGCCTATTTACTAAAAACCAGATTTTTTCTTTGCCGTGCAACGCCATATTTCATCACATCACTATTAACTAATGTATAGTTATAGTATGCCACAGAGAGGTAAAAAAGAACCGAAGCTGTTAACACTCAAACAAGCGTGCGAGATACTAAATTGCCATCCAAACACACTGCGTGCTTGGGATGCTAAGGGCTATTTAGTGGCAGTGCGATTTGGGACTAGGGGCGATAGACGCTACCGCAAAGAAGATGTAATGAAACTAATGGAGAGAAAAAGTGCCAATAAACACTAGACCAGATATACACGAGCAAGTAATTTGTGCGAACTGCTTTATTCGCAAAGACGGCAAGTATTTAGTCTTACGTCGTTCAGAACAAAAGAAATATGCACCAGGTGTAGTTCATCCAATTGGGGGCAAGGTAGATTTAGGCGAAAATCCTTATACCGCAGCTGTCCGTGAGGTTCTTGAAGAAGCGGGTATCAATATTGAAAATGTTCGTCTTGAAGCAGTGTTGCTTGAGATAACGCCAGTTGTTAACGAGCCTTATAATTGGTTAATCTTTCATTTTTCAGCGGACTATAAAAGTGGCGAAGTAAAGACTACAGACGAAGGAGAGCTGATATTGCTAACAGAGGATGAACTGAAACGAGAGAAACTATTCCCATCAGTGAAGCCTGTTCTAGAACATATTCTTGATAATGAAAAAGGCTGTGTCTTTGCGACCTTTGAGTATGACGACCAAAAGCAAAACATAATTAAGCAAACTATAGACTTTGGGGTAGTTGGAAAATGAGCTTATATTTTATTACTGGCAATAAAGGCAAACTGGCAGAAGCTAAAGCTATTATACCTGAAATTGAAGGTCTTGATATTGACTTACCAGAAATACAAGGCGTAGATGCACATAAAATCATGGAGGCTAAATTAAAGGCTGCTTTTGAACACCAATCTGGTGAGTTTGTGGTTGAAGACACTTCCCTGTATTACGAAGACTTGAACGGTTTGCCTGGACCGTTAGTTAAATGGTTCTTAGAAACTGTTGGCCCAGATGGATTATTCAAGCTGGCTAAGGGTTTCGGAGTAAATAAAGCGACTGCAAAGACTATCGTTGGTTATGCCAAAGACCCAGATAATATTCAGTTCTTTGAAGGAAATATTGAAGGCCAAGTCGTAGAACCAAGAGGGGAAGAGGGCTTTGGCTTTGACCCTGTTTTTCAGCCAGACGGTTATAGTCAAACCTTCGCTGAAATGGGACAAGAAGAGAAAAATAAAATCAGTATGCGGAAAGCAGCATTTACGAAACTAAAAGATTATTTAGGGCAAGAATGACAAAATACGTCCTCAACTCTGGCGGTATCAAGAACCAGCCTGAGCTTAAAAAACAGTTTCATCAAGAACTTTTAAAGGGTTTGGGCAATGTGCCGAAATTCTTGCTCTGCAACTTCGCTCAAGGCAGAGAGTATTGGGAAGCTAAGTTTCAAGGATATTCGGACGCAATTAAAGAAGATATGCCCAGTGGCGTTATTCCTAGTTTTAAGCTTGCACTGCCAAGTGAGTTTGCCGAGCAATGTAGTGAAGCAGACGTTATTTACTTTCACGGCGGCGATGACCATTTGCTGAAATACTGGATGGGCCAATTTGATATGCCTAAATTGTTTAAAGACAAAGTAGTTGCAACCAATTCTGCCAGTTCAGATATGCTCGCAACTCATTATTGGACTTGTGATTGGCGTCAATGCGGCGATGGCTTTGGCATATTGCCCATTAAGATTATTCCTCATTACCAATCGGCATTTGGTGCTGACGACCCAAGAGGGCCAATTGACTGGCAAAAGGCATATGACGAGCTAGCGGCTTACGGCGATAAGTCTCTGCCAATCTATGCTCTTAAAGAGGGCGAGTATAAGGCTTTTGAGCAATGACCGATAAAATTGGGTTAAAGCGTGGCACTGTTAGTCTAGTTGACTATCAACCATCTTGGACAACTGCATTTGATATAGAGAAAAAGCAGCTTCAAGATGCTTTAGGCAGCTATGTCTCAAATATTGAGCACGTTGGCAGCACTTCTGTGCCAGGCTTAGCCGCAAAACCAATAGTTGATATGATTGCGGCTGTTGATGACTTATCGGTCTATAAAAGGCTAATTGAGCCACTGACTGCTCTTGGCTATGAATTTATGCCCGATAGAGTATTCCCTGACCGAGTATTTTTTCCAAAAGGGCCAAGAGAAAACCGCACACATCATCTGAGTTTGGTTGTGAAAAACAGTGAAGGCTGGACTAAGCCTATTCTTTTCAGAGACTATTTACGCAAAAACGCAGTTGCTAGAACTAAATATCAAGATGTTAAGACCGAGTTAGCAGCACAATTTCCTGATGACAGAGCTAGTTACACAAAAGCCAAAGAGCTGGTAATTCAAGAGATACAGAAAGAGGCTGAAAATGAGTAATAAGGAAATTATTGATGTAGTGAATGAAGAAGGTCAGGTTGTAGATACTATTACCCGAGAAGAAGCAGAGTTAAACAATCACACTATTCAAAACGTCATCGTTTTTGTATTTAACTCGCTTGGCAAGGTATGGATACAAAAAAGGCCAATGAGCAAAAACCATTTTCCTGGTTTGTGGGACGTATCTGCTTGCGGTGCAGTCTTAACTGCTGAAAAATCTCTAGATGCTGCCAAGCGTGAACAGCTAGAGGAAATGGGCTTTAATAGCGAACTACAATTTGTTGAAACCTTTATGAACAAATTTACAGGCCACGACGGTCAGCCTACCCAGCGGCTTTCGCACTTGTTTATTGGCATAAGCGATGAAATACCCGAACCGAACGAGGAAGTAGATGAGTTTTTAGCAGTTCCACACGCCGAGCTAAGGCAGCAAATAGTAAAAGACCCCGCTAAATACATACCCTCATTTCTGATTGAGTTAGATAAGGCTACCGCTGCATTTGAAGTGTCAAAAAGTGGACAAGAAAACTCCTGATTATACCTGGCGGCCAAAGGGTATGGCTATCAAAGCTCAGGGTATATCAATTGAGCCGATTTTAGCCTTTAAGCATTTTGTGCAACCAGGTATTAATGACCCGAACTGGATTGAAGATAGCACTAAAGTAAGCGATACAGGAATGAGCAAGCGTGAGTGGATTGGCTTAATTATTCACTCAATTGCACTTATGGACTTAACAGGCGATAAGCTTTTAGTAGCTAAAATGTTGGAGAATGATGACGGTGGTCTGGTGCGTGGCAACAAAGAAGCGGTTTATGTTGAACAGACATTGGCTACACATAAGGATAAAAGATATAAATCGCTTGAAGATGCAGTTACTGGCCAGGTAGGTCATAAGTCATCAAGAGGCCAAAATTATGCCGATAACAGGCACTTGGTTGTGCTCTGTAATATGGATGGCAACCTGCAAGAAGATAAGCTGGCGAAGATAGTGTCAAAAGGGCGGTTCAATATTGTTAATATTTTTGGATTTAATGGAGCTACCAGGCACTATTTATCCTTTATTTTTGACAAAGATAAAAGCGATGGCCCAATCCATAAAGCAGCCATTAGCGAAGCCAAGCTGGTTGAAGCTGCCAATAAGCTGTAGCTACTGTTCAATAAAAGCTAGGGTAGCAAGTTGGTCATTGTAAAGTGCTAAAGACCACATTGAGGCTTCTTTACCATCGCTCTTCTTGAAGACAAAACCAGCAAAAATCAAATGAGCATCCCAGCCTTCATAAAATTGAGCGTGATTTATTGGGAACATATATCCCTCAGTCGTAAGAAATCTTTGATAAGTAAGACTATCAAATTGAGACTTAATTTCGTATTTAGACCAATCAATTATTCGGTTTGCTGCCGAAGTATATAAACCCTTACCGATATTTACGTAGAAATTAGTAATCCGTTTGGAATTTATTGGTATCTGGCCGCCAACACCTATCAAGATACCGTTTGGGCTGTAAAGGTTTATGTCGGTCATACTTCTAACCATTTGATTAAATAAGCCCATTCCTGAAACCTTGTTCTGATTAGGCGGCAAAATGATGGGCGGCCTACGCTTTTTAATATCGTTGAAGTATTTCTTTCGGGGAATTTCGGCTTCAGGGGTTTCAGTAGTCAGTAAAAAATGCTTTATGGCGTATTCCTCATCATATTCTTTAGCCTTATTGCACTTAGAACAGGCGGTCAAAATAACTGGATGCTCTATGTCATTTGGCTTAAAGGTGCTTTTAGAAAAGATGTGCTCGGTGGTTAAAGAGTTGGTTGAGCCACATAAATAACACTGCTTGCGAAGTGGGTCGCTAGCCTTGTGGCGTGGTAAGGGGTTCTTATCTTCAGTCCGTGCAATTCTTGCCATTCTATAATTTTAGCTAGCATAAAACATCTGGCACAAGCGTCTAGGTCAATAAGTCAGGCGAAAGCCTAAATACCTCAACCAGGTGTTTTAGTTTATAATCATTCTCGGCAGTGATAGATGCTGTTTGAAATGCGTCAACTATCCTGCACCAATTGGGAATTATTGAGCGCTCCGGCGCTCTTTTTTCTTACCTCACCCCTAAAGAATACGCCTAATTCAGGTGTGTAAACTTTTCCATTCTGGTTTATATAAAATCCAGCAGGGAAAAGCATTTGTTTACACGCCACCCTATACTCTTTACTCAAGTAAGGTTCACAAAAATACTTACCAGTATCGCGCATAAAGCCCAGTGCAAACTCTAAGAACTCTCTCTTATCGTCCTCTTCGGCAGCAGTTAGCTTTTGCATTTCCAGATTTAAAGCAGATAAATGCTCTTTCTTTTTGTCTATTATTTTTAGGATATCTTCCTTTATGGCGCTATTAGTGCTGTCAGTAGCACTTTCGACTTTACGCTCTATATCTTTCTCGAGATTGAAAATTGCCAACCGCGTAGACCGCAGCTCGTCAGCCCGGTTTTGACTATCTTGCATCCATACCTCTTCCAAAGCATTAATAATCTTTTTTTGAGTTTCTTGCGACATTGCGTGGCGATTAAATAAACTCTGTATCTCGTTATGTACGTCCTCTTTATTCCAATAGCGATTACATGTCCTGCATCGGTATTTCTGGTAAATTTTTTTATATTTACCATTTGTAAGATCTAGACCCACAAGTCTGCCTTTATTTTTTAAGTCAGCACAGCTCTCATGGCACATTAAGTTGTTTAATGGAAACTTAGGGTTACCATTTCTCCTGGGACCTGTCTGATACTTTTCTTTTGCATAGAATATTTCGAGTATTCTTTTGTGCTCCACCATAGTTATTAAGGGGTCGTGAAGACCTTTCACCCCAGAAATCTTCACCTGTTTATCCATCTCGAGGATACCAGCATAAAATATGTCTGTAGCAATCTTTTCAAATTTATCCATTTTGTAAGGCGCGTGGTCTTCCGTGTATCTGCTCCTATTGAGCTCCTTTAGTGCATTTGTGGGGCTTATATAGCCCGCTGCTAGCCTTTTTAATACCTTTTGTAGCGCACGCCCCCGAACGGGGTGAATAGCATGAATTCCAGCTTTATCGGTTTTTTGATACCCAGGCTTAGGGTGAAACGTAAAACGTCCTTCTAACATTGCCTTGGTTTGTCCACTAATAGATTTTCGCTGCCGTTCTTCATTGCTGCCTTCGGCGACAAAGTATTTCATGAACTTCATTAGCTTTGCTTGCATATTGTCGCTATTTAGATCGTCGTCAGACGCATACCAAACAGTTACGCCTATGAGTTTGAATTGCATTTCAATGTAGAAAGCTTCGTCAACCGAGCGCATGAAACGGTCTGGCTCATCGACTATCAAATACTTTATATCGCGATGCTTCTTACAATAATCTTGCATCTGCTTAATATCTTTACGAGCAATATTCTTCCCGCGCTTACTAGAAACGCTGCCAGACCACCAACCATCTTCTCGAATTGTTACTTTCAGACGATTTGCTGCATTTAGAACTGCGTCGCGTTGTCTATTTAAGCTGTTATTTTTTAATTGCTCATCGCTAGATACGCGGCAATTGGCAATAGCAAAAGTTGTTGTCATTATGAATCCTTCCAAACACTAGCAGGGATCTCTGGGACAAAGCCCGCAACTCGAGGACATCAGAGACCCCTACTGCTATTCGTGATTTAGTTTGCTTTATGAGTTGCACGGTCTTGTCCTGACCAAACACTTATAATTCTTTTTTCGCTTTGTAAATATCTAAAATTAAATGCGCAAAATCTAACGCTTGTTCTTGGCTAAGCGTTTGCTCTTTTTTGCGTCTATTGCGGGCTTTTATAGTTGCGGGCATCACGAGTGACTCCTTGAAGCAGTGCTTCAGTTAGTCCGCGTGTAAGCCCGTTTTTTGCCGAGTCGTCCTCGTATACTTACAGCTTTAATCCAGTGCGCGTTGCCCCAGTCTTTTTTATGCGGTTCGTCTCCGCGTCGGCTGCTACAAAGAATACGGGATTGTTAATGTATTCTCAGTATACGCATAATAAAAACGCTTGGTCAATTCAGCCCCAAAAATTCGGCATTTATACGGCGGAGTCCTTTTAACAGAGATAGGCAGGGATATCCCCCCTCATTAAGCACGTTATGTGATTAGTTCTCTCGGAATAATCTTTTGTTTTTGTTGCGTAGCTCTGCTGCTACCTTTCTGAGTACACGGGCAGCTTGAGGATAAATCGTTGATATTTCTGAAGCACGCTTTTCTGCGGACGAAGCATGCTCAAGATCAGTAGTATCCTCCTTGGATACAAACCTTGGACCTCCGTAATTGAACGCTTGCATTACGAAACCGTCAACTACTCTATCGCTGTCCACATCATCCAATAAATGACATACTTCGTCTCTAGGCCAATTTTCAGTATGATCCGCCATAGAACAGCGATAAATATATGCGCCTAGTTCATGCTCGCCAGTTGAGACCCTATCAACTTCTTTTAGCCGTTTCCGCACACTATCTGTCCATCTTTTAAGCTCTTCATAATCAACAACGCCATCTTTTCCTGCGCCCGGAAGCATATGCATGCCCTCAATAATGCGGTGCGCAAGCTCTGCCTTTTTCTGATCATCCTCCGTAGGGGTTTTCTTTGGCTCGGATTTTGCTCTATATAGTAGACTAATAAGCTCTATAAATAATTCGGGGTCTTTAGAAAATTTATTTTGAAGTTCCCGAGTAGACTCTCCTCGAGACTCACGCAATAGCGGGTAGTATAAGATTTGCAAACGCACAAGATCATCTTGGGCGACATCATCACGGGCTGACAAATGCTTGAGGGTTTCCTCGACATAATAACCGATCATATCTTGACTTACATTAATACCTACGGGGCTGGTGGTTTTAGCCATATTCAAAGTATCGAGCATAAGCTGACTTGTTATTTTTGCGGATTTTTTCTCGGAATAATTAATTGCCGCCAATGCCTCATATGGACGTTCATACTTCAAGTATTGCTCCGCTAAATAAGGATAATCTTCAAAGCTCGCGCCTAATCCATAGGGGCTTAATGAGGACCAGTATTCACGCTGTATACCTTCTTCTTGCTGCTCAATAATATTCCATAAATCTCGCGAGGGAGGTGCCGATTTAATTAAAGCCGCTTTCTGTTCTAGAGACCATTTCCTACTTTTATCTAGCACCTTCTTAATAATTTCTACCCCTCGAGTCCGTGCCTGATTATATATGTAACCCCTAACAAGCTCTTGGCTAGCAGTCTCACTGTCATTTAGATAGGCAAGCATTTTCTTTTCATCCGAACTGGGTAGCTGCTCTAAATTAAATCCGACTAAAAATGGATCCTGTGAGTGAAATGCTAATTCATGAATACCGACCAATCCTTTGCTTTTATAGATCTCTTGCACTGATTTTAACTGGAGGTCCGTGGCAATTTTTTGATTATTCTCCCAGTTATGACCATCGGGATTCAGTATGGGTACATTACCTCTAGTGAAAAGCCACGAAACGCTACTTATTTTATCGTCAGGTGTATAAACTTTATAAATTTCCTCCAAAGCATCTATACGGTCCTTAGGATATGACCATTTTGCTTCAGGGAATTCTCTGTGGTGATGGATAGTGTCTCGCATTTTAGACCATACTGAAAGCCTAACTGGGTCAGGAAGATCACCAAGCTTAATACGTTTCAAGGCGGCGAGTACTTTATCGAAATCTGTCGGTGGTAAGTTAGTTAATGTATCTACAACTGCATCTACACCCTCTAGGTTTGTTTCAAATAACCCCAGTAGCCGGTCAACGACAGACGAAATATTTTCATATAATTCTTTATATGTAATCGACCTTCGTTTTTCGATAGGCCAACTCTTTCTAAATACAGGAGGTCTTGTTTCGATATATGTCTCATGGCTATCGGGTATAAGCCCGATGGTCAGTCGCTTTCCAATACCCGGATATTTTCTAATAACGAGATCTAGTATTTCCATTCTCTCTTTTTGTGAGATATCAGTCTGAGGCATCGTCAAAGATAGTAAGTCATGGAGGCTGTTGTAGGGACGATTGACCACTTTCCCCCCTGGGTCTATTTCGGCTAAGCCCGCCAAGCATAACGCGACTCTAGGCAAGTAATTTTTATTCCACGCTAGAGTTTCTAAAGCAAATAATAGGCTCGTATGAGGGGAGCTAGTAAACATGTCACTGTCGTCGACGAATAATGTTTTAAGTACCGAGTCTTGCTGCTTTAGTGCCTTCTCGACTGCCTCTAAAAATACTTCAGGTGAGGTTTCTGCCAATACTGAGAACACCTCTCTTAGTGAATACCACTTCTTCCCCGACGGGTCATCATTAGCCGCCGATAAAATTTCTTGAATAATATAATCGGCACTTGCCTGAAAGGTGGCATAACCTTCTATTGAACCACCTTCGTTTGTGGAGACGAGTCTAGCCATCGTGCGAGCAACACCTTCAATTAGCTCGCTTGAATAGGGTCGGGAGTAGCCTTGTACATTCGACATCCATCGTTCATTGGGCGGCAGATCATAGGAGGGGTCTTCACTGGAAAGAATATTCCTAAAGATAGCTTCAAACTTTTTATATTGGTCTAAAGTAACGAAAGAGGTGATAAGTAAGTTAGCATCATGAGGATCGACTACTCGCCACGAGGTATCAGATTTAAGCACGGGTGGATCCTCATCTATAGACCATGCTTGGAGCTTTTCGACATACTTCTCGTAAGAAATGCTAGCCAATTCTTCCAATATTTTTTTATCTTGTTCGTTGTCGTCTCTCCAGGCTCCTGCTAATAGGGCAGGTAGTAATTCAGGACCATTTTCACGGCTCTTAGCCCATTTAGATACTCTTAACTCGGGATGTTTACTTAATCTTCGGAGAAATGCTACACAACTAATTTTGCATAGTCGTGCCATCTCGTAAGCTTCATTAAAATCATCAAATTCACTCTTAAGACTATTCGCTGCAGAATCAATATTTAAGGGCTTAAGGTCAATAACTCCTGCTGAAGGAGCTCGCGTTTTGCCTTGCGGTGTTATAACACTATGACCGGCTTCAGTAGCGAGACCTACATTAGGTGAGTCGAAATTAGGGATAATAATCAAACCCTTGGGCTGTTTAATTAGTCTAAGATATGCCTCTTCAGTGTCTGCAATTACCGTTTTATTAAGGACCGCCTCTTTATCTTTCTTTGGCAAAGTATTAATAACGGATAGAATAAAAATTTTTGATTCGGTGATTGACTGTGAGTGAATGATTGACGAGAAAGTATTTTCGCTCGTGAGTAGAACAGCAAGCTCCTTTGCGTCCGCCTCTCGACCAGAAGTAAGTAGCGTGGCGGGTAAGTTTATTTTCAAAGAAGCAGTTAAGTAATGCCACTCGTCAGTGGCGGATTTGCTTGTGCCGGATTCGCCTTTGATTTTTTCTTGCAGCCATAACATAACAGCTGGGTGTTGATGGCACCATTTAATAATATCTTCAGCATCAAGAACCTTGACACTTTTCCATTCGTTTAGTTCATCTTTCTCTTTTGCCCACGCCGCCTTAGAAGCCCACCTGCGCGGCGTAACGAAGAGAAAGTTAGTATTTTTCCTCTCGGCGGGCGTTATAGACTCTACTCTACTTGAGTAATCGCCATCAGCCTTTGCCCTTACAACTTTATTGCATCCCATTTCCCATCCGCTAACCCCTAGCGGCACGTAGGTATGACGTATATTTGACTCCGTGTGACCATCCCAGCCACCGGAATTAGTACCTTCCTGTGTTGGAAAATTATTTTCTGGAAGATTTTTAGGCTTAGTAGAGGCGGCAACAAGCCTACCAATAAGTTCTGGCAAAAGTCCCCTTGCTTCAATCCTGTTTGCCCAGTTAGATAATTCTGTTGCAGTAACTTCATCCATAATATTAAGACTCCCGAATGTATATGAAACCGTGCTATAAGTATAGCGCTATAAGTCAGAGAGGTTACTGCTATGATTAGAGCATGGCAAATATAACCTTACGTAGTGCTAAGCAGCAGAAGAAAGACGAGTTCTATACCCAGCTTGCAGATATTGAGAATGAGCTAAAGCATTATAAAGAAAAATTTAGGAATAAAGTTGTACTTTGCAATTGCGACGATCCCTATGAGAGTAATTTCTTTAAGTACTTCGCTAACAACTTTAACCATCTTGGACTAAAAAAACTTATTTCGACTAGCTTTACCAAATCCCCTATTGCCGGAACTCAACTACCGCTATTTGAGATGGAGGGGCTTAAGCCAGACGGTAAGCAGCCTTTTAAAGTGGAAATAAATGAAGTGCCGGACGCAGATGGCAATGGCTCAGTCGACCTTAGCGACGTACAGTACTTGTTAAAACACGATAAGAATATTGCTACGCCACTCAAAGAAAATGGAGATTTTCGTAGCAAAGAGTGTGTCGAGTTACTAAAGCAAGCAGATATAGTTGTTACGAATCCCCCATTTTCGCTGTTTAGAGAATACGTTGCTCAACTCGTGCAGCACGATAAAAAGTTTCTCATAATCGGCAGCAAGAATGCTATTACCTATAAGGAGATATTCCAGTTAATACAAGATAATAAATTATGGCTCGGTTATGGCTTTTCGGGCGGCAATGCTTATTTTAAGACGCCCTATGAAGACAATGAGGCTTACGCTAGCGGCGTATATAATCCTGAAACGGGTTTAGTTAAATTCCGTAATGTAGGGTGGTTTACTAATCTGGATTTTGAAGAGCGCCACGAAGACGTAGTTATGTATAAAAAATACAAGCCAGAGGAATATCCAAAGTATGTAAACTACGACGCTATCGAGGTATCTAAAGTTGCCGAAATACCTTTTGATTACGCAGGAGAGATGGGCGTGCCTATAACTTTTCTTGATAGATATAATCCGGAGCAGTTTGAAATTATTGGCTCAAGCCGGACACACAGCAAGCCTATGTCTAAGATTGCAGAAAAAGGTACATACTCGCCAGGCGGACCTCGGTTTTATCTAGATAATGGTGACGGAACATTTTTGCGACTTTATGATCGTATAGTTATAAAAAACAAGAAAGTGAAGGCGTAATTATGAATATCGACCTACACAGAATCCCTGTGCGTGAAGTAGTAAAGGATTACAAAGATAGCGCTGAGCTAGGCGTAAGCGCTTATGGCGGCAAGTTGGATATTCGGCCTAAGTATCAAAGAGAATTTGTATATACAGGTACACAGCGCGACGAAGTCATCAGGACTATCAAGAATAACTTCCCACTTAATGTTATGTACTGGGTTAAAACAGATCAAGGAAATTACGAAGTTTTGGATGGGCAACAGCGCACTATTAGCATTGCCCAATATGTAAATAATGACTTCTCCTTAGATGATAGATTCTTCCATAATCTTACTCCTGAAGAGCAAGATCAGATTCTCAACTACGAGTTAATGATATATTTCTGCGAAGGTACTGATAAAGAGCGACTAGATTGGTTCAAGATCATTAATATTGCCGGAGAAAAACTTACGGATCAGGAACTAAGAAATGCCGTTTATACCGGACCGTGGTTGTCTGATGCAAAGTTAAAGTTTAGTAAATCTAATTGTGCTGCGTACTTGCTAGCAACCGATGGTGGAGCGCTTGTAAATGGCTCGCCAATCCGTCAGGAAATCCTAGAAACTGCCTTATCGTGGATAAATAACGGTGAAATCGCCAACTATATGGCGAAACATCAACACGACAAGAATGCTGACGAATTGTGGGACTACTTCCAGGCTGTTATATCTTGGGTAAGAGATACGTTCCCTAACTACCGGCACGAAATGAAGACCGTAGCCTGGGGTCCGCTTTATAATCAATTCAAAGAAGCTCAGCTCGATTCGCAGAAACTTGAAGACGAAGTTAAAGCGCTAATGCAAGACGAAGATGTTACTAAAAAGTCCGGTATATATAGTTACGTTCTTACGCATAAAGAAAGCTTTTTGAATATCCGTGCTTTCACAGACAAAATGAAACGCGAAGCCTATGAACGTCAAGAGGGGATCTGCGTAGCAAGAAATGCTGTTTGCGGTAATAAACATTTTGAAATCAATGAAATGGAAGCTGACCACATAACCCCGTGGAGTGAGGGCGGACATACAGATACGGCTAACTGCCAGATGATCTGCAAAGAGGATAACCGTAGAAAGAGTAATGTCTAGACTCACGCAAGAGGAACTTGAAGCATGGGTAGCCTACATTAAGTTACTGGCAGAGATTGATGTTGCTAAATAGACTGGTGTAAGTCTCGCCTCTTACTTACTCAATAAATATTCTTGATAGGGAACGGCTAGAAGTATTCTCCAGTTAGCTATCTCATCCCTGATTTCGTGTAAAACTAACTCTAGGTATTGCACCAAGCATAAGCATTATGACCTCTGATTGTTATGTAGTCGTTCATTGAAGTTTGCTCTGTGCAAGCGTACAATTATGCTAAGTTCAAGAACAAATATGCAAAACGACACTACGCCCACCCCAGCTATTCCAGCTAATGGAGGCAACGCTAATGTTCAGACACCATCTTTGACAGATGGTCAAAAAGTTATCCAGTCTACGCCAGAGCTTGTGCAAGAGTTACAGGCTCAGCAACAACAGCCAACCCTACAGCCCACAGTTGTAAGTTCAGCCCCGACCCAACCAACAACACCAGCTCCACATTCTATATATCCTGAGCCTACAGCCCCACCTAACGACCAAACGCAGGTCGGTATGTCTGCAAGCCAAATGGGTTGGAGTCAACCCTCAAGCAAGGATAATTTTGACACAAAAAAGCTCGTTATAAAGAGCGTGATAGGACTCTTAGTGGTTGGCGGTATATTTGCGGTGCTGGTTTTTACTAACATAATCGCACTGAGCCAATTCAAGACAATTGATTACACAAATTCTAGCGGCTCACATTATAGTCTGATGTTCTATACCAAACACACAACCAAGACCCTTAAATCGGGCAACACTGAGCTTGTGTCTAAGGTCTCAGAGGGCGGTAAGTATCCTCTCACGCTTTCCATAGCCAGTGGCCCTATTACCGAGCTGGATAAAAATGGGATAAAGACCTGTAATGGGTCTTTACCTAAAGTATTTGATGTCCAAAATAACAACCTGAACCAACAAATATCTGTGTGTTCTTTTCCGTCTCCGAATGGTGGCCCAGTTGGAGTGTATGTTATGGGCTTTGCTTCTAACAACCAAGCCCACATAGTGACAATCGGACAAGACTTATCAGGGGTTGATTTATCAAGCCAGAGCGGCGCACAGCAGTCATTACCCAAGTTTGGTTTAGACGCATATCAGGACGATATAAAGACGATTGTTGGTTCTATCAAGGTTGAGTAATGTGTAACTCCCCGCTCTCACTCCCTAAGTAAATATTCCTGATATGGAACTTCCAGTATCTTCCTCCATCTGCTAATCTCATCAGAGAGCAGGTGTAAAGATTTTCGCACCCGCTGCACCATATCTGTTAGACCAAATGTGCAATTTACACCCTAAGGGGTGTTTTTGTTATAGTTGTGCTTATGAATAAAAGCCAAAATGGCATTGGCACAGTAGTAGGTCTTTTAATGATAGTTATTTTAGTCATTATTGGATTTGTTGGCTGGTTTGTGCTGCATTCAAATCACCAGACCAGCCCAAAATCAAACCTGTCAAATAAACCTACATCTTCACCTCAAAATAAGGAATCGGCTGCAGTAAAAGCTGCTTATAAACAAACATCCGACCAAGCCGCTAATCTAATATTGTCTGATGCTAATAATCCGCAGCTTTATGGGCAACAGATTAATCCATTAGATACCCGCAACGGGAGAACAAATGAAATATCAAATCTGTATTGCTTCACTGTTGAAAGCACGCCAGATTTGGTACCTAAAATCGTTACTGGGTTTAATAAAAACACCTTAGGCACTTGGACATACGATGGGCAAGATTATACAAAAGATTCAGTTAGGACACCCGATACTACTGTTTTACATAACAGATTTCAGCAGACAGGCACAGTAAATCTAACTTATGAAACCTCCCATAACGACAAATTGAAAACAAACAACCCAGACTATTATCCGTCTGCATTAGCTAGCCTTACGGCAACTACACCGCAGCAGGCTAATAACTGCTCCCAACTAGCTATACAGAATAAGACAAACACAACAAATAAAGTAGTGGTGTCACTAAGTCTAGATTTATACGACTGGGTCTATGAATTTTAAGCCAGTTGACTTAGTGTAACTCCCTAGTCTTACTTCCTCAGCAAATACTCCCTGTAGGGCACTTCCAAAACTACCCTCCAACGAGCTATCTCATCACTAATTTGGTGTAAATTTTTTCGTACTTGCTGAACCACGACCCGGAAATCTCTTTTATGAGGTTTGCGGGTCGTGCTATTGGTAAGCTCTAACCCACGGCCTCCCCTAGAATTATCTGATTTTATAATCACAATGAAACCATATAAATATATAAGTTTTTCTTGGTTTGTTACGATAAGAGCATGAAGAAAATTGCTGTTACGGGTATAGGCGGGTTTATTTTTAGGGCAAAGGATCCAGAAGCGCTTGCAAAATGGTATAAGAAAAATCTAGGCATTGACCGTAATAAATGGGAACAGCAGGCTGGACCAACCGCTTTTGCGCCAGTGTCAGCCGACACCGATTATGTTAAAAAGTCCCAGCAATTTATGTTGAACTTCCGGGTTGCTGACCTGCGCGGAATGCTAAAACAACTTAAAGCCGATGAAGTTAAAATCGTAAAAAGTGTAGAGGAATACGCCGGCATGGGACTTTTTGCATCGATCGAGGACCCGGAAGGTAATCGCATAGAGTTGTGGGAGCCTAAAGAATGAGCAAGATAATCATGTGGAACGTGGTGACGCTGGATGGCTACTTTGAGGGCATAAAGCCGTGGGATTTAAGCTTTCATGAATTAGTTTGGGGAGACGAGTTAGAAAAATTTAGTATTGAGCAGCTTGATACAGCCGGCGGATTGGTTTTTGGCAAGAATACCTACTTGGGCATGGCTGATTATTGGCAGAAAGAGCAGCAAGGCGAGGTGGGCGAGCGAATGAACGCAATCAAAAAATATGTTTGCTCTACCGCGCTTGATAAAGCTGATTGGAATAACACTACAATCGTCAAAGATGCGGTGGCGGAGCTGTCAAAATTAAAAGAGCAGGGCGACAAAGATTTGTTTGTGTTTGGCAGCGGTGATCTTTCTAACTCGCTCACCAAAGCTGGCTTGTTTGACGAATACCGTCTGTGTATTGCGCCGGTTGTTTTGGGCGAAGGAAACCGATTGTTTGCCGATGGTCTACCGCGCACCGAACTGTCGCTGCTTGAAACAAAACCACTAAAGAGCGGCGGAGTAATTTTGCGCTACAGCAAGAAATAATCATGGGTTATAGTGAATGAGCGTAAGTATAGAAGGAAAATTGTAAAAACGTGCAAAAAATAGCTACAAAAGTGTTTGTCTACTCATCAGTTATTTTTGGTATCTTAGGCCTAGTCCAAGTTTTGACAATGCCGGATAACGATAACGAGATGTCAGACTTCAACAGAATAATCATGCGCCTCCTGATGGCAATGGTTTTTATAATTCTACCTTCCTTTGCGTTGAGTATTGCCGGCAAATATTTAAAAGATAGATAAGAGGTGTTATGAGGAAAATAATTGTTATAACAATGATTACGCTGGATGGGGTGATGCAAGCACCCGGCGGACCGGAAGAAGATCCATCAAACGGGTTTAAATACGGTGGCTGGACCGCGCCTTATTCGAGTGATAACGGCGGAGAGTTCTTTCAAAGAAATATGAGACCGGCAGAATACCTACTGGGTAGGAAAACCTACGAGATTTTTAAAAGCTATTGGCCGGACCCGGAGCACGCAAAAATGTGGCCCTACATAAATTCAGGCATGAAATATGTCTTGAGTAAGACTTTAGATAAGTCTAACTGGGAAAACACCACTTTCCTAAAAAGCATTGACGACATTAAAAAACTCAAAAATTCAGAGGGTGCTGACCTTAACGTCTGGGGTAGTGGTAAGCTCATCCAGCTGCTACTTAAACACGATCTGGTTGACGAACTGCGGCTGGTAACTTATCCGTTAACTCTTGGCCAAGGCCAAAAATTATTTGATGACGGCACCATACCGGCGGCCTTCAAACTGCTAGAAGGCAAAATTTCGCCCACTGGTGTGATAATGGCTAACTACAAACGCGCCGGAGAAGTTAAAACCGGCACTGTTGGCGAGTAAATCACCGTGCCCCAGTAAATAGCTACTATTAACCGTTGCTGTTTTGGCTTCTGTGAGCAAGAAAAGATATCAATATCGGGCTTGAGTAGGTACCTTTTTGCTTAGTTCATGCTGGCACCGATTAAAATCAGCGGTTTTTTATCGACTTTTTGCTTAACTTTGACCTTCTTAATGTCAAAATATTTCAAATAGCCTCCTTACTAAAATGTCCCGTTTGATGAATTGCTGTTAGTACTCTGAACGGTGTCTTGGATTTTTAGGTCACCTTTATTCTTGTGGAGTTGGTGCTGGTTGCGCTCAACAAATGATACGCACTGGCCTTGGTTTTTAAAGAAGTCGCCATTGTTGTCGGCAAAGTTCTTGTAACCGCCATTTTTACAGTCATCCTTATGGAATGGAGTACTGCCACGGGCGATTATCTGATCATTCACACTTATATTGTCAATATGGGTGTAACCTTGCTCGTCAAAGACGATATCTATGCTGTTGACAGTTGTGCCGGGAGCAACAACCGGAAAAGCCTGAGCCGGATTGGTCGGGTCAAAAGTTACGTGGGTCCAGCCATTGCCAAGATCGGTTGCCGAGCCATCAGCGCAGCCAAAAAAGTGAGTTACATTATCTGATGTAACCACATTAAATCGTGGAGCGCCGGCGCCGCAATGGGCATTGGTATCTGCCGAGTAGTAGTCAAAGTTCAGCTCGGTTAGTGTTATACCATTCACATGGTTAACGCTAGCTCCAGCTGCCGAACAGTCGGTAGCTGCCGCGGCCTTTTGTAAATAAAGAGACGGGGCGGGGTTGCCCATATCATCTACCCAGCGCGCTACTACATTCATACCGCCGTTAATATTATTTGTGCCGGCCGGATAGCCAGGCCCGCAATCGCCAGCGGCTCCCACAAATGTCCAAGGTGTTACTGTATACCTGGTTTGATCGGTGGAGTTAGGGTTGTTGGTTTGGGCTAATGTTGCAAACGGTAAAGCCAAAGGAATTAACAGCCCGGCTCCAAATATCGAGATTTTATTAATAAATTTTCTCATAGACACCTCCTCAAGTTCCGCCCTATTTAATACGAATATGGTTAACAGCTCAGTTAAATGATTAACACGATTATTGCGGGCTATTTGACATCAAAAAGAGCCCGGTTGTCCGGGCCCTTTAATTTTTTTGTGCCTATCTTTTAGTGACCATTAGCTTGGTTTTTGCCGCCAGTCGCAAAGTAACTGACGCAGTCACCTTGATTTTTAAAGTGTTTGTGGTTAGCATCCGTCATAGTTTGCCATCCATTATTTTTACAGTCATCTTTACTAGGAATATTAACTTCGATTTTGATGTTTGGCTGGAATCCAGCCCAACAGCCTGAATCTAATCGAAGGGTACCTGTGGTCTGGTTAGCGGGACAGTATGCTCCACTCCATGATGAGTTTAGGTAGGCGTCGGTTGGATCTGGCTGTGAACCAACAGTTACTGGACCAGTTAACGCCACATTAAGTGAGTCATAGCCGCACCCAGCACTCGTTGCGTGACACGCTGTATTATCTCCGTAAGGTGTTGCACCGTAGTCCGAAGTATTATACGCAACAGTTACGATAGCGCTCTGTGGAATTGTCCCTGTCAGATTATAGGTAATGGGTGTCGCGAATCCGTTGTAGCAAGTATTGTCCGCTGTGCTGTACCACTCGCCCGATTGAGCGCCTGTACAGTGTACTGGGTCTGCAGAGGGTCGATACGGAATCTGGAACGTCTGCGTAGATGTGGCTACAAGAGTGCCGACAGAATTCCCAGCTCCAACAGTGTATATGTTAAGGGTAACCGGCTCAGTGAAAGTTGCCCCTGATGTGGTGGAGCAATCGTGATTGAACCATGTGCCGTTCTGGCAACCCCAGCTACTCATCTGTACTGTGACTGTTGGGTTGGCAGCTGCTCCTGCCAATTGGACTTGACCGCCAAATTCAGAGGTTGATGTTGCTTCAAATGCTTGGCTGGGATAATTTCCTGCTGAAGGGTTAGGAATACTGTTGTAGACCACATTAGTGGCAGCATGTGTCAAAGCAGGGATGAATGCTAAAGAAGAACCCAGTCCTGCTATTCCTAGTATTCCTATTGATAAACTTGTGGCGGTTTTAGTTTTTATTTTTTTAACACCTGTTCGAATGTCGTATTTAAGCACGCTCATTCCCCCATTTAATAGTCCCTTAAGTATAACACCACAAAATTGACATTAGCATAAAAAACAACGTTTAAGCGGCCATACCGCGAGCCTTGAGGATAAGGCGAGCGGAAAGGAAGAACAATACAAGGCCCCGCTCAAATCGTGCCACTTGATTGCGCGATTTGCTAGCGGGGCTGCTATTAGTTCTGACGTGGTGGCGCCTCCCAGACTCGAACTGGGGACACAAGGCTCTTCAGGCCTCTGCTCTACCAACTGAGCTAAAGCGCCATATTTTTAAACGAGCATCGGCCTTCATCGCCTACGGCTCTAACGCTCGCTGATAGGTAATTTTATCAGCTCGCTATTTAGGTCAAGCCACTATGGCATGACGCTAATCAGGCCTCTGCTCTACCAACTGAGCTAAAGCGCCGTAACAGGGGTATTCTACGAGATTATCACTTTATATTCAAGGTTAGGCTTTTTCTTTGGAGAGGAAGTTCTTGACGTCTTCGACGGTGCTCATGAATTGGGCAGGGAAGATAACGGTGCTATTTTTTTCGCTGGAAATTTCAGTAAGAGTTTGTAGGTTGCGCAGCTGCAGGGCAATCGGATGAGCCGCGATGATATCAGCGGCTTCGCCAAGTTTTGTAGCGCTGAGTTGCTCGCCTTCGGCGGCGATAATTTTGGCCCGCTTTTCTCGTTCGGCCTCGGCCTGTTTGGCCATGGCACGCTGCATCGTATCGGGTAGCTGAATATCCTTTAGCTCTACCGTGGTAACCAGCACACCCCATTTAGCAGTGGCCGTATCCAGTATTTCTTTAATTTTTTCGTTAATGGCGGCCGTAGAACTTAGGACTTCATCAAGTGAGCTTTGGCCGACGACATTCCGCACAGTTGTTTGAGCTATTTGGTAGGTGGCACTTTGGACGTTTTCGATCTCAATAACCGACTTGGTAGGGTCCTCGATTTGATAGTAGGCCACAGCCGCCACATCAATTGAAACGTTATCTTTGGTAATGATTTTTTGGCTGTCGACAGGCAGCGTGACGATTCGCATGCTGATTTTCTTAAGCTGATCGACTATCGGAATAATTAACCGCAGCCCCGGTTCCTTAACACCGTGCAATTTTCCCAGGCGCAGCAGCACCCCTCTTTCATACTGGTTAATAACTCTCACCCCAGTAATAACCCAAATGAGCAAAATGATAATAACCACCCACATAATCGCCATAGTTGCCTCCTTTAATTAAATTGTATACCTAAGCGGACTAAACCTCTAGCTAATTGTTATTACCCCTGTATTTTAGTAAAATATTATGGCTTAAGGGTGAGTGGTGAAATTGGTATACACGCAGCCTTGAGGTGGCTGTGCCCAAAAGGCGTGGAGGTTCAAGTCCTCTCTCACCCACCACTGTATACAAACCAGACAACAAAATGCGACAAACGACCTCTGTAAACGAGGTCGTTTTTGGTTTGAGGACCTGCGCAACTTTCGTTTGACGATCGATTCGTTCGGTGTCGTGCAACCCCTGTGCTCGCGGTTGTAGTCCAGTTAGGGTTCATCTATTGCCTATTTAGGCAAAAGATGGTAAAATAGCTGTATCTCGTTGAGCGCTCTTGGGGCGCTCCGAGCGCCCTTACGCAAGCTCAACCTTCTGTTCGTCACAGGGAGGGAACTGCATGAGAACCACTCTATGCCTGCTGGCATTGATTTCGGCGACCCTGGTCGCCGCATCAACAGCAGCCTCGGGTGCAGACATCACGCTGGCAGCCGCTGCCAAGGTGGTGAACATCACCGTCTGGTCAATCGACCAGCCGGGTCCAACGCCGTGGGGTGGCCAGGACGACGCCTACAGCGTCACCATCCGCAACCCCAGCTCGAAGTCTTCGCCCCTGCACGAGGTGAGCTTCACGCTCTTCGCCCGGAATCACGGTCAACCCGATCCGGAGGCCGTCCTCTACGGGTCGAGCGGTTACTTCCTGTCGGCAAAGCCGCCCACCTGGGTGGTTCACCTGCTGCCTGGAAGGACAACAACCGTGTTCTTCCTGACTCGTTCAGCAGGAGATGACCAGTACTGCGCAGGCGGAACGATCACGAAGCCGCAGAAGTGCAGTCGAGGCGGCTGAGAGGAGCAACCTTGAAAGCGATCATCATCAACGGCTACACGACTGACCTGGCAGACGAGCTCGGCATCTTCAGCTATCCGGGTAGGCCCGTAGTGCACCTGGTCCTTCCTGAAGAAGGTCTTCGCATCACGCCGTACAACGGGCAACTTCTGATGTCGTCGGACATCGGTCACCTTCTGGAGCAGTACGAGAGGTCGAAGGTCGAGTGGTGGGTGCCGACCTATCGCGGCGAAGAGATCGAGATCGGTCAGCGATTTGTGAGCGACATCCGTCGCCTCCTCCGCCTCAAGAGCCAGCTAGAGGGCCGGCTGGCGGGAGAGACATCGAGATTGGCGAAGCACTTCGCCGAACCGCTCAACCGCCACATTCCAAGAGAGGCAGTAGTCGAAGCGACGGCGTCATGAGAAGAAGGGCTAGTCCGCAAGGACCGTGAGCCGTAAGGCTGCAACACCCAGGTACGTCAATCCTGGGGCTTCACCCGAGATCAAGATTAACATCGTGGTCTCAGGTGAAGGCCTTATTTATCTTTATTTATGAAGATCCGAAGCTACCCGCCCGCGCGGCCGCTTGATCGGCGGTGTCCTCTGGTATTGACTATTTAGTAAATAGGTGATAAAATATAGAGAATTCCTCTTCGGACGAGGAGGTCGCAAATCCTCTGGATTTGCAAGGGAGTTGCTCTTACTCCATCTAAGAGCAGTACTTAAGGAGAGCCGTATGGCTTACCACCTCGATATTGTCAGCGGTCCATCGAAGATGGAGCTAATGCTCGCCCTCTTCGACAGCTCTAATCAGCGCGAGCGGCCGGTCGAGTTCACCACCCAGGACAGAGGCGGAGAGTCGTATGCGTACGATGTTCGCATCACCCAGGTGGGCAAAGAAGACGGCTCCGGCGAGAGCTGGCTCTTCGAGGGCTACACGCAATCGGGACGGCCGGTGGGAGGTTATTTCTCCACCACTCGTCGCCGCGGGCACATGCATATCTTCGAAACCCTCGAGGACAGGCTACGCTTCACTGGGTGTATCGGCTACGCCGACGCACCAGCGCGGTCGTAACTCCAGAGCCGCAAGGCTAACAACCAGGCTCGACGTACTTAAGTACGTCGAGCTTGGGGCTTCACCCGAGACCAGGAATTGACTCGTGATCTCAGGAGAAGTCAATTATTTATGCAGATCCGAGGCCGGCCGGCCACGCGATCGCTTGATCGGCGGTTCCTTGGGCTCGGTCTGTTCACCCAACAGTATTTTTAGTAAGATTTGTAGAGGTCTAGGTGGGTTGTAAAGCTGCCCAGTTAGGACCACCACGCATCAGCTAATTACAGCCAAACTAGAAAAACGCGCAACTAAATGGCGCGTTTTTAGTTTGGCCTTGTATTGCTGCTGCTTTTCCGTTTTGCGCAGCTCCGCGCAAAACGGGGAGAACGGATAGGATTGCCTATGTAGGCAAAAGATGGTAAAATAGTATTATCTGTTGAGCTAGGGCTCCAGAACTGTTCTTTGAGTAATCCGGTTCCTTGCTGGCTTCCCGGGCTTAAGGCCTAAGCCTGAGCAGCTGGTAAGGACATTATCCGCGAGAGCGGACCTACAAAGGAGGAGTCTTGGAGACCACCAAGACAAAGAGCCCTGCGATAGAGACCGAAGAAGATGTCGTCAACCTGACGATGATCGTCGCTTTCGTTTTCATCGGGATGGGCATCTACCAGGCCGGCTTCGTGGGCCACACGATCAACTTCGTGCACGGGATGATCAGCATCGGACTGGGAGTGGGGCTGCTGATCTTCCTGAGGCTCGCCTACTTGTTCGGCCGACGCTGAGGAGCTGTGATGATCGCATTCATCAGAGCGTTCCTGAGCTACAAGCCGGCCAAGTTCGAAAGCACTGTCGACCGCTGGGAGCGCAAGGGGTTGCTCAAGCCCTTCGGCCAGCCGAAGACGTCGACGCTCGCTCCACGCAAACAGCGCGACATCGTCGACACTGTGATGGCACTGCTCGAGCGAGCCACTGCAGCTCGCATGAGCGTCACCGGCACGCGGTACCCGCCCAATCGCTGGCGGCTCCGTCGCCTCTACCGCTGGCAGCAGCGACACGAGTGTAAGAGTCCGCGTGAGGACTGGACCGCCATCGCCATCGCCCTCGCTTCGCTGACGCGTTCGTCGGATTGAAGAACAACATTGCCCGCAAGGGCTGCACTACCCAGGCTCGAAGCGCGCAAGTGCGACGGGCCTGGGGCTTCACCCGAGATCAAGATTAACATCGTGGTCTCAGGTGAAAACTTTATTTATCTTTATTTTTGAAGATCCGAAGCTACCCGCCTGCGCGGCCGCTTGATCGGCGGTTCCTTGGGCTCGGTCTGTTCACCCAACAGTATTTTTAGTAAGATTTGTAGAGGTCTAGGTGGGTTGTAAAGCTGCCCAGTTAGGACCACCAGAACAGGGGATTGTAGCTCAGTTGGCTAGAGCGCCTCGTTTACACCGAGGATGTCGGGGGTTCGAGTCCCTCCAATCCCACCAAGCTTTATCATCAAAGCTTGGGACCAAAATACTTAACTTGTTAAGTATTTTATTTTTTACGTCGGCGCTCGCGGTAAGCCATTACGCCGCGAAAAGCCACTACTGCCCAAATTACATTCACAACTACAGATACATATGCGTTGTAGTGAATTTGGTAAATCGTTATAAAAATTGCCCCTACGAAATTATCCATTTCGTACCAAAATGATTTGCCGGTCCACCGTCCGATGCTGGTTCGGTAAAAGCCAAATAAGACCAGCAGAGCGCCAATTATTCCTATTGCTATATACATTAGCCTTGGGGTAGGTGTTCGTGGCCGCGGCGGCCGTATTCAGTCCGCATTAATGATTTTACTTCTTCGGCGCTCGCGGTTTTAACTCCTCGGTTTAGAATTCCGTAGGGATCGAATATATTTTTAACGTCTAGCATCATTTTTCTGGCCTCCTGGCCGTAAATATGGCCAAGGTAGGGCGCGCGCATCCGGCCATCGCCGGCGGCGGCCGACAGGCTGCCGCCCATATTCAGGGCGGTGTTATATATTAAATCCTGTAGCTTATATAGTTTTTGCCGGTCGCCGATCTCTGCTAGATCAAGCATGGGCTGGGTGCGGACTACGCCATCGCCGGCGTGGCCCCAGGCCGCCATCTGCATGCCGCCGCCGGCGTAAATTTCGGCGGCCCGCCGCAAAAAATCGGCAAGGCGGTCGGTTGGCACAGCTACATCTTCGGCGACCGGCAGGGCTTTGGCATTGCCGCGTGACATTAAGTGCATAGTGGCCGCCGCCCGCCGCAGCTTATTAATTTTGTCGCGGTCTTCGTTGCCGGCAGCAATCATCAGGTAGCCACCGGTTTTTTCGGCCAGTTTGGCCAGGCCTTTTAGCGATTTCTTTTGGGCGCCTTCTTTGCTGTCATCAAACTCTAAAATTAAATGAATTTCGGCGCCGGGGTTTTGTAAAACACCTTTAAGCTGGCTGGGGTTGGCTTTGGTTAGCTGGACAATCGCCGCCCGGTTTAGCATTTCGCACATGCTGGGCTCTAAACTTAAGATACTTGGCAACGCGTCCTGGAGTTCGGATAAGCTGTCCAAAGATAAAACTGCTAATTCGGCCAATGGGTTGTGGGGTACCAATTTTAAAGTGGCTTCGGTAATAATTCCCAATGTGCCTTGCGAGCCTAAAAACAGGGGTGTAAGGTCAAAATTACCCTTTTTCTTAATATCAAAAAGATTGTAGCCGGAGCGGTTAAACCGTGCCCGAATCCTGGATTTTTCATCGGCTAAAAGCGCCTGGTTTTCTTCTAGCAGCCCATCAATGCCGCGGTAAATACTTCCTTCTAAACTAGTCAGGCCCATTTTTTTGTTAAGATCACGCTTGCTAAGCGGCCCGGTTTCGATAACTTCGCCATTGGCTAAAACTACAGTCAGTTTTTGCACATATTGAGCCATATCGCCGTATTTGACAGACTTTTCGCCAACAGAATTATTGGCCAGGCTGCCGCCAATGGTGGCGTAAGCGCTGCTGGCTGGGTAGGGCGGCAAAAAGTGGCCGTGAGTATAAAGAGTTTGCTGCAGGGCGCCAAAAGTAATTCCCGGTTCGACAGTTACAAATTGTTTACCAGGATTCAGGGCTAGAATACGGTTCATATGGGCAGTAAAAACCATCATAACTCCACTGCCGATAGCCGCCCCCGATGTGTCACTACCGCCGCCACGCGCTGTAATTGGCAAAGTTTTATTGCGCTCGGCTAACTGCCACGAAAACCTGGCGGTTTTGCGCACATCGTTTTCGTTGGCCGGATAAACAATAATCGATGGCGTAATTTGCAGGATGCTGGCGTCGTGGGCAAAGTAGCGCCGGACATCCAGCGAATCGGTCACTTCGCCAACTAAATGCTCCTGTAGGTAATGCGCAATCCTACTCATAATAATTTTCTTTTTTCGAGCTCATGCTTTCCTTATTCCACATCATAACATGGTGGGCGAAAGAGGACTTGAACCTCCACGTTCTTGCGAACACTAGCTCCTGAAGCTAGCGCGTCTACCAATTCCGCCATTCGCCCGTGACCTCTGTTATTTTAGCATACTGAGTGTCTTATCAGGCTGCTTTTTTAAATACTCCGTTTACAGATTGTTCGCTGACATCCTCTGGGAACATATTATATTCGGCGTCCTGGCGATATATCGAACGGTTTCCGATATTTTCGGCGTTGTAATCAAAAACACCTCGGCGCAGCGGCACCACAACCTGATTGCCATACTCAGATTGTTTTTCTGCCTGTAAATCCGCTACTACTTTATCCGGGTCATCATCCATATTAACGAAAATCGGCGTGGGCAAATTTTCGCCAGTATAAAACCAGGGTTTGCTTGCTACTTCGCGCCAGTCATCTTGGTAATCACGCCCTTGGATATATAGCTGCGTGGCATTCGCCAAATAAAATTCAACTTGATAGGAATCGGCAGCCGGGCCGCCCTGTTCGGTCGGCGAAGCAAAAAATACTCTATCGCTACCATATTTTGACGGGATCTCATCACTATATAGATTATTTGTACGGCTTTTATCGACATGAGTCATAACCGGAATCTTATTTTTAGTTCCGGGTGTTTTTGGCATTACAACCGCATATCGTGCATCGCGGGCAAACGGTGCGCGCTTGATAATTTCGGCAAGCGGGAGCACCAGGGTTCCTCTTTCGTAGCCGCGCGTGTAAAAATCGGTTGGGTCCAGAAATTCACTGAAATGTGGTACGTTGCTGTGCATGCGTTTTCGGCCATTCCCGGCTGGGTAAGCAGCTAAGTCGGTCTGGGCTCTTATGGTTCCTGTGCGTCGATATTGCTCGTTGCGAGACATCAGACCATTGCTTACCAAAGCCCTGTCGATATGTCCGGTGTTATGAAACTCCAGCTGGCCTGCCAAACGGCAATCATCCCAAAACTTTTCCTGTTTATCCTTAATTTTCGAATCGATTTCCGATATAGGTGCAATTTTAAGCCGCCTTTTTGAGATAGGAGATTCCGGGGTCTGGGTTTCCCAGCTAAAACCACCATTCTCGTCTTCTTGGGCTTCACTTTCTATGGCAGCCGCTTTGAGTTTCGCATAGATTTCATTGACGATGCCCAGCTCTTGATTGCCTAGAGTCGTGAGTGCTAATGCTTCTTCTTGAAACAGATTTTTTTGAAGAACTTCGGCAGCGCATTCCAAAGTTATGCGCCTGGCCGCAGGGTCGTTTGGCATCAGTTTTTCTGATTGGACAGCGGTAGCTAATAATTTGGCTGCTACTTCTACCGAGGGAGGATTGCCAAGACTACCGGCTTTATGCATAAATTCCAAGCCTTGGACTAACCCATCGGTCGGTACAGCACCTTTATTGTGTTCCAGTACTTTTTCTACCTGTTCAGTCGTTAGGCTGCCTTCGATTGCGCCGTCGACTAAAGCCGCTAATTCATAATGGTCTTTGTAATAACTGATTATGGCTGAGCGGACTTCACGGGACGGCTCTATTTCGCAATCGATAATCGCTTTTTCGATACGTTCATGAAGGGCTTCTGGTACGCTTTGCTGCTCGGACTTTTGGTAGCCGGGGATTAATGATTCGGCCGATATCGATCTGAACCTATCGTCGAGTTCACCATGATGCTGGCGGCCGAATCGTTCTGGTGGACGTGATGACACACCCGGAAATTCTTTGCTTAATACGTCAAGATGGTCTTGCGTACTATATTCTACCGGACTATATTCTACTGTTTCGTTTGGCATTTTTTATTGGCTTTTAGCTAATTATCTACCGATACGAACTGGAATTCAATTATCTAAAAATCCGCCAAAAGGGTGAGGGCGGCCTTAGCTTAGATGAAAGAATAGGTTTAATGGCTTGGGCCTGGTTTAAATTTTTGACCGTGATTTGGCCGGCAGGAGTGTCTATTTTCGTTGGGCCGATTGTTTCGGGAGTGGCGGTAATTTTAGTTTCGGTGCCATCCCAAACCAGTAAATCTACATCCTTTGGTGCCACTAACCTGGCGGTCGCGCCCCAGGGAGCTTTGTAAACACCCAGGACCTGGTTTTTATGGATAATGATTTTTGGCTCAAAGCCAGCCAGGGTTGAATTTAATAAAGGTGGCGCAGATAATATGGCATCTGTTAATTGTGCTTGATTAAGTACAGCGCCGACCAGGGTAATTTGGCGGCCCAGGACGCTTTGCTTAGCCGCAAAAATATAATTACCGCCGGCCTTGTCGGTGTGGCCGGTTTTTATTCCCACAATCCCATCCTGGCCAAGCAAAAAATTAGTATTTTTTATTGCGCCTTCTACTGGTATTTGAGCCGTAGGCTGGTCTACGATTTGAGCAAAAACCGGGTTATTTATGGCTGCCAAGCCAAGTTTTACCATATCGTCGGCCGTGCTGGTGGTGGTATCGCTAAATCCATTGGTGTCACCAATAGTGGTGTGGCTTAAGCCCATGTTTTTGACCATTTGGTTGGCATATTTTATGTAAGCGTCTGTGCTGCCAAAGGCCCAGATTGCAAGGGTATCGGCCATATTATTGGACGATGGGAGCATTAATGATTGCAGCGCCTGGTATTCGGTTATTTGTTCGCCGGCGCTAACCTGGGTTACCGAACCATTTTGCGAATAATAACTGTTAAATAAGTTAACATCGGCCTGAGTTAGATTAAGCTTGGGCCCTTGATTGCCAACGGCCAATGGTTTTTGTTTGAGTACAGCTAAAGCCGTAAATATTTTAGCCGTGCTGCCAATGGGTGTTGACGACTGCAAGCCATGGCTGGTTAGCAAACCGTAGTCTTTGGCACCAAGCGCTGCCTGCCCGCTGGCCGGCCAAGCCAAATTTAGCGTTTTAGCATGCGGTGGTTGCGGTAACTGCAGCTGCGGCGCCACCGAGGGCAACGGTCTAAAATAAAGCACCGCTAAAACAACAATTACCAGGCCGGCCAGCGGCCAAAAACGTCTTTTGAGCTTTGAATTAAACATAAGGATCTCCTCAATAATACAAGTAGTACATTAAAGGGGCCAATTGCGATATAATCATAATTAATAATAAAAGAGGTTTAAATGTCACCCACAGTCATCATCCTGATCGTCCTAGCAGTTATAGCGCTGGTAGTTGTGTTTATTTATAACGGCTTGGTCCGGGCCAAGGTCCGCACCGATGAAGCATGGAGCGATATAACCGTCCAGCTAAAACGCCGTTATGATCTAATCCCTAATTTGGTTAACACTGTAAAAGGCTACGCAGCCCACGAAAAAACCGTTTTTGAGGATGTCACAGAAGCTAGAGCCCAGGCGCTAAACGCCCAAACTGTAACCGAGGCCGCCAAAGCCGATAACCAGTTTCAAGCAGCGCTTAAAAGCTTGTTTGCGGTGGCCGAAAATTATCCCGACCTTAAAGCCAATCAAGGTTTTCAGCAGCTGCAGGCCGAAATTGTTGATACCGAGGACAAAATTCAAGCCGCCCGCCGCTTTTATAACGGCGCTGCCCGCGATCTAAACACCAAGATTCAGACCTTTCCCACCAATATTTTTGCCGGTATGTTGGGTTTTAAGCACCGTGATTTCTTTGACGTTGATGCCAGCCAGACTGCAGCGGTCAATCAGCCTGTTAATGTCGATTTCTCAGCCGATTCTAAAAAAGATTCTAAATAATTAAGTCTGTATGTACGAACAGATAGCGTCTAATAAGCGGCGTACTTTTTATTTAATGATTTTCTTTTTGGTACTGCTTTGGGTCTTAGGTTACCTGATTAGCAAATCTACCCACAATCCAGGGTTGTTATTCTTTTTTGGACTTTTTTCGATCGGCTACTCAATTATTTCTTATTTTGGCGGCGCTAAAATGGCCTTGGCTATTAACCGCGCACAACAAATCCAAAAAAGCGACGACCCGCGGTTATGGCGCACTGTTGAAAATCTAGCTATTACAGACGGCCTGCCAATGCCAAAGGTATACATTATGGATGACGCCGCGCCTAATGCTTTTGCCACCGGCCGCAATTACGATAACGCCGTTGTGTGTGCTACCACCGGTTTGTTAAAAATTATGGACGATAATGAACTTGAAGGAGTGATTGCCCACGAACTGGGCCACGTAAAAAATTATGATATGCGGGTAAACACCTTGGCGTTTGCACTTGTAGGCGTGATCTCTATGATCGCTGATTTCTTTTTACGCATATCTTTTTTTGGCAGCGATGAGCGTGAGAATAACAACCAGATAATGTTTGTTCTGGCAATAGTGGCCGCTATTTTAGCGCCGCTGGCGGCCAGTTTATTGCAGTTAGCTATTAGCCGCCGCCGCGAATATCTGGCCGACGCTACCGGAGCCTTAACCACCCGCTATCCCGAAGGACTAGCCGAGGCGCTGGAAAAGATCGAAAAAGCCGGCAGCGCTACGCGTGTCCAAAACACCTCGACCGCTCATATGTTTTTTGCCAATCCATTAAAAGGGCACAGTTTTATGAACTTATTCAACACTCACCCGCCGACCGAAGCCCGCATCAAGGCTTTAAGAGAAATGAAATTATAGCCATTTCACCTCTGTTAAGTTATAATTAAACAATGGCTCAGGAGGCAAAGAAAAAGCGGCCTAAGAAGGTCGCGGCTGTGGCAGGCCGGACGCGTAAACTGACCAAAAAACAGCAAAAAGCCAAGGCTAAGATCGACGCCAGAATACACAGGCCGATAATAGGCAGCTACCGCTTAAGCTGGCGGGTATTTGGAATTTTTAAAAAATACTGGCGGACACTGGGCGGTATTGTTTTGGTCTATTTGGTCTTAAACATTGTTTTTGCCAGTGGCATAAGTGATATAAGTACGACATTTAGTAACATAAAAGACGATCTAAATTCTGGCGGCGGGCATGGGCTGTGGCACGCCGCCGGTGGTTTTGGCTCGCTGCTGGCCAGCTCCGGCGCGGTTAGTTCGACAACCGGTTCTGCTTTGCAAAGCATGCTGTTTATGATCTCCAGCCTGGTGATTATTTGGGCCCTGCGCCATCTATTATCGGGCCAGCATATATCGGTTAAATCGGCTTATTACCGTTCGATGTCGCCATTAATCCCGTTTTTGCTGGTAGTTTTAGTGATAATAATTCAGTTGCTGCCGCTAACCCTTGGCGGCGTGATTTTAGCCGCTGTAGCCAGTAGTGTTTTTACGAGTGCCACGGCCGCCACGGTTTTTACAACCATTGTTTTTTTACTGTTAGCGGCTTGGTCTATTTATATGGTTAGTGCATCGATTTTTGGTTTATATATTGTAACTTTGCCGGATATGCAGCCGCTGGCGGCTGTTAGGTCTGCACAAGAACTTGTGCGGTACAGGCGATGGCCAGTAATCCGCAAGGTTTTATTTATGCCGATATTCATTGCCGTGGTTATGGGAATTATAGTTGTTCCTTTAATTATTTATGCTCAGGCAATTGTGCCGTTTGTGTTTTATATTTTGAGCATGCTGGCGATTTTATTCGTTCATACTTATCTATATAGCCTTTACAGGGAGCTACTTGAATGAATAATCCGGCACAGCGGGCGGCCAAGCTGCGCGAGCTAATCAACGATTACCGCTACAACTACCATGTACTAAATAAGTCGATTATGAGCGAGGCGGCGGCGGACAGCCTAAAACACGAACTAAGCCAAATCGAAGCCGATCACCCGGATTTAATTACTCCGGATTCGCCTACCCAGCGGGTAGCCGGCCAGCCGCTGCCGCAGTTCAAAAAAGTCGAACATTCCAGTCGAATGCTTAGCTTAAACGACGTGTTTAACGAAGAGGAGTTTAAAGCCTGGGTTACCAGAATCAAAAAGTTGGTCGGCCGCGACGAGATTGAATTTTTTATGGACCTGAAAATGGACGGCCTGGCCTGCGCACTGGTTTATGAAAATGGAATTTTAACTTTAGGCATAACCCGCGGCGATGGATTTATTGGCGAAGACGTCACGGCTAACATCCGTACAATCGAGTCAATCCCACTACGCCTGCGCGACACTAAAAAATTCAGCCAATTTTTAAATGGACACACCGAAATCCGCGGCGAAATTGTCATGTATAAAGACCAGTTTGCCAAACTAAATGCCCATCGCGAAGAACAAGGTTTACCAAAATTTGCCAATCCCCGCAATTTGGCGGCCGGCACGATTCGCCAGCTGGATCCAAAACTAGTTGCCGCCCGTCCACTGCAATTCCACGCTTACGACTTACTAAGGCAGGATGCTTCACAAGTTCCAACCAACAAATTCGCTTATGAAGCAATTCGGGAACTTGGTCTGTTGGCTAACCCTCAAAGCCAAACGGCCAAAACTTCTGATGATGTTCTAAAATTTGCCAAATACTGGGAAGATAAGCGTAAGGATCTGCCATTTAATACCGACGGATTAGTAGTTAAAGTTAACGACCGGAACCTGTATCGAAAACTTGGCGTGGTGGGCAAAGCCCCGCGTGGTGCAGTAGCTTATAAATATCCGGCCGAGCAATCTACAACCAAAGTTAAGGATATATTTGTCAGTATTGGCCGGACCGGGTCGGCAACGCCAGTGGCTATGCTTGAGCCGGTAGTGGTGGCTGGTAGTACCGTCCAAATGGCCACCCTGCATAACGAGGGCGAAGTCCGGCGCAAAGACATTCGCATTGGTGACACGGTTATCGTACAAAAAGCCGGTGATGTTATTCCAGAAGTTGTCCGGCCGCTTGTAGAACTAAGGACCGGTAGTGAAAAGATGTTCAAAATGCCAAGCCGCTGTCCGGACTGCAATACCAAATTAATTAAAGCTAAAGCCGAGGAAGCGGTTTGGCGCTGCCCTAACAACGCCTGCCCATCGCGTGCCTGGAAGCAGATTCAACACTACGCCAGCAAAGACGCCCTAGACATCGAAGGATTAGGCGAAAAAAATGTGATAGCCTTGCTGCAAGCCAATTTAATTAAAGACGCAGCCGATATCTATAAAATCACCAAAGAAGACTTGCTCAAGCTAGACCGTTTCGCCGAAATCTCGGCATCTAAATTAGTCAAAGCTATCCAGGACAAAAAGCAGCCGCCGCTGCCTAGGTTTATTTATGGCCTAGGCATCCGTCATATTGGAACGCAAACGGCCATAGATTTAGCGACTCATTTCAAAACACTCAGGCAAGTTAGTAATTCGACAATTGATGAATTATCAGAGGTCGAAGGCATTGGCGAAGTAGTGGCGGAGGCAGTTGTGGAATGGTTTGAAGAGCCTCGCAACAAAAAATTATTAGAGAAATTTGAAAATCTGGGGGTTCGTCCAGAGTCTGCCAAGGAAATCACCGGGCCCTTAACCGGCAAAAACTTTGTAGTCACCGGTAGCTTAGACAGCATGAGCCGCGAAGAAGCTGCCGAACGCATCCGGGCATTGGGTGGCACATTCCAAAGTAGCGTCGGCAAAGAAACCGATTATTTAGTAGTTGGTGCAAACGTTGGCGCCAGCAAACTAACCAAAGCCGCCAAACTCGGCACCAAACAAATCAATGAGGATGCATTTCTTAAGTTACTCCGTTGACATTAAACGCACAGAAGCGTGTAATAAACATAAGCTTCGCGCACCAGGGCTCGCGCATTGCAAGCAAAATAAACACCCAATCTGTTTAAGGTAATAACAACGGCATCTTGGACAGCAAAACAAAAGCTTCGACCCGGGCCCGCGGGTGGGCTGCGCGAAGATGTAAAAACCCGTCAAAAGACGGGTTTTTACATTGGTGGAGACGATGAGAGTCGAACTCACGACCTCCGCAATGCGAATGCGGCGCTCTAGCCAACTGAGCTACGTCCCCTCAACTGGAGATTATATTATATAAACAGATGTTTGATTCCATAACAAAGCAGGCTATAACACATACACGGCATTGCCTAACAGGCTGCGGTATTGGTGAAGTTGCTGGTATGGCGATTGGTCAAAATTTGTCTAATGTCACTCAAACAGTCCTGGCTGTAGCCCTGGCATTTTTGTTTGGTTATTCATTAACATTTTGGGGAGCCAGAACCAAAATGCCAGCCAGAGAAGCGATTAAACTAGCTCTGGCCGTGGATACCATCTCGATAATTTCGATGGAAATCATTGATAATGTTTCAGAATGGCTAATTCCAGGGGCAATTAATGCAAAATTGCACGATTTTCTTTTTTGGTGGAGTTTAGCGCTGTCATTAGCGCTTGCATTTATCCTTACCGTCCCGATTAATCGTTTTATGATGCAACGCGGCGTGGGGCATGTCGGTCACTAGAATTAACAGATATATTTTTGTATAATCCATCTATTCCGGGGCATTGGCGCAGTTGGCTAGCGCGCTTCCATGGCATGGAAGAGGTCAAGGGTTCGAATCCCTTATGCTCCACCATTTATTATGACTTACAAAGAAGTATCTAGAGCCATTATCTATGATCACAAAAACCATTTTTTATTAGCAAAAAGGGGCAGAGGCAACGGCCACGGACAGTGGGCGTTAGTGGGCGGAAAACCAGAAAAAGGTGAGAATGCCCAACAAGCAATAATTAGAGAGGTTTTAGAAGAAGTTGGCCTAACTTTTAAGCCAACACAGTTTAAACAAGAAATAAGTAGCGCGCACGACCCAGATGGATATACCTGGAAGGTAGATTATTTTTCGGGCCAAGCTACTGGAGAACTACAGCTCGATCCCGCAGAAAATACCGAAGCCCAATATTTTAGCAGAGCCGATCTTGAATCATTAGAAATAGCATTTGGGCATCTTAGAATAATTGATGAATTTCTTAATCAGCCTAAACCGCCCGGCGATTAAATTCGATAGCAGTGGATACGTTTTGGCGTGGCCGGCTAGGCTAGTGATATATACTTTTGATAGCTATAAAAAATGAAAAAATACAAATTGCTAGAAAAATTAATTCCCGTGCTACCGAGATATAGCTACTCTATTCATAAGCGGCAGATGGAGCCCATTTGCCTTATATTGCTTGGCACTAAGCCTTCCATTACTTATCATCTCGAAGAAGCCGGCTGGCAGCTGGCTGATAAAATTTCGGCAATAACTGTAGTTAAAAGCGCTTGGGCGACAATTGCTGATAAAAGTTATCGCCATGGCCCAATGTGGCCGTCATTTATCAACGGTAAACAAAATAGCCTTGGTTTTGAAATGCCTACTAACTCCGATACGTATCGCCGTCGCCACCATCTTAGACTATGGAAAACTAAATACCGACTTGGTAAAAATCGGGTTTGGATAGGGACTATTAGCTACGACAGGGGAACGGGTTTTATTAGGCACAGCCCAATCCCAGCCCATCACATCAGCCCAAACCTTGAAATGGAAGAAGAATATCTAAGTCGTACACTGGATATCATGAAACCACTGTACGCCAAACTGTCGAAGCCTGAAAAAGGAATAATTAATACCGGAGATCCTTACGTATGGGACGGCAAAGCCATCGTACTAGATTTAGCAAAATAACTCCGCTCAGAATGGCTTATTTATTACTTGGAGTGTATTGTTTGCAGCATTTAATTCGCGATTATTTGCAAGACGACCATGTAATAAACTGGTATACGACCTTTGGCCACAGCTGGCTTAGATCCATTCCAGACACTCGCTTAAATAACGACATTGGCATGTTTGTATTCTTTTTCTTGGGCTGTCTGTTTTTATATTTGGCTATTAGAAAAACCAAATTAGGCAAATCCGCTGGCATCTGATTTAAATATAAGTTAATGAGGCTTAACGCATATTTGTCAAAGGCTGGTATAACGTCTAGGCGTAAAGCCGACGAGCTAATAAAAGCCGGCCACATTACGGTTAATGGCAAACTAGGGCAACTTAATGATGACGTTTCAGAAGTCGATAAAATTAAACTTAATGGCAAACAGATAAAATTGCGAAAAAGTCGCTATATTTTACTCAATAAACCGGCCGGTTATTTAACTACCCTAAAAGACCCACATGGTCGGCGAAAGGTAATTGACCTTATTGATATTCCAGAAAGGGTCGTGCCGGTAGGCCGGTTGGATTTTAATACTACCGGCGCATTACTGCTGACAAATGACGGTGAACTTGCCAATAAATTAATGCACCCGAGTTTTAAGGTAGATAAAGTATATGAAGCAACAGTTAAGGGCGATATCACGGATAAAATACTTAACATGTTAAGTATTGGCGTTGATTTAGAGGACGGTAAAACCGCGCCGGCTAAAGCCCGCAAATTAGCCGCTAATAAAACCGAATTAACAATCCACGAAGGGCGCAAACACCAAGTAAAAAGGATGCTGGCAGCTGTTGGTTTGCCGGTTATTAAGCTGCACCGTTCAAAGTACGCTGGACTAAACCTGGATGGCTTAAAACCAGGCCAGTGGCGGGATTTAACACAAGAAGAATTAAAACTGCTAAAGTAAAACTATGCCACGACTGGTCCGGGTTGTCCGCAATGTAGAATTTACCCAGTTATTTGATACTTTTTTAGTTACAGCAATCACCACTATTCTGGTAATCAGGTTTTATTTAAAGATAACCGGTTATCCTGAGGTCGGAGGTTCGACGCTGCACATTGCCCATCTATTACCTGGCACCTTGATGATGCTTGGGGCGATTTTAATCTTGCTAGCGGCCGTTAACCGCGGCGCTAGGGGCTTTGCGGCCTTTTTGGGCGGCCTTGGCTTTGGATTTACCTGGGACGAACTGGGTAAATTTATAACTAAAGATAACGACTATTTTTTTCATGCTACCCCCGGACTAATTTACATAACTTTCGTTGGCCTGTACCTTTTAGTCCGTTATTTTGGCCAACGCCGGTTTACACCTAGTGACTACATCGCCAATGTCCTAGACCTGCTTAAAGATGCCTCGATTAACGATCTGGATACCCGCGAATACGAACACGCCAAACAACTTTTATCGCATGTGCCATCAACTCACCATCTATATCCCCAGACTAAAGCGATGTTGCTAAGCGTCAAACCCAGCCCGGTAAGAAAACCATCGCTGCTTGATAAGGCGTTTTATCTTTTGAAAAGCCCATTAATAAAATTAAGCCAGCAAGCGTATTTTTCGCAGCTGGTGATTAACGTAGCTTTGGCCTACGGAGTAGTCAGTTTTCTGGCGGCGACGTTCTTTTTTGCCGGCGCTAGTTTGCCCGACACCCACCACGTAGTTAGTTTTTTGCAGGGTGACGAGAGTGATTTAATCGGCGGTTTATCGGCGTTGCTTTCTGCGGGGTTAACTGGCATGGGAGCATATTTGTATTTTGGAGGCCATTTGCGGCGAGCTTATAAATTATTTGAACAAGGCCTTTTAGTAAATATTTACATTGGCCAAATTGTCTTATTTTTTAAAAGTCAGGAGATTGCCCTGGCTTGGCTGGCGGTCACGCTGCTTTTGCTGATTAATCTGGAGCTTTTGGCTAGCGAGAGGGCCATCAAACCGACACCTTCAAAAAACACCTAAACTGAGATATTATTAAACTTAATAACAAAAATGGATCCACAACCAATTCCCCAAAATCCCGAGTCCCCAGCTGACAACCCCGCCCGGATTGTAACGCCTGGCGCGACCGTTGCCCCAACCGCCGGTACACCACCGCCCCTGTCGAGCGATATCACCCCAGATCGGCCATTGGCTGTTGCCGGCGTCCCAATGGGGCCATCTGGAACCCCGCCCCAAGTTGTGCTCAACACCCAATCACAGCGCGGTTTCAGTAAATTACTTAAAGGTAAAAAACTGTTATTGCCGGCAATTATTGCCCTGAGTGTGCTGGGTGGCAGCGCCGGAGCGTATTTTGGATATTATGTTCCTAATAAACCCGAAAATATACTGGCTAAATCCTTGCAAAATACTTTAAACCAGCACCAGTTCACCAATACCGGAAACCTGAATATTACAAGCGGCGGCGTAAGCGGCAAAGTTGATTACAAAGTTGCAGTTAACGAAGATGCCCACACCACTGACAGCAAACTGACAATCACGGTCAACGGTGTCAATTTTCCGGTAGAAGTTATAACCGCCGAGGGCAACGCTTATTTTAAAGTTGGCGATTTAAGTTCCCTAGAAGGTGTATTGAGCCAATTTTTGGGGCCGGACAGTAGCTTAAAATCAACCGAAGACAAAATCGTAAAAGATGTAACCAACCAATGGTTCACGGTAGATAGCACTCTGCTTAAAGAAGCGAAGTTGGATTGTTTAGCAAATTTTCCTGATAGTTTTAGCGCCGATGACATAAATTCACTTAAAAAGTCTTATTCTAAAAACCAGTTTGCTACAATAACCGGTCATTCACCCGATTCGGTTAATGGTGCAGCTGCAATTAAATATGAAATTACTATTAATGATGACGCGCTAGCCAAGTATGACGTTAATAGCTCTGGCTACATAAAACGCCTGGCGAGTTGCTTAAACCAAGGTAAACCGCTAAATATTAGCTCGGTTAAAGACGGCGATACTCTACCAATTACAGTTTGGGTAGATAAAAAAACCAAAAACATTGTTAAATATTCATCGAAATCGACCGCCAAAGATAAAACCAATGGAACCACCGGCGACTTAAGCGGTACGATTGATTACTCGGCCGTGAATATTACTGAACCGGCTGGCGCCAAGCCGGTTCTTAGCCTGTTAAACGATTTTGACTCGTTTGGCTTGGCCAACGCTTTTGGGTCTGCGGCATTGTCTCATTCTTCTGGAGCCGCCGACACCGAACGTAAAGTAGATATTAATGCCTTAACTGGACAGGTCGAGGCCTATTGGGCTGACAAAGATTATTACCCAACACTAGCGAATTTAAATGACCCAAGCTGGCGGGAAGCTAACATGAAAGGATTAGACAGCGAAGCTTTGAAAGATCCCGACGGCACCAGCGCAGTCTTAAACCCCAAGCCGGCCGCTCACGTTTATGCTTACACCGCAACGCCCGCCGGCTGCGACAATGTTAAAACCAAGTGCAGCGGCTATACACTTACCGCTACCCTCAGCGACGGCACTACCTATGTTAAGCAATCACTCAATTCCGGCTCAAACGTCCAGCCGTCCTTGCAATAACAGTGTGTCGTAACTGATATACTTTTAAGATGAAAAAGCTTGCCCGCAACATTGTAGCGGCAATCCTTGGGCGCCAAATTCGGCAACTTTACAATCGAAATCAGTTTAAGGTAATTGCAGTTACCGGCAGTATAGGTAAAACAAGCACTAAGCTGGCTATTGCCCAGATACTTATGCCTAGCTTGAGGGTTCAAAGCCAAGAAGGCAATTATAACCATTTGGTTACCGCTCCGTTGGTTTTTTTTGGTGAACAAACACCAAGTTTATTTAACCCAATAGCCTGGACAATTGTTTTTTGGCGCAACTGGCGGCAGTTACGGAGGTCTTATTTGTACGATGTAGTTGTATTGGAGTTGGGTACTGATGGTCCCGGCCAGATAAAAGAATTCAATAAATATCTAAAGTTGGACATAGCAGTTGTAACAGCCATCACCCCAGAACACATGGCCTTTTTTGAAAACCTAGACGAAGTGGCCGAAGAAGAACTATCGGTTAAGTCTTTTTCTTCTCTAATTTTAGTTAATAAAGATTTGTGCAAACCAGAATACCTAAAAGGATTAGAAAACCTAAAAACTTATTCCCTGGGTTCCCAGACGGATTTTAAAGCTTTGGATTATAAAATTGATAAACATTTATCTACCCCAGAACAATATTCAAGGTTAGCAGCTGCCTCGGTCGCGGAATTACTGGGGTTAGATAAGTCAGCTATAAAACACAACCTTAATCGAATTAAACCACCAGCCGGCCGCATGCAAAAGTTAGACGGAATAAATAACTCTACCATTATTGATGATTCTTATAATGCCAGCCCAGATGCTATGAAGTTGGCGCTAGATAGTTTGTATAAAACAAACGCTCCGCAAAAAATCGCATTGCTTGGCAATATGAACGAATTGGGAGATTATTCAAAAACCGCCCACCAAGAACTAGGCGCTTACTGCGATCCCAAGCAACTTGATCTAGTGGTGACGCTAGGGACCGATGCAAATGAGTTTTTGGCCCGAGTTGCCGAAGATAAAGGCTGTAAAGTTATGCGTTTTGACAGCCCCTATAAAGCCGGCGAATATATAAAATCACAAATTCAAACCCAGGCGGCGATTTTGGTCAAAGGCTCGCAAAACAAAGTTTTTGCCGAAGAAGCAATTAAATCTTTTTTGGCAGACCCGGCCGATTCATCTAAGCTGGTCCGTCAGTCTAAAGATTGGTTAAAAATTAAACAAAAAGCATTTAGACAATGAGCACACCAGCCGAGAATTTCCTGGATTTTAATCACCGGCGAGTAGAGTTGCCTATAACGCATTACTGGCAACTTAGCGAAGACTGGGGGATACATGAAGCCGAAAGGCGCCGGGTCTGCGCGCCACTGTGCCTTAAAATGGTCCTTGATTATAAGCTTAAGGGTGAATCCATTCCAGAAATACCGCTAACAGAGATTATTAATCGGACTCTTATGAATGGCGGCCGCACTAAAGACGGCTGGTTGCATGCCGCCGAGGTCGCCACACTCAAAGATTATGGACTAAACGCTTGGCGTCGCGATTGGACCAAAGGAAACTTTATGGAGCTTCTAGCCAAAAGAAAAGAAAGATATGATGACACTCAAATGAGGGCAATTCAAAATCAGCAACTTGCCGAGACATACGTTTCAGGTCGTGACCAAAAAGTGATGGAATCAATTCTAACAGCGCTGGATAGCGGCAATCCGGTTATTGCCAGCGTTTTGCCTGGATTTAGCGATAACACACAATCTCACCAGGTTGTTATTAGCGGTTATATTGAAAGCCAGGCTGGGACTCAATTGCAAATCAATGATCCGATTATAAAAAATAGCGACCAACAGCAAGTTCAAGTTGATTGGAATTATTTTTCAAGCTACTTTCATGACAGAGCTATTTTTGTACACGATTATGAACATTAAAGATAAAGTACTGATTTTAGGCGGCGGTGATTCGCCGGAGCGTGAAGTGTCACTGCGTTCTGCCGGTTCAGTAGCAGCAGCGGCCAAAACTGATGGTCTTGAAGTTCTAGAAATCGACCCTTTATATGACTTGGAAAAATTAGACCAAGTGACCAAAGATACTCTAGTTTTTCCGATCCTACATGGCAAAAACGGCGAAGACGGCGTTATTCAAAAAATTCTAGAAGATAAAGGGTTTGCTTACCTGGGCAGTCAAAGCCAGGTGTCGACTGAGTGTATTGATAAGTGGACTACTCGCCAAAAATTATCAGCCGCTAATATCCCGATACCTGCGGGCGTTTTGGTTACCAAAGATAACTACAGACAACAAGAATTATCTAAACATCCTCACGTTTTAAAAGTTGTTAACGGCGGTTCGAGTATTGGCACACTGATTATCCACGATCCGGCTAAAATAACTGATCAGCAACTGGATGAGATTTTTAATATGGATGCCCGAGTGGTACTGGAACAGCTCATCGAGGGCACAGAAGTTACTGTACCAATCTTGGATCAATCAGCTTTGCCGGTAATAGAAATCGTGCCCCCTGCCGACGAAGAGTTTGATTATGAAAATAAATATAACGGACGGACTCAAGAATTGTGCCCACCTAAAAATGTCTCGGATAAATTACAAACAACAATCCAGTCTCTAGCCGAAAAAGTCCATAAAACTATGAACGCAAGACATTTGTCGCGGGTAGATATTATGATTGACCGGACCGGTAATTTATATGTGTTAGAAATTAATACTATCCCCGGGCTGACGGATCAGAGTTTATATCCTAAATCTGCTGACGCAGCCGGAATATCAATGCCCCAGCTTATTAAAGAATTTGTAAATCTGATAAAGCGTGATTACAACCTCTGATATCCTCTGTTAAAATAAAGGGAATATGAGGCGTTACAACCCCAAAGAAATTGAGCCTAAATGGCAGCAAATTTGGGAAGAATCAGAAATCTATAAGGCGACAGAAGACAAAAGCCGTCCAAAACGCTATGTGCTTGAATATTTCCCGTACCCAAGCGGTGCGGCAATGCACGTAGGACATGTCCGTAACTACACAATTGGTGACACCTTAAGCCGGTTTATGCGGATGCAGGGTAACAATGTGTTGCACCCAATGGGCTGGGACGCGTTTGGTTTGCCGGCCGAAAATTATGCTATTAAAACCGGCATTAGCCCCCAGCAAGCCGTCGCCCAAAATGTTGAGCGGTTTAAAAAACAGCTGATGCAAATGGGCTTTAGCTATGACTGGAGCCGAGAAATCAACAGCACCGACCCCAGTTATTACAAATGGACCCAGTGGTTCTTTTTACTTTTATTTAAAAAAGGCCTGGCCTACCAGCAAGAAAGCCTGCAATGGTGGTGCCCGCACGATAAAACCGTTTTAGCCAACGAGCAGGTAGAAAGCGGGCGGTGCTGGCGCTGCGGCAATTTAGTTGAAAAAAAATCCCTAAAACAGTGGTTCTTTAAAATCACCAAATACGCCGACCGGCTAGATAAAGATTTAGAGAATTTGGACTGGTCGCCGGCCATCAAAGCCATGCAACATAACTGGATTGGCAAAAGCACCGGCGCCGAGATTACTTTTAAAACGGGCGAACACCAGATTAAAGTTTTTACTACTCGGCCAGATACAATTTTTGGCACTACCTTTTTAGTATTAGCCCCTGAAAACCCGCTTATTCCGCTTATAACCGCCCAAGAACACCAGCAAACCATTACCAATTACGCGCAAACAGCCTCACGTAAAAGTGAAATCGACCGGATGGAAACTAATCGCGAAAAAACCGGCGTATTTACCGGCGCGTATGCCATAAATCCGGCTAACCATGAAAAAATTCCGATTTGGGTAGCAGATTACGTACTACCAAGCTATGGAACCGGTGCCATTATGGCCGTTCCTGCCCACGATGAACGGGATTACGAATTCGCCAAAAAGCACGACTTGCCAATAAGACAAGTGATTATGCCTTGTGCAGATGATTCGACTAATCCACCCCAGGCAGGTTTTGAGGAAGTTGAGCGCCCCACAGTGATTGTTCACTTAAAAGATAAATCCACGGGAATGTTCGCGCTTTTAGACTGGCATGAAAGCTTAGAGGGCATAACCACCGCGATCATGGGTGGAATAGAGGATGACCAGACACCAGAACAAGCCGCCTTAAATGAAATTAAAGAAGAAGCAGCAATTGGTAATGCCCGGATTGTTCATAAATTGAGCTGGATTACTGGCGCACGCTATTGCGCGTCGCATAAGAAGCAGAATCGCAAAGCCGTAGCTTATGCGATGATTGCCGAAGTTGATAATTTAGAAAAGCAGGCCAAAATATCTGAAGCTGAAAAAAAATTACACACTCTAGTCTGGGTTGACCAAAAAGAAGTTTTAGATAGATTAACGCCGGATCATCAAAAATTAGTATGGCGCCAGCTAATTAGCGAAACCCCGCTAGACGGGGAAGGCGAACTTATTAATTCCGGTGAATATAACGGTATGGAATCAGCGCAGGCACGGGAAGAAATTAGTAAAAAAATCGGAAAAGAAAAAGTTAACTTTAAAATCCGCGATTGGCTGATTAGCCGCCAGCGCTATTGGGGATCGCCGATTCCAATTATCCACTGCCAAAAATGCGGCCTGCAGCCGGTTCCAGAAAAAGACTTGCCAGTAATTTTACCGGAAGTAGAAAGCTACGAACCTAGCGGCGACGGCCACAGCCCGCTGGCAAATGTGCCGGAATTTGTAAATATAAAGTGCCCTAAGTGCGGTGGCGATGCCAAGCGTGAAACCGATACCATGGACGGCTTTGCTTGCAGCAGTTGGTATTTCTTGCGTTATGCTGATCCCCATAACGACAATGAGCCATTCGCCAAAGACAAAGCCGAATTCTGGCTGCCGGTAGATGATTATATCGGCGGCGCCGAACATGCCGTAATGCATCTTTTATATGCCCGCTTTTGGACCAAAGTTATGTACGACGATGGTCTGGTTAGCTTTGACGAACCATTTATCAGCTTGCGTAACCAGGGTATGATTTTGGCGCCGGACGGCCAAAAAATGAGTAAAAGCAAGGGCAATACGATTGAGCCCGATGATTTACTGAGCGAAGGCTACGGCGCTGATTCCATCAGGTTAATGGAGTTATTTATCGGGCCCTGGAACCAGGCTGTTAACTGGAGCGTAGAAGGTATTGGTGGTACTTACCGCTTTTTGCAAAGATACTGGACGCTGGTAGGCGAGTTTTTGGAATCCAAGCAGCCAGAAAACCCTAAAGACCTGGAAATCACCGCGGCGGCCCATAAAACCATCAAAAAAGTTACCGAAGATTTGCATAGGATGGAATTTAACACCGCTGTGGCATCAATGATGAGCTTAGTTAATGAGCTATACAAGACCAAGGCCGAAGAGCCAATTACACACTCGGCTGGCTGGCGGTTTGCCCTGGAATCATTGACCCAGCTTTTGGCGCCGATTGCGCCGCATATTACAGAAGAAGTATGGTCTGACCTGGGCCACGAAAGCTCAGTCCACATTACGGATTGGCCATCGTGGGATGAAAAACTAGTTACCGAAGAAGTTATCACCCTGGCGGTACAAGTTAATGGTAAAGTCCGTTCAGAAATTGTTGTTCCGACGGATATTAGCGAAGAAGACGCTACTAATGCAGCCAAAGAAGATGAAAAAGTTGCTGCTTATTTGGAAGGCAAGAAAATCAAAAAAGCCATTTATGTACCAGGTCGCCTGGTCAGCCTTGTAACTGACTGATTTTTCTCCGGAAGATAGCCCGAGCAAAAATCACACTTTTTGCCCGGCGCGATAAGGAACCGCGAAGGGGTTCCTTATAAGGCAGAGCGTTAGCGGAGCCGCATTTACGTACAGGTCGCCTGGTCAGCCTTGTAATTTAGGTAAAAATTGCTACAATAACACCTAAGCTGTAAGTTAAATTAGGGTAAAAACAAGGAGTATTTAAGTTGGGCAAACCCAAAAAAAGGACGTCCTCCAGACGCACTGGTATGCGCCGTAGCCATTTGGTCTCTAAACTGGCGCGACGAGTCAATGCTAAGAGTCCGGTTAAAGTCGGCCAAACCAAAACTAAACAAACCTAAAGCATAACTTTACAGCCAATAACTGACTTTCTCCTAGGGTATACTAGGAAGAGTGGCTCGCATTAATGCAGAGAAAGACTTAACAAAATGAGTGCAAACCGCCATCTTGGCCGCATTGTGGCTCTCCAAACTCTCTACGAAGAAGACTTTAGAACAGAAGTCAATGACCCAAGCGTGGATCTTGAAGAGATTCTGGAGCGTAACATTGGTCGCTACAGCGATACGATAGAAGATAAAGCTTTTATCCAGGAGTTGGTGCGCGGCATCAAACAGCGGCAAGCGGCGCTAGATGACGCCATTCGTCCGGTAGCCCCCGAATGGCCGATTGAACAAATTGCCCGAATGGACAGGGTTATCTTGCGGATTGGCGTATACGAGCTATTGTTCGAAAAAGGCGTGCCGCCAAAAGTGGCAATTAACGAAGCGGTTGAGCTGGCCAAAGGCTTTGGCGGTGATAACTCAAGTAAGTTCATCAACGGAGTTTTAGGCACGATATTGCGAAACAAAGAAGAGTCCAAACCCCCAGCAAAATCAAAAAAATCAGCCAAGAAGGAGTAGTTTAACTTTCTATGAAAAGACCAAAGCCAATTTCTGGCTTTCGTAATTTTGTTAAAACCCACCGGCCGGCGATCAAGGAAGTAGTCCGCGAACCAACAGCCGGGGGTATCGTTTACCGCCTAGATGAAAATGGCGGCGTTGAGATATTACTGATTGCCGACAGTAAAACCAGGTGGACAATTCCCAAAGGCCATATCGAAGAAGGTGAAACGCCTCGTCAAACCGCCGAGCGCGAAATTCAGGAAGAAACCGGCCTTAAAAAAATGAAAATGCTTGATTGGCTGGGCAAAATTAACTTTCGTTACCGCCGGATTGACACGCTGGTTTTAATGACTACCGAGATTTTTTTGGTAGAAGCCCAGGGTGATACCAGCAAGATAGTCCCGCAGGATTGGATGAAAGGAATTAAATGGTTTTCGGCCAATGATGCGCTTGATAAAATCGAGTACGAAGACATCGGCAAACTTATATTACTAGCCCTAAAGAAAATCCGAGACCGTAAAGGAGAATAATTTGTTATATGGACATCAATAAATATCAGGATTTCGCGACCACCCATTTTGGCAGTTTTGACGATATCATTCTTTTAATTACAGCTTTTACCCACCGCTCATATTTAAACGAACATAAAAAGACCGCCCTGGAACACAATGAGCGCCTAGAGTTTTTGGGAGATGCTGTTTTGGAACTAGTAGTAACTGAATATTTGTATGCCAATTACAAAGAACCAGAAGGTATTTTGACAAACTGGCGCAGTGCGCTGGTGCGCACCGAAAGTATCAGTGCGGCGGCTGCCCGCGAGGGTTTTGAGCCGCTGCTGCGGCTTAGCCGCGGTGAAAAACGCGGTAGTGAACGGGCCCGCCAGCAAATTTTAGCCAACGCCTACGAGGCCGTAATCGGAGCTTTGTACCTGGAAAAGGGTTACCAAGCAACCAAAGATTACATCACCAAAACTTTGCTACCAACATTCGGTTCGATTTTAGAGGCCGGGTCTTGGCTTGACCCCAAATCGCGCTTACAAGAAATGGTTCAAAACAAAGAAGGCTTTACCCCACTTTATAAAGTGGTCAGCGAAGAAGGCCCAGATCACGACAAAATGTTCGTAATCGGAGTATACGTTAATAATAAGCTAATGGGCGAGGGCAGTGGACCAAGTAAGCAGGCCGCTCAGGTGGCGGCAGCAACCGCAGCTATAAAAGCTTATTCGGAAGAGGATTGACAACAGAGGTGGATATCTGTAAACTATCCAAGACTGTGCAAGGAGTAAATTCTTAAATGTTAGCTATTCGTATGCAGCGAACAGGCCGCAGCGGCCATGCCCAATTTAGGGTAATTGTTCAAGATAGCCGTTTTAGCCCCACCCGGGGCCGGGTGGTTAGTTACCTGGGCAGTTACAATCCGCATACCAAAACAGCTGCTATCGATTCAAAAAAAGCCGCCCAGTATTTACAAAATGGCGCCCGCCCATCTGATACAGTTGCCCGGTTATTCAAAAAAGAAGGTATTAAGCTGCCGGCTTGGGTCAAACTAGACGAGCCCAGGAAACGTGATGTCCGTAATCCGGACAAGCGCCGATCTACGGCGCCCGTCGCGCCCGAAGCCCCAGCTGAAGCCGTGACTGAAGCTCCCGAACAGGATACAGTATCAACAGACGAGGCTCCACAAGAAGAATCACCGGCTGCCGAAGCGCCGGCCGAACAAACAGCTGACGCGCCAGCTGGTACTGAGCCAGAGCCGGAAGCTCCTGCCAACCCGGCTGTAGAAGAGCCAGTCTCCAAAGACGTTGCTTCACCAGAGAACACTGACGAACAGCCGACAGAAGAAAGCTAATTTTTTCACGGCACTCCCTAAACAAACTGATATATAATTGAGTTAGCTAGAAAGTCAGGAGGACCCAAAATGGCTGTAAGTATAGACCAGCAATTCATTGAATACATCGTAAAATCTCTAGTAAACAAGCCCGACGCCGTATCTATTAAACGCACAATCGATGAAAAAGGTGTCTTATTAGAATTAACCGTTGACCAGGAAGACCTGGGGCGGGTAATCGGTAAACGCGGCGCTACCGCTCAAAGTTTGCGCACTTTGCTGCGTGCCCTGGGCACTAAAAACGACGCCCGTTATAACCTGAAAATTGTCGATGTTGGAGGGCCGCCTCCGCGCCGGACTCAAGACGAGCCTGCCGATAATCGTGCTTCTGCTACAGACGATGCGACGGCTGATGATCTCGCGGCAACAGCCGATGACGCTCAAGATGAACCAATCGATGAAGTGATTGAAGAACAACGCACCGAAGAAGTTGTCGCCGAAGACGAACCTTCGGATGTGGTTAGCCGGACTCGCGCCGAGCTGGCCGACCTAGACGATTTGGATGTCTAGATCTAAATTCCTCAAAATTGGAACCGATACTTGACTTAAAGGCTCATACTTATCTTCTAGGAATTGAGCCAACATTAATCTAGCTGCTTGCCGATATTCAGGACGGGTATCAGCCTTGTTCTCCAAAACAAAAAGACAATCATTGACCAAAGTTCTTGTTAAACTTTCGTCTAAATCAACCTGACTGGTAAGACTTGCTTCGCCCGTCGGTACCCAAACCCTTGACTTGAGTATAAAATCATCTAAACCGGACCCTGTCGCTCTAGCATTCCATAGAGCTGCCATTATTTCTATAGAATTCTCAAGCTTATAGCCGCCATTTTCTCCAGGTTTCATGTAGTTTCCTTATAGTTTTATTGATACCATTGTTATGATGAAAATTCAAATTATTTCGCTGTTTCCAGAGATGTTTGAGGGAGTATTAAACTCCAGTATGCTTTGGAAGGCCCAAAAAGAAGGTTTAGTAGAGTACGAATTAGTTAACCTGCGGGATTATGGGATCGGTCCACGAAAACAAGTCGATGACACGCCTTATGGCGGCGGCGATGGTATGGTGCTGCGGCCCGAGCCGTTGTTCGAAGCCGTTGAATTTGCAAAAAAAGAAGATTCGGATGCCCAGGTTTTGCTAATGACACCGCGCGGCGATATGTTTACCCAAGAACTGGCGCGGGAATTCGCCGCCACTGAAGCCGGTTTAATTATTATTTGCGGACGTTACGAAGGTTATGACGAACGGATTACTACACTAGTAGATAAGCAGGTCTCGGTAGGCGACTATATTTTAACTGGCGGCGAACTGCCGGCTATGATAATTGCTGATGCAGTGACTAGGTTGATCCCTGGAGTGCTGGGCGGCGTAACTAGCGCGGTCAAAGAGAGCTTTTCGCAGGCCGGTGAAGTTGAGCACCCCCACTACACCAAGCCAGAAGAATACCGTGGTCTAAAAGTACCTGATGTACTCCTAAGCGGCCATCATGCCCAAATCGAACGTTGGCGTAAAGAAAACAGCAAGTAATATCTTTATACTGGCCGATTTGGTGATATCATAAGAGTATATTTTAAGGAGGGATACGATGAGATCATATCGTGATTATCGTTCTAACTGGTCTGGTGGAACCAAGGTGCCGGCATTAAGTTCTATGCAATGGAACATGTTAGCTATACCAGCCGCAGTTTTAGCGGTTATGGCAATTTTACAAATAGTTAGTTTTGGTCATTTTAAAGACTGGCTGGATAGTATTCGAATTGGCTGGCCGACAGCGGTAGCAGTAGTTATCATCATTGTCGAACTTTGGGGTGCTATAAGTTTGCTGCGAATTCCAATGTCAAATATGTGGCGCTTTTTAGGTATTTCTTTAGCTGTTTTAGTGGCTGGATTTTGGTTTGCCGAAAACCTGTACTTGGCTACAAGTACCGGCGGCCAACTGCCCAGCAGCGGCTTCTTTGGCAATTACTTAAACCAGCAGCCAGGCTGGTGGACGATAATCGAAGTTACAATATTGCTGTACTGGATAATTTATGGGGCCGAGCTATTAAAGTGGCGCCCTGCAGCGCGCACTTAGTTGCCTAAGTGTAAAAGGAGGGTTTATGTTTAAATTGCCTGATTTAGGGTATGGGTTTGATGCGTTAGAGCCACATATCGATGCCAAAACCATGGAAATTCACCATGACAAGCACCATGCGACTTATGTCGAAAAACTAAATGCGGCGCTGGACGGGCATGGCGATCTGCAAAAAATGGATATCGTAGAACTCATAACTAATCTGGATAAAGTGCCTGAGGATATCCGTACGGCGATTCGTAATAACGGCGGAGGGCACGCCAATCACAGCTTTTTTTGGACAATTATGTCGCCAGAGGGAGGCGGCCAGCCTAACGGTAAATTAGCTGAGGCCATAAACAAGTCTTTTGGCAGCTTTGAAGATTTTCAAACTAAGTTTAAGGAAGCAGCGGTGGGGCGCTTTGGCAGCGGTTGGGCCTGGTTATGTGGCCAAGACGGGAAGTTGCATATTTGCAGTACGCCAAACCAGGACAGCACTGTTATGGAAGATAAAAATCATGCGCCGCTATTAGGATTGGATGTCTGGGAACACGCTTACTATTTAAAGTATCAAAACAAGCGGCCGGATTATATTGATGCCTGGTGGAATGTTGTCAACTGGAACCAAGTTGAAAAATACTTTGGAATGTTGAAAGTTTAAAGTGTCTGATTTACTTGATCGATTTATCGTAAACATGCGCGGCCCGGAAGTAGGGGCAATGGCCGCCGGCTATATAGCGGGCGATGTCGGGTACGAGCTTTTAACACCAGCACCACAACAAAATGAAGTAGATCTCCACGCTGCCGAAGCGGCTCTAGTAAGTATGGCAAGCGCAGTGGCCGCTACCGGCTTAGTTATGGTAGTCAGGAAGATTCGTGACAGGGCTAACCGCTAGCCTAGGATATTAACAGCGCGGGCGGTTACCAAAACCACAGTAATCAGTGCGATTAAGGCCTGGACACTCATTAAACCTTTAGCAAAATGAGTCAGCGGCATAGTATCTGTAGGGCTGAAGGCCGTGCTGTTGGTAATCGATACGTACAAGTAATCAAAGAAAGTAGGGTTCCAATTACTAGGATTTTGCTGCTGAGGGAACTGAAAATCGTCTTTACTGCGCCGCCGCCTCCCGGTTAAGCCGGGACTATCGAGCTCCCAATACCATAGGGCAAATACAATAATATTGGTGAGAAATATTGCCAAGGCGCCGCTAAGCAAGCTCTTGCCGGGGATTGCCGAGCCGCCATGAATGAGAGCTTTGGTCAAAAGCGCTAATTCGCCGGCATTAGCCAGTGACACCAACGCAATTAATAGCGTGGCGACTGTAATGTGCGTACCCGCCTTGTCGGTATGGCGACGCGGTGCAGTAAAAGCTACTGATAGTACCAGCAGTGCCAATAAAACTGCCACCAGGTAGCGGGGACCAACAACTAAATGTTTAGAGATTGTCAGTTGTAAAAGGATAGCTACAAACAGCGTGGCCTCGGCGTGCCACAACTCGTTATGCTCAATCGGCTGCATACGCGAATTATAGCCCAGACACTCGCACCGCGCCAGCTAAAGCCAAGCCCAGCCCGGCTGTTAGCTAGCACTTCTGGCGCATTGCTGCGTCAGAACCTACGCTGCTCACTCACTGTATTTCATATACAGCTCATTCCGCTGCTCGGTTCTTCCTTGCACTGCATCCAGATGCGAGCACTAGTCTTATAATTCGTAGGTATAAGAGTTGGCGCAACAGAGATAAAAATATATAATTACAGAGGTAATTTTACAGTTCAACGATGGGGAATGGCCAAGCGGTAAGGCACTGGGTTCTGGTCCCAGGATCGGGGGTTCGAATCCCTCTTCCCCAGCCAAGAAGCTTATGCTTAAGCAAAAACTTTTTATTAATTTTTCTTAGGACTTTTTATTATAAAAACGAAGAAATAAATAATAAAGCTTAATATGGCGGTAAGAAAAATGGTCAACATAAAGATGCTTATATATGTTTGAGGAAACGCTATTTTGCAGCCTTCTTGAACCTCTTGTCCAGGCGTACATCCATACGGACGATTTGTTGTTAGATAAATTGCAAGACTAACGCTACTAAAAAGAAAAGATGGTATTACAACTTTGAGTAGTCGGCGCATTCTGTATTATATGCTCAAAAGTTCGAAAGGCGTCCACTATGGGCAGACACGTCAGAACTAATATCAGCTCCGCTAGTAATTCGTGCAATCAAGTGGCACGAATTGAGCGGGGCCTGGTATTGTTCATCCTTTCCGTTTTACGCAAACACCGCGCAAAATGGGGAAAGCCCATATACCTAGTTCTATCCCCCCCTTCCCTTAGAACCTAAAATTGAGGAGAATATATCTCCTCAATTTTAATTTTGCAGTTGAGTTATTTGCGGTTACGGCGAGAGTAATATAGGTGGCCTACAGCGCCAATTGCGCTGGTGGCTCCGGATAACATTAAAATATTGCCAGGACCGGTATTGGGCAAGGTTTTTGTGGCCGCCGCTGGCTGGGTGGTTGTAGTGGTAGTTGCTGCTTGAACAGATGGAGTAGTTACGTTAACTGTAGCGGTTGCCGTTGCGCTGGCTGCTGGGGACGTAGTAGTGGAGGTCTTAATCTGGGAAGCTGGTTTTGGTGTAGCCATCACACTCACAGGTGTTGCCGTCACTGGGTTGCCGCAACTGGCAATGATTGCAAAACTAAACTGATGGTTGGAGTCCATTACGACAAAAGCCGGCAAGCTGCTTGACGCAAACGAGACGCTAGGTGGTCGTTTAAAGAAAGTTACTTCGCCGCTGGTGGTAGTAACACTACCGGAGATATTTTGACGACCGGCTGTCATTGCGTTGGTAGCAACCAGGCATAAATTGGGATTATTTTGGACAGCTTGCTGATTAGATGTGCTTAAAGAACTATTGTCGGTATTAGGACATAGTCCAGAGCTCCTATGAATCCAAACATTATTTTTGTTTGTGACCACTCCCTCGACCGCTGTGTTTCGCATATTATTGATATCCTGCATGCTAATCCCAAAACTGGAATATATTTGTGCAACCCCGCTTTGGCTGGAACGATTTTCCAACTCGTTTAAATCTAACGCGCCGCAGTTAATAACCGCATTACTGTCGCAGTCACGGTTGGATGCGATTGTTAGGGCATCAGCATGCACTGCCGCTAATAAAGGACTAATTAATAAAATCACAATTCCCACCAGGACAGACAAAGCTCGCCTCATTTCTACACCTCCTGATTGTTATAAGCCTACAGTAACATAAAAAATAACTCTGCGAAATAATTTACAAAATAGCGAATATGTTTTTACAACACTACCTAGTCCTTCCTTTTTCTATACGCTGCATCCAGATGCAAAAACCGAGTATTTTACTGGTGGTGGCGTCGTTTTAAACGCGCCACGTTTAACTGGGCGCGGCTATGGTGTAAAACACGGTGGGCTTCGGCAAGTTCTTGTTGGCTGCCGGCGCTTTGGACTAACTGTTCTGCCCGGGCAAGAGCAGCCTCGGCTTCTTTTTCATTAACTTCATCAGAGGCGGTAATATCATCACTTAAAAATCTCAAGGTTTTGCCCTGTACCTGCATTATGCCGCCGTTAACAGCAAAATGTTTCATGTCGGCGTCATTGTCGCTTTGTTTGACTCTGACGCTTACTACACCACCTTGGGCCGAGGCGATTAACGGCATATGGTCTTCAAATACGGCAATCGTACCGCCAGTTGTAGGTACTAAAACTTCATAAGCCTCGCCGTCATATTTAAGGCCTTGGGTTGATACCAGCTGAAAATGTAGCATTACTTAGCCTTAGACTTGGTATTCTTTGGTTCTTCTTTTGGCTTGTCGCTTGACTTACCATCCTTAACTTCGTCGATGGTACCTTTCATGTAGAAAGCCTGTTCGCTTTTAGAATCGTGTTTGCCTTCTAAAATTTCCTTAAAACCGCGAATAGTTTCTTTTATCGGGACGTATTTGCCGGGGAAGTTAGTAAAGACTTCGGCTACAAAGAAGGGTTGAGTTAAGAATCGTTGAATTCGTCGGGCCCGGGCGACTAACTGCTTGTCGTCCTCGGATAGCTCTTCCATACCTAAAATGGCAATAATGTCTTGCAAATCTTTATATCGCTGAAGTACGCGCTGGACTTCGCGGGCGACTTCGTAATGTTCTTGGCCGACTAGTTCTGGATCAAGCAAGGTGGATGTTGAATCCAGCGGATCAACCGCCGGGTATAGGCCAAGTTCAGTCAAAGCCCGGCTTAATACCACTGTGGAATCTAAGTGGGCAAAGGTTGTGGCCGGAGCAGGGTCGGTTAGGTCGTCAGCTGGCACAAAGACAGCCTGGACGGAGGTGATCGAACCTTTTTTGGTCGAAGTGATTCTTTCTTGAAGCAGGCCCATTTCGGTAGACAGAGTTGGCTGGTAGCCGACGGCGCTGGGCAGGCGGCCCAGCAAAGCTGATACTTCCGAGCCCGCCTGCGTAAATCGGAAAATATTGTCGATAAACAAAAGCACGTCGTTGCCTTCGTCGCGAAAACTTTCGGCGATCGCCAGACCGGTTAAAGCAACCCGCAGGCGGGCGCCCGGCGGTTCGTTCATTTGGCCAAAGACCAGTGAAGTTTTATCCAACACTTTAGACTCGGCCATTTCGTAGTATAAGTCATTACCCTCGCGGGTGCGTTCGCCAACGCCGGCAAACACGCTGCGACCTTTGTGAAATTTGGCGATATTGTTGATAAGTTCGGTAATAAATACGGTTTTGCCGACGCCGGCGCCGCCGAACAACCCGACTTTGCCGCCCTTGGTAATCGGACAAATTAAATCGATAACTTTAATACCGGTTTCCAGGATTTCGACTTTAGGATTTTGGTCGATTAAGGCGGGCGGATTGCGGTGGATCGGTCCGGTTTTGACATTTTGCAAGGCCGGTTTGCCATCGATTGGATCACCCAGCACGTTAAACATCCGGCCAAGTGTAGGATCGCCAATTGGCACGCTGATTGGTGCGCCGGTGTTAGTTACAGCTACGCCGCGGGTTAAGCCGTCGGTTGGGCCCAGGGCAATAGCTCGAACGACTCGCTGGCTAAGGTGTTGAGCGACTTCTAAAACTAATGGTTGGCCGTCAACTTCTACCGATAGGGCATTATAAATCGCCGGCAGGCGGCCTTCAAACTCCACATCTACCACCACACCAACGATCTGGATGATGGTGCCTTTATTGGTTGTGGTTGACTCTTTAGTTGACTGCATAAGCTTTCCTTTCTTTTTAAGCAGCAATGGCCGCCGCACCGCCGGTAATTTCGGCAATTTCCTGTGTAATGGCCGCTTGGCGCGTGGCGTTAAGCTCTAATGTTAAATTATCGATTAAATCACTGGCATTGCGGTTAGCGTTGCCCATGGCTACCATCCGCATAGCGTGTTCGCTGGCGGCCGATTCTATCTTGGCCTGCATTAGGCGGGCTTGCAAATAAAGTCTAATTCCTTCATCTAATACGTCTGTAATATCCGGCTCAAACTCGGACACAACAGCCGTATTGGTTTCGTCCGCTTGAACTTGTGATAAATCTAAAGGAAAAAGTTGGACAACCGTAGCTTTTTGGGTAAGCGAGGAAACAAACTGAGTGAAAATTATTACTACTTTGCCAATATCGCCGTTAGATAAGCCGCTGGTTACATAATCCATTGTGGGGGCAAAAACATTAATATCGGGAACATCGGCAATGTCTTCGTATGCACCTTTAAGATCAATGCCCTTAAAGCGCGAGAAAAAACGGCTGCCTTTGCGGCCAAATGCAATAACTTGTGGTGCTTGTGGCTCTTCTTTAATTGCGCTGATTGCCTGGTGAAAAATATTGGAATTAAATGCCCCCGCCTGGCCGCGGTCGGATGTAAATATTAGATAAAGAGACGGTTTGCCGGATGTCGGTGTAAACAATGGTAAGTTTTTGGCTTCCGGGTTGGCAGCTACTTTGGCCATTACCGCAGCAGCTAATTCGCCATAAGCCCGGCTGCCTTCAACTAGTGACACCACCCGGCGCATTCGACTGGCAGCCACCACCTCAAGCGCTTTGGTTATTTGCTTGGCGTTTTTAACCGAGCGAATTCGACGCTGCAGAGTTCTAGTTTGAGCCATCTGCTGCCTTCTTTTCTTGATGGTATTGGCGGGCAATGCCGGCGGCTAAATCCGATATTTTCTTTACAAGTGTGTCGTCTGGTTTATTGGCGTTAAGGCTTTCTATAATTGCCTTGTGCTTTTGTTCAACTAAAGTCAGCAAAGCTTCTTGGGCCGATTTAACATTGGCTACCGGCACGCCGTCAAAAGCACCGCTTGTGCCGGCAATAATTGTAACGGCTTGTTGCCAGATTGCCAGCGGCTTTCCAGCACATTGGGATCCTAAGCTTAGAATTCCACGTGGACAAGTTG
>JADMIO011827004.1_pt1 | contig 56720 bp, 51 predicted proteins | sample 8958161 | NCBI WGS metagenome assembly JADMIO01 (sample SAMN16585339, study PRJNA669376) | soil metagenome | isolation source: Crop rotation soil | place: USA: Cullars Rotation, Alabama | collected 2011
CCGCGACAACTTGTCCACGTGGAATTCTAAGCTTAGGATCCCAATGTGCTGGAAAGATGTCCTCACGATCTTCGCCTTCATGAACTGGACGCTTGCCCAAGGTGTATGGTCCAATCTCCAGAACTCCCAAATTCGACGAGACCTCCAGATTGAACTCAAGGACTCGCTTCTCACGAAGCTTGCTAAACAGTTCACCCGCTCGGACAACCTGGTGGACATCGCGGCCAAGGCCGCCTCCGTCACAGAAGACTTCAATGTTTACCTCATTGGATACAACCGGCACGTGCAAACACTTGGGGGCGCCGACTCCAACGCGGCAAGGCTTTTTGCTCTGCAACAGATTCAGGACGAATGCGGGATTGAGGACGCTGTCATGAACGAGATCGTTCCCAGCATTTGGTCGGACACGAATGCCAATTCAGAGGTGGAACTGGTCGCGATGCAGGTCAACAATGCAGTCGCCGAGATGAAGTCGAAAGGTTTCCTCCGCAGGCTGTTCGGCAGTCGATGAAAATTAGTCTCCAACGGCTTAACCTTGCAGCCAGTCGTCGCCGATCTTGTTCGCGTTAGGTCTCTCGTCGCACACCATGCCAAAGAACACGTCGCTATCGAGCAACTACACGGTTGAAGCCTACGAAAAACTTGAAAGGGAACAGCCCCCGAATAAGGCCAAGATTGTAGAATTCTTTATTGAGCGTTTCACGGAACGATACCTCACGCCCATCAAGTCGGCGCCCAAAGGGCAGAAAAATGGTTTTTGCACCATGGCTATTTCGTGCCTCATGATCGAGGCGCTAGAATCCTTTTGGTGCGGCTGGCCCGAAACTTCGGGGAAAAGCGCTTTAGCTTTCTGCCAGTTTTTTTCTCGATCCCCACGTTTTCATTCGCTTCTAGGGTTTGGCCCAGAGTTCTACAAGCACGTACGTTGTGGCATCCTTCATCAGGCGGAGACGACTGGCGGCTGGACGGTTCATCGCGGCAAGGACGGGCCGTTGTTATTCGATCCAAACGGTCCTTCAATCAATGCGACTAAGTTCCACGACGCGCTTGCCTTTGAGGTCGCCCACTATGCGAATCTTCTCGAGAAGTCAGATTGGAATTCCGAGCGTTGGCAGAAATTTCGCAAAAAAATGGCTGCGATATGCAAAAACTGCTGAGACGACCGTGAATGATCTTGTTCCCTCTAGAATTGATTCCCTCAGCACCTTTTGGCATTGCCCGAAAAGGTGCAGCCAAAAAGCTAGGGGGAACTGTTTTCAGAAAATGAAAATGTTGAAGACAGTGCGCCTAACCACAAAGTAGGTCACAGGAAACTTATGTCCCAATCTCAAGACCAAATTGATTTGTTGCATACCGCTGAGCTTCAGTTCCGCCTCGCATCAGCCGTTCGACTCGCATCATCGCTCGACAATCAGCCGCTGGATCTTCCAATGGAATGGAGTCACGGCAAACACAGCGTCAGCTACGCCGAGATCGCGCTACGCCAAGACCAAGGGGATTTTGCTGCGTGGTGTTTGCAAAGGACCGCCACATACATGATGGCAATGGCGATCAAAGAGGCCATTCGTCTTGTCATTCCCAATCCGAAGAATTCGAGTGACGCGAATGTTCAAGCTTCTTACCAGATTTCGCGCTTTATTCGCAATGCTTTCGCGCATTCTCCTTTCAATCCAATCTGGTCTATCGACTCCGACTGCCAAGGGCAGGTCTTCGAGGTGCAGGACATCATCAGGTTTGATACTACGGCACTCAATGGAACTCCATTCGACTGGAGACACTACGGCGGCCCACTCGCCCTGTTTAGGCTATCGCGGTTCGTCCGGGCCGCCATCCTCGGTGAAGTCCCGAAGACCAGGACGGTGATCCCTATTCCAAAGAACGTGTACTATCAGCAGGGAACTCTTGTCCTTGAGCGGCTTTCGGAAAGCAGCGCTGATGAATAACTGGGCGATAGCGATCCTCCCTCTTTTGGGAGTTGTGGTCGGTGCGGCGGTCCAATTTTGGTTCACGCGAACCGCAGAGCGCGAGAAGCACGCCGACGACTTGAAATCGCAAGCCTACGCGGATTACCTCCGCGCCGTTGCAGCGGCAGCACACTTGCGAACCGAAGAAGACCTCGTTAATGCGATGCGAAATGCGGCGGATGCCAAGGCGCGAATTTCCGTATATGGTAGCGCTCCGGTGATCAAGGCGCTCTCTCAATTCGAGGAAGCCGGCGCTGTGCTCAACAATGAGCGCTCGACCCGCGCATTCGTCTCTCTGATCTATAGCATGCGGTCTGGTAAGGGCACTGTCCCCGCCCATGAACTCGAGCTCGTATTACTCGGCTCCGCCAATCCGAACCGTCCAACGAACTCAAAGTGAGAATATTGTTGAGTGCTGCGGGTGGCGGTGACTCAAGAGCTTGACGTTCCACCACGCACCTTCTTTGCAAACGTATTTGGCGCAGTAATCGGCAACATCATCCCGGCTGTTCACCGGTTCGATCCGATTACGACCGTACCGCTCAAACCAAATACGCCAAACATGCTGCCGAGACTTGTTCTTGCAGTCACACCACAACGCGTGTGCATGAAACCCATCTCTCCCCGGATTCTGCTCCAGGGCGTAGAAATACGACACCCCCCGCATTTCAGTCCGCATGAATTTTTCGTAACAACGTTGCGCCGACCAAATAGATGCCTCCCAAGAAAACGTTAGATGCGAAATCACCTGCCACGGCGCCAGTGAGTGTACCCAGTCCCCCATCTCGATATTCAGTTGAGCGGCTTTGAGCCGCAAATCCGGCTCAATGTTTCGTGCATTATTCATTTTGCCTTATCCGTTGCTGACATCTGTACACACCTCTCGGACAAGGATGGTTGTGTAGCGCGGGCTTGCGCCCGCGCCACACAAGACCTCCTCGGGGTCGTCATGCGTGACCACGTTACGAGCTACTCCAAGGGCAAGACTGACACCGCGCGAATGATGACGCCGTTCTTGGCGTCAAAATTGTTCGGCTCCATCGAATCGAATCCGACCACTAACTTTTGCCCCTCTTTGAACGTGCAGGGACACTGCGCGGCGGCTTCTTCGACTGTCTGGACATTGCGAGGGCACCACGTCTGGACCGTGGGAGCCTTCCCGTCGGCGCACTGAACTTCGTAAAGGTTCACAATGCCGACGACCTTCTTTGCTTTGTTCTGAACTTCTTTGTGACGATGAGCCACAAACTTGGCGATGACCACGCGACGGCCCGCCAAGAATTCTTCAACTGCGATATTTTGTTTCATGTTTTTTGATTGGCTTCACGACGCGAGAGGAGACGCCACGCCCTTCGCCGTTGATCTTCACAACGATTAGTCCGTTGATTTCTCCGACACGGCGGACAGGCGTGCAGGAAGGCCGGATGACTGGCAAAATCGGATTGGCCGCGACCGATATGAAATTGCGTCACGATTCGCCCTCCATTGCGCAGGTGGACGAATTGACGATTGCAAGAATCGCTGCCTTGAGTGGAGAAGGAAGATCGGCCCACGCCGCGACTACTTGGGACAGATCGCGCCCCAACGCGTCTGCGATCTGTGCGCGTATTTGTGTATGCGCCCTTAAATCCGAATTTGGATTTGCCTTATTTTGTGGGGCTTGCGAATTTTCTGCGAAGGGTTCGATTCCCTTCACCCGCTCCATCTACTGATCGGGCGCGATCACGTCGCGGTGGCGCCAGGCGTAGCGAAGGCCGGAGTACACGGTAAAGGCCACCGTGATCCAAACCAGGAGCGGTCCGCCCTGATTCCACGCGCGGAACCACCAGTCGCCTTTGCTGGCATAATCGAGCTCGCGCGCCGAAAGCAGAGCCAGGAAAAAAACCACCGTCAGGATCTGCCACGAAGTCTTATGTTTTCCGAGGCGTTCCGCGGGCAGGATCTGACCCCGGGCGCTGGCCATCAGGCGCAGGCCCGTGATCAAAAACTCCCGCGCCACCACGGTCGTCGCCGCCCAGGCCGGAATCGCCGCCAGTGGCACCAGCGAAATGAAAGCCGCCGCGATCATGATCTTGTCCACCAGCGGATCCATCAGCTTCCCGAAGTTGGTGACCGACCCGTAGCGGCGCGCGATCTCGCCGTCGAAATAGTCCGTGATCCCCGCCAGGATAAATATGATCAGGGCCGCGGTGCATCCGTAAACCGAGTGCCAGTTGAGCGCCGCGACAAAAATAATTGTCATGACCAGCCGGCTGACGGTTAAGCGATTGGCCCAGTTCATACGCGTAGACCGCTCTCCTTAAAGATCGGGTTTTTCCAGATCGGCACGGTTTGTTTCAGTTCATTCATGATCCACTGGTTCGCGTCGAAAGCGGCCGCTCGGCGAGCGCTCTCCACCCGGACCACAATCGACGCTTCCGCCGCCGGCACAAAGCCGATCCGATGGCGGATGAGAACTCTGGCCAACCCAAACCTGGCCATGGCGGCTTGGGCGAGACTTCGCATTTGATGTTCTGCCATTGGGCCATTTGCTTCGTATTCGATCCCGGTAATTTCCCTTCCATCTTCGATTGCGCGCACAACTCCCCAGAAATCGACGATCGCACCCGACGCCGGATCCTTCTCTCGCTCCGGCAGCTCGAGCGGCAATTGGGTAATCGAGACTTCGCAAACGGAATTTGCCATGCGTTATTAGAACCGGATAGAGTGGGCTACCGCCGATTCCGGCGTGACCAAGGAGATACTTAAAATGAGCACGAATCAATGTGATATCGGACTGATCGGTCTCGCGGTCATGGGCGAAAACCTCGTCCTTAACATGGAATCGAAGGGCTTCACCGTGGCAGTCTTCAACCGGACAACCGAGGTGACCGACAAATTCGTGGCCGGAAAAGCCAGCGGAAAGAAGATCGTCGGGACGCGAACGATGGAGGAATTTGTGGCGGCTCTCCAGCAGCCGCGGAAGGCGATGATCATGGTCAAAGCCGGGGCGCCGGTGGACGCGGTGATCAACCAGCTCGCGCCGCTGTTGGAGAAGGGCGACGTGATCATCGACGGCGGCAACTCCCTTTTCACCGATACCCAGCGCCGCTGCAAAGACTTGGAGGGGCGCGGTCTGCATTTTGTGGGCTGTGGCGTTTCCGGCGGAGAGGAAGGTGCCCTGAAAGGGCCATCCCTCATGCCGGGCGGTCCGCGTGAGTCGTGGGAAATCATCGCGCCGATCTTCACCAAGATCGCGGCCATCGTGGACGGCGAACCTTGCTGCCGTTACATGGGCCCGGATGGCGCCGGCCATTATGTGAAAATGGTGCACAACGGGATCGAGTACGGCGACATGCAACTCATCTGCGAAGCCTACGCGATCCTGAAAGACGTCGCCGGTCTGGCGGCGAAGGATTTGGCCGGCATTTTTGGCGAATGGAACAAGGGCGATCTCGACAGTTATCTGATCGAGATCACGTCGCAGATATTTCGGAAAATGGACCCGGAGACCGGCAAGCCTCTGGTCGACGTCATCCTGGACAAAGCCGGCCAAAAAGGGACCGGCTTGTGGACTCTGCAGTCGGCCCTGAGCCAGTCCGTAGTGATTTCGACGATCAACGCCGCCGTCGAAGCGCGGGTCATTTCCTCTCGGAAAAAGGAACGGGTGGCGGCCTCGAAGGTTCTGCCTCAGCCAAAGGTGCCAAAGTTTTCGGGGAATCGAGACGAATTGGTCACGGCCGTGCGGGACGCGCTCTATGCCTCGAAAATTGTCTCCTATGCCCAGGGCATGGAACTTCTCGGCGCGGCCAGCAAGGGTTCACACTGGGACCTGAATTTCGGCGACATCGCCACCATCTGGCGCGGCGGGTGCATCATCCGGGCGAAGTTCTTGAATCGGATCAAGGAAGCCTATGAGCGTAACGCGGCGCTGGAGAACCTTCTGCTCGATCAGTATTTCACCGGCATCATCGAACGCACCCAGGACAACTGGCGCGTCGCCGTTGCCACCGCGGTGAAACACGGTGTCGCGGTCCCGGCCTTCAGCGCGTCGCTCGGCTACTTCGACAGCTACCGCTCCGCGCGGTTGCCCTCGAACTTGCTCCAGGCCCAGCGCGACTTCTTTGGCGCGCATACCTACGAACGAATCGACAAACCCGGCGTGTTTCACACCGAGTGGATGGAATCTGAGACGAAACCGACCGAGAAAGCGGCCCAGCCGAAAGAGCAATCGCGCGCAGCAGAGTAAACCCACCATGCCAATTTACGTTTACGAAACAACCGACCCAGCGAAACCCATCCGGCGTTTCGAATTGAAGCAGAGCATGAAGGACAAGCCGCTCAAGACGGATCCAAAAACCGGCGAAGCGGTCCGGCGAGTTATCTCCGGCGGTTATGGAGTTCATGTCCCCGGCGGCTCGACGGGCCCTTCCGTCGGTTCAGTCGGTTCGCATGGCTGCGGACCGGGGTGCGGCTGCGGTTAGCCGGGGCGGAAAATGCCTGTCATCTCGTTCAATGAAAGTCGTGGGAATCTGTCCCGACCAGTTGTTCATCCGCCTGCAACGCTGTAGCAACTGCGGGCAGGTGCGCCAGCGCTCTGATTTCCCTGGCCTTAATCAACACCACGTTCTCGGAATTCTGCACGGTCCCTTCGATCATCAGAAACGGCTCTTCCGTGATCAAGAGCCGCACCCGCTCAAATAAATCCGGCGTCACAATCGCATTGGAAACGCCGGTCTCGTCCTCCAGGCTGATAAAGACAAATCCTTTGGCCGTGCCGGGCCGCTGACGGCAAATGACATTTCCGGCGATCTGAACCGTGGCGCCATGACGAGCGGAGGCCAGATCGGTGGCACGCCAGATGTTCGGCAAATGTGGCCGGAGCAACTTCATCGGATGCGGACCCGTCGTTAAATTCATCGCGTCATAATCGGCCTTTACGCGTTCCGGCATTGTCATGGGCGGGAGGGGCATGTTGTAGCCGGGGTCGGTGACCCCGGCCCCCCGGTCGCGACGCTGCTCCCCACCGGGGTCATCGACCCCGGCTACAACCGCAAAAAGCGGCTCGGGTGGCTGCTCTTCCACCCGCCACATCGCGGCCCGGCGATGTTCGGCGAAACAATTGAAAGCACCGAGTTCGGCCAACGTCCGCAGTTCGTCCTTCGTTAATCCGACCCGCCGCTTGAAATCATCGATTGATGCAAAAGCGACGCGCTCACGTTCCGCCACCAAGGCTTCGCCATGCTCCTGCCGCATCCCGTTTACCACGCAAAATCCCAGCCGAACCGTGTCGTCGGAAACTACGTGGCAAAGCCACCCCGATTCGCGCACACAGACCGGCCGCACTCGAAGGCCGTGGCGTTGGGCATCGGCGACGATCGTGGCCGGCGTGTAAAAACCCATCGGCTGGTTATTCAACAAACTCGCGTAGAACTCCGGCGCGCGATGCACTTTCAAGTAAGCGCTGCCATAGGCCAGAATCGCGAAGCTGATCGCGTGCGACTCGGGAAATCCGTAAAGCGCAAATGACGAGATCGATTGAATGATCTGGTCGATCTTGTCGGAGGCGACGCCCTTTTGTTCCATCGCCGCCCGGAGTTTTACGCTCACCCGATTCATCCGCTCTCCCGAACGGTGAAAACTGAGCGCCCGCCGCAGTTCTTCCGCTTCGGCGCCCGAAAAATCAGCCATGACCATCGCGATCTTCAGCATTTGCTCCTGAAACAAGGGCACGCCAAGCGTGCGTTTCAGGATCGGTTCGAGCCGTGGATCGAAATAAGTGACCTTTTCCCGCCCAGCCCGCCGCGCCAGATAAGGATGGACCATGTCGCCCTGGATCGGTCCCGGCCGAATGATGGCCACTTCGATCACGACATCGTAAAAACATTTCGGCTGCATCCGCGGCAGCGTGGCCATCTGGGCGCGGCTCTCGATTTGAAAAACGCCGATGGTATCGGCCTTCTGCATCATTTCATAGGTCGGCCCATCGTCGGTAGGCAGGTGAGCGAGATCGAGCGGCCGCCCGCGCTCGCGGCAAAGCTCGAAGGCATCCTGCATCACCGCCATCATTCCGAGCCCGAGCAGGTCCACTTTCACGATGCCGAGATCTTCGCAGTCGTCCTTGTCCCATTGCGCCACCACCCGGCCGGGCATCGAGGTATTTTCCAGCGGGACGAAGGAGCTCAGTTTGCCCTGGCAAATAATCATCCCCCCGGAATGCTGCCCGAGGTGCCGCGGCAATCCGTAAATGGCTTGATACAGCGAGATGAAAGCCGGCAAACGGGGATGGCCTTTCGGCAAACCCGCCTGCTCGATTTGAGCGGCGAGATCGAGCGTGTGCGGGAAGTCGCCATTGGCAAACAGATGCGAAAATCGATCCAGGGTATTGGAGGACAAATTCAACGCCTTGCCGATCTCCCGCGCGGCGCTGCGCCCCCGATAGGTGATGACGTTCGCCGTCATGGCCGCGCCGTGTTTGCCATAGCGCCGGTAAACCTCCTGGATCACGCTCTCGCGGCGATCGCCGCTCGGCAGGTCGAGGTCGATATCAGGCCAGCCTTTCCGGCTTTCGCTCAGGAAACGCTCGAAAACCAGATGGTTGCTGACCGGATCCACGGGCGTGATGCCGAGGCAATAACAAACCGCGCTGTTCGCCGCGCTGCCGCGGCCCTGCACCATGACATTGTGTTCCCGGCAGAAATTAATGATGTCCCAGACGATCAAGAAATAGCCGGCGAACCCGAGCCTGGTGATCAGGTCCAATTCTTCTTTGAGCTTTCGCTTTACCGCCGTGCTGATCGCCCCGTAGCGCTGTTGCGCCCCAAAGAGCGTGATCGTGCGCAGGAACGAATTCATGTCGTGCCCCTCGGGAACGGGAAAAGCCGGGAATTCGTAGCCAATATTCTCGAGGGAAAATTCGAGGCGCTCCGCCACGCGCCCCGTATTCTCGATTGCCTCTGGCCGATCATGAAAAAGCGCGCGTATTTCGGCATCGCGCTTGAGGTGTCTTTCCGCGTTGCGGGTTAACAGTTTCCCCGCGGCATCAAGATGGGTGTGCTCGCGAATGCAGGTGAACACATCGAGGGCCTGGCGGCCATTGGGCCTGGCATATTGCACCCCATTGGTCGCGACCAGCCGCAGCCGGTAATGTTCCGCCAGGTCAGACAGACGCCGGTTGACCCGATCTTCCCCCCGCACGAAGTGGCGCTGGATCTCGACGAAGATATTCTCCCGGCCGAAGACATCGATCAGAAACTGCACGCGTTCTGAAGGACAAGACGACCCGCATAGCACCACAAATCCCTCCGCAAATTGCTCCAGCTCCTTCCACTGGACCGCACACTTCCCCTTCTCACTGCGCAGATGGGCCTGCGTCAGTAGTTCGCACAAATTTTTGTAACCGGTGCGATCCTTCACCAGCACCGGCAAAATCGTCCCATCCTCCATGCTCAATTCCGAGCCGACCAGGGGCCGGACCTTTTGTTCCCGGGCGGCGACGGAAAAACGTTGGGCGCCGTAGAGGCCATTGCGGTCTAGCAACGCCATCGCCGGCATCTCGAGCTGGGCCGCGACTTCAGCTAGTTGCTCCGGGAAAGAGGCGCCCCGGAGAAAGCTGAATGCGCTGCACGCATGTAACTCAACGTAAGGCATACGCGCGCCCTAATCATAAACTCCATCGAGTTCCCAGCGGTCGCCGCGGGAATGGCATTGGCAGAGCGTCCCATCCTCCAGTTCCAAATCCCATTCGGCGCGGTCCCAGGCTTTTTCATTCCACCAATTTCCTGAGGACAGGTAAGGACCTTTCCGCTGAAGCGCATCTCCCTGGATTTCCGGACTGCGGAGATGAGCCGGGCGATTTTTCACCAGCAACATCGAAGCCGGCACTGCCGGACGGAATCGCCGAAGAGCGCAGGCCGGCAACGGTTCTGTCTCCTTCAGCGTGTCCTGCAAATGCCAGGCGAATGGTTCCATCCGAAACGCATCGGGGCGATGGGTCTCCTCCAGAACCGGTGTGCCGACGCGATCGGGGCCGAGCAGGCCGGTCAACCGCGCGAGCGTTTCAGAGAGACGTGCCGGATCACGCAAGGCGGCCTCAAACAGATTGAATTGTTGATAGGATGGCTTGGTCGCTTCGGCCTTTAGGGCGACTCCAATAATCGGGAAGTCGGAGGTGAAATTCTCCAAATGCGTATGGAGCATCCGAAAAAGCACTTCGCCATTATTGGTCGGCTCAGGGATTTTGAATTGATGCTGATAAGCGCTCTTATCGCTGAAGGTGATTTGTAATTGGAGCTCACGAGCGACCAGGTAAAGCGCGTCGAGCCGAAGCGACAGTTGCTGGAGAAAACGGCGCAGCATAAAGAGCAACGGCTCGCTCGTTTCGATTTCGTTTTCGAATTCGAATGCTTCCTCGAAAGACTCCGGGGGCGAGACCAGCTTCAAGAGACGCGCGGTCTTTCCCTTCGCCCGGTCCCAAAGCTCGAGTCCGATCGGACCGAGCCGCGCTCCCACATCTTCCTTCTTCAACGCGGCGAACTGACCCAGCGTATGGATCCCCCACCCGTGCAAAATCTTCAGCACATGCCCGATTTCGGCGTCCCGCTCCCTTTTCTTCCTGGATTGGGCCGCGGTTGTGTGGCCAATCGGAAGTCCCAGCCGTTGCATGGGGCAATTTAAAGGGAAAGAGAAGATATGTTCAAGTGATCATATTAAGGCAGGTGAGAAAATCTCCCGGGGGCTGCCCACTTTCTGGGTGGGGACACCCGCCACTACACTCTCTCGTCAGATAACCTTCACCGGACAATCTGGGAGCGCCTGCAGGAACGCGCGGCCGTAAGGGCGAGTCACGATACGATTGTCGAGAATCACGACAATTCCGCTGTCGCTCTTTGTTCGAATCAGGCGCCCCACTCCCTGACGCAATTTCAGGATCGCCTCGGGCAGGGAATATTCCGTGAAGGCATCGCCGCCGCGCGCCTCCACCAGCTCCAATTTCGCTTCGATCAGAGGATGATCGGGAACCGCGAACGGCAGCCGGGTGATGATCACGTTCGAGAGCGCATCCCCGGGCACGTCCACGCCCATCCAAAAACTGTCAGTCCCGAAGAGAACGCTCCGTGGGGTGGTCCGGAACTGTTCGAGCAATTTTCCGCGCGGCGCACCCTGGCCCTGAACCAGCAGGTTCATGCGGTTCTCCGCGAAGAACGGCTGCATTTCCTCGGCGAGCTGCTGCATCCCGCGGTAACTGGTAAAAAGAACAAAGGCGCGCCCGTCCGTTTCCGTCACAAAATGGGCAACCCAATGCGCCAGGGCTTTGGCGTAACCCGAATCCCGCGGATCGGGCATCTTGCGCACGACGAATAGCTTCATCTGGGTGGGGAAGTCGAACGGACTCCCGAGCTGCAACGGCTCGACCGAGCCGGCGCCAATCCGTTCTCGAAAATAGGCGAGGTCCGGCCGGCCGACGGCCAGGGTCGCGCTGGTCAGAATGCAGGAATTGTCTTCCCGGAAAAGCATCCGCTCCAGGACTGGTGCGATATCGATCGGCGCCGCGTTCAGGGTGAGGAATTGCGCGGCTTTGCCGGTTCGCTCGACCCAATAGACATGCCCCTCGGCACTCTGCTCGAGGAAGGTGACGATCCCTAGGCGCGCCTCGTGAATGCGCCGTCCCAACTCCTGCAATTCCGCCTTTAGAAACTCGTCCTCGGTCCGTTTCACCACCTCGGCCACGCGGGCCTGAAGAGCGATCAGCCGCCCGGAAATCGTGTCCGACACGAAATCAGGTTCCCGCACGCGGAACTCGCGGCCTTTCCGGAAATCGCAGCGCTCGTCGATGGCGCGAAAGAACCCATCGAGTTGATCGACGATGGCGGCGGCCAGGGTCACGCCGGCGGCATCGCGCGTAACGGTGAAAAGGCCCTTCCGGGTGCGCGCGTTGTAAAGCCGCTGGATGGTGGCGCGCAACCCGTATTGCGAGACGCCGATTCCGATTTGCCGGGAGGCGGTATGTTCGAGCGTATGGGCCTCATCGAAAATGATGAAGTCATTTGGGAAAAGATATCCGCTTTCCCGCTCCTCCTGTTCGACCGCCGAGCCCAGGAGCATGAAGAGCAGAGTGTGATTGATCACGATCACGTCCGCCGCGAGAAGGCGTTTGCGCGCCTGCTGGAAAAAGCAATTAGTCTGCTGGCCGCACGTCTTGGCGGTGCAGATGTGCGCTTCACTGCAAACCTGGGTCCAGACCTTCGGATCGGGCTCGACGGCAAGGTCGCTCAGCGATCCGTCCCTGGTGGTCCGCGCCCATTCCACCAATCGGGCCAGTTCGGCTGTTTCCGAGGTCGTGAAGAGCTCGCTGGCCTGCTGCACGGCGCGCTCGAGCCGTCGCGGACAGAGATAGTTTTGCCGCCCTTTCATTAGGGCAGCCTCGAACTCGATCGGGAGGATCTTGGCGAGAATGGGGATGTCCTTGTAGAGGAGCTGTTCCTGAAGATTGATCGTGTGCGTCGAAATCACCGCCTTTTTCTTCTCCGCCATCGCGTAAAGAATGGCGGGCGCGAGATAGGCAATCGATTTGCCCACCCCGGTCCCGGCTTCGACCACGAGATGCCGTTCTTCCTCCAGCGCCCGCGCCACCGCCACGGCCATCTCCTGTTGCTGGGGGCGATACTCGAAGTTCCTGGCGCGGGCGAGTGCTCCGCTTTTCGAAAAGAGGGAGCGGACCGATTCGACAAAATCGCTGCCAAGAGAGTCACGCAGGGCAATCATGATGAGAAATTGCGATTGCCGATTTGCGATTTGCGATTTGTCATGAGGCGGTCGAGACGTTCGATGCGGGAGACAACCTAGATCGCAAATCGAAATTCCAAATTCCCAAATTTCCCATGAGATTGCTCGATCGTTACGTTCTGCGCCAATTTCTCCTGGCTTATTTCTATTGCATCGCCAGTTTCGTCTCGATCTGGTTCATCTTCGACGTCAGCGACAATATCTCGACCTTTCTGGACGAGCGCGTTTCACGGGCGTTGATCGTGAAATATTATTTCACGCAGGTGCCGCAGATTCTGGTGATTTTGCTGCCGGTGGCGCTTCTGCTCGCGCTCCTTTTTGCTCTGGGCCGAATGTCCCGCACCAACGAAATCGTCTCCATGCTGACGGCGGGGGTCAGCTTGCCTCGGCTCGTCGCTCCACTTCTTCTGGTCGGTCTCGTGACGACCGCGGTCAGCACCGTCTTGAATTACTCGCTGGCGCCGCATGCGGATTACGCGCACAAGAAACTCTTGGAAGATCCCAGCCGGCTGCAGGGCAACGTGGTCGCCCAGATCTTCCGGAATCGAACGGATAACCGCACCTGGTTTATCCGGCAATTCAAGCCGGGGGAAAACACCTTCAGCACGGTGCATATTGTGCAGCAGGACGCGAACGACAACATCGTGGCCAATTACATCGCCACCAGAGTCGTGTATCATCCCGAGACAAAGACCTGGGAGTTGCAATTCGTGAAAGTCGTTCACTATGATGAAAGCGGTAATGTCACGGATTCGGCCATCTCTGAATCCCTCATGATTGATAATTGGCGCGAAACCCCGTTCCGCCTCACCAGCGCCAACCTGCGCGCGGAATATCTCAGCGTCCCGGAGTTGCGCGATTATTTGGGTTACAATTCCGATTTTCCACCAACTCTGCTCGCGCCCTTCGCCACGCATTTGCAATATCGGATGGCCCTGCCCTGGACGTGCCTGGTCATTGCTTTCATCGCCACGGCCCTGGGGATCGGCTTTTCGCGGCGAGGCATCCTGTCGAGTGTGGCGACCGCGATCATCATTGTTTTCTCGATGAATTTCGTGACCCATCTTTTTCTCGCCCTGGGCGAAGGAGCACGGATCCCAGATTGGGTCGCAGCCTGGACACCAAACGTTCTTTTCGGGGCGCTCGGTCTCGTTCTGCTCTATTATCGATCAACGAATCGCGAGCCACCCAGGCTGAATCTTTTTGGGGAAGGACGGATTTTTTCTCGATGAATCCGCTGGCGAACGACTGGCCGATCAAGCATCGCGCGGACGCCTGCGCCCGGACGCAACGGGCGTTTGAGCCCGGCGAGCAATTCTACACCCTGCTCTTTCGCGAAGGCGACGGCTTCCGGCGCGAAGACCTGAGCGAAGAGGCGTGGGCCCAACGGAACGAAAATATCCGCCCCTTCTCTTTTTGGAAAACACGATATGAGCCCCCGCCGGCTGAGCCGCCGGAACCGCTCGCGAAGGAAAACGCGGAAGACATCCTGCGCCGTCTCCTGGCGGAGAACGATCCGTCCCACGCGAACGCCTGTTATGTCCTGGCGGTCATGCTGGAGCGAAAGCGCGTGCTGAAACAAATCAAAAACGAGCAGAGCGACGGGCGACCGGTCTTGATCTACGAACACGCGAAGAGTGGCGACGTTTTCATCGTGCCCGAGGTGCTCCTGAGACTGGATGAACTCGAGCAGGTGCAAAACGAAGTCGCGGAACAGCTGAGGCGCGCTTCCTAGACTTCAGTTCACTCTATTGCCGAGTGGAGTTATTGGGCGCTTCATCAAAGCGGAATAATCTTGGCTCATCCGCATCGACGGCCCAAAAAGCGAGCTTCGCCCCTTGAGGAACCGCCTCCTGCGGGAAGGTCGCGCTCCAACCCGCCCATAGATAGTCGTTGGGCCAGGAGGTCCGGGCGATGTCCCAACGCATTTCGACTGATTTGGACGTGGCAAGAAGAATGGGCTCCGCGCCGGGCATTTCGTAGGAAATCACCACGCCATCGGGCACCCTTCCCTTGGCCTTTAGCAAGGCCCACCCGGAGGCGCGATAAGATTCGCCTTCCACGAAGAGCGCTTCGCACGCCCCGGCGACCCGCGTACCGTCGGCCAGTTGATGCGGGATTGCCTTCAACAGATTGGACCGGGCCAGCGGCGGCCGGAACAGATGGAGATCGTCGAGCGCCGCCGCAGTCTTGACCAGATATTTCGGATCCGGTGGATAGACCACTTTCTTAATGACCGCTGTAATGTCGATCACTTGGCTGAAGTGAATGGCACCCCGGGCGAGCCGGAGACTGGCAGAATAAGCGCGCAAGAAAAACAGCGTGTTTTCCGCCGTAACTTTGTAAGGCACGAGATAGGCGATGAGGAGGACCGCGGCGGCAGCAACGGCCCATCGCCGGGCGCGCCGCGAGCCGGCTGTCGGCACATAGTCATCGAGAACTAAGGCAATGAGTGCGATGACTGCGATGGTGAGCCCGAGAGAAAAGGGCACATAGCGCGAGGCCAAGGCGTAGGAAGCACCCCCGTCGCCCACTCGTCCAACGGCGGCCAGCAAAGCGCTGCCAATGGCACAAAAAGCGAGAGCGAACCAGGGAACGACCTTGACCAAGAAGCGGCGATCGTTACTGCGCCACAGGGTATAGGTCGTCGCGAAACCAAGCAGCGCGACCTGGGACAGACCAAAGATCGTGGCTGCCGCCGTCGGGTGATGTTTTAGAGAATACGCCAGGCCGCCACCCAGGAATTGCAGAATGAAACTCAAATACTCCATCAGCGAAACCGCCGGCGCGAATGGCGGCAGGTCAAGCGGCTTCGCATAATCGTAAAAATAAATGCCGGCGCAAATCGCTGTGGCGATTAGCCAAAGGCCCAGCCACCTTCGCCAGTGGGGCGGACGGGACGCCACAAACAGCGCCGGGAAACTCAACCCCCAGGCTAACAGGCCATGTGCGAGGGTGAACGAGCTGGCGGCGGCGAGAACACCACAAAGAACGAACTTTAAGCGAATCGACGCCTGACCGCGGATCACAACCAGCGCAGTCACTAGAAACAGCATCGGAAGGAACGAGGGAAATCCCGAGGCGAAAAGCCAAAGTTCAAAGGAAGCGGGCGAAAACACCGCCAGGACCATGAGCCAGAAAGGAATGGCGAGCGCCAGCCACGCCAGACCGGAGCGACGAAGAAGAACGAACAGCCCGGCCGCGGTGAGCCAGCAACTGACGATCGACAACGCCATCTGGTCCCGGACGTTCCATTCCCCCCGCGCCGAGAGAATGAAAACCAAGTTCGGCAACACCGTCCGCGCCTCCTGTTGTTGCTGAAAGACATCGGCGAACTTGAGCTCGCCCGCGTGCGCCTTCACGATCAGCGGCGCCATGGCCCAGTCGTCCAGAATCGGGACGTTGACGCTGTAATGCCGCAACAGGAAGGTCATGCGCACCATTGGGATCAGCGCCACCACCCAGATGACGAGAAGCAGAACCCTGGGGCGGCGAAGGACTTTGAAACTGGCTTGCAGACACCGACCGAGATTTCGGCGAACGCGCTGGGGGAGCGCCCACACGAGAGCTCCCATTCCCAAGACCACGAGGAGCGTTGTGCGCAGAGGGTGACTCATTGGCTGAGACCGTAGGAACTCATTCCGGCCACTTCAATCTTTCTCGAGCGTGGAGCTCGGCGGGGCGTCAGGTAGGCAGGTGCAGGCAGGCAAAAGGTATGAGACCTTCGGGGAGTAATGAAATCCATGCTGCCCTGGTTTTCGCCGCCAAAATTTCCGCTTTATCTCGCGCCGATGGCGGGCGTGTCGGACAAGATCTTCCGGCAGCTCTGCAAGGAGCGGGGCGCGGACGTCCTGGTGACGGAATTCGTTTCATCCGAAGGCGTGTTTCGACGGAATGAGCGGACCCGCGAATATCTCGATTTCGACGAATGCGAGCGGCCCATCGGGGTGCAGCTCTTCGGCGGAAACGCGGAACATATGGCGGAAGCGGCGAAACAGGTAGTGGATTGGGTTCGCCCCGATTTTATCGATCTCAATTTTGGCTGTCCGGTAAACAAGGTGGTGGCGAAAAACGGCGGTTCTGCCCTGCTCAAGGATTGCCCGACCCTGGCAGCCGTGGCCGAAGCGGTCGTTCGCGCCGTCGCGCCTCTGCCGGTTACGGCCAAGATCCGGATTGGTTGGGACACGGACTCGATCAATGCTCCGCGGGTTGCGCGCATCCTAGAAGAGACGGGAATTCTCGCCATCGCGGTCCATGGGCGAACGCGTGCGCAGGGTTATTCCGGGGCGGCGGATTGGGGCGTGATCGGCGAGGTTGTCGCAGCGGTCTCGATTCCGGTCGTGGGCAATGGCGACCTGACGAGCGGTCCCGACGTAGCACGGCGACGCGCCGAGACTGGAATCGCCGGCGCCATGATCGGCCGGGCGGCGATGAGCTCGCCGTGGATTTTCAGTCAGGTGAAACATTATTTCCGCACCGGCGAGCACCTCATGTCGCCTGATCTCGCGGAAAAATGGGCCCTGATTCAGCGGCATTGCCAGCTCGCCGTCCAGGAATGGGGTTGTGAGGACCAGGCGATCCGGTCCATGCGCGCGCGTCTCATGGCCTACTCGAAAGGGTTTCCCAACAGCAAGATGCTGCGGGAGAAATTCCAGCACGTCGCCTCGCTGGCCGAGATTGATGAAATCGCGGCCGGCCACAGCGCCGTGGCTACAGCAGCGCGATAACGCTCGATCCCCTTGCGGTAACCACACCGCAAACTAACTTTCCCCGTGCCCGAAACGACACCCCAACCTGCCACCCCAAGTTACAAGATCGGCAACGAGCGGTTGATCAAAGTGACCGAGAATGCCTCGCGCAAGCTCAATTCACTTTTGGAGAAGCAGGGCCGGTCCACCGGCGCGCTCCGCGTAGCGGTGATTGGCGGAGGCTGCTCCGGGTTGCAATACAAGATGGATCTGGTGGACGGCCCCGCGAATCGCGACATCCTTGTGCAATCCTCGAATGTTCGCGTGGTGGTTGACCCCAAGAGCGCGCTTTTTGTCAGCGGATCACTGTTGGATTACAGCGACGATCTGCAAAAGGGTGGCTTTAAGGTGACCAACCCTAATGCGGTGGCGCATTGCTCCTGCGGCGAGAGCTTCGCTGCATGATCGATTACTTCGCTCTTCTCGATCAGCCGCGCGCCCCCTGGCTCGATCCCGACCAACTGAAGGAAACGTACCATCAGCGGACTTTGCGGGTCCACCCGGACGTTCATCCGCGAAGCTCCGGTTCGGCCGCCGCGGATCAAACTTTCGCAAATCTGAACGAAGCCTATCAAGTTCTGCAGGATCCCAAGCGACGGTTGCACCACCTCCTGAGCCTGGAAGGGGCCGCGCCATCGTCCGCAGGCCAGGCGGTCCCGGCTCCATTGCAGGATCTGTTTCCGAAAATTAGCGAGCTAACCCAGCGGGCCAGTCTTCTCCTGGAAAAGATTCGATTGAGTTCCAATGCATTAAGCCGGTCGCTCTTGCAGCCGCAAATACTCGAGGTCCAAAAGGAGACGAGAAACCTGCGCAAGAAAATTCAGGACTTAACCGACGCTTCACTGGAGCAACTGCATCAGATCAATGTCGCGTGGGCGAGGAACCCGGCGGACCAAATCGCACCGGTCTCCGATCTGTACTTTGCCTTCGCGTATCTGACCCGTTGGGCCACCCAGCTCGACGAACTGACGTTCCAGCTCTCGCTCCACTGAGCAGTTCGGAGGGACGTGCTTCTACACGTCCCATTTTTTCGGGCGACGGGACATTTGGGACAGCGGAAGCACGTCCCTCCGAGTAACGGACTTGTGTTCATTTGAACTTGCACCCCCTCCTTTCGCAAGGATGATAAAGCATGCTCACTGAGCGCCAGAGAAGCGTGCTGGACTTCATCCAGTCGGAGCAGCGAGAAAAGGGCATCACTCCGAGCACGCGCGAGATTCAGCATCATTTCGGTTTCGCGAGCCAGACCTCGGTGATGCAGTACATCGACGCGCTTGAGCGCAAAGGCTTTCTCAACCGTCACGCGCGCAAAGCCCGTGCCCTCATCACTCCGGTCCAGAAAGTCCGAATCACCGACATACCGATCTACGGGCAGATCCCGGCGGGAATGGCCACTCTGACGGAGGAGACGATCGAGGGCCATATTTCGCTCGATACGCCTTCGGTCAACGCTTCGAAAAATGGACGCACCTTTGCCCTGCGCGTCCGCGGTGATTCCATGATCGACGCCCACATTCTGGATGGCGACATCGTTATCCTGGAAGACCGAAAAGATGTGCAAAACGGCGATATCGTCGCGGCCTTGATCGACGGTGAGACAACTTTAAAACGGTATGTGACGGAGCATGGCCGGCCCTATTTGAAGGCGGAGAATCCGCTTTATCCCAATCTCGTTCCGGCCCGGGAACTCCGCATCCAGGGAGTGCTTGTTTCCCTCGTCCGGAAACAATTTGCAGCTTCTGGCCAAAAACGGGAATAAGTTCGTTTGAACATATCTTCCGCCCATGCCAATTTGGGGAATGGGTGGGAGCAGTAACGTTGTCGACCTTCGCAAGCTGCTCGCGGAACGTTTCCCGCCCTCAGTTACCTCCCCCGCTCATCGGCTGGCGACCGGTTTGCCTCTGATCGATGAGGTAACCGGAGGCGGTTTCCCGAAAGGCGCCATCACAGAGCTAAGCAGTCCACAGGTCAGCGCCGGGAGCGCGCTTCTGCTCTACGCTCTGATCGAGAAAGCCCGGCGGGAGGGATCTTTCCTCGCCTTGGTGGATGGACGAGATTCCTTCGCTCCCCAACCCCTGGGGAACGGGCGGTTGCGCCACCTGTTTTGGGTTCGTTGCACCAAAACGCTCGATGCTCTCAAAGCCGCCGATCTCCTTTTGCGCGATGGCAATTTCCCCCTGGTCGTTCTCGATCTTGTCCTGAACCCCACCTCCGAGCTGCGAAAAATCCCCTCCTCCAGTTGGTATCGCCTGCAACGCCTGGTTGAGGTAACACCGGCGACTTTTCTTGTTCTTACGCGCACAAGCATAATCAGCAGCGCGCAATTAAAGCTCTCGCTCGAGAACACCTGGACCCTGGCCGACCTAGAACAGGACCATCTCACGAAGCGTTTAAAGGTTCTTGTGCAACGGACCCAGGGCGGAAAATGGGCCAACGCCGGAGCAGGCTAATGTTTGCCACGATTTATTTGCCGGATTTTTATTTGCAGGCCGCCTCGCGTCACCAACCGGAGTTGCGGGGAAAACCGGTGGCCTTGATTGACGATCAGGAAAAAAAAGCGGTAATCATCCAACTCAACGCTGCGGCCGAACAAGCCGGTGTGCGCTGCGGAATGACACCGAGCCAGGGTTTGGCGCGATGTCTTCAGCTGATGGTGAAAACCAGACTCCTTCCCCAGGAAAAACTGTTGCAGGATACCCTGCTTCATTTTGCCGGCACCCTCGCTCCTTATCTCGAAGCAACCGGTCCCGGCCTTTCCACCATCCAATTCACCAACCCAAATCATCTGCTGCCGGAGGTGGCGCGGGTCGTCGCGCAATTAGGGGAGATTGAAATCGTCGCCCAAGCCGGCATCGCGCCCACGCCGGACGCCAGCTTTCTGGCCGCACATCTGGCAAAACCGCTGCTCCAAATCGACGATGCGAGTGAATTTCTTTCCGCGCTTCCGATCGAAACGTTGCGGATCAATTGATGTCATCTCGGAGGGACGTGCTTCCGCACGTTCTAACTTGGATTAGGCGACGCCATTGGAAGAATCGGACGTGCGGAAGCACGTCCCTCCGAGATGAGAGCTACCCGCCGGCGTAGTCAGGATACTTTTCGCGGAGCTGTTTGGCCACGCGATCGGCTTCTTCGTTCTTTCCGGCTTTCTGATAGGCGGCGGCCGCCTTTTGCAGAGCCCGCGGGGTAATCGCGGGATCATCGTAAAGCAGGGCCACGCCCATGAAGGCCTTCCCTGCTTCGTCGAAATGCTGGCGCTCAACCTGGACGTCGCCGGCGAGCAATCTCGCTTCCGCGTTGACCCGGCCTTCCGGCTGGAGGCGCATGATTTCCTCGGCGATCTTTTGCGCGTCATCGGGTTTGTGCGCTGCGATTTTCGTAGCCCCGAGGGCGAGCAATGTCTTCGCTTTGGCGGCCGGATCGGTTGCTACCTGAAGATATTTTTCGTAGGCCGCCTCGGCCTGCGCGAAATTTTTTAACTTCGTTTCCGTGTCCGCGAGATAGAACCAGAAGTCCGGCTTCACGCTCCCGAGGTTGTCACTCTGGCCGAGTGCGGTGAAATATTTCTCCGCCGCAGGGTAATTCTTCTCGTTGTAGTACTCCACTCCGAGCCACTCGAGAATTTCCGCGGGAACTCGGGCGTTGGAACCGCTCGCGAGAAATCCGTCCACTTCTCTGGTGAGGGCCGGGCGATCTTTCAAATAGAAGAACGCGGAAACAATCCGAAGCGTAGCCAGGTTGTAGTACTGCTCCCGGTTCAGCTGCCGGGCGGCCTCCAGCGGGGCCAGGGCTCCTTTGTAATCCTTGGCCTCGAAGGCAGCCTTGCCGATGTAGTAATTGGCCTGCGCCGCCACCGAGCTTTTTGGGAATTCCTTGAGCAGTTGCCGAAACGCGTCCGCCATTCCCTTGGAGTTATCCTGTTGCCCGAGAATGAGCGCTTTCTGCTGAAGAGCGGCTTCCCGTTCCTTTGCGGCCGGAAACTTCGCCAGGAGAATGTTCAAGTCATCCAGGGCGGCCGTGTAATTCTTGCTCTCTTGAAAGGCCAGCGCGCGCTGGGTGAGAGCGGGCGACAGTTGCGGGCTATCCGGAAAGCCCTTCACGAAATAGCCGAAGGCATCGATCACCTGCGGGCCGTCCTTGAGCTGAACAAAACACCAGCCCAGTTTGTAGGCGGCCTCAGCCCGCAATTTCACGGAGAGATGCGAGGCCCGCAGTTCCGCGTAGATGGGGGCCGCTTCCGCAAACTTCTGTTCCTTGTAGTAATGCTCCGCCTTCAGGAGCTTCGCCTGGTCGGCCCGCTCGGGCGTGGGACCCGATCGCAGATACTCCTCCACTTCCGCCAGGAGCGTCGGCGCATTGCTGTTGTAGAAATTAATTAGCCGCTGATACTGCGCGTCCCTGGCTTCCTCCCGGTCGGGATACTTCGCGATGATCTGCTTGTAAACGGCATCCGCTTCCTTCACCTGCCCCAGCTGGCGCTGGCTGTTGCCTACGATCAGCATCATTTCAGCGCGCACTTCTTCTGGAATCTCTTTCTCCGCGCGCTTGTATTCAGCCAGCACCTTGTCGTACTGCCCCGATTGGTATTGGAGTCGAAGCAATCCCACCTCCGCAACCGCGCGCCAACGCCCTGCCTCCGGCAAAGAGCGGCCTCTCTGGAGGAGGCTCAATGCTTTCTCCGCCATCTTGTCGGTCTTGCCCTTCTCGGTCTGCTGCAAGTCCACCGCGACCATTCCCGCGCGCACCGTGGCTTCCGCTTTCAAGGCCGCCTTTTGCGTCTCATTGGCCAGGGCTTCGTAGTTTCGGAACGCGTCCGCCTTTCGCCCGCGAGCCAGGGCGATCGTCCCAGCCGCGAGTCGCGCGTCGTCCCGATACGGATTCGGATTTTTCACCTCAGCGACCTGCTGATAAACGTTCTGCGCCTCGTCCTTGCGGTCCACGTTCTCGAGGCAACGGGCCTCAAAATAACGGGCGGAAAGGGCCAGGGCCGGTTCCTTCGACTTGGCCGCGGCCCGGTGAAAAAGCGTCAGGGCTCCGGCGTAATCCTTTTGCGTGAAGAGAATCTCGGCCACCCCATACGAGGCGGGGCCGGCAAATTCACTCTCGGAGTAATTATCCAGGACGCTCTGAAAATTAGTCCGGGCCGACGCGCTCTTGTTCAACGCGCGATAACACTCAGCCAGGTAAAAATAGGCACTCGCCCGGCCCGGCACGCCGGGATACTGGCCGAGATACTTCTCATATTCCGGGACAGCCAGGTCATAAAGTTTTCTGGAAAAAAGCGCGTTGGCGTAATCGAGCTGCCGCCGGTCTGGCGCTTCGGTGTCGGCCGGTGGAGCATCCGGAGGAGGCTGCTCGAGGCTTGCCTCCGGCACAACTGGTCTTGGAGCCATGGTGGACTCCGGGACGGACGGTGGCGCGCTTCGGCGGGGTCGCGCGGAAGGCGCCGGTGGCTCGACTGGCACTGCTCGCGGGATGGGCGGTTCTTCAACGGGCTGGGCCCGGCGCACCTCCGGCTGGCGTTGCTGCTGGGCCACGGATCCCGCGGAGCCGGCAAAAAAAATCAGCGCCGTGAATACGAGGCAACGCGCGCCTCGCCCGGTTTTCATTTTGCCGTGGCGAACGCGATGTTTGTCACGCCCGCCTCGCTGCAAATGTTCAGAACTTCGATAACATTCTTGTAGGCACCAGACTCGTCGCCCCGGATGACAACCGCCTGGTCGGGGTAGAGCTGGATCAGGTTCTTCAACATGTCGGACAGCTCCGCCGAGGTCAACGTCCGTCGATTCACCACGACATTGCCGTCGGCCTTCACGTTCACCACGACGTCGCCAATCGGTGCGGTCTTTTCTTTGGCCGAAGAAGCCTTCGGGACTTTGACGTCGAGTTCGTTCTCGTTCCGAGCCGCGTTCCAAGTCATGAGAAAGAAAATGAGGAGGAGGAGGAGCACGTCGACCAAAGGCGCCAACTGAATACCCGGATGCTGCGGGGTCGCGTGCTTTCGCAAATTCATATGGCAAAACGGGCTTCAGAATTCTGACGGACCTGAAGCCTCAAAATTCATCCTCAAGCAGTACCGGCGCTCGATCGATGGACCGTTTGTCATACTGCAAGGAGAGCAACGCCAGGACATGGGTGACGGCAGATTCCAGCTCGGAAATAATCCTTTGCACTCGTCCGCGAAAAAAGGCGTAGAAGATCATGGCGGGAATGCCGATGGCGAGGCCGCCGGCGGTATTCACGAGGGCCTCGCTGACGCCGCTGGAGAGCAGGGCATACCGCGCCGTGCCCAGATCACCGCCGAGCGCACTGAATGACTTAATGATTCCGAAAACCGTGCCCAGCAGGCCAAGCATCGGTGCGATCATTCCAATATCCGCCAGGTAGATGACGCGATTGTTCAGGCTCGTTGCCACCCGCGTTCCCTCCGTTTCGGCAATTTCGCGGACCTGCTGGAAGTCAGCCCCCGGATTTTTGGTGGTGAAATCGAGCATCTTTTGGACGACTCGGGCAATCGCCTCACCATGGCGATTGGAGACGGCGAGCAATCCGAGGTAATCCCGTTTGCGCAGGAGCGCATCCGCGGTGGCCATGTAACCACCCGACACCACGGCTCCGCGCCGGATGGTCAAAAGGTAAACGATCACAAGCATCACGAAAAAAACTGAGAGCGCGAAAAGCGGGATAATCACCGGGCCCGCGGCGACAATAGTCTCCAGAATCGACTTGGTGCGCTGCGGCAAATCCGGCGCGATGGGCGAGGGAGTTTGCGCGAGGAAAGGCGTTGCGCCCGCGAACAGCGCGAAGAGATTTTTCATTCCGAAAGTGCAGTTACGATAGGCAGCGGCGGCAACAGATGCAAATAGCAGGCCCGGGGGGAGCGAGGAGCCAGCCGGAACAGCGCATCAGCCTCCAAAGACCGCCCCGCCTCTCCCCTCGTTCAAACAAACTTCTCTCCGGCCAGCCACCGCCGCACCCGAAAGATATGCGCCGGTTGTACTTCCGGGTTCAACTCGACGTAATTGGACGTCCCTCGCCAGAGGTAACGCGCGTCGTTCAGGAGGTCGTGCACCTGGTACGTGTCTGCTTCCATGGCCCCAAAATCTTCCAGCGGAATATGGACATGCGAATGGTGCGTGCGCCGCGGGTCGAGATTCACTACGACCAGAATGATGTTGTCGCGCGCCGGAGTCGCCTTTCCATAGCACAGGATGGCGTCATTATCGGTCCGGTAGAAGCGCAGGTTATCGTACAACTGAAGCGCGCGATTCTCCTTCCGAATGCGGTTTAGACGCGTAATCCAGTCTTTGATGTTGCCGGGGGCGTCCCAGTCCCGCTCTTTCCATTGATACTTTTCGGAGTCGAGATACTCCTCGCGCCCGGGCAGGGCCGCGTTTTCACACAGCTCGAACCCGCTGTAAATGCCGTAGACGCTCGAGAGAGTGGCGGCCAGAACCGCCCGGATCATAAAGGCCGGCCGCCCGCCTTCCTGCAAATGCAGCGGCAGAATATCGGGAGTGTTGGTGAACAGATTGCCGCGAAAATATTCCCGCATCCCGGTTTGGGTCAGCTCGGTGAAATATTCCGTCAGTTCCGCCTTGGTATTCCGCCAGGTGAAATAGGTATAGCTCTGGGTAAAGCCGACTTTGGCCAGCACCTTCATCATCTTGGGCTTGGTAAAAGCTTCCGAAAGAAAGATCACGTCCGGATATCGGGCGCGCACCCCGGCGATGAGGTACTCCCAGAAGGCGACCGGCTTGGTGTGCGGATTATCCACGCGAAAAATGCCGACCCCGCGCTCAGCCCAAAACAGAATGATGCTCTTCATTTCTTCCCAGAGCTCCGGCCAGTTTTCGCACCGAAAATTCAGCGGATAGATGTCTTCGTATTTCTTGGGAGGATTTTCGGCGTATTTAATGGTGCCATCCGGGCGCCGGTAGAACCACTCCGGATGCTCCCTGACGTAGGGATGGTCCGGCGAGCAGTTGATCGCGAAATCGAGGGCAATCTCCATCCCGCGACTCCGGATCTCGTTTTCCAGCCAGGCGAAATCTTCAAATGTTCCCAGCGAAGGTTCGATCGCCTTATGCCCGCCAAATTCACTGCCGATGGCGTAGGGCACGCCGGGTTCCCACGGCTCACAAGTGACCGAGTTATTCCGGCCCTTGCGGTTGGTATGGCCGATTGGATGAATTGGCGGGAAATAAATCACATCGAATCCCATCGCCTTGGCATCTTCGACCCGCGGCAAACAATCGCGGAAGGTCGAGCCCCGATCGCCGAAACCTTCGGCCGACCGCGGAAAGAATTCATACCACGCCGCGGCGCGAGCCTGTTTCCGATCCACCACCACGCGGGGAGCCGGCCCGTATTGGGTGGCGTTGGAGCGATCCGGATACGTGGCCATGAGAACTTCGAGTTCGCCGGAATGCGCGATCTCGTTGATCTGAGCGTTTTCGCCCGTTCGAATCATCTCCGCCAGCTCTCGCAGCCGGGCCGCGTCCGCGGCGTCGTTCGCCCGATAGGCCGCCTCGTCCAAGAGAGCTGCCCCTTCCAGCGTCTCGCTTCGGAGGTTGGCGATCCCGGCCTCAAATTTCGCGGCAAACTCATGCTGCCACCCGCGAAAGGTATCGGTCCAAGCCTCGACGGTATATTCGTAGGTGGCGTTTTCGTAGACTGTACAAACGCCCCGCCAACGATCGTTATCCATCAGCGCCATGGGGGTTTCGTGCCAGCGTGCTTCGCCCAGAAGCCGCCATTTGAGCACCGCCGCGACGACATCATGTCCGTCCTTGAAGACGTCCGCCTCGACGGCCAGATCATCCCCGGCTACGCGCTTCACGAGGTACCGCCCGCCATCAATCAGCGGCTGCAGATTCTCGATTACCGCGGTCGGAAAGGCCCGTGACATGGGCCATCAATCAACCGAAATTCGCTGGCTGCGAAAGCGGAATTCTCCGGGGGAAATCGCGGCGGAAATCAGATCGAGAAATAGAACGCACACTCGTACAAGCCCGAGGTGCGGGTTTCTGCGCGCCGGACTTCGACGCCCAGGACGCCTGCCACCAGATCCTGTTCGAGCCGGCCGATGATCGGATATTGGTCGAGCAAATTGAGGATCGGCGAATGGCACTCCATGATATGCGGGCCGTCTTCTCCATCGCTCACGTACTGTGACATGAATCCCTCTTTTTCCCGCTGGGCGGCGAACCACTTCGCGCGGTCGACCACGGTCTCGCCTTTGACCTTCGCTTTTAGCGCCGCGGTCTTCCGCTCGAAAACGCTGAAGAGCATCTTTTCGGGACCATTGGGACCGTAAACGTCCTTGATCGATTTCAGGAGTTCCAGAGTGAAATCGTTGCTGTCACAGGGAAACAAATCGTGGGTCCGGCGCGTCAGGCGATAGACCATTTCCGGCCGCCCCATTTTTTGCGGGCGTCGCCAGGTGTCGAGATAGCCATCGCGCTCGAGCGTCAGGCAATGCTGCTTGATCCCCATGTAGCTCATCTTCATTTTCCCCACGAGCTCGTTAACGGAAAGTCCCTTAGTCCGTTTTAGGGTGTTCAGAATTTCCAGCCGCTGCGTGCGTCCGATTTCAGAGAGTAGTTGTTGGTTCAAGTGCAGGTCCTCCGCAGATAGGCGCCGACATTACCCGCCCGCGGCTTGGAAAGGCAATAAAAAACTTACGCAAGATTCAGGAAAGAAGGAAATTAGGGCGCCTGGGCCAGTCGCTGGCCCGAGGTCGGGTCGAATAGGTGTAACTTGTTTAGGTTCAACATGAAGCGACCGCGATGCCCAGCTTCGGGCTGCCTCGTCCCGGCCGGAATTCGGCATCGCAGCAGCGTCCTGGCACCTGTCCGAAGGTACAGGTTTGCCTCCCCACCCATGATCTCCGCATGTTCGATGAGAGCCGGGAATTCGCCTAGGTATTTCTCCCTAGACGCGGAGTCGGCGGTGTCAGCCATCCGGATCTCTTCCGGCCGAGCTCCGAGCAGGACCGGTTTGCCCACAAATTCGCCTGCCGCCGGAGACTGGGAAATCGGTAGGCGTAATTGAATCGTGCCCTCGTCCGCCTCGGAGAACAATAACCCGTCGCGCTCCTGCTTGAGCGAACCGCGGATGAAGTTCATCGGCGGTGTCCCGAAAAATCCGGCCACGCCGACGTTGGCCGGTTGGTCATAGACCTCCCGCGCTGTTCCTTCCTGTTGCAGGGCGCCATCGCTCAGGACAACGATCCGTCCGCTCAGGGCCATCGCCTCCGAGGGATCGTGAGTGGCGTAGATCGTCGTCGCGTCCAAACGCTGCTGCAGTTTCACGATCTCCTGTCGCAACTGTCCTTCCAGCGCCGCGAGCGGTTCGCCAAAGAGGAACACCTTTGGCTGAAGCGCGACCGCGCGGGCAATGCCAACGCGCTGGCGTTGCTCCCGGGAAAGGGACTGCGGTGTGCGCTCCAACAACTCCTCGAGCCCGACGGCGGCGGCCGCGCCCCGCACCCGTTTCTCCAACTCCGTCTTCGGAAACTTTCGCAACTTCAAAGGGAACGCGAGGTTATCGAAGACCGACATTCGGGGGTAAAGCGTGTGATCGCGGGTGACGAGCGCCACGTCACGATCTTTCGGGGGCAGGTCATTGACCGCGCGGTCTCCAATCCAAATCTCCCCTTTGGAAACGGCGTCGAGGCCAGCCACCATTCGGACGACACTCGAGATACCGCAGCCTGACGGACCGGTGAGAACGACGAATTCGCGGTCCTGGATCTCAAGATCCAAATCGTTCACGGCGGGAACATCTTGCCCGTCCTTTCCAGGATAAACCTTGGAGACTTTTTTTAGACTGACTCTTGCCATTGCTTTTGCCTAGACGAACGGAAGCGCGACCAGCTCGACCGAAACCTTCGCATCGCTGGCGGAATTTTCCGGTGGATGAGCCTGAAGACGCGATCCCGCGGAGTTGAATCCCCTCTTCACATAACCGAGAGCTATTTCTTTTCCCAGGCGCGGGCTATGCGCGGCACTGGTTATCCAGCCGGCTTCCTTGCCCTGGTCTTCCTCTGGCGCCAGCCGCATCCCGGGCTGAAGCGGCGTTCCTGATATCGACACCAAACCACTCAGGCGCTTGTTCGTTTGTCCCGACATCTTCATTCTCGAAATCACTTCCTGCCCGATGTAGCAGCCCTTGGCATAGTCAATCGAAAGAGCCTCGAGGTTGGCCTCCGTTGGAATGATTTCGTTGGTCAGTTCGCGTCCCCAACGCGGAGTCCCTCGTTCGATCCGAAAAATCTCGGTGCATTCCTCGTCGCAAAAACCAAGCGTCGCGGCCAACGCTTCACGGACGTCTCCTGCCTGCGCTCGTTCCGCCCAAACATCCCATCCCGAGCCACCAAATCGATTCGCCCGCACCCTTCGCCACCCTCGAAAGGGAGTCCCGGGCAGGTCCCCGGTAACATGAAACAGGGCGAACTGATCTGAAACATCCGCGATCTGCACATCATCCGCGATGATGTACCGCTCGATTCGAACGGTCAGATCCTCCCGCACTTCCGGGTCGCCATCGATCAGAAAGGAATCCCCTTCTGGGGAAACAAAAACGCTCGCGTTCATTTTTCCTTTGGCGCTGAGCACCGAAGCCTGAATCGCCAAATCGGCGGCCGCTTTCCGGAGGTCGTTGGTGATCTGGCCATTCAGAAAGCGAAAGGCATCCGCGCCGGTGACGCGCAGCTTGACGCGCGGCGACAGGTCAAAAAACGCCCCCTCTTCGGGATTAAGGAGCTGCGTCATGAGGGACGCGTCGAGAGATTCAATCACCTGCCCGTTTGCGCCAAAAGCCGCCCCAGGCGCCCCGGGATTCCTCGCTTTGCTCTTCCTCGGCCGGCTCTTCAGGAGAAACGGTCGGCTCAGCCTCCGGCTCCGCCACCGTCGTCATCGAAACCGCGGCAGCTTCCCGACGCGCTCCCTCGGCGGTTTCGTCCGGCGCCAGAGTCACGACAGTGGGCTCGGCTTCGGTCCTGGTTTCAGCCGCCGGTGCAACCGGAACATCGGAGGCCACGGCGCTCGGTTCAGCGACCTTCCCTTCATCCAGTCCGGCAAATCGCGGCTGATCGTCTTCGCCATTGCCGGCCTGCGCAACGTTCTTGAGAGAGCCACCAGCCGGGAAATATTGCCGGAAAAGCGAAGAATAATCATCGTCCCCGCGGCCCTGCCGCATCTCTTCGGTCAAGCCGTGGCGCGACGCATCGGTCGCGCCGAACTCCATCCCAAAAGCGCGCGCCAATCGGGTCGCAATGACGACATCCTTCAGCATGTGCTTGACCGAAAAATGAGCCTCGAAATTGCCTTCCATCATCATGGGCAACTTCATGTCGAGCGTGGCAGAGTTGCTCCCGTTGTTTCGCATCGCGTCAGCGAACTTCTCCACGGGCAAACCCGATTTGGAAATGAGCGCCAGCGCTTCGGCCGCCGCCTGGACACTGGCTGCCGTCACCATGTTCGTGGCGACTTTGACCGTAGTCGCGTCGCCCACTTTGCCGATCTCGATGATCTCCTTGCTGCTCGCTTCCAGGACGGGCCGCACCTGCCGCAACGCCGCTTCATCGCCCCCCACGTAATAAACCAGCTGGCCGTTTTCTGCGGCGGTCTTGCTTCCGGTAAAGGGCGCGTCGAGAAACCGGGCCCCGCGCTTCTCCACGATTTCGGCCGTGGCTCGCATGGTATCGGGCGAAACCGTGCAATGGGCCATGACGATGTGGTTCGGACTCAGCTCGCGCGAAATCCGCTGGGCGGTCTGGAGCAAGGCTTCGTCGTCCGAGACAAAAATCTGAATGAGGTCGCATAGCTCAGCGACCTCCGAGGGTGATCCGACGAAATTAGGCACCGGGCGCGGCGTCCGGTTCCAAACGAAGACGTGGAACCCGCGTTCCCGCAGCTTGTCGGCCACCCGCTGGCCGATGATTCCGAGGCCGATTACCCCAACATTTTTTCGTGTGCGAATTGACATGACAAATTTTTCCCGGCTCGACTGCCTTTTGCCGGTTCCAGCTGAAAATCAGGGAAAATCAGGACGGACGCAATGCCGAACTTCCCCGACTTCCGCGCGTATTAGTTCGAGCGGGCGAAGGTAGCGTGGCTGAGCATGTCAGCGACGCGTTCCGCAATCAAGGCGCGTCTTTCATTGGCAAGGGCGAGCGAGACTTCGGCTCGCGCCTCTTCAAAACTCAGCGCCCGGGCCGGCCTGATTTCGGCCACTTCAACAATATGAAAACCCAGCTGCGAGCGGAACGGTTTGCTCCTTTCACCGGCCGCCAGTTTTCCGACTTCCGCGGAAAAATCGGAGGGCATTCTAGCCGTGGAAAAGAAGCCCAGGTCGCCCCCTCGGGCCTTGGTTGCTTCATCCTCCGACACTTCCGCAGCAAGCGCCGGCAAGGTTTCCCCGCGCGAGAGACGAAGGGCGAGCGCGTCGATCAGTGTGCGCTTGGATTCCACAACCTCAGGCGGGGTCTCGTCTGGGGCGGCCAGAAAAAGATGCGATGCGCGATGGCGAACAGGCTGGGTAAAGAGAGCCCGATGCGACTCGTAGTAAGCTCTCATCTGATCCTCTGCGGCCGCCTTCTCCCCCGCGATCTGCCCCTCGAGCCATTGAAGTGAACGAAGTTGATCCTCAATTCTCTCGCGCAAGGCGTTTAGGGAAAGTCCGTTGGCCTGGAGGTTGTCGAGAAACGTTTGATCGTTACCGAATTGCACGCGGAGCAGGGACAATTGCAGATCCACTCCAACTTCATCGGCGCTTTCCTTCCGCGCCTCGCGCCGAAGATTCTCCAGAACGACAAGGTCGGATGCGGCCGATGGTCCCTCGCCGGCCAGATCGCTCTCGTAAATTCCTTTGCCAGACGCCAGGGCAACCAAATGTCCGCGTCCACAGAGCCGCCCGGCGGCATCGCGAAAAAAGGCCGATCGGCAGAGCAATTCGCTGCAAAGCACCCCCGAGAAAGCGGCGGCTGCGATCAGCAAAAACGAGCGGAGGTAGCCCATTATTTCAGCGCCATTTCGGACAGGTAATAGGCGGTAACGGATCCAATCGTTCGAAGGCTCTCCGGGCTCAGTTTGTCCATGGTGTCCGCGGGCGTGTGCCAGGCGGCATAATCGAAATCGATCAGGTCAATCGTGGGAATGCCCACTTTGTTCAAAGGCGTGTGATCGTCCATGATGTCGCGGTCGAAATAGGTGAAGTGCTTCCGCACATTCAAGGCGTCGGCCGCGGCAAAAATATCGGCCGCCATTTCGGCCGGCGAATCCGGCGGAAGCGTGATGGTCAACAATCGATCGCCGACCATGTCGAGGAGGAGGCCGCCGCGAAACTGTTTCGTCCTGCCCTGCGCCACCAGGTCATTCGCAAAATGACGGCTGCCGTATAGCCCGTCGGTTTCGGAAAAGGCTTCGTACGCTTCCTCACCGTCGAAAAAAACGAGCTCCACCTTCTGGGCCAGGTCTGGTCGCTGGGCCAGAACCCGGGCCAGCTCGAGCAGAACGCCGGTGCTCGAGCCACCGTCGTTCGCGCCGACGAACTTCGCCGTGTCGAAAATCTTGGTGTCGTAATGCGAGCAGACCAGAAAGGAGGGGGCATTATTCTTCCCCGCAAATGTCGCGATGAGATTCGCGAACTCCACTTTCCCCCGCGGCGTGGTCCCGGCAAAAGGCTGTCGGGTTACTTTCCACCCCGAGAGTTCGAGCTGCTGGGTGAGGTACGTTCTGCACTTCTCAATTGCCTCCGACCCGGGCGGACGCGGACCTAGATCGACCTGCGCCTGAACGTGCGCCAGGGCTTTCTCACCTGAGAATTCTTCCCAGATTTTGGCCGGGGAATCGCGTCGTGGCTCGGTTTGCGCCCGATCACAAGCGGCACAAAGGCCGACCGCGAAGAACAGTCCCGCGCATCGGAGGGCCGGGCCCATGTTACGTCTCACTCGCGGATAGGCCGAGTGCGGCCAGAACGCGTTGCAGATCGTCGTTGCCGTAATATTCGATCTCGATCCATCCGCGTTTCTCCCCGTGATGCACTCTCACCCGGGTGCCGAGATGCTCCTGCAATCGATTCTGCAGATCGTCGATTGTGGCGGAGGTGAGTGTCACCGCGTTCGCCTGCCGTTTCCGCCGCGGCCGCGTCCCGCCAAGCTGGCGCGCGACCAGCCGTTCGGTCGCGCGGACGGTCGCGCTGCGGCGCAGGATCGTCTCCGCCACCAGCAATTGCTCCGCCGGTTGTTTCAAGCCGAGGAGCACCTTGGCGTGCCCCACCGACAGCAACCCCTGGGTGAGCCAGGTTTGCACTTGTTCGTGCAAATCGAGCAGGCGCATCGAATTCGCCACCGCGGCCCGGCTGCGGCCAACCTTCTGCGCGATCTCCTCCTGGCGCAGTCCAAATTCATCCGCCAGCCGGAAGTAGGCCCGCGCCTCTTCGATTGGGTTGAGGTCAGCCCGCTGGAGATTTTCGATCAACGAAATTTCCAGGACCTCGAGATCGGTGGCGACGCGCTTGATCACCGGGACTTGGGCGAGGCCTGCTTCCTGCGCCGCCCGCCAGCGACGCTCCCCGGCGATCAGTTCATGGCGGCCGTCCACGTCCCGAACCACCAGCGGCTGAATGATTCCATGCTGGCGGATCGACTCGACCAGTTCGTCGAGGGATTCCTGGGCGAAATCCTTCCGCGGTTGCAACGGGCTGGGCACAATGGTAGCCAGACCGACCTGGTGCACCTTTTCCCCCGGCTCCGCTTCCAGCCGGACGGTGGGCGGCCGGGCGCTGATCAGCGCGCCGAGACCTTTGCCGAGAGCAGATTTCGCCATGTCTCTGGAGGGTATCGGGTCAACTTCACCGACGCAAACAACAACCACCGTTTTGCGATTATCCCGCGCGCCGTTACCCTGCATGCATGCCGACGATACCTGCCAGCAACGGGTCCGTTTTCACCTTGGGCCATTCTCCCGATCCCGATGACGCCTTCATGTTTTACGCCATGGCCGAAAACAAGATCGACCTGCGCGGTTACCGGTTCGAGCATCGCCTGGAGGATATTCAGACGCTCAACGAGCGCGCGCTTCGGGGCGAGCTGCACATCTCCGCGATCTCCATTCACGCCTTTGCGTATGTGAGCGAGCGTTACGCTCTGCTCCCCTGTGGCGCCAGCATGGGCGATGGGTACGGACCCATGGTCGTCGCGCAAAATACGAACGGCCTCGCCCCGGACGCGCCGGACAATGAGATCCGCGCCTGGCTTCGAAACCGCACGATCGCCATCCCCGGCCGGATGACGAGCGCCTATCTTGCCTTGCGACTTTACCTCGGTGAGTTCAATCACATCGTCGTCCCGTTCGATCAGATTTTCGACGCGGTGAAGAACGGACGCGCCGCCGCCGGCCTGATCATTCACGAGGGCCAGCTCACTTACAGCCGGTCCGGCTTCACCAGGATCGTGGACTTGGGGGATTGGTGGAAGCGCGAAACGAGTCTGCCCCTGCCGCTCGGCGGAAATGTTTTGCGCAAGGACATCGCCCCCTCCGTCCAACGTGATTTGCTCGAGATCATGCGCGAGAGCATTGATTTCGGGCTCGCCCATCGTGACGAGGCGGTGCAGCACTCAATGCCTTACGCGAGGGACATGGATGCGAACCTCGCCGGAAAATTCATCGGCATGTACGTGAACGATTACACCCGGGATTACGGAGAGACCGGGCGAAAGGCTGTTCGAGAATTTCTACAAGTCGCGCATGAGCGCGGCTACATTGAGAAAAGGCCCTTGGTGGAATTCGCTGATTAACGCAGGTCCAAACGCTGTCATCCCGAGCCGCGCAGACGACGAGGGACCTCGCGCTGGCAGTGTTAATCAGCTTGCGCCGGCACAAGGCCGGATCATAAGCAGTCTGGCTCTGGCGCAAGCAAGCGGCTAAACAGGTGTGGGGTCCCTCGCCGTCTGCGCGACTCGGGACGACAATATAAGAACGGAAACGACTACTTCTTCGGCTTGGCCGGCGTCGGCTTGGCCACGTTCATGACGTACGTTTTCGCCCGCTCAAACTCCTTCTGAAAGCCGGACGTGAAATCATGCGTCCCGTACTCGAAAAGCACGACGAAGCAGAACGTGAAAAACACAAAAAGGACGAACCAGAAAAGGCCGCGGAGCAACGACATGTCATGGATGGTAACTTACTCGTCTGCTGAGGTCAACGAAGCCCCAAACTTGAACGCCCGGGCGAAACTGCCATCCTTTCCCGGTAAATGCGCGTACCCCTGCTCGATCTTAGTGGCCAATACCGTGTGCTGGCCGGGACGATTCGGACCCAGCTCGACGAGGTTCTGGCCAGCCAGCACTTCATTCTGGGGCCGAAAATTGCGGCCTTCGAGGAGGCCATCCGCAACTACTGCGGCTCCCCTAACGCCATCGGCGTTTCTTCCGGCACGGACGCGTTTCTGGCCATCCTGATGGCTTTGGACATCGGGCCCGGAGACGCTGTGATCACCAGCGCCTATTCATTCTTCGCCACGGGCGGCTGCATCGCGAGGGTGGGCGCCACGCCGGTTTTTGTCGATATCGATCCAGACACGTACAACATCTCCACCACCGCCTTGGAACGGTATCTGGTCGAGAAGTGTCGCTGGGGAGAAGATGGATCCCTACGGGAGCCGCGGGGCAACATTGTGCGGGCCATCGTTCCCGTTCATCTCTACGGACTCTGCTGCGACATGGACGCCATCCAGCGAATCTCGGAGCGTTTTCAATTACCGGTGATCGAGGACGCAGCCCAGGCGATCGGCGCTGAATATCCCTCCGGGGGAGCGTCGACCAAGGCCGGCGCCATGGGTGAATGCGGCTATTTCAGTTTTTATCCGACGAAAAACCTGGGCGCCGCGGGCGATGCCGGAATGGTGATTTGCCGGGATAACGCCTTCGCGGAGCGCCTCCGGTCCTGCCGGCAGCATGGAATGGAACAGCGCTACTACCATAATTTCATCGGCGGCAACTTCCGGTTGGATGAGATGCAGGCGGCCATCCTCGGCGCGAAGCTGCCTTTCCTGGACGGTTGGTCGGCCGCGCGCCGTGGGGTCGCCGAGGTTTACCGGGAAGAATTTCGGCGTCTCGGCCTGACAGACCGGCTTGCCCTGCCCGTAGAACCATACCGGGACCGTGGCCTGAAGAATCACCACATCTATCATCAATTTGTCATTCGAACCTCACGGCGCGATGCGCTGCGCGAGCATCTGACCGCCAGGGAAATCGGCACGGCCATCTATTATCCTCTCGGGTTGCATGAGCAGAAGTGTTTTGCCTACCTGTGCCATCAGGCGGGTGACTTCCCGGAAACGGAACGCGCCGCCCGCGAAACGCTGGCCCTGCCGATCTATCCAGAATTACGTCCGGACGCTCAGCGCTACGTCGCCGAATCGATCGCGGAATTCTTCGAACAAAGTAGGTAACGCCGTCCCGAAACGGTGGCTTGCTGATACCACGCCGTGGGCAAAAAACTTGCGACCAAAGGCACCCGAGCCTATATCAACGCTCCCCTTCACGGCATACGGGTAGGTACCGAAGTGGCCAAACGGGGCGGACTGTAAATCCGCTGGCTTACGCCTTCACTGGTTCGAATCCAGTCCTGCCCATTTTCTCCGCCGGACATTCAAATCGCCGCGGCCCTCCGTTTCGCTCGGGCCACGGCAAAAATGCCCGCGCCGACGAGGTTAGCTGCGATAATCACCGCCGTGATCTTCAGGGTGAAGGAGAAATTACTCTTCACCTCAATGATCGGGAAGACCGAGAGCGTGACGTAAAGCAGCGTCATGAGAAATCCCGATCCGGCGGCGATTCGAAGCCACCACGGAGGCGCCGGCTTGAGCGTGCGCAACCCAAAAAGCGGAATGGAAAACATGACCAGATAGGTTAGCGCGTAGAAGATGCCGCCGGCATTGAAGAGAAGTTGAAATGATTCCTGTTGCCCGACTCCGATGAGGCTGAGCGAGCCGAGGGCGACCGTGACTACCCCCACGAAAAGGATCGAGTTTACCGGCGTCTTGTAGCGATGATGCAGCTTGGTAAACCAGTGCGGCATGAGGTGATCCCATCCGGCCACCATCGGCAGTCTGGTTAAGCCGGTAAAATTTACACTGGCTTGCGCCACGCGCAGAACGATCAAGAGGACAAGGGCTATCGGAACAATCACCGCGGCGATGCCGAAGGTCTTGAAGCCCAGGCTTAGGACCTGGGGGATGGGCGCGATCAAATCGATTTGATCCGGGTGCACGAAAGCGAGGACCGAGCTCGTGCCAAAAATAAACATGATGGCGATGAGCGGCGCCGCCACCACCACCGACCGTCCAATAGTTCGCGCGGGGCTGCGACATTCGCCCGCCAAAATCGCGACGTATTCGAAGCCGCCGAGCGCGCCAAAGCCAAGCTTGCCCAGAATATTGAGACTGAAGAGCGACAAGACGGGCATGGCAGTGGCCAGCGGACGAAACTCCCGCATCTCACCCCGCGCGACGTGCACGAATGGGAGCACGAGCAGGACGGCAAAGATCGTGAGCATGATGATGCCGCCGGCATTGTGGACCCATTTTCCGACGCCCAATCCGATGGTCGACACGACGACGAGCAGCACGATCACGACCAGGCAGGTCAACGTGATCAGCCACTTGTTGGAAGAGATCCACGTGCCGGAGGGGCCGATCGCGTAGGCCAGATAGGTCGTCAATTGCAGCCCAATCTCGGACGTATTCGTGATGACGTAGAGCCAGAGATTCCACGCCACCATGAAGCCCGCGGCTTCGCTGAACCCAAGCTTGGCCCATTGGTAAAGGCCACCTTCCAGCGGCATCAGGCGGTTGAGATAAATTACGACAGCCGCCGAAGGAAAATAGAAAAGTGTAATCGCGAGCAACCAAAAGACGATGTGCGCCGGGCCAAGCTTTCCGGCCGCGCCGACCCAGGAGAGGCCAATGATAAAAAGGATCTGGGTGAGAACGAGGTCACGCAAACCCAGCTCCTTCTTAAATTCCGTGCTATGGGCTGCGACCTCGGATTCCGCGGCACGCAATTCATCAGCGGCATTCTCCCCCATCCGCCGACCTTAGCATGAGGCCAGACGCGAAAAGCACCGAAATCGGATCCAACGGGGCGCTGTCAGCGCCGCTTCTTACCGCCTTTGTGGCTGGCTTTCTTGCCCTTGGCCTTCGAGGTTTTCCTGGACCTGCTCTTCGACTTGACGGACTTCCTGGCCGTGGTCTTCCTTTTCGTGGAGGAAGCCTTCGCCTTGGCCGTCTTACCCCGGCTCTTCTTCGCGGGACGCTTGCTGCTCTTTCGGCCCTTCTTTGCAGCCGCTGACGCCTTCTTGGCGGGCCGCTTTCCGGCAGCTTTTTTCCCGGTCGCCTTTGCGCTTTTCTTAACTGCTTTGACCGCCTTCTTGACTGGCGCTGGAGCCGAGCTGGAAGAGGCCGCGGCTCGCCCTGCCATCGCTCCAAGGACGCCGCCAACCACGGCGCCAACCGGTCCCGCCACACTGCCGATAACGGCTCCGGCTGCTGCTCCTGCGGTCTGTTTCGGAATGGGCGGAATTTGGATGTTTTCGGACGATGAACCGGATGTCTCAGGCGACTGGGACGATGATTGATTGTCTTCAGGCATGGCGGGCAAGCTCCTTAGGGAAATAGTTCGAGTTTCTATTCACGAGGTACTTCGCACGGCGTTGGCCTTTCAGCCGTGGCAGATCCAACTTTTTGCCGCAGCCGCAGCCCACGCTACGGCTCCTGATTCAGGGCCGCGGGAAGAAGACGTTTTCCCTTTCGACTACCGCGTCTCGATCGAGAAAGAACTGGCGTAACTCGCGGGTGTAATATTCTCCGTTCTCCTTGGGATTTAGTCCCAGAAAAATGCGACCGCCAGGGTTGAGATGGCGCTTGAGGTCATCGAGAAAAAATCCCCACTCGGCCGGGCCCCACCACCAGCAGCGCTTGCTTTCCCGGTTGAAATCGATCGAGAAGGCGGTGATCAGATCAAACTTTGGGCCGAGATCGGGCAGCGGCTCGTTTGGCCGAATGGGCCAGACCTTGCGCTCGACCTGAAACAGATCCAACAACTCGGTGAAGAGTGGATAGACGTCGATATCCAGCCCCAAACAGCGATGTCCCAGCTGCTGGTTGACGAACAGGAAAAACCCGCCTCCGCACCCCAGATCGAGAACCGACTGCGGAGGACAGCGATGCATCTTTAGGTCCTGGGCGCGGATAATGTTTAGCCGCAGCCATCGCGGGACGTCAGCATACTTGGCGTAGTGCTCGCCGGAGGAGGCATAGCGCGCCTGGATCCCCGCCAGTTTGGCCTGGTCGATCTCCGCCAGGAAACGTCCCAGCGGCAGGGGGTGAATCAGACGTTCCGCCCGCCGCCAGGCCCGCCGATAGGTGAGCGGCTGGGTGAGCTTCGAAACTTTGTGCGAGAATCTCATCTTAACGGCAAAGCCGGCGGCTCCGCCAATAACGATCCGGCACGCAAACTCACAGAGGTGCGCGGTCGACCGGGGGGATCAGCGATCCCCGCCCTACAAAACACAAATGTTGCGCGCGAACGCGCTGGCTTATCGGCCGCGCCGTTGGCCACCGCCGTCGCGACGTCCACCGCCGCTCCCGCCGCCGTAGCCACCACCACCACCGCCGTAGCCGCCACCGCCGCCGCCGTAGCCGCCTCCACCACCGCCGTAGCCGCCGCCGCTGCGTCCACCACCGGGCGGACGAGCTTCACGGGGACGCGCCTCGTTCACGGTCAACGGCCGACCTTCGACGGTCTTGCCATTGAATTCCGTAATCGCCTTTTGAGCGTCTGCTTCCGTTGTCATCGTGACAAAGGCGAAGCCGCGCGATTTGCCGGTGAACTTATCCTGCATCAGGGTGACTTCCTGGACAGGTCCAACTCCGGCGAACATATCCTGGAGGTCAGTCTCGGTCGTGTTGAAGGAAAGATTTCCTACGTATAATTTAGTTCCCATCTGAGTTTGCTGCTGGAAAACGCCGCCAGGTCACTGTTCCCGCTCATCGGATTTCAAATCGCCACTGAAACAACTCAACTGACAATCTACCAACGCACCGAGCTTCCGTTTTCTTTTCGGCGTGATTAGTAGAGGGTTTTGCCCGTGAAAGCAACTAGAATCGCGGGAGCGAATCGCCCGGACAAATGCCCGAAATTTTGCCACTAAATCGAGCTCCGAATCCGGCCCGCGTCGCCGTCGTCGCGAGCGGCATCGTTAGCCCACTTGGCGTAGGATTGGACGAAACGCTGGCCGCCTTGCGCGAAGGGCGCGACTGCGTTTCTCCGGTCACCCGGTTCCCGGTCGAGCACTCCCGGTGCAAGTCCGCCGGGCAAGTGGACGACACCCGTCTGGCTGGCGCCGGAGCGCCCCAGCTCCGATCCGAGCGATTGCACCGGGTCGCCCGGATGATGATCCGTGCTTTGGGCGAAGCCCTGGCCCAAGCACCTGGTTTCCAACCTGAGCTCACGGTGGTTGGGACAACCAGTGGCGGCATGACTTTCGGCGAGGAATATTACCGCCGGCTGGAGCGGGGCGGGACCTCTCTGCGCCAGGCGGCTTCCCTCATCGCCAATTACACGCCCCAAAAGCCCGTGATGGACGCGCAGGAGGCTTTTGGCCTCTCCGCACCCTGCCAGGTCATTGCGAATGCCTGCGCGTCCGGCACGAACGCGATTGGGCACGCCTTTGACTGTGTCCGGTCCGGCCGCTATCAGCGTGTTCTCGCCGGCGGATACGACGCTCTGTCCGAGCTGGTCTTCGTCGGGTTCGATTCGCTTCAGGCCTCTACCCCGGACCGATGCCGGCCATTCGATCGCGACCGCTCTGGATTGGTCCTGGGCGAAGGCGCGGCAGTCTTTTTACTGGAAAACCTTGAAAGCGCCAGGGCGCGTGGCGCAAAAATCCTCACCGAGATAACCGGATACGGCATCTCGACGGACAATCATCATCTCACCCAGCCGAACCCTTCGGGAATCGGCCCTCGCCAGGCCATGGAAGGCGCCTTGCAAAGCGCGGGAATTTCCGCTGGAGAAATCGACTACATCAATGCCCACGGAACCGCGACGCCGTTCAACGACGCATCTGAAGGCAAGGCGATCGCCGAGCTTTTCGACGGTGTCGCCTTGAGCTCGACCAAGGGAATGATGGGTCACGCATTAGGTGCGGCTGGCGCGATCGAGGCGGTCATCAGCCTGCTCGCGTTGGAGAATCAGTTTCTGCCACCCAACATCAACTTCCGAAACGGGGACGCGGGATTGACCCTGAACGTCGTGGCAAACAGTTCGCGGCCCGCCAAACTCCGCACCGTCCTGTCGAACTCGTTCGGCTTCGGGGGGACCAACGCCTCGGTCATCTTTCGGACTATCGAAACATGAGCCTGGGAATTGCGGGTATGGGCTGGGTAACGCCCCTCGGAAGCGATCTCGCCGGCGTCTGGGACCGCTTGCTGGGCGGCGAGACCGGAGCGGCCCAGACAATTTCTAGCGCGCTGGGACGCGACTACCCGGTGATTCCCGTGCCGGCCGACGCTATCGCACCGGCGCCGGCTCATCCGCGCCTGCGCCGTTCCAGCGCAATTTCCCGATTTGCGGCCCTCGCGGGGCTAGCCGCGCTGGAGGATGCTGGTTTGAAACTTGACCCTGAAACCGCCGCGCGCACGGCTTTGATCTTTGCTGTCTCCAATGGCGGAGTCATCTACACAAAGAGATTTTACCACGACATCGTGGTTTCAGGCTCCCAGGCGGCGAGCCCGCTGCTCTTTCCGGAAACGGTATTCAATGCGCCAGCCAGCCATCTGGCCGCAATCCTCGGAATCGCCGGGACAAGCTATACCCTGGTCGGCGATGGTGCCGTTGGGATTCTGGCTTTGAAAATGGCGGAGGACCTGCTGGCGAATGAAACACTTGATCGCTGTCTGGTGGTCGGCGCTGAGGAAGCCGATTGGCTCTTGTGCGACGCCTACCGCAAATGGCGGCTCCTACGCTCGGCGCCGCCAATCGAACCCTTCCAGCAACCGCCGCGCGGCACGATCCTAAGCGAAGGAGCGGGCGCGCTCCTGTTGGCCCGCGACGGCGAGCTTCGCCTGGAAAAAATCGTGGCCGGAACAAATTTCCGCCGGCAACGCGAGGCAGGCGATGCCTTGAAGGCGATCCTTGCGGAGCTGAGCGATGATCAGGTCGACCTTGTCGTGGCGAGCGCGAATGGAACTTTTATCGACGCCGCGGAACAAGACGCACTCTCGCGAAGCTATCTGGCCGCGAAGGTCTACGCACTGAAGGCGGCCCTGGGTGAAAGTGTAGGCGCAAGCAGCCTCTGGCAGACAATATGCGGCGCCCAATCCCTGAGGACCCAGCTCGTCCCCCCGAATTCCGCGCCGTTTTGTGGCCCGGAGACCCAATCCCAGCCAACGCAGGCAGCGGCTCAGATTCGGCGAGTCGTTGTCTCGGTTTGCGGATTGAGCCAACAGGCCGCGGGCTTAAGGCTGACAATGGGCTAGGTCACTCGCCCGCCCACCTTGCCACGGCCTTTTGCCCAGCGTCCGAGCCGTTTTACCTTTGCAACCGCCCCTGGCTCCGGTAGCTTCAGCATCCGCGATGCGTAAGCTGCTTTTGCCTTTTTTTGGCCTTCTTTGCGCGGTTACGCTGGCACGGGCGGAGTTGGGTTCTCAGAAGCAGCCGATCGAAATCACAGCGTCCGGGGACACGAACTACCAGGATGGGGTCGCCACGGCTCACGGCAACGTAGCCATTCATGCCGGGGACACTGATGTTTACGCCGACTCCGCGCGTTACAACCCGAAAACCCGCGAGATTCTGGCCGAGGGCCATGTCCGGATTTATCGCACGACCGGCCTGTTCGTCGGCGAGCGGGCCATCTACAATATCGACACCAAGCAAATCCAGGCCGTCGAAATGCGGACGGACAAGGTCCCTTACCTTGTGGGTGGGGAAAACGTGACCAGCATCTCGGAGGGCGCCTTTCTTGTTTCCAAGGGTACTTTTACCACCCACGACTCCTCCAAGCCGGACTTTCGACTCCAAGCCAAGACTGTTCGCGTCTACGAGCAGGATCACGTCGTCTTCGAAAACGTGACTTTTTACGTCAGAGGGGTTCCCATCTTTTGGTGGCCCTACCTCTACCAGTCCCTGAACGACGCCTTCAGTTACATGGTCTCTCCGGCCTACCTGACCTCCTGGGGCCCCTCGGTTCTCTTCCGAGTCAGTATGCCGGTGACGGACAATATCAGGACCCAAATTCGGCTTGATTACCGGTCACGACGCGGCCTGGCGCTCGGACTTGAGCCCGACATCCGTTACGGAGAGAACAAGACCAGCTGGGCCAGGCTGCGCACCTATTTTCTGCGCGACACCCATCCCGATATCAATCGCACATCGGAGGTCCGCATGGGCGTCCCAAAGGATCGCTACCGGGTTACAGTCCGAGACCGGACCGAGTTTACCGAAGATATCTACGCGATCGCCAATGTTACCAAACTAAGCGACCAATTCCTGCTCCAGGATTTCTATCCCGGCGAGTTTCAGCTCGATCCAAAGCCGGATAACGTCGTTGCGGCCGCCAAAACGCACCCGATTTACACCCTCACCGCCATCACGCGCTTTCAGGCGAACGACTTCTTCGAGGCTACGGAACGTCTCCCCGAGGTGGTCCTTGACATCAAGAGGACTCCAATTTTCGGGGGACCGATTTTTTACGAAGGTGAGACGGGCGTGGCTAATCTCCGGCGTCAATTCGAGGCCGATTCCGGTTTCCAAAACTACGGGACTCTGCGCTTCGACACCTTCCACCAGTTCCTTTACCCGAACACCTATTTCGGCTGGCTCTCGGTCGTGCCGCGGGTCGGCTTTCGCGGCACCTACTACGACGAGACGCGCGACCTCGGAACAACTCTCCTCACTCCAAGTGACGGCAACCCATACATTCCCGATTTCCTGCGCGTGGACCTCAAACAGCCGGTCCAGTTCGGCGGCAGCACCTTTCGGACGGTGGTGAACGCGGGGGTGGAAAGTTCCTTCAAGGTCTCGCGCGAGTGGGAAGAGGCGCAAAGCCGGGGCCTCGGACTCGACGGTCTGCGCCATGTGATCCAGCCGTTCACCAATTTTTCCTGGGTCTCCAGCTCCGATTCCAATCCCGTTTCCATCCTGCAGTTCGATCGCCTTCAGCCTTCGACTCAGCTGCACCCAATCGACTTTCCGCAATTCACCACGATCGATTCAATCGACAACTGGACGATCGCGCGGATGGGTGTCCGGAACCGGCTCCAAACCCGCCGGGACGATTTAACCGTCAGCTGGATGGATCTTGAAACCTACGTCGACGTTAACTTCGACAACCCGTTCGACCAGACGCAGTACTCCAATCTGTTTAACAAAATCAGCTTCACCCCCGTGCCATGGGCTTCGTTCGGCATAGCCTCGCAGATTCCGGTCTTTGAAAAAGGGTTTACCGAAGTGAACTCGAGCGTGAGCATCCAGCCCATCGCAAATCTTCAGTTGAATTTTGGACACCGTTACCTGAACCAGAACCCCTTCTTCGATAACAGCAGTCTGTATGTCTTGAGCGGCTATTATCGCATCGATGACAACTGGGGCATCGGGGTCCAGGAACAATACGAAGGCACCACCGGAATTCTGGAGCAGCAGCGTTATTCGATCTATCGCGATCTGACGAGCTGGGTGGCCTCGATCGGCGCGATCATTCGTGACAACGGCGGCGTCAAAGAGTACGGCGTCCTCCTCACTTTTACCCTGAAGGCGCTGCCCAAGCTCAGTTTCGATCTGAATTTCGACCCCGCTGGCCCAGACCAGACCCAATAAGGCGATGTGACGCAATCTCGATTGCTATTTTCGCGCTTTGCCCGTTTCTTCCCGTCTTGCGCCTGAACCCGGCGCCTGATTTTGCCCGCCATGGATATCTCCATTATTGGATCCGGTTATGTTGGCCTCGTCACCGGAGCCTGTTTTGCCGACGTAGGCCATAACGTGATTTGTGTCGATAACGATCCACGGCGCGTGGAAACCCTCCAGGCTGGCCGAGTGCCCATTTACGAGCCGGGACTCGAAGAAGTCATTCACCGAAACGTCTCGGCTCACCGGCTTCGGTTTACCGGCAGCATTCAAGATGGCGTGGACAATTCGCAGATTGTTTTCATCGCCGTGCCCACTCCGCAACAGCCGGACGGCAGCGTCGATCTCAGCTTCATTGAGAAGGTCGCGCGGGAGATCGCCGGCGTCCTCACGAGTTATCGCGTCATTGTGGACAAGAGCACCGTGCCGGTCAAAACCGGGGAAAAAGTGCGCGAGTCGATCAAGCGTTACAACCGGCATGGCGCGGAATTCGATGTGGTCAGCAATCCCGAATTCCTGCGCGAAGGCTGCGCCGTGGCCGACCTGATGCGTCCGGATCGCATCGTGATCGGCGCGCAGAGCGAACATGCGATCGACCTGATGAAAAAGGTCTACGAACCATTCATGGCGCCAATCCTGGTGACCGACATCAATAGCGCCGAGCTGATCAAGCACGCGGCCAACTCCTTCCTGGCCTTGAAGATTTCCTATATCAACGCCGTCTCGGCCATTTGCGAAGCCAGCGGAGCGGACGTCGAAAAAGTGGCCGACGGGATCGGCATGGATCGCCGGATCGGCCGGACTTTTCTGAACGCCGGGATCGGCTATGGCGGCTCCTGTTTTCCGAAGGACATCGCCGCGTTCATCACCATCAGCGAGCAGTTGGGCGTCCCGTTCGACCTGCTGAAAGAAGTCCAGCGGATCAACGCGGAACAGAAGAGCCGATTCCTCAAGTCGATCCGGGAAGCGCTCTGGGTTTTGCGGGACAAGAAAATCGCGGTCTGGGGCCTTACCTTCAAACCGGACACGGACGATCTGCGTTCCTCGGTGGCGATCGAACTCGTGTCCGACATGTTGAAAGAAGGAGCGCACGTAACGGTGTACGATCCCAAGGGGATGGCCAAGGCGCGCGAATTGGAAGCGCTCGCCGGAGCAAAGTTTGCTGCATCGGCCCTGGAAGGGGTGGAAGGAGCCGAAGCGCTGGTCATCGCCACCGAGTGGGCCGAATTCGCCAAGGTCGATCTGGCTATCGTGAAGGACAAAATGACGACCCCAATCATTTTCGACGGGCGCAACCTGTTTAGTCCCGAGACGATGGCCAAGCTTGGATTCCATTATTATTCCATCGGCCGCGCGAGTGTGACTCCGGCTTAACCGCAGGTCCCGCGGCCGATATGGCGCACCAATCGCCTCGTGGACTCACCCTGGCCGCGCTTCGGGAATGGCGCACGCGAACACAGTTCGCCGACGCCATCCTGGGACGGCTGTTGAGAAAGAGCGATCTCCAGACGGCGGATCGCGCGTTTACGACCGAACTTTTCTACGGGATCCTTCGCAATCTCAGCCTGCTCGACTTTTGGATAGAATCGCTCAGGTCCGGGCGCCTGGATCAGGACACACGCGATCTCTTGCGTCTCGGCTTTTATCAACTCTTTCTTCTCGAGACGGCGCAGCACGCCGCCGTTCATGAATCGGTGGAGCTCGCCGGCCTCAGAAATCGATCTTTGGTCAACGCGGTCTTGCGAAACGCCGTCCGCGGAAAAAAGGAATTGTTGGAGAAGGCGAACCGGCAAGATCTCAGTGTCAGAAGCTCGCATCCTCAATTCCTGATCGATCGGTGGATCAGGAATTTCGGCCCGGACGAGGCCTCGGTTTTGTGCGAGTGGAACAACCGGCCCGCCCCGATTTACGCTCGCGTAAATCATCTCAAGACTTCCGTTGAGGATTTCCTGGCTGAGGTCGCGCCGGGACGCGGCCTCGACAGGAGCCCGTTCGATAAGAATTTCGTGCACGTCACCACCCTGCCGAACGACGCGCTGGCGGCCGGACGCTGCTATGTGCAGGACCCCAGCACAGCAGCTGCCTGCATCCTCCTCGACCCGAAGCCGGGAGAAAGGGTGCTCGACGCGTGCGCGGCGCCAGGCGGAAAAACCGGATATATCGCGGAGCTGATGAACAATGAGGGTGTCATCCTGGCCTGCGATCGCGACCAGAGCCGAATCGGGACACTGCGGGACAATCTGGAACGTCTCGGCGTCGAGATTGCCCGATTCGGAGAACATAACTGGACGGTCGACACGCCCCCGCCGGAGGTCGGGGCGATCTCTCCCTTCGACCGGGTCCTGGTCGACGCTCCCTGCAGCAATACGGGGGTGATGCGCCGGCGAGTCGATCTTCGGTGGCGGCTGAGCCCGGACGATTTCGCACGAATGCAGCAGGAGCAATTACGCATCCTCCAGGCCACAATTCCGCTGCTTAAACCCGGCGGCATTTTCGTCTACAGCACGTGCAGCATCGAGCCGGAAGAGAATGAAGAGGTGGTTCGAACGCTCACCGAGAGATTTCCGTCCCTGAAACTTGTCGATCAGGTTGCGCTGCTGCCGTTCCGCGATGGCGTTGATGGCGCTTTCGCCGCAAAACTCATTCGAGAAGCGTAGCGAGGTTGCATCCGGCATCGCCGGTGGAATCATTATCACCTATGCATGACCCGCGTTTTGACAAGCTCGCGAAAGTCCTGGTCGAGTATTCGACCAGATTGAAACGGAACGATACTGTTCTAATCGAAACGTTTGATGTTCCGGACGAGATGACCGTCGCCCTCGTCCGCGCGGCCAGGAAAGCGGGAGCAATTCCTTTCGCGCAGCTTCAGCATGCGCGCGTCAATCGGGAACTTGCCCTCCACGCTACCGAGCGGCAACTCAACCTGACCGCGAGCCATGAACTGGCGCGAATGAAGAAGATGGACGCCTACATTGCAATCCGAGGCAGCCACAACATCACGGAGTTGTCGGACGTGCCGGCCGGGCAAATGAAGCTTGTCGCGAAGAAAATGCGCCCGGTGAACGATCGCCGGGTGCAGAAAACAAAGTGGGTCGTGCTGCGATGGCCTTCGCCTTCGATGGCGCAACTGGCCGGCATGAGCTCGGAAGCGTTTGAAGATTTCTATTTCGATGTCTGCACACTCGATTACCGCAAGCTGCAGCCAGGCATGCGGGCGCTCAAGAAGCTCATGGACAAGACAGACCGTGTTGAAATCAAAGGCCCGGGCACCGATTTACGCTTCAGCATCAAAGGCATTGGCGCAGTCATCTGTGGCGGCGACCGCAATATTCCGGATGGCGAAGTCTTCAGTTGCCCGGTGCGAGACTCGGTCCAGGGCCACGTCCTGTTCAATGCCCCCACGATTTATCAGGGGATCGGGTTCGATAATATCCGCCTGGAGTTTTGCGATGGGAAAATTACCAAGGCCACCGGCAACCACACGGAAAAGCTGAACAAGATCCTCGATTCAGATCCGGGAGCACGCTACATCGGGGAGTTCTCGCTCGGTTTCAACCCGTACGTTCTCCACCCCATGCGCGACATCCTTTTCGACGAGAAGATCGCGGGCTCGTTCCACTTCACGCCGGGGCAGGCCTACGAAGACGCCGACAATGGAAACCGCAGTCAGGTCCATTGGGACATGGTCAACATCCAACGACCCGATTACGGTGGCGGCGAGGTTTACTTCGACGGCAAACTCATCCGCCGTGACGGCGAATTCCTGCCAGCGCCGCTGCGCTCACTCAATCGCGGCCGGTTTGCTAAGAAGTAATCACGGCCCGGCAGTTGTTTTCTCCCGACGGCAGTGGCGACCGCCGCTTCCTGGGCCGTACGCAGAAGCGGGGAGGCTGATGCCTCCCCGCCGCTGACTAAACTGAGAGCAGGACTAGGCCGGCTTCGGCGCTGCGCCCTGGGCGTTGAGCTGCATGATTCCGATCTCGCCGTTTCCGCCGAGCTGGACATTGGTAATCTCGAATACCGGGGCGCCCTCGACGGCGCTCGGCCCGGCGCCGGGCAATTGAACCGAGACATTCTTCGAGGTGGAGTTCAGAACGATCGACGCAATCTCGAACGAGGGCGAGAACTCGACGGTCGCAATCTGGAACCGGCCGGTCACGTGAACCGAGGCCTGTCCCTGCTGAGACGGGGTGATTTGGACCGCGCCGCTCTCCGCGCCGGACAACAATTGCAGACCCGCCACATTGAACGAAGGCGAGCTGATAACACTCGGGCGTTGCTGCTGTGATGGGGTCAGTCGAACCACGCCGATGGCATTGCCCGCGAGTTGCACCGTGGCGATTTCGAACGTGACCTGCAGATTCATTGCCGGCTGCGGCTGCTGCGAGGGAGCCAGGCGCATCGTGACAATTTTCGAGGTCGGCTTCAGCTGAAGCGCGCCCATCTTGAAACTCGGGGTGAGTTGCATGGATGCGATCTCAAACGAGAACGTCAGTTGGACGGCGGTGTGCATGCCGCTGGCGGGTTGAGGTTGAGGAGCGCCCCCAGTCATTGGAGCAGTTCGGATTGGAGCGGGTGTTGGTTGGATCGGTTGAGGCATGGTAGCTGGTGTTGTTGGCTGCTGAGCTAAGGGCTCGGTGGAAATAACTTGAGGCGCAAAACTGGGGGACTCGACCGAGTGCCGGAGCTCGCCCACACCCGCAATCGGCCCGGTGGGCAAATGCGTCGGACGGGATTCCGGTTCGGGCTTGGTAATTTCGGCCATTGGTGAATCGGTTGAAAACGCGGGAACTTGATAAGGGATGGGCTGGCCTTGTGCAACTGGTTCTATTTCGGTTTTCGAAAATTCCAGGCCTGGTGGGACCTCAGGCACCGCGAACGTTTCCGCCGGAATTTCAATGGGTTCACTCACCGTCTCGACAAACGAGGGAGCCTCGAACGTCACCGGCTCGCTCACAGACTCCGCCATAAACGGCTTACCCACCGCGTCCAGCACCACCGGCTCGCTTACCGCCTCAGCCATCACCGGCTCGCTCACGGATTCCATCACCACGGGCTCGCTCACGGATTCCGCGAAGACCGGTTCGCTTACCGCTTCAGCCATCACCGGCTCAGTTACGGTTTCCATCACCACAGGTTCGCTGACGGCTTCCGCAGGCCACGCCATTTCAAACGGGGGCGGCGCCTCGAATGCCGCCGGTGTTTCGGCAAACGGTGGTGCTTCCTGGGGTGGCTCTGCGACAAATTCGGGTGCCGATACCGTCTCCGACCTGGCCGGGGCAAATTCCCATTCGGGTGCGGAAGCCAGATCCGGAACATCCGGAAGGGCCGCAGGCACAGAGTCGGCCACATAGGCCGGTTCCGCGGCCGTAAAAGGCGCTGGTGCGCGCTCGACCTTGGGCTCGGGCGCTGGGGCGCGGTAAGGCTGAGGCTCCCGTACAGGAGCGGTTTCGCGCGGGCTCTCCACCACCGTGCCGTTTCCGGGCGGGATGACGGCGCCTCCGCCAAAGGGGCGGTTCATCTTCCCGAATGGCACCGCGGCGCGCCGAACGGATGGCTCCGAAGCCTTAAGCTGGAGCGAGACTTGAGGCGGCCCCCCAGCCAGGCGGCCCGGAGGAGCGACTTTCTTTTCCGCAGTGGTCTCTCGCGTCACTGTCTCAAAACGCGGTCCCATCGCCGGCGCTGGTGAACGATAGACCGGGACATCTACTCGACCCATCCGGCGTCGCACCTCGGAAACTACCACCCAGGCCAAAAGACCAAATGCAGCTACGAGCAAAACGGTCACGATAATGGTCCGGGAATTAGTCCAATCCGTCGCCGGCGGCTGAGCCCATTCCTGGACTGCAGCCGGCGCAAGTACAGTCGCCGGTTTTGAGTCCGCTGGATTTGAGACGGCAACCTCCGTCGCCGGTTTCCGCTGCGTCGCGGCGGTTGTGGCCGCGGAATCGGTGGCAGGATTATTCTCAGGCTCGGGCGGAAGCGGGGCGCGGGTTTCTGCCGGCAAGGCGTTGGACACCACCGGCGTCTCCACCTGCGGGGAAGAGGCTGGGGCCGTGGTAGCAACTTTTTCGTTGGCCGGCGCTTCTCCTGTAGCAGTCGTGGGGGCCTGCTGCGTCGTCGCCTGCTGCGTGGTCGCTTCGTCCGATTGCTTCGCGGTCTTGTTTGAGGCTACCACCGCTGCGATGGGGCTCGGTTCGATGGACGGCGCCGATTCTACTTTCGCGACTTCGGTTGAACCTGTTGCAGTTGTGGTCGACTGGCTTTGCAGCCATCCCAGATCGTAGAAGGAATCCGCGAAAACGTAATTCAACGCCGGGGAATAAATTTTCCGCGCCGAAACGATCCAATCATTCGCTTTGGGTGCGTTGTTATGCTTAAACTCCCAGGCCGCCTGGGCGTAATACAACGCCGGGGTATCGCCGGTAAACTGGAACTGCTCCATCATCTTCTGGGCCCGACTGTCTTTCCCTTCGAGGAGCAGTGTCAGATAGATTTTGAATTTGAGGATTTGCGACGTTTGGTTTTTGTCGTTGGCCGGAGCGGGGGTGGTGGCGGCAAAGAGCGCTTCGAAACGGTCGCGCGCCTTGGCGTACTCCTTTTTCTTAAACGGGATTTGGGCGAGATTGTAGTGCGCTTCCGAGAGCTTCGGATCGAGTTTTATGGCCTGTTTGAAAGCATTCTCGGCCCCGTCGAAATCCTTTTGGGCGAGTAATATCTCACCCTTTAGATTGATGGTGACCGCTTGATTGGGATTGGCAGCGTCGGCCTCATCCACCAGGCGGCGGGCCGCCGTCAAATCGCGCTGCTGAAAGGCTTGTTCGGCCTGCTCGTACTTCTCGGCCGCAGTGGCCTGCGCCTGCGCCGCCCGATCGGCGGCCGAGGTCAGCTCCAGGGCCGCGCGCTCCTGTCCGACCGGCTTTTTCAACCAACCCACTTCGTAGAGCGATTCCGCGAAAAGCTTGTTCAGTTGCGGCGAGAAATTCTTCTCCGCAGCCGCCAGGAGATTCTTCGCCTCGGCCTCGTTCTTGTTTTGAAGCGCAATGGCGGCATTGGAGTAATTGGCCGCCGGGGTATCGGGCGAAAGCTCGAAACGGGCGAGAATCGAATCGACCATGTTCTCGTTCCCCTGGAGGAGATAGGTGAGCAGGATCTTGTATTGGATCAATTGCGCGGCATCGCCTTGCAACTCGGCGGCGTTTCCCTGGAGCAGCGCGTCGAAACGCTTCCGTGCTTCCGCCCAGTCTTTCCGCAGGAACGGAATCTCCGCCAGGTTAAAACGCGCGTTCCAAAACTTCGGGTCGGTCGCAAGAGCCTTTTGCAACGCCACCTCGGCTTCGTCGTATTGGGCCTGCCGCATCAGAATGACACCGCGCAGGTTTTGCGACTCGGCGAGATCAGGTTGACGCGCGTCAATCGCGTCGAGTTCCTTCAGGGCCTGGGGGTAATTGTTGGCGTTAAATTCACGAAATGCCTTGTCGTACATCGACTCGAGTTCCGCTTTAGTCGGGGCGACATTTGTCGCCGCAAAGGAACTGAGAACCAGGACTGTAATCGTCGCGAATTTACGGATGTTCATGCCAGGACGCATACAAGCTATGAGCGTGCCCGATGACAAGTCTATTTTTGCCGTTTTCGCCGCGAAAACGCGCTTTTTCTCTCAAAATTGCGGCGAAAACGCGCCCCCCTTGTCAACGGGCTTAACCTTCAGCCGCCGCGACCGCCAGCGCCGCGCTGCCGATCATGCCACCGTCATTACCCAACTCGGCGGGAATCACCTCGAGATGTTCGTGAAAAACAGCGGACGTTCGTTCTCGAATTGTCCGCCTAATCGGCCCAAAGATCAGCTCCCCGGCCTTGGCTACGCCCCCGCCAATCACGATCCGGTCCGGGTTAAGCAACCAGACGATGTTGGTGAGCATAATGCCGATCTCGACCCCGACATCCTCCCAGAGCTTCCCGGCAATCTCGTCACCGTTTAACGCCGCCCTTTCGAGAAAGAGGGGGGTTAGTTCATCGAGCGGGTGCGCCTGGCCCGCGGCCGCATAGCGTTGCTGAGCGCGCTCGGCCATCTGCCGATTGCCCACATATTTTTCCAGTGCTCCGAAATTTCCGTAATGGCCCGGGACACCATGCGGCTCGAGGATCATTTGACCGATCTCGCCGGCCCCAAGCTGACTGCCTCGAAACAACTTGCCGTCCAGAATCAAACCTCCGCCGACGCCCGTTCCAAGCGTCAGACAAATCACATTGCGTTGATTGCGGCCCGCTCCAAAACGCCATTCCGCATAAGCCATCGCATTCGCGTCATTCTCAATGATCGACGGCAATCCCGTCGTCTCTCTGAGCAGTGTCGCCAAAGGAATGTCCCGCCAGCCCGGCACGTTCGATAATTCGCGGACGACCCCGTTCTGTCCGTCGATGATTCCCGGAAGGCCGGCGCCAAGCGCAGAGACGCCGGGGTGCTGCTCGCGGAGGCTGGCGATGTCACGGAAGAGAGCGGCCAGAAGGCTGTCGGCGCCTTCATGCTCACGGGTCCGGATCGGGTCCGACCGGGCAATAATTTCCTTCCCGGAAATTACCCCCGGCTTCACGCTGGTCCCGCCAAAGTCGACCCCAATCGCGAGCTTTGGATTCATCGTCGCCCGGGTCTGACGACGTTGCGGTTCGCCACCATCCGCAAACCCTCCAGCGTCAGATTCGGATGGACGGCCTCGATCTCAGGAAGCTTGCCCGCGATCAATTGCGCATATCCACCGGTCGCAACAATTCGTGGTTTGCGTCGGGGAAAATTTTCGCGAGTCACGCGAATAAGAATCTCACGGACCAGACCCCGGTACCCGAAAACGGCGCCGGACATCATCGCCTCTCGCGTGGTTTTCCCAATTGCCCGCATCGGTTCGCGAAGGCTCAATCTTGGCAGCAACGCCGTCCGGTCGTAGAGAAAGCTGGTCATGGCCTCCAGGCCCGGCGCGATGACTCCACCCACATAATTCCCGCCGGCGGACACGACATCGAAGGTGACCGCTGTCCCAAAATCAACAACGATCGCGGGACAGCCATACAGGTGTGCCACCGCCGCGGCATTCGCGAGCCGGTCGGCGCCGATCGATCGAGACGCGGGGTAATCAATCCCGATGCCCAGATCAAGCTCCGGATTGAGAAAAAGCAGACGGGCAGACGCTGCCGCCTTTGTCACCACTTTGTTCTTTCGCGGCACAACTGAAGAAACAACCACTGTCTCAACCTTCCGGCTGTGCAAAATCCTTTGCAGGACAGCGACGGTAAGTTCGTTCGTTGGATGACGGATCGGCTTTCCGATCCTGCGCCTGGTGGCGAAGGCAAGCTTCGTGAAGGAATTGCTGATATCGACCAGCAAATAGTCGGTCGTCCGTGGGCCAGCCGCGCGCATGATGAAAGAATGTCTCTCAGGCGCTATCTGGAACGCTTCGCGCCGTCAAGCCCGCCAGTCGAAGCGCTTCGTCCGGCGGGCGAGCTTGCGGCGCGTTGGCCCAACGTTTAGCCTCGGCCGGTGAGGAAATTGGTTCATCGCCCGCGCCGTCTGCGGGGTAGCGCCGGCCTGCGCAATCTCGTTCGCGAGACGAGACTCGGTGTTCACGATTTCATTCTCCCTCTTTTTGTCAGCGAGCGGATCACGGCCCGGCACCCCATTTCGAGCATGCCGGGCGTTTTCCAGCTCGCCGTCGCTGAAGTGGCCGACGAAGCACAACGCGCCCGCGATCTGGGGCTAGAGGCCGTCTTGCTTTTCGGTATTCCAAAGGAGAAGGACGATCAGGCAAAATCCGCCTACGCCGAAAACGGTATCGTGCAGCAGGCTGTCCGGGCCATCAAGGCCCGTTGTCCGGAATTGGTCGTAATCACGGATGTTTGTTTGTGCGAATACATGAGCCATGGCCATTGCGGCGTCACCCGCATGGATGGCGAACATTTCCATATCCTGAACGATGAGTCTGTCGAACTGCTGGCCAAGACTGCACTTTCGCATGCGGCCGCCGGCGCGGACCTCGTGGCCCCGAGCGACATGATGGACGGTCGCGTGGGCGCCATCCGCGACGTGCTCGACGCAAACGGGTTTGAGCAAATCGGCATTATGAGTTACGCCGCCAAGTTCGCTTCCGTCTTTTACGGGCCCTTTCGGGAAGCCGCGGAAAGCCCACCTCAGTTTGGCGACCGGCGTTCGTATCAAATGGATTGCGCCAACGCCCGGGAAGCACTCCGAGAAGTAGCGCTCGACGTCGAAGAAGGCGCGGACATCCTCCTGGTGAAACCGGCGCTGCCGTACCTCGACATTCTTTGGCAAGTGCGCGAACGCTTCGGAAAACCGACCGCTGTTTATCACGTTAGCGGTGAATTCGCGATGGTGAAGGCGGGCGCGGAACGGGGTTGCTTCGACGAGCGCGCCGCCGTCCTGGAGATCATGACCTCGCTGAAGCGGGGAGGCGCCGACTTGATCGTCACTTATTGGGCAAAGGAACTGGCGGAATGGACGTGCCCATAGCCCCTCGGCGGGGCGAAACTGAAACCCATCTCCGGCTCAAACGCCTCGCGCTGATTTGGGCGCAGGCTAACGGTTACTCGGTCTGCGCGGCGGAAGTAAGCTTGCCGCAATGCCGCTATCGCGCCGACGTCGCGGCTTATCGGCCTCAACCAAAGCAAGCTGGAGTAACTGCGATTTTCGAATGCAAACAGGCGCTGGCCGATCTCCGCCGGGACAACTGCGCCAGCAACGCGACGCTCGAACGGCTCCGTTCGGTCAGTCGGCGCCGTGAAGTGCTCGAAAAACATCTTCGTGTCCACTACCCCACCCTGCGCACCGGAGATTCACTCTTTCCCGAATATGATTCGCACGACTTCGCCGCGATCGGGCACCACAATTACCGCCGCGTTCTCCGGGAGTTTACCGCGCTGCAGAACCGCTTGAACGGCGGGAGAAAATTTGAGTGCCTGGTTCGATACCATTGCGCGAACCTGTTTTTCCTGGTTTTGCCTGACGAGTTGTTTTGCGATTGGGAAATCCCCGTCACTTGGGGCGTGCTCGTAGCGGAAAAAAACGGGGCGCTGGCCCTGGCCCGCAAACCCGTCTGGCATGACAGCAGCGCCGAGACTCGCTTCAGACTTCTGCAACGCATCGCGTCCGCTGGAACACGCCAAATCAACCGGGCGCTTGGCATCACCCGGGAAGAGATCGTGAGCGCGGCGGAATCAACCGGAGTCTTGCTTCCCGGCCGCGACTAACAGGTTGCGACCGGTCATCTCCTTCGGTTTCGGCAGCTCCAGGAGAAAAAGCAGTGTCGGAGCGACATCGGCCAGGATGCCGTCTTCGACGCGAAATTGGGAGGCGTTCTTTGCGACATAGATGAAATGGACCAGATTCGTGGTATGCGCGGTATTGGGCGAACCATCGACGTTGCGCATCTGCTCGCAGTTTCCGTGGTCGGCCGTGATCAGGCACGCGCCCCCATGCGCCAGAACCTGCGGCACGATACGGGCGACACATTCATCCACCGTCTCTACCGCTTTGACTCCGGCGGCGACGACACCCGTGTGCCCGACCATGTCCGGGTTCGCGAAGTTCAGGATAACAAGATCGAATTGAGCGATTCGAGCGAGGACTTCGTCTGTCACTTCCCGTGCGCTCATTTCCGGTTGCAGATCGTAGGTCGCGACCTTGGGCGAGGGCACGATCTTGCGCTCTTCCCTGCCAAATGCGCGCTCGATTCCACCGTTAAAAAAATAAGTCACGTGCGGGTACTTTTCGGTTTCGGCAATACGCAACTGCGTTTTTCCTGCTTCGCTCACGACCTCCGCCAGAATCTGGCGGAGCTCCTCCGGAGCGAAAACAAACGGGGACGGATACGTCACGTCATATTGGGTTAGCGTGATGTAATTGACCTGGGGCCAGACTTCGCGGTCGAAGCCGTCGAAATCCTCTTGCAGAAACGCTTGCGAGAGTTGGCGCGCCCGATCGGCTCTAAAATTGAAAAAGAAAACCGCATCCCCATCACGAATACGTTGCTCATCGGCATGCGAGAAAATGAGCGGCGGCATGAATTCATCGGTAAGGCCACGATCGTATTGGGCACGCACCGCCGTTGCCGGTGAAACTTCAGACCGTTCCCCACGGCCAAGCACAACCGCATCCCAGGCCTTTTTTGTCCGCTCCCAGCGGCGATCGCGGTCCATCGCGAAATACCGGCCAACGACGGTGGCGATCTGGGCACCGCATTTCGCTAGCTCAGCGGTACATGCTCTTTCCAGCACAGTGGGATCCGAAGCTTGGAATTCACGTGACTTGAAGTCGCGGCC